>Ga0155073_102_pt1 | contig 47304 bp, 43 predicted proteins | sample RifCSPhighO2_01_FD_106041 | JGI IMG/M metagenome (GOLD analysis project Ga0155073, IMG submission 106041) | Microgenomates group bacterium RIFCSPHIGHO2_01_FULL_45_11
TGACGGTGGTGGAATCATGGCTTTTAGGAAGAGTTCCCGGCAGAGAATGGCATGCCGTGCTGATCAAAGCAGCCGATACTATTCACTCAACCCCGGTATACTCAAAATAATTAAAATACATACCTCTTGCTGCCGGTTTTATTGGAAAAATTATGGCTAGCCCATCCAAGTTGGTCCAGTCCCTCGCTTCAAACGGCTTGTTAATCAGTGGTGTGGTTGGCCACCTCCTTGTGACGTTGGTGCTCGTCAGTCTCGTTTGGTCTCAATTAAAAGGTTGGGTTTATGCCGGTCGGCCAGCGGGCGATTTCCTTCAGTTCGTCCACTACACCATTTATACTCGTCACCATCCGGGCTTACCCATTACTTCCTGGAATCACCTTTGGACAAAGGGCGCTCCGCGTACCCTAGATACCACTTGGCTTCATTTTTATCTGATCCAACCCTTGGCCGACCAAATTGGGGTAGAGAAAGCCGTTTGGCTCTACCCGGTCATAGCTTTAGGAGGATTAGTTGTCGCTAGTTACTTTCTCTTTTATCAAACGAGTGGCAGCCGCTTGATCGGTTTAGCTTTGGCAATTCCAGTGGCCATAAGCCCAAGCCTACACGTAGCCTTGACCGAAAGAGGCGTGGTCACCTCTGCTATTTCTCAACTGTTTTTACCTCTAGAGTTATATTTCCTGGTCAAATTCTATCAAAAGAATAACTATAAACATCTTGTCCTTGCCGGGGTCATGGCTGCTCTTGGTATTTATAGTCACGGTTTAACCATGGCCTTTTTTGGCCTTTTACCGGGAGGCTTATTTTTGCTCTTTGCCACTAAATCCAAGAGTAAGCTTATTTCCCGCTCTAGTTTCAGAAACGCCGCTTTATTTTCTCTGGTAGCCTTGACTGTTGGCGCTCTGGCCTTTTGGCCAACTTTCCTCCACAGCACTTTCACCGGCGGCAATCAGTCAGCCATGTTCCGGCAATTCCCTCAAACAGGCAAAGCCTATCCAACGATTTGGGCCGATATTTATTCCACCACCAGTCCCAAGCTCTGGTGGCTTTTAGGTTTAGGCTTGATAGTCACGTTGGTTTGGAAATTAACCGAAAAGAAACCACCGACCAACGTCATCGTTAAGTTCTTAAACTGGCTGTTGAAGCGTTCCCCTCCAGAGGAGTCAATGAAAGTAACCCCTTTTTTAGTGCTGGCAATTTTTGTTTTTCTCTGGTGGACCAGTTACTTTTTTGGCCTTAATCGTTATGAGTGGTTCTTTTTTCCTCAGCGCATTTACTGGGTAGTTACCGTTATCGGCGGTTTATTAGCCGCCTATCTCTTCCGCCCCTTGACGTTTCACCGGCCGTTTAACCACCAGTCTTCAGCCATTAGCTGGTTAGTTAAAACCTGTTTGAAGTTAGCGATTTTCGTTTTAATAAGTGCTTCAGTGTGGAGTCGGCTGAGCGGTTTTAACCTTCACCAAACCATCAACCAGCTCAAAACCTGGCAGCCTCCTGACTTTAAAGCCGATATGCTTGCTAAGTGGGGTGGACTGGTAGCTCAAGTGACAGACCTCACTGATCTCAACCATCGACTCTGGGCTCGTGATGAAGGCTTTAACCAGCGTTGGTCTTTAATTTCCGACCTGCCTCTGTTTTATGGTTTTTTTCACTTTGGCACCAGACAGACAGAGCTTTGGGACGGCTGGACGTATGAAGTCTTATCCAACCGTAGTTTCGTAGCACAAGACATTCCTCCCCAATTAACCCAAGCTCAATCGGAGTTTTTTCTTGATTGGTATGGCATCAAGACCTTATACGGTTGCTTAAATACTAATGACTACTGTTCCTTAAGAAATGACTTCTACCAACTAGATCAGCCTTTAGTAGACAAACAGGTAACCTCCTCGGAACTTGCCGCTGGCGCCGTCACTATCAAAGACGAGTTTACCTCTTCAGTGGTGGAGGCGGTAGCTGTTCCCATAGTCGGTTTTATCGGTTCTGACTCTGGTTATCGCAACTTCATGCTCAATTTAGCCACCCTTAAACTCGGCTCTTCCAAACTGGTGGTTTTAAGGCTGGGCCAGACAGTGTCCGCTCTTAACTCCAAGACCTTAAGTTTTCTTGATGGCGTCGTCATTAACGAACAACGCCGCCAAGGCTGGTTTGAAACTTCAGCCTGGCAGGGGCTCGAGAGTTTTGTTAAAAAAGGAGGCAGGGTATGGATTGACACCGGCGGCAACTCCGTCCAAAGAAACTCCCAGCGCCTGCCGGCCATCTTTCCCGTTTCCGCGGTTACCTATGGCAGTTTAGGCCGCCAGTGGCAGCTTAGTGGAGAACTGGCTTCGGCCATCAACTCGGTTAAGTTGTCGCCTTTGCAATACGAAAAAGACCCTTGGCAATTATCCTACGCTCACACCGACCAGTTAAGAACAGGCGCTACGGTGCTTCTGACTCAGGCCGGTCAACCCATCGTCGTCGGGATGAGCGTAGGCTCGGGCCAAGTCATCTGGAGTGGTGTTAATTGGTTTTATCGTCTGGAGGAATATCGAGACAACGCCTTAAACGAAGTCATACCAGTTAAATTGTTATTTGAAAAGTTGCTGGGTCAGTTAGAAAAACACCCCGTACCGAGTCGGTTTACCTTTATTAACCCCGGTACAACTGAAATATCTACCGTTGAGGCTAAAGGCATACTCTACAAATACAATCGCTGGCCAGGCTGGGTAGCCCAAACCCAACTCAATGGTCAGCCAACCTCTCTCCCTATCTACACCGCTGGTCCAGAATTAATGTTTGTCTCCATTCCCGAGAAATTCAAAAGTCAAGAGCTTACGATAACCTTCAAATATCGCGGTTCTCCTATCGATTGGATTTCATTTGGCTTAACCATTATCGCCAACCTCACCGTTCTTACGTATTTAATAGGGGGGGAAAGAATCGTAGCCGCTTTGACAGCTTTAACAACTAGGCCACTCAAAAATCAGCCTTCTCGTCACCATCGTCATAATGGAGTTAGGGGCAGATGGAATCTCCGCGGCTGGTGGGAAAACGAGGAAACATGACGAGTCAGAAACTCCACTTTAGTGTCGTCATCCCCGTCTACAACGAAGCTGCCAACATCGGAAACCTCTTAACCTCCCTGCTCAATCAAACATTAACCACCGTCACTCTCGAAGAAATCGTCGTTGTCGCTTCCGGTTGCACTGATGACACCGAAGCAATTGTCAGACGCTGGCAAAAAAAAGACCGGCGGTTAAAGTTACTTACCCAAACAGTCAGAAGAGGGAAGACGTCTGCCTTAAACCTTTTTCTTAACCATTCCACTGCTTCTCTCGTCGCCCTCGTCGGCGGCGATGTTGTCCTTAAACATCACACTCTTGACCGCTTGACAACTCATTTTCAAGATAAAACTGTCGGCATGGTCGGCGCCCGCATCATTCCCGTCAACGACAAACATAGTTTTTGGGGTTTTGCCCACCATACTATCTGGAACCTACATGATCAAGTGGCCCGCCGCCACCCTCGCTTAGGAGAAGTTACGGTTTGGCGTCGAGTCTTTGACCAGCTCCCTGCCGCTACCATTTGCGATGAGGCCACTATCGAAACCTTTATCCTTCGGGCCGGCTTGCGCTTAGTCTATGAACCGAAAGCCATCGCCTACAACCGCGGTCCAGAAAAATTCAGCGAATATTTGAGTCGCCGCCGCAGTATTCACCTGGGCCATTTACAGATTCAAAAACAATGGAATCAACCAGTCGTCTCCGTTCAAACAAGGCTTCTTCTGCCCTATTTCTTACACCAAATCTTTAGTGACCGAAGGCACCTAATATGGTATGGTGGAGTTCTAGTACTCGAACTCATCGCCCGCGTCAGCGCCACCATCGATTATTACTGGGGGAAGGGGAAACGGCAAGTAGTTTGGCCAGTCGCCGAATCTGCCAAGCTACCTATTACACTCAAATCAAAAATTAGAAAAGTAAATGCGAGCCAGAGTACCTGGTAAGCTAAAGAGCCAAGAAAAATTGTACCTGCCTGTCTTTGGAGGGTCGATCGAAAGACAAACAGCTGATTAAACTTCTATGAAACGATACCTTCCCTTCTTGCCCCGAATTATCAACCGCCGCGGCCTGCCTATTCACCTTATCTACTTCGTCACCGGCCGCTGCAACCTAAAATGCGAACACTGCTTTTATTGGAAAGAGTTGAATCAGGGAAAGAATGAGCTGACCTTGGATGAGGTAGAAAAGATCAGCCGTTCCATGGATCCCTTACTTTGGTTAGCTTTGACCGGGGGCGAACCCTTTTTACGTCCCGATCTGTCCGCTATCGCCAGAACGTTTGTAAAAAATACCTTCGTTCGTCACATTTCCATTCCTACTAATGGGTTTTTCACCGAAAATATTGTCGATTCAGTAAACCAGATGCTCACCGATAACCCGGCCACTACCTTTTCTATCACCGTTTCCTGCGATGGTCTGGAAGAAATGCACGACAAAATCCGTGGCATTCCTGGTTCATTTAAATCCTTGGTTAGGACAGTCAAGGAATTAAAAAGACTCAAAAAACGCCATGCCAATCTGGGTGTGGGTATGACCATGACCTTTACCGCCACCAACCAACATCATTTTTTAGATATCTATCGGCATTTGCGTGACGAAGTCCGCCCCGACGAAATCGTCTTCAACCTGATCCGTGGTCTTCCCAAAAATCCCGTCACCGCTAACATCGACCTTAAACTCTACCGTCAGGCAGTTAAGCAAAAATTGACCGATCTTAAAACCGGCAAGCTACCCTACTACCGCTTTGGTCTTATGGGTAAATTAGCCGCTGCTCGCGACGTTGTCATGTACGACCGCATTGTTAAATACAAGGAGGGTAGGGGAAAGTACACTCCTTGTTTAGCCGGTCGCCTCTCTGCAGTCATGGACGAAGCCGGTGTTGTCTATCCCTGCGAACTCTTATCCTTCAAATTAGGTAATATCCGTGACTTTAATTACCGTTGGCCGGATTTATGGCAAACACCGGAAGCCGACAAAATTCGCCGCTGGATTTGGGACACTCACTGCGCCTGTACCCATGAATGTTTTTTGACCACCAACATTTTCTTTTCTCCCCGTAGTTACACGGAATTATTAACTCAACTAGTTCCTTTTCATGTCCACCGGTAAATCACTTCCAGCCAACTACCTTAAAGACTATTTAAAAGTCGCTCCCATTTCCCATTCCGTCTGGAGAGCCGCTGAAGCTAAAGAGTTGTCCAAAATAGATTTACCTCCTCCCACGCTCGATGTTGGCTGCGGTTTTGGCGAATTTGCCGGCGTTTTTTTTGATTCGATGATTGAAGTTGGCATCGACATTTCCTTACCCGACGTGCTGCAAGCTAAACAGGGAAAAAAGTACCGGCGCGTCGAGTGTATCGATGCCAAGAAGATGCCCTTTAGAAGTAATAGTTTCGCCTCTATTTTATCAGTTTCGGTTCTAGAACACATCTCTCGGGTGGACGAAGTATTAGCAGAAATCTACCGAGTACTAAAAGTAGGCGGAATATTTATTTTTACAGTTCCTTCCAATCGATTCTCAAGTGAACTAATTGGTCACAAGTTCTTCAAAGCTGTCGGTCTTAACCGCTTGAGCCGGCTCTACTCGTACATAGTTAACCTTACCTTCCGTCACCACAATTTATGGTCAAAAGCCACCTGGGAAAAACAGTTACGCCAGCAAGGTTTTACTGTCAATCAGGTCAAAAGCATTGTTCCTTTTCCCGTTTTCCGCGTTTGGGAGTTAGGTTTACCTTTGGCTTTACCCTCGCAGTTGGGAAAACTCTTGTGGGGAAAACGGTTTGTGGTTCGGCCACCAGGGTTAGTTCCCTTTCTCACCCTCCTCTTACGACCCTTATCTCAAGCCCGCGGCACCGGCACCAATTGGCTCATTATCGCCAGGAAATGAACATACCGACATTACTTTCTACTTCTTATTCATTATTTTCTTACCACAAATCTTTCCAGCACCAATACATCCAACCCACTTTTTATAAAGGTATTGAAAGCATCCTCGGGTGAATTGACAATCGGTTCACCCCGCAAATTAAACGAGGTATTAAGGATCACCGGTACTCCCGTCAACCGTCCGAACTCCTTAATCAATCGAAAGTAGCGCCGATTAGTTCTCTCATCCACCGTTTGTAATCTTGAAGTTCCCATATGATTGACCGCTTGAACGTTATTGGCCTTGGTCTTATTTGTCGGCACTACTATGATCATAAACCGGGCCGGGTTACTGGTCGGGTCGTCAATGGCAAAATAGTCCTTGGCTTTTTCCATTAACACCGCCGGCGCAAACGGCCGATACGGCTCGCGAAACTTAATTTTGCTATTTACTACATCTTTCATCGCCGCTCGCCGAGGATCCGCCAAAATGCTCCGGTTACCGAGCGCCCTTGGCCCCCATTCGCTTCTTCCCTGAAACCAGCCCACCACTTTTTGCTTGACCAGAGCTTGAGCGACTACCTGAATCAGTGTCTTCTCGTCCTTGTATTCTGTATAAATAATCTTTTTTTTCTTTAAAAACCGCTCTATCTCTTCTCTCCTAAATGCTTGTCCATAATACCCATGGGTCAGCTGGTAACGTTTCTTTCTACCTAAAATCTGATGGTAGACATACAAAGCAGCCCCAAGCGACCCGCCGCTGTCTCCCGCTGCCGGCTGGATGAAAAGGTTTCTAAACGGCGTTTGCTTGACAATTTTTCCATTAGCCACGCTATTTAAAGCCACCCCTCCAGCCAAACACAAGTTGGTTAAACCCGTCTCGTTTGCCAGATACCGGCACATCGTCAAGATAATTTCTTCCGTCACCGTCTGAATGGACGCGGCAATGTCCGCATAGTATTGGTTGACCTTCACTTGATGCGCATAATCCTTAGGTTTATCTCCCCAAAACTGCGGGTACCCGGTCTGGTCGGTAAAAAATAAGGAGTTTTTATCGCGCGGTCTACCAAACAAACGTTCAAACTTATCATTATATGAATATTCAGGCGAGGAGTGAAACGTAAAGTAAGAAAGATCAAGCCGAATCGAACCGTCACCAAAAATCTCCACCAGCTTCTTAACTTTATCGACAAAACGCGGTCTACCGTACGGCGCCATTCCCATCACTTTATACTCGCCTTCATTGACCTCAAATCCCAAAAAAGCGGTAAAGACACTGTAGAGGAGACCGAGAGAGTGGGGAAAACGCATTTCTTTAAATAACTTAATCTTATTGTCCTCTCCGACACCATACGTTCCCACACTCCACTCACCGACGCCATCAAGCGTCAGAATCGCTGCTTTTTGGTAGGGCGACGGATAAAAGGCACTGGCCGCATGCGCCAAATGGTGATCGCAAAACAAAATCTTGTCAAACGACACCCTCACCCTCTCGGCGATGGTTTGCTTAATCCACAATTTCTTGGTCACCCATTCCTTCATCGCCGACCGGAATAACTGGTTAGATTGGGGATAAGTGGCCAGTATTTGCTTAATAATCCGTTCAAATTTTACAAACGGCTTTTCGTAAAACACTACGTAATCTAGTTGCCGAGCTGTTATTCCCGCTTGTTTAAGGCAAAAACTAATCGCTTTTTCTGGGAAACTCGGGTCATTCTTAATCCGACTCAACCGCTCTTCTTGGGTGGCAGCCGCGATTTTCCCGTCAACAATTAAAGCCGCCGCCGCATCATGGTAGTAACAGGAAATCCCCAAAATTTTTAAACTCATTCGATTTATTAAATTATAAATAATGTGTTTTGGCTCCGAAACCATAACGAGTCAGTTATTGTTTGCAGGGCATTGAGTGTCTGGTAATAAAATCTTTAAAGATAACTTTATATCAACCAGACACTCATTGAGTGAACTAGTTAAAACTTTAAAGTGGCTATGGTACCACGCGAACGTCCCGAAAACAGTAACTGGCGAGCCGTCAAGTCAATTGGAAACATTGGATTACTACCTTTATGTGCATTATGCTTGTCGGGAAAGACCGGTCAAATCCGCACTCGACCGGCTATCCTTATCTATCCAATTAGTTTTTTGCCTCGATTTAACCTTCAGGCGGCTTGCCCTGAGCGACTGAAAAGAGTCGAAGGGATCGGCCACCAGTCTATAGACAATTGCAATCGGCGTTACTACCAGCCAATAGATTAGCGAGAGAATCACTTGCGCTTGAAAATTAACCAGTTTGAGACTGACCTTTTTCCACCGCTCCCAGAGAATATTAAGCAATTTCATACGCCAAATTGTAAACTCACCGATCAGTAATTTGCAAACAGAAATTACGTAGATCGTAGATACGTAGTCCGTAGTCGGTAGAAATAAGATTTATTATCTTGCTTCTTGTTTCTGGTATCTTACTTCTAAACTTTCTTCTTACTTCTTATTTCTTACTCATTCCTTGCAATCCTTCCACCAAGTTGGGTGGCCGATAACCAATCGCCTTTTCGATCCTTTCCGTCTTCAAAATAGCATACTTGGGTCGGGGAGCCAGACTTGTAAAAACCCCGCTCGTCACTGGCGTAATTAACTTAGTTGAATACCCAAAAGCCCCAGCTACAGCCTTTGCCCACTCGTACCGACTCACCACGTCTTGACCACCAATATGATAAATCCCTGTCAGCTTTTTATCGATTAACTGCCAAATCGCCTTACTCGCCGTCAGGTTATCAATCGGATTAGTGTATCGATCAGTCACCATTTCAAGCTTCCTGTCCGCTGCCAACTCATTAAGCATCCAACTGATAGGATTCAACCGCGCTCTCTTTGGTTGCCAGCCGTAAAGAGTTGTTAACCTAACGATTAGCCATTTCAAATTACTCTGTTTCACTAACTCTTCTGCCGCTAACTTTGTTTGACCATAGACGTTGAGTGATTGTGGTTTATCCTCCTCGTCATAGCCGTCACCCTTTCTACCGTCAAAAACCATCACCGACGACATAAAAATAAGGTAGCAGTCAGCCTTCTTCGCGGCCTCAACCACGTTTCTTGTTCCCGCTAGGTTGACCGCTTCGGCCTCGCTCCGGTGCTTTTGACAATAATCAATATCCGACACCGCCGCTAGGTGAATAATAATGGTAGGCTTGACAATTTGTATCACTTCAGCAATCGCCGCTTTTTCAGTAACATTTAGCGGTAAGAGTTTAATTCCAGTGTTACCCAGTCGGGATGGGGGAGAAGTCAGATACGTTCCGGTCAGATGAAATCGTTTCGGCGCGGTGGTAATTAACCCAGTGCCCAAAAGCGACGGCAGTCCAGTAATCAATACCTTCTCTGTCATAGACAGATAAACTTTACCCTACGATCTACGTACTACGATCTACGTACTGACTAGCCATTGGCAGGGAAAAACTGAACGTGGAACCTTTGCCTAGCTGTGAAGTAAACCAAATTTTCCCTTTCATTTTCTCCACCAATTGTTTGACTATAAATAATCCCAAACCCGTTCCGGGAGTCCCCCTGGCCACCTCTTCTTCCGCCCGGAAAAACCGGGTGAAAATCTTTTTTTGGTCATCCTCGGAGATGCCTACCCCCTGGTCAGCCACGTGCGTCACCGCCAAGCCGTTCTGGATAATATGGCTCACCCGAATTGTCCCCTTTTCCGAATATTTAATGGCGTTGCTAACCAGGTTATTGACCACCTCTTTAACCCGGTCGGGATCAGCCATTACTTTCAGTTCCGTATTGACGCAGTCATGGGTTAGGTCCAATTTTTTCTGTTGGGCTAAAGGCTTCAGGCTCTCTACCAGCTGCTCAATTAAAGGGCAAAGATCAAACTCTTTAGCGCTAATTGTCAGGGTTTTAGCCTCGCTTCTGGCAATTTGCAGTAAGTCGTTCACTAGGTTAACCAGCTGTAGATTACTGATATTTAGTTGATCAACCGCTTCTTTCAATTTATCTGGCACCTTACCAAAACTGCCCTCGCCAATCATCGATAAGTACCCGCGCATCGCCGTCACCGGATTTTTAAGTTCATGGGTGGCGATAAACACAAACTCGTCTTTCAGTCGGTCTAAACGGCGCAAATCTCGGTTCGCTTTCTCAAGTTTCTGCGTCGCCTCTTCAAGTTTTGTATAAAGTGACGCATTTTGTACCGCCAAACCAACAATATCGGAGAAGCTTCGAATCAGATCCTTCTCATCGGCAGATACTTCAATCGGATCCTTACTCATAGAAAATATAAGCGCTCCAATTGCCTTGTTTCGAGCCAGCACTGGGTAGACTATGCTCGTTCGAATTCCCAGACTTTTTTGGATTTTAAGCGCCTCATCTTCGCTGAAAGACGGCATAAGAATATCCGGCCACTTCCTGGTTACGTGGGGAGCTTTCTGCCGCATTGTCTTAATCAAAATGTTGTCGCGGTAAGACAGAGGGATGACTATCTCATGAAAGGGTATCGGCGACTCTTTAATCGCTTGCCGGGCTTTTTTAGTATGAGATATAGCTATCCGCTTTAACTGGCGATCTTTTTGATCCGTCAAGCATAAAACGACTATTTGGTAGCCAAGTTTTAAATATCCGAGTTCCAAAAGCACGCTGTCGCAAATTTCTTGCACCACCTCGTTAAAATTGAGCGAATCGAGTATAATCTTCTCCAGCCGCCACAGGGCTGCTATAGTTTCTTTAGTTCGGGGAGTCGTTTGATAGACCATAAAAATAAATAGCCTGGGTAAATTTGCTTTACCCGCCTTTCCTTTCATAGTAACATAAGACGAGTTATCAGGAAACAAAAACGGTGAAACCAATCGAACTCGATAGCCAGTGGATTCAAGAAGTAATTGCCGGAAAGGGTTTTTTTGACTGGAACCTGGCCGCTTTCGAGAACAATATTAATATCCCATTCCCTCAATCACAACAATTAGAGGTTACTTTAAGAGATGAAAGTTTACGTGATGGTTTAGGTCCTTGTCCCAGAGAACCTAATTTTCAGGAGAAAAAAAACTATCTTAGTAAGGCTTCCTGGTATGCCCAGTTTCTTACTATAGGAATTTATTCGTCGCCAGATGGAAATAACTTATCGCGCAATGACCAAGAAACCCTAAATCTGGCTAAATGGATGGCGATAGAGATGCCAGAAACCAAACCAGTAGTTTTAGCTAGAGCCAACACCCACGACATTAATTTTCTGGAAAGAGTCCGTCAAAAAAATCCCAACCTAGTTGCCATCATCTTTCAGGATTTATCTGAAGTTCGCCGCCGCGTCGAGGCGTGGGGCAAGTTTGAAATAGTGTTGGGAAACCTTGTCAGCAATGTCCAAGAAGCCAAAGACCGCGGTATTTCAGTTATGGCCTTTACCGAAAACTTATCCATCACCCATCCTGATCAGGTTAAAGAGTACGTCTTAGCTATGTGCGCCGTCGCCGACTATATTGGCATTGCCGATACTGCCGGCCGACTTGTTCCTCAAGGAGCCTACTTCTTGACACAGACGGTTAAAGAGACAATCGAGGAGTACCGACGACAGGCAGGTGACACCCGTAAAATCGGCATTGTCTTCCACGGCCACGACGACTTGAAAAATGCCGTTCCCAATTCTATGGCTGCAATAGCGGCCGGCGCCACCGTCGTCGACGCGGTTACCAACGGCATCGGCGAAAGAGTAGGGAATACCGATTTAATTACTATGGTTGGCGACATTGAACATCACCGTCGGGTCATCGCCAAATCAGCCAAATTTTCGTACGAGCCACGCTTTAACCTCAAAGAGCTTGAAGAGTTATCCCAATTGTATGCTCGCATCACCGGCGTAGAGCCAGGCGAATTCCACCCCCTTGTCGGTGAGCGAGCCTTCACCACTAATTTTGGTATACACGCCGCCTTTTACCTCAAAGTTGAAACCTGGGCTGCCCAAATGGCAGACGCGGGTTACGATCGGGAAACCGTTACAGCCTTTAAGCATGAAGTCTGGCGTTTATATTCTGCCTTATCGCCAGCCGACGTCGATAAACATCCTGACATTCGTGTTTCCTCTTTATCCGGTGCCGCCAACGTCATTCTCTGGGCGTTCTATCAGAATCTTATCGAAGACGCCCGCAATCTTGACAAAGACACTCCCTTCGTCCAAGCAGCCTTGAGTATGGCCAAAGCCGGTTGGGGTGAGCTATCCGATGAGACATTGATGGGCTTGTGGCGTCAGCATCGCCCCTAGTGTGATATAATCGCCAGATTATCGGCAGTCTCGCCAAAGGCGGACAACGTCTAATCGCCAGATTATCGGCAGTCTCGCCAAAGGCGGACAACGTCTAATCGCCAGATTATCGGCAGTTTTGCTTTTTGAGCAAAACAACGTACAATTCCTCCCACTATGTTTCCCGAAGGCATCAAACCATTTCGTGTTGATATTCCCAACATTTCCACCGACCAGTTAACGCGTGTCACCGACGTTCTTCACACCGATCCCGAGTCTATTCGTAGATCACTGCTTTTGGGTTTATCACCCGAAACCAATTCTCAAATTACGGCGGGGGATTGGAATATTCTTTTCGCCGGCTCCTCGTTTGGCATTGGCTCTTCCCGAGAAAATTCGGCCGAAGCCATTGCTCGTAATGGTTTTCGAGTAGCCGCTGCCGAGTCCTTTGGCCCCATTTTCAGAGCCAACCTCATCAATCAAGGCGTCATTCCCGTCACCAACGAGGCAGCGAGACTCAGGCTGGAGAATGGCGAGAACTTAGACTTTGACACCCTTACCTCCGAACTTCCCGAAGGCGAAAAAACCATTCTTGTCTACGGCGGACTACCTGGTTATCTCACGGCTATCGCCCGAGGCATAGAAGAACTACCTCAAAAGTTCATTCCGGAAAGAAAGGCCTTTCCTCAAACCACAGTGGAAAAAATCATCTCCCGATTGGCTACGCAACTACTTCGTCAAACCTATCCTGATGAAGCTGACCGCTGTCTTCAGGCAGGTGACACCGTCATTCTTCGTCCCGACCTCTTTGTCGGCTACGACGTTTTTTGGGTTCATGTCCAACGCGTACTGGCTCAACACTTTGATTCGAAAACCAATGTTGATCCCCGAAAAATCTGGCTTTCCTGGGATCACTTTCGGGATTCAACTGACTCCCGGGCAGTCACCGCCGTAAAATTGGTGCAAGATTTTTGGCAAGCCCATCCCGATACGTTCATCGGCAACGACGGTGTTTACAACCAAGTCATTCCTCGGCACTTGAAGCCCGGTTCAGTCATAGCCGCCATGGATTCTCATTCTGACGAATTTGGTAAAGTTCCTGGTGTTTTCAACATCCCCGAAGGCTACACGCCCTTTGCCTGTGCCTTGGCTACTGGCGGACTGACTCCTTATACTATTCCCGAATCAATACAACTTAATATTATTGGCAAATTGCCGTCCCACACTGATATTAAAGATGCTATTTTCAATATGATTATGCGCCATTTTTCTGAAAAAGCAGGTGACGGAGCCATGTTTGAAATCGGCGGCACCGGTTATCAAAAACTATCGTATGAAGAAGCGTCAAAAGTCTTCAACGCTGTCACCGAATTCGGCGGCATTGGCGCCATCGGTATCGACCCTAACCCCAACGTTATTGACTACCTTCGCCGTCACGGCACGGGTTTAAATGGTTGGACAGACGAAGATCTAGAGCGTTTATTTTCTCGTCTTCTGCCGGAAACAGGCGCTTCCTATCGCCAGTCTCTCACTGTCAACCTAGCCGACACTATTCCTGTTATAGTTGGTCCTCATACTCACAAGCGGGTTATTCCCTTAGACCAGCTCTCAGAGGCAATTTTTTTCAACCGAATCATTATCAACTCTTGTGGCGGTTCCTCATTACTGGATTTGGCTATATTGGCTGAAGTTCTTAATGAGTCATCTCCCGTCATCCACATAGATATCCAGATTGCCGATCCCTTGACTAGAATTTATGCTGAGCGATTGGGCATCATTACTGCATTAAGAGAAAAAGACGAATGGGTACGCCTTGCCGACAGCCATACCTGCGGCCCATGTTTAGGCAGCGGTGCCGCCGTTCAAGAAGGCGAGATAGTCTTATCTACCAACAATCGTAATTACCGTACCCGCATGGGTCATCCTAACTCCGAAGTTTATTTAGCTTCGTCAGTTGTCGCTGCCGTCACTGCTACTCTCGGACGCGCCCCGACCGACCAAGAAATCCGTCAATATGAATCAGCCATTCTTAGAGCCAAAGCCGAAGTCAAAGCAGCTATGCAACAGGGATTAGTTCTGGCTGGTTGATAAACTCAAGCACCGCAGTTGCCAATTCTGGCCCTTCGATCCCTAAATTAATTAGTCTCGAAAAATCAGCCTGGTTATAGAAAGCTTCCTTTGTCTCCTTGCTGTCTAACGATACTTCTAAAATGCCTTCAATCACCTTCCTGGGCACGTGCCCGTCACGGATAACTCTGGCATTGACGCTATCAATGATAGTCAGCGAACCGCCTACATCATTTCGGACTGGATGAGGATGAAACAACAATAACAGTACTTGTTCTCCAAATGGCCGTAGGTGGTCAACGGCGTATCTGATCCGCTGATATTCCTTTCCGCCATGAGGTCCCAGTGCCGTCACCGCCATAAAGCCAACCCCCGCCTCGTTCACAGAACTAATCAACCCACTCATTTCCGGGTTACCGGTTGGGTCAATGTTATAGATGACGTCGTAGTCACCACCGCTACTTCGAATAGACGCCGGAATAGCTTTATTGGCCTCGGGTAGCAGGGGATAGGCCACATGCACCAAACTGCCGATTCGTCTCTGCCATTTAGAAGGTTGAGTCACCTGCTTACGAAGTTCGGGATGAACCAAGTCGAGGTCTATAAACGGCGATAAGTCCTCATGAAACATCATCGAGCTAAAAGGCCTATTTGTATCCGGATCACCTTTAATAGCCAGCGCTGAAGCTATCGCTTCCTGACTGTCTGCCCGCATAAATAAGCCAATCACGCTCCGTCGCCACTGGGCAGCGACTATGCCGCCATCAGCAATTATTTGGGTCGCTTCCCTAACGTCTTCAGGGTTAGCCAGCGATCCCAGTCGAAATTGCTCGACTTGAATCGGTTGTTCCACTAACTGCAATGTCTCTAGTGCCAAAGTTGCCATAAGCTTGCTTGTATTCTACCAGAAAGAAGTGCTAATAATTATAGCAGTACCTACTATTGCAGCTCACCAAGAGGAGGTGAATACCATGATTACTGCATTCTTAGCTGGTTTCTTTGTCTTTAATGCCATTCCTCATCTGGTGCAGGGGATTTCTGGCAAAACCCACATGACGCCGTTTAAGCGGGTGTCCTCACCAAGCCTCAACGTTGTCTGGGCCTTTGTCAATTTGTTCTTTGGCGTTTTGCTCTTGGGCTTTGACCCGATTACAGGAGAAGTCAACCATCCGGCCGGCGCCAATTTCTGGGCCTTTTTTATCGGCGGCTTAATCGTTTCGCTCGTCGCCGCCCAACTTTTTGGCAAGCCCAACGCCCGCCTCCCCTGGCACAAAGACTAATCGCCAAAGCGATAAAAATTCTGTAGGGAACAATTAGCGTTGCTGTTCGTGTCGATATTCGGCCAAAGCGCCATAAACGGGCAGTGACAGGCCTGCTATTAATCCGGGAATGGCCAAGACTGCTATCGTCGACTGGGGAATTTCTATTAACTCAGCACCCTTTACTAACAAGACAGCTGTCAATTCTATGCCAAATGCAGCAAACATTCTCGCCCGCGCCTCATCCGCGGTTGTCCCAGCAATTGTCTCCTTCAATTGAGTCAGATTCATAGGCGTGATTATGGCACACTACGTCAAGAATCGCTTTCAGAGTATCATCATACCTTGACACCGAATTTACTTGACAAGTACGCAAAAAAGAGATAAATCTAGCAAAGAAGTTATAATACAACATCTCGCTGCTAAAAACTCAGAATGCTAAAAGAAGTAGTCAGAGCTACCATCCATTCCCAGCAAGTGTCTTGTGATGACCAGCCCTTGGAAGCTTATGAGGTGCTGGAATTTCACGGGTTGAAAACATTCACTCTGGAAGGAAGTCAGGCTAGACTGTTGCTTGAAGCCGCGCATAGTGGTAACGGAGTGAACGCTATCGGTTGGGACGTTCCCAGCCCTAGCTTTAGACCTGAAGGATTTTCTGTGGATACAAGATGGGAATTTGGGTTTGGAAATAATCCCAGACGACCTTCATCAGTGGCATTTGGCATTCCGCCGGCTCTGACCGCAGAATACCTGGGTCACCCAGAAAGGGATTTCTGGCTTCCGCTCATTAGTCAGCAAGACCTGCAACCCCATCCGGAGGCGGTAGGGCTTGTTCCTGGAGGCAATGAGAAATGGCGGCGGCATTACGTTGCCATCAGCCCGGTAATCAGGACCAATTTTTACGGCATCAACATTCCTACGGAAGACCGAACCCATTCCCAAAATGGTTTTACCGGTAGGGGCATGTACATTTTAGAATTTGGCCATTGGTCTGAAGAATCAGATCATTGCGAGTTTAAGTTAGGGATGGCGCTCATCGCCGACGTTGATCAGAAAGTACGCATTTACGGAAGCGATTGGCAGGCTCCTCGCTTATCCCTGGGTAATGAAACGACCCAAGCGATAATGCACAGACTGGCTACAGCAAACCTATTCTTTAACAATTTAAAAGAAGGGAAGTCATACTCGTGGTTAAAAACCGGCTTTCCGCTCCACATTGTCGACGCAGTCAGATCATTTGTTACTGGTCCTTACTATCACCGTGATCAGCAAGATTTCAAGATGAATTGGGGGGCAACCATAAAAGACAGATATGGAATTAATCTAATAGAACTTCTCCAGGCAATACCGCCAGCTGAGCAAAGAATCGAATACCAACGTTTGCAAGAAGCAGCGCGATTAGTTCTCTACAATAATCACTAAATTTCACCACCGAAGATTGACAAATATTCACTCGCTGTAAATGCAAACAAACCAGTAATTAGAAACTAAAGAATATTCCTTCAAGCACATTTTTGTCTATCTCAGGTCTTTGTGCTCGTATCTCTTCCAAAGTTAGATAACCAGTTGCCGCAAGCGCTCCTTCTACTATTTCTGCCCTTAAATAACCGGCATAGGAAGGAGCAGTAAGAAAGGTCGCCCAAGTATCTTTTGCTACATGGAGCAGCTGTTGTCGCACCTCGGCGATGAAGACAGACTCTCCAGAATTTACCATTTCGTCAGTCATTTCCTCCTCCAAATTTTAAAGTATCAAGAGAGGATTATACACCCTAGTCAAATTCTACGATAAAAAAGTGAAGAAAATATCCAACCGCTATTTTAATATAATATTATATAATATCTATCTCTGGCTTTTAGCCAGAGCGATGTTACAAACTTTGCTTATTTCAAGATATCAATAGCTTTTTTCCTTAGCGAAACAAGCTAAGCTTATAATATTAAAGTATTACTGTTTACAAACTCTTTCCTGATATATAATAACGTCATGAAAATGGTCGGCGGGCTGATAATTCTAGTCGTGACTTTCTGGTTGGCGAGCATACCAGTATTCGCCCAGCGCCAGCCAACTCCGACTCCGTCCCCAGCACCCACTACTGAAACAGCTACTCATTCCGCCACCGCCACTCCCTCTGCCGTTGTCGAAAAAGTCATCGTCGTTGAAAAGCCAGACATCACCGAACCAACCGTCGAAACCAAAGGTCGTCTCGAGCGCTATTTAGACGAGCAGCGGCTCGGACCCTTAAACTATACCAACTTTCTTCGCTACTCCATCCGCCAAGCTGTTAGTCGTGGCGTGCCCGCCAACACAATCGTTCTTATCCTGCTTTTTCCGGTCGTGGCCGCCATCATTGCTGCCAGCCGCCACCTCTTGGGCATCCGCGGTTTTGGTATTTTTACCCCCGCCGTTTTGTCAGTCGCTTTTGTTGCCACCGGCCTCGTCAGCGGCATTCTTTTATTCCTAGTCATCCTCCTAGTGGCCGACCTCGGTCAGCGCCTTTTGAAACGCTTAAAGCTCCAATACCTGCCGCGTATGGCCTTGCTCCTTTGGTTTGTGTCACTCGGGGTCTTTGCCGTTATCTTTTTAACCTCTCTGGTTAATTTCGGCACGATTACCAACTTAAATATTTTCCCCATCTTAATTATGGTTCTTATTGCCGAAACCGTCATTGAAGTCCGCATCGGCAAAAGTCCCAAGGAAGCTGCAGATCTAACCATTGAAACCATCATTCTGGCAGTCGTTAGCGGCCTCATTTTAAGCCTCGACCTTGTTCAGAAGAGCGCCCTTTTAAACCCCGAAATCCTGGTTCTGTCCGTGGCTATTTTTGATATTTTTGTCGGCAAGTTCGTCGGCCTCCGCCTGTTGGAGTACCTTAAGTACAGGAAGCTACTCAAATAGAAGTATGAATCAAGTATCAAAGAACCTAGTCAAACTTTCCCCATAATTCGTAAGTCATGATTCTTATTTCGAATCATTCAATCAAAAGAAATCTTCAAGTTTAGATAATCTGCAAAAGAATATGAGCATCAAATTGAAGGATATCCTCGGCCTCAATGCTCGTAACCACGAGTATTTATCTCGCTATAATTCGGCAGGAGCAAAGCGCATCGCCGACAGCAAACTCTTAACCAAATCTACTCTTCAAAAACACGAACTGCCCGTACCCAAACTCTACCGGGTTTTCCGGAAAGAATCGGACTTGGATAAATTCGACTTTACCAGGCTTCCTGAAAGTTTTGTGGTCAAACCCAACAAAGGCTTAGGCGGCGAAGGCATTATCGTCGTGGAAAAACCGGGTACCTTCGCCGGCGAGTGGATTACTGCCCAAGGCGACACCATCAAAATCAACGACTTAAAGCTTCACATTCTCGACATTCTCGCCGGCCGTTTTAGCATGGATAATCTCCGTGACTTTGCTTTTATCGAAGAACGCATCCGCATCCACCCAGCCTTTGCCAAATATGCCTATCACGGCACCCCCGATATCGGCATTCTGGTTTTCAATAAGGTCCCAGTCATGGCTTTTTTACGCCTGCCTACCAAAGAATCGGGTGGCCGGGCCAACATGTTTCAGGGCGCCATTGCTTGCGGTATCGATGTGGCTGCTGGCGCCACTACCTATGCGGCTTACTATTACAGCTACGTCACCTATTATCCTGGCACCAGAAGAAGGCTGCGCGGCCTTACTATTCCCGAATGGGACCTGGTCTTAGACATCGCCATCCGGGCTGCCGCAGCCGTCGGTTTAGGCTACATGCGCGCCGATATCGTTTTACAACCCTCCCTTAAACACCCGGGTAAGACCTTGCCTAAAGTCTTGGAAGTCAACGCCCAACCGGGTTTAAAAATTCAACTGGCTAACCGCGCCGGTCTTAAGCGTCGCTTAGAGCGCGTCGAAGGCCTGGAAATCGACACCCAGGAAAAGGGTATTAAAGTCGCCAAAGCCCTGTTTGCCGATCGCTCTTTAGCTCATCTGGGTAAAACCCTCAAACCAGTCACGGTTTTTGAAACTGTCGAAGTCGTCAACCAGCTGGGGGAGAAAGTAGCGATAAAAGCCAAAGTTGATACCGGCGCCTATCGCACCAGTATCGACAAAAATTTGGCAGAAAAACTCGGACTGCTTCGTACCGACAACATTCTTCTTCATAAACAATTTGAGAGCGCCCTAGGCGCTCATACCCGCGACGTCATTGCCATTAGCTATTACCTTAACGGTAGAAAAATCGATACCACAGCCAGTGTTATCGATCGCTCCAATTTAAAGCGCCCCATGCTAGTCGGCCGCCAGGATTTAAAGGGTTTTGTGATAGAATTCTCCCAAAAAATATGAAAAAAGGCCTAATAATTACTGTCAACGAGTCGCAAGTATTTTATGAGCCAGAGAGAATTCGAGAAGAGGCAAAAAAAAAGGGGATAGACGTTGATTGGTGGTTTTACGAAGACTTCGAACTTGAAATAAATCAGCAAGGAGTCCTCTGGAAAAACAGAAGCAGGCGGTGTGATTTTTCCCAATACCGCTGGGCGATAGTCCGATCATCAGTAAAAGACAACGGGGTCAATCACGCCGATCTAAAAGTATCGTTAATCCGTTCTTTGATGGCTACGAGAGTTCGAGTCCCCAACGGCAAGGCTTTTTTAGAATACTTACGTTTCTCCAAGCTCGTACAGCATATTCGGCTAGCACAAGCAAAAGTGCCAGTCGTTCCCAGCCAATTTATGTGTATCTTCAACCCAAAAAGCCTAAAAATTCCTTATCCAGTGATTGTAAAAAACACCTATGGAAGTCAGGGAAAATATGTATCCAAAGCCGCTTCGCCAACAGTATTAAGGCAACACGTCGAGCAATACAACCCGTCACAATCACTGTTACAGCAATTTTTACCAACAGGAGAAGATTATCGAATAATAGTAATTCAAGGTAAAGCAGTTGGAGCTATGAAGCGGATCGCTCCGCACGGCCAGTTCATCTCCAACATTTCAGCAGGCGGTTTTGCCCAACCCGTACCGCTCTCATCAGAGCTTAAAAAACTTTCTGAAAAAGCTGCCAAATTGTTTCATCTTGATTTTTGTGGCGTCGACATCATGTGCGACCCAGAGGGTATCCCGTACGTCCTGGAAGTCAACAGACACCCCCAATTTCAGGGGTTCGAAAAAGCAACAGGAATCAATGTAGCCGAAAAACTGGTAACAAGCGTCAGCGGAGCATAATACAGTGTCGCCACTAACTAACGTAGCCCACTCTATCCAGAGGTATTTTGACAACAACATGGCTTCATTAAGGTGGGAAAAACAACTTCATTATGCCGAACGCCTAGGCAAAATCACCGGTCAAAAGAAATATCTTGACCAAGTTGAACGGCTAATACCTCAGCAAATGCATGAGGCCAAGAGATTATGTGCACTTCTCACCAGCGACTGGTCACAGGAAGCAAAGGTGTTATTAGCCAGTGTTAAAGTCTTAAAACCAGCTGACAAACTCAAAATAGAGTTATACAAGTCAGATCCCTATCTATTAATAGTCTTTCGTTTTTTATGGTTCGTGTACAATTCGTGGCTCGTAACTCAAAAAGACCCGGCCCCGTTAGCTGACGATTTACTAGAAACCATCAGTCAAAAACTGCTAAAAAAAGAAACAGTTAGGGCAGTAAGTAGCAGGGTAGCTAATAGTTGTTATGCTCTCGAAAAAGTTTATAACGTTCCGCTAGTTGAGTCATACCTTAATACCGTCAACCTCCTTAAATCATCTAGAAAGCCTGATGAAATCACTAATTGGTATTATGGCCTTACCCACGTGCTTATCAATGAGTCGGGATATTATCAGCGTTTTATTCCGGAGTATCAAAACCGCCAGGTAACTAAACTTCTTATCAAAGACAGTCCCCGAATTATCCAAACTGAAAATATAGATTTAGCCTTAGAAACAGCCATCAGCACCCGTTTAACCGGAATTAGCCTTAATGCATATGAGACAAAGCTAAAAAAAAGGCTTTTATCCAAATACAACGGCATCTATATTCCCCACGAAGTAAGTACCAATATTAACGACACGGAACATCGTAACGTCCTTACCCTCATCTGGATTTTTCTCAAGGAAAAGCAGATTAAGCACTTCTACCCCCTCTCGTAATCCTCAAACTTCCTAAATCTCTGCCGATAAAATCATTTCTCACCTTCTTGACAACGAGCGTTAAAATTACCTAGTAATAAACTTCCACGGGCTGACACCCGTGGTATTCGCCCGCCTTAGGCGGGCGAGAAGTATGTTCTGCCTGGAATTCATCCAAGAGCTAACGCTCTTGGTATTCTTCCAGGTTCGAATAATCAAGCGGAGAAAAATATGACTTCACATCCAATTGAAATGGGCATGGGTCAGTTAGATTTTGATACCCGATCTCTATTTTTATATGATGGCACGCGTCTTGGCCTTACTCCTCTCGAGCAGGATGTTCTCTGTTTACTCTTCTCCAACAATGGCACTCCAGCCTTGCCTGATGAACTGGCAACCGTATTAAATACAAATTTTCAAGTAGCCACAGAACTTGATCTTCAAGGCAGGTATCCCGATTTTTACCCAACCACCGAAAATTCTGTTCTCAAGGCAATTTGTCACCTTCGCGAAAAGTTAGAATGCACCGGTTTGTACGGTTTCATTATCAATGATGGCAAGGGGCGAGGTTACCGTTTTAATCCTGACAAAGTACAACCTTTAAGCTTTCAGCTATCAGCTTTTCTCAAGTGATCTTCTTCTTGTAGCTTGCTTCTCGACAGCAGTCTCATGACAGGTACCACGGCTTTTTAAAAAATGTGGTAACCTGAAAATTGAAATGGCTTCCCGCAGAAAACTCACATCTGGCATGTGGTCGAGTATTTGGCCAGATACCTTCGTCGTAATAGGTATTACTATCTGCTTCGGTTTTATTTTTTTGTACCGGTTGGGCTACCAAAGCCTGCAAAGCTTCGACGAAGCCTGGTATGCCGCCATCGCCCGCAATTTAGCTACCGGCAAGGCTGCCCCCTTTTTTTCCCAATTTAACGGCGCCATCTACACCGACCACCCTCCCTTAGGCTTCTGGCTCATGGCCGCCTCCATGCGGTTGTTTGGCATCAACGAATGGGCAGCCAGATTTCCCCTTGCCCTCGCCGGCGTCGGGGGTTTATTGGCTTGCTATTGGTTAGCTAGAAGTATCGGCGGCAAGCAAGCAGGGTTGGTAGCCAGCCTGATGCTTGGCTCTTCACTCTGGTATGTTTTCCGTTCCCGCTCTGCCAACTTAGACATCCTGGTATCTGCTCTCATGACTGTGGCAGTAGCCTTACTTGTTTCGGCCCTTAAAAAACCCCGCCTCATTTATCTAGCCGCACTGGGCTGGGGCTTGGCCCTCTTATCCAAATCAGTGGTTGCCCTCACCCTCCTGCCCGGTTTTTTCATTTGGTTTCTAATAGTTCCTCTCAAAATAAAGCCCAAACTTTTCCTGTTTGCCGGCTTTGTCCTCATTCTTCTGGCAATCGTAATTCCCTGGTACCGTATTAATTATCTTTGGCACAGCAACTCGATTTTTTACAACCTGTTTACTATTGGCCTGCGCTCCGGCACCAACCACGTAAGTCTCGAGGCCGTTAACCAAAACCTTTTATATCTTCGAAGCGGCATTGGCAAGTGGTATTACCCCGGTTTAATCTCCCTCCCGGTCTCTGTCTTTCTTGTTTTCCTCAAAAAAATACCCTCAACCATTATCTATATTTATGTCTGGCTACTGGCCATCTTGACCCCCCTAGCTCTATCCGCCAAAACCGAAGTCTGGCACTTAATACCCGCTTACCCTCCCTTGATGGTAGTTTCGGCAATAACCCTATTTGCCTTAATCCGTCTGGTGGCGACTCATTTAACTCCGCTGTCTATCCTTGGCCGCAACTTCATTCCGCTACTGGCCACGGCCACTGTCGCCGTCTTGGCCCTACTCCAGCTGAAATCCTTCTGGACATTGGTAATTCCCTCCGCCTTCGCCGTCAGTCAGGAAGCGGATATTGCCAAGAAAGCGGCTATCTACCATCAGCCTTTATACCTCAAAGCCTACTTTTGGCCCGCAGCGGTCTATTATTCCGGCCAAGACTTCATTACTTTTCTCGACCTGGCTAAAGATGCCCATCAAGTTATGGTCACCCTCCTCCGCCAGCAGCCAGCGCGCGCCATGTTCATCGTGCCGTTCACTGAACTCGATTCATTAAGCCAAGAAGATGTGAACTTTACTGTTTTGGAGCGAAACTCTGCCTACGCCCTCATCACCGGCGCAGACTAAATTGACAACGCTATCAGAATGTTTTAATTCATTAGTAGTATTTCTTAATTCTTTCCTGGTATACAACACCCTGTCATGAAAAAGCTACTACGCACTATACGCATTAAAAAGGTTGTCGTAGGCTTAAGCGGCGGCGTTGACTCTGCCGTCGCCGCTTCCCGCCTTGTTGATGCCGGTTATCAAGTCACCGCCGTCTTTCTGGAATGTTATCAGGGCCCCGGTTGCCGCACCCAGGAGGATAGAAAAGACGCTCTCGACATCGCTCTCAAACTCAACGTCCCCTTCCAAGTTCTCGACCTAAAAAAACCCTACCACGACAAAGTAGTTGATTATTTTTTTAAAGAGTACCAGGCCGGCCGGACTCCAAACCCAGACACGATCTGTAATCGGGATATTAAATTTGGCCTTTTTTATGACTGGGCCATGGATAAGGGCTTCGACTATGTCGCCACGGGACATTACGCCAGGATCAAAGTCAAAAGTCCCGTCGAAGACGAAGCTCGCCTCTGGCGGCAAAAGTCAAAAGTCAAAAATACAACTAAAAATTCAAAGAATAACAATGAAAAAAACTACGAACTACGGACTACTCCCTACGAACTCCTGCGAGGCATCGACGAGCATAAAGACCAATCTTACTTTCTCTATCTTCTGCGTCAAGAACAACTCTCCCACCTCCTTTTCCCGGTAGGGGAGTCAACCAAAACTGAAGTCAGAAAGGAAGCCCAACAACGCGGCTTATCCGTCGCCGCCAAGCCCGACAGCCAAGGCATTTGTTTTATTGGTGAAGTCAATGTTAGAAAATTCTTGGGAAGTCGCATCAAACCCAAAAAGGGGAGGGTAATAACCAAAAAGGGGCAACCAATAGGTGAGCACGATGGCGTTTGGTTCTTCACCATCGGCCAACGGGGCGGCTGGCGATTAAGTCCGAGTTATCAACGGGTTTTTTCCGGGTCGCTTCCACCCCTATATATCATAAGAAAAAATGTGTCCAAAAATGAATTAATTATTGGACTCAAAGAAGATTGTTATCAAGATAAATTATCTATTTCCAATGTTCATTGGCTCCATGAGGACATCGAATCACGAATCACGAATCACGAATTAAGGGACTTGAAAGTAAAGATTCGTCATCAGGGTGAATTAATACCAGTTAAAAGCATTTCCGTAATTCAAAATTCGAAATTCTTACTTCAGCTCGCGAAGCGAGCTTTTGGGGTGGCGCCGGGTCAAGCGTGTGTCTTCTATGATAGAGAAGTTTGTTTGGGGGGAGGAACTATCAGATAAAAATGACTGGATGCTATAATGCATTGTTATGGAAGAAATTAATCAAAATCGACTTCCACAGGATTGCATGCGGGCTTCACAAAATTTAGATTGGGCTAAGGGTGTGCGAGCAGCTTACGTAATTGCCGATGTATTGATGATGTTATTTGCACATAAAGTCCCCGAATATAACCACTTAATTTTTTTAGAAGTTTTTGCCATTGGACTTATTGAGATGATAGGCGCTGGAATAAATACATTTCGTCGGGATATCGAATTTAAATTAATAGCTGATCGTTATCAGAACAACAATTAAATTAGCATAGAGGCTGAGTGATGTTTTCTTTCAAGCTGAAGTGCCCTCCCAGCTAAAGCTTCGGTGAGTAAATGTTTAGAGGTCTCACTTGTCATTGATTGGAAAAAGCGTTATGAACAATCTATGCCCAGAAGATATAATTCAAGGGAGCGTGAACCTAATCTCTTACCACCAGGCGACCTGACAGGATACGGTATTGAAATCCGTCACACTAGCCGAGAGTATCAAGAACATTTTGGCCTCAGCCCCGATGCAGTTCTCGTCGGCGTCGAATTGTTACCGAAAAAATACAACTTGATTCCCATCGGCCACTTCGATCAAGGAATATTCAGTACTCCTCCCGATCGAGCCCCGGACGTGAGAACACTATTAAATTCAAATCTACTCCAGGAACTTCCAGAAATTGCTGCCGCCTTGCAGGCCTGGCTAACCACCACTTCATCAGCAAGTGATCAGTAACTAGAAGAAATGATCTACTGGGTTGTTCCCGTCGTCGGCGTGGCTGACGGGCTGGCTTTTGGAGTAGTTGTCGGTAAAGGAGAAGTCCGTGGCGTTGCGCTCGGCGTCGCCATCAACGTCGGAATTGGCTTTGGACTGGGTCGAGGCAATGGCGTTGGTCTGCTAATCGGAGCCGGCGAGGGCACCGTTGACTGGGCTCCCGATCGAAAATCGCTGATGCGTTGGACCAGAAGGTAAGCGCTGGTTAACCCCCCGGCCAACACAAAAAAGATCAGTAATCCTAGGAGCGCCTTTTTACCCCCACTCTTTTTGCCGTTGGGCGGTTCACCGGGCATAGTCGGTACTCCCGGACTAACCGGAGTTAGGATAGTTGGTGTCGTTGCATCTGGCGTCATCGGCATTGGTTCAAAAGTAGGGCTTCCGCTAGGAGAGGGCATAGTTGACGCCGGCTCGGGCGTCGGAACAGTTGGTGCAGCTGGTATCGGTTCTACCGGCGTCGTCACCATCAGGGGCGGTTCAGGGATGGTAGAAGTCGGAGTTGGAACTATTGGTTCCGGCATTGGATTAACCGGTTCTGGCTCAGTTGGGGGAGTAGTTGGTTGAGATAGCGGTTGAGTTGGGCTGGTAGGCTCGGTGGGATTTAGCGCCGTCGGTGCCGCTGGCGTACCGGCCATCGGATCAGGCATTGTCGTCGGAGAATTCGGGTCAGTTGATTGGTCAGGCATACTTAATTTTGTAGCACGATTTATATTCTCAATGCAACCCCAATTTTAATAAGATCGTTTAATGACATCTTAAGAAAACAATCATCATTACTTGTTTACAGGATCTAGCGGCACGGATCAATCCACAAACCAATCCCTCTAGTTAGGTAATAGTAAACTGACCCTGACCCATCGGAGTAGATTAGCGTTTCCGTTTCCGGCTGGTAGCCGAGGAAAGTCAACCTCGTTTTTGTTCCCGGAGTTTCGTCAATCCACTGTAACATTCTGCCTTGAGAGTCAAGCACCACTCTTTTTCTATCATCATTACCTCCCACCGTATAGCTCACCATTCGGGCCTCGGTATCCACCACCACGCTACCAACCTCGGGTACCGCCGTTTTCGGATCGCTCGGGCCGATGAGCGATATCATCCAGACTTCATTTGACACTAAATCAGTCATCTCTACCACACAGCCATTATTACAATTAATTAATCCGGAGATTTTCGAGTCGAAAGGGTAAATCGTCAAATCACGAGAGTTTTTATCGTCCGCAGTTGGCAAAGGCAGGGGATAGCTACAAAAGTCCGGCTGGGGCGTCAGCTTGGTGAGGCGCAGCTTCGTCCCCGTCAGCCCTAAAGCCAGGGCACTTCTAGCATCATAGCCGGACAAATTAATTACCACTAAAACAGTCATCAAACCGATCGTCAAACCCAAGCCTACTAAATGGAGTACAATTGCCATACGGGAAGTCATCGTTTTGTTTTGATTGTACCTTAACTAGGGGCTTTTGAAAGATTCTGAAACAAGTTCAGAATGACCTTATTCGTCATGCTGAATTTACTTCAGCATCTCCACCACCAACCCATTTTTATGGCAGTAACGGCTCATCAATTTACTAAACCCGTCTCTTTTTTGTTACTGTGGTTACTCATTATCCTTGGTATCTTTCTCCGTGTTGACCGCGGCGACCGCTTTCCCGTTTACCAAAACGACGACGGCCTTTTCTATACCTGGGCGGGCTTATCCATGTTAGAAAACTTCTCAAGCCCCACCAGCCTGTCTGTCTTTGAAACCAACAACCCTTTCTTAATCTGGCGCTCCCAATATATGCCCTTTGAACCGGTCCAAGAATTCGGCTTTCGGATTGTCCGGCCTTGGTTTGACCTGCCGCCACTGGGCACGCTTCTCATCAGCCTGCCAGCCTATGCTCTTGGCTACCGCGGTTTTAGCCAAATTCCCCACCTCATTGTCCGCTTGCCGGCTTTTGTCGCCAGCGTTTTTACTCTGCTTGGCACTTACCTTTTAGGCAAATCGTTATTCGGTAGGGCCAGCGCTCGTTGGGCTCTAATCTTCTTCGCTGTCTGGCCGCTGGCCGTCTTTTCCCACCGCCAAAGTTATTTGGAGAACATCTTGACTCCCTTTATCCTCCTTGCCCTCTGGGCGTTCTATCGACTCTACGCACTACGCTCTACGCTCTACGCAACTAATGTTCGCCGCTGGCTGTGGCGACTGGTCCTATTATGTGTGATGATTGCCGGCTGGATTAAAATCCCCGGCTTTGGTTTATCCTTAGTCATCGCTTATTGGCTACTGGCTAAAAAAGACTGGTTTAGACTCAAACAACTTTTTACCGTTACTCTCATCTCCTTTGGCCTCTATCTCATCTATGGTCACTTAATCGGCGGTCCCGCTTTCTGGCAGACGCTAACCAATCAAGCGGGCAGGGGAGCGTATCTAACGAGTTGGTTTTACATGCTCACCACTCCTGACGTTTTTGGCCCCATTCGCGACGGCTGGTGGCTTCTAGGCTGGCTGGCTCTCCTCTGGGTCGGCTCCCGGCCAGGCAAAGCCAACCGTTTTTTGCTTATTAATACTATTTTGTGGATGGTTGTCATTTTCGTTACCTCCGGCCGGGAAAACACCTCTCCCTGGTACCGCTACCCTTTGTTTCCTTTTTTGATGATTGCCCTCGGTGAAGTCGTCAGAGAGTTCTGGCACTCCGTCACTCAAACCCGAGCTGTTAGTCAAACGGGTTTTATCTGGGCCGTTCTCTTTTTCCTTTTCGGTCTGACCGGTTGGGAACTGGCCGGCTTTACAGTCGGAAGTAATGTTCTCCGCTTCGGTATAGTCATCGTCATCGCTGTCTTCTTCACGAGTTTAGTTTCTAACCATCGCGTCAACCGCCTCATCAGTCAATTAGTTGCAGCTAGCCTGATTGGTTTGATGCTTTTAGGGAATATCGCCGCTGTCCGCCGTTATCCATTCTTGCGTTGTCCTCCCGGCGAATGCCTGGAACCCACTAAACTTTCCATCCCCTTTTCAATCGAATAGACACATTATCATGATTACCAAAGTTGCCAAAAGTGTGTAATTGGTGTATATAAAACCCGCCTGCCTTTAAAGGCATCATGGCACCATCACTAGCACAATCCTTCTACCTACCGAAAAATTCAGACGGAGAGTATCTTCCTTTTCCTTCTTCAATAATTCCGGACGGCACCCAGTGTATTCTTTCAAAAGAAGGGATAAGGCTGCTAAACGGAATGTTTAACACCGGTCTTTTGGAAGGAGAGATTCTCCAAAGGACATCAGGCTCCTGCCTATTTGATCGTTGTGGTCTGGGGTTAGCCGGATTAGCTACACCCGACGGCCTTATCCTCTGCATTCCTGTTGATAAAGATGTTTTTTCCGAAATCAGGCCTTCCAGCGTTACCGACCCCAGCCGCCGTTAATAAAATGACCAGCCTTATCGAACTCAACGCTCAAGACGGTGATATAGTCAGCCTCACACCCCAAGGGTTAATAGAGCTAGTCGCCTATTTGTGGGAGAACGTAGAATCAGATAGTACTGGAATCCTTATCGATTCTCTTTTACCCATCGTTCTGGTAGGCGCCTTCCAGCCTAGCGGTAACCGAGTCCGCCTCCATCTCTTTGAAAACGCCGGCACTAGCGCCAACCCCGACATCCGTTTGGTAATAGGAATTCACTGGTGGACATTAGCCGATCCCAGTTTTTTCGCCGCCAAAATAGACGACCTTTTAGAAGCCGTGACGCCCGACCAGAACCGACCTCTCCACGGGGAGTAGTCGGCAACGAATCTCAAACCCCTTGATTTTTCTCCAAGTTTTGCTATAGTAGCTTCACCCTGAGCGAAGCCGAAGGGCGTGCTCATTTGAATATGACGTAACTTTCTGACCAAGTCTCGGGTCCGCCAGCTGGCGGATCATATCTACCCCGACCTGGTCGGGGTTATTTGTAGGCCAAAATGGCAGGAGAAAATCAGAGTAATCCTCTAATTGATCTGGGAAAACCGGTTGAGATTACGTCACTAGAGTTAGCAAATCTTAGAGAAACATTTGAATTTTTAACAAATCAATTGCTGAGAGGGCAGATAACCTTACAAACTTATCAGTCAATTGTTGAGAGCCTTGAACAAAGACTAGCTAGAAAAGAAAATGAGCGGTATTTGTACGAATCGGGAAGCCCACCGATTATAATTTAGCTCATTATCAAATAATTCTCTGCCCAAAAAGGAACAACCATGACCACCATGGCAGAAATAGAAACAATCTTAGCCCAACAAGGAAAACAATTGCGAGTGGGTGATCGATTGAATCTAGATAAAAAAGGTCAACGAGCCGTGGCAGGAGAGCTAAGTGATCTGCAAGAGGGATGGACTGCTGTAGCTGTTTGCATCGCTCAATTTAGAGCTTACGGCATTCCGGGAGCTTTGATTGAGCCCATACTTAGACATTCATCTGGTGAAGAAATATTGGGAGGAGGTAGGCGGCTTATCGGTAACGCTGATGATTATTTCCAGCCGCCAACCGAATAACGAATTAACAATCTAATAAAAAACTTTTGCCCATAAGAAACCTAATGACAGCAGAAACATTAGCAGGCTACATACTATGGTTAGAAGAGTTTGGATGTGGATTAGCACCGGACAAAATCAGTATTGGTCGTTTGACAAGAAGTGCTCGTTTTGATCCCATATTAACGGAGGAAGAGTTAGCTGCATTTTTTAGAAAGCGAGATGAAATATTGCCAATCAAGAGCTCATTAGATCAATCGGAATTGCCAACCGAATAACAATCAGAAAATTAACAATATAATTTCTACAAGCTATTAGCTATAGACTATAGACTATCACTTATAACCTACCGACTATTGACTATCAACTATTAACTAACTTGGCACCTTAACCCATACTGCGCATTAGCGAGTTCGCGCAAACTGCTTATTCAGCCGTTTCGCGACTCTAATGTTTCGTAGGGTTGCGGTGCTCCCCCCCTCGACGGGGGGACTCGCACCTTAAAAATTCAATAATCAAAAAGTTTTCAGTTTTCTGTTCTCAGTTTTCAGTTTCTACTGATTACTGTTAACTGATGACTGATTACTATTTGGTAGTCCCAGTACTAATCGCCACAGTACCATTCGGTACGTGGCAGAGCTCGACTTGCTCAAAACTGCTGTTTAGCCGTTTTCGCATTCGGGTTCCAGTACGGGACTAGCCAGGTCGAGACGGACTCGACTTGGCAGTTTCAGATGTGGTAGGAAGCGCGGAAAACCAGCTTCTTATTACATCGTAATTAAGAAGTGTTTTCCGTCAATTTATAGAAGGAAGTTTTTTGTCCCGCTCTTGAGCCTGAATGCCGAAACGGCTGAATAAGCCGTCTACGGCAAGTCAAGCGAACAGGGCGGGGCTACAAAAATTTTCCTTCGGAAATTTTTTTGAGAGTTTGATCCTGGCTCAGGATGAACGCTGGCGGTGTGCTTAAGGTATGCAAATCGAGCGGCCCACTCTTTTTGGTTATTATCTGATACCATGACTGCATGTATTACGTTTATGTTTTAAAAAGCCAAAAATATAAGCAGTTGAAAATATATATCGGAATTACAGCCGATTTAAAAAGTCGAGTTGCCCAACACAACAACAAAGAAACCATATCAACTCGATTTGGAATTCCTTGGAAGTTAGTCTATTATGAAGCATTCCTACACAAAAATGATGCTATTAGAAGAGAAAAAAGGCTAAAAGTTGGAACCAGTGCAATTGGCTTTTTAAAACGAAGAATTAAACAGTCATTGGATAGTAATTGAAAAGAGTGGGCAGCGGTGAACGGGTGAGTAATGCGTAGGAATCTACCTCTTGGTGGGGAATAGCTCGCCGAAAGGCGGGGTAATACCGCGTAAGTAACGCCACATGGCAACATGTGGCGTTAGATAGGCCGTAACTGGCCGCCGAGAGATGAGCCTGCGTGCTATCAGCTTGTTGGTAGGGTAATGGCCTACCAAGGCGATGACGGCTAGGGGGCGTGAGAGCGCGATCCCCCACAAGGTCACTGAGACACGGGGCCTACACCTACGGGTGGCAGCAATCGGGAATCTTGCGCAATGGGCGAAAGCCTGACGCAGCGACACCGCGTGTGGGAAGACGCCTTTCGGGGTGTAAACCACTGTGGCAGGGGACGATAATGACGGTACCCTGCTAGAAAGCACTTGCTAACTACGTGCCAGAAGCCTCGGTGAAACGTAGGGTGCAAGCGTTATCCGGATTTACTGGGCGTAAAGGGTTTCGTAGGCGGAGAAACTAGTGGCGGGTGAAAGCCCACGGCTCAACCGTGGAATTGCTCGTCATACGGTTTTTCTAGAGTCTGTTAGGGGAGGCTAGAATTCTCGGTGGAGGGGTGAAATCCGTTGATATCGAGAGGAATGCCAAGGGCGAAAGCAGGCCTCTGGGGCAAGACTGACGCTAAGGAACGAAAGCTAGGGTAGCAAACCGGATTAGAGACCCGGGTAGTCCTAGCCGTAAACGATGGATACTAGATGTCCCTTCCGCTGAAAGCTGAAGAGAAATGTCTAATTGACCTAATTGCTCTAATTAACGTAATTAAATTCCCAATTTTCAAATAACCTAATGAAGCTTGAGATTGGTGTTTGATTAGAAATTAGAATAATTAGAAATTGGTCATTTCCAAAAGCTTCTGCTTTTGGTGGAGGGGGTGTCGTAAGCTAACGCGTTAAGTATCCCGCCTGGGTAGTACGGCCGCAAGGCTAAAACTCAAAGGAATTGACGGGGAGGCGCACAACCGGTGGAGCATGTGGTTTAATTCGATACAAAGCGATGGACCTTACCTGGGCTTGACATGTACCTGCACTCCCGTAGAAATACGGGATTCTTCGAGAGTGGTACACAGCTGCTGCATGGCTGTCGTCAGCTCGTGTCGTGAGATGTCGGCTTAAGTGCCGTAACGAGCGCAACCCCTGTCCCGTGTTGAATATTCACGGGAGACTGCCTTACAGCAAGTAGGGAGGAAGGAGGGGATGACGTCAAGTCATCATGGCGCTTACGTCCAGGGCCACACACATCCTACAATGGGAAGGACAACGGGTTGCGACCCGGCAACGGTGAGCTAATCCTTCAAACCTTCCCTCAGTTCGGATTGGGGGCTGCAACTCGCCCCCATGAAGTCGGAATCGGTAGTAATCGCGGATCAGCAGACCGCGGTGAATACGTTCTCGCCTCTTGTACACACTGCCCGTCAAGCCAGCAAAGTTGGCAGCGCCCGAAGTACCCCTCACCTTTACCCGGAACAGAACACGGCTGAATAAGCAGACGTTAAGTATCAGAGTAAAGGTGAGGGGGTCTAAGGCGAGGTCAGCGATGAGGACTAAGTCGTAACAAGGTATCCGTACTGGAAGGTGCGGATGGATCACCTCCTTTCTAAGGAGTTTGGGTTACCCCCTCACGCGGGTAGCCTTTCCCGATGTAAATCGGGATAAAACCAAAGAGCTTCCTACTACATCTGAAACTATATTAGCCATCAGCCATCGGGCAACAGTAAGTAATTTGACCAATCATTATTTACTGCTCATTATTCATTACTTTCTGCTCTCTTTTTTCTACTTCTTACTCATTAATTATTATCCTTTATGGCCATCAATTCTCCTGAACAGAACACACCAATTGAACAGAGTCTGGGTTACTATTTAGGACCTTCTAATCTGGCCAAGACCGTTGAAGGCCTTAGCCTCCTGGCTGGTTTAACCTTAGAAAATCCCGCCGTCATCGCCGTCGCCGGCCTCCTTCTAGTTGTTAACGTCGCCACCGACGTCGTCATTATTGGCGTCAAAATCCTTCCCCATCTTTCTTCTCCGCCGGAAGATTAATTTCTCAAAAATTCCTAGAGTTAACTTCTTCTCCATCAACTAGACTGTTTCTCTCCAGGAAATAGGACGTATAATACGGCCAAGAAATGAATTATCTTACCCCCGAACAATCGCTGATTATTCGCATCGATAACGCCAGGGTTATCCAGGGTTGGCTTAACGCCGGCTTCTCTTGGCCAACGGAAACCCCTCCCGACCTCATCGCCGCCGTTACCGCCTTACTGGCCGGCAAAGACCCCACTCAAATTATTCACCATCACGACCTTCAAGCATCAATTCTTGATAATACTTTAAGAAGCTCTCCCAGAAACGGCAAATAGCCAAAAAAAACCGGCTTTGGAGAGGGCGTAATGCCAAAGTGACACAATGTGTCACACTCTCCGCAGCCGATTCATCCGACTCATAAAAACCATTTAGACGAACACCAGAGGTGCTCGCCATCAATAGCTCTTACGAGCCGGGTTAAACACTGTGATTTTGGGAAGAGGCTTTTCCCCTTTAAGCCTCTTCCCTTAGGATAATTGCTGATGCCCCTGGCTAGGCATCCTCCGAGCCTCTACTCCAGGGGCACAAAAACGCTATCCGTCTTTGTCGACCATCTTGGCCAGCAAGGTTCCGGTATCAACCGGAGACCATGGACGACTGGACCACCAGTCCAAACTCAAGTACAAGGCCTTTTCGAGGCCTCCGTACTCGCCAAAGGTAACTTTCTGGAGCGTACCATCTATTGACTGGCTCCAGAGGAAATTGCCTTCGGCAATCCAGAGCGCGTCAGTCTTATTGCGCTCCGGATTGAGCCAGAGACCTGTCGCCAGGGAATTGAGGGGAGCCAAGCCGAGGAAATTCCACCGCGAAAACCCCTCGAAGGCGACAAAGGCTTCGTTACCTCGAGGATTAAAACTTACCAGGCGGCCGCTTTGCGTAGTTGGGTACGAGCTAGTTCCCTTGATGTTCGTAAAGGCAATGCCATCTGGGTCTTCTACCGCAACCCATAGGCCATCGGGGCTTACAACCGGATTTTCTCCTTGGGTCAGAAACTGGTTAAAAGACCCAGTTCGGTCAGTCTTAAAAGTGCTCCCGAACGGATCTTCATACAAAATCACCCAATCAGAATTCCAATCGTTTGCCACAGCATCGAACAACGGTGTTCGCCACACCCCATCTACGCTGGCGACCCAGAGTAACCCATTGAAAATGTACGAGAAGAAACAGCCGTCAGGGCTGATAGCCGGGTCTTCTCCTTCCAGGATAAATTTCTCCTGGGCTAGAGTTCCTGCCTCGATCATTTGGCGGTGGATCTCGCGGGCCCCATCGATCTCAAGCGCGGCGAGAAGCTCGCCGTTCTTGAGGCAGTCGATCAACTGCCTCGGGGGAGCCGGGGGTTGCCGACGGCGGCCTCCACGACTAGAGGTAGTTTCACCATCTCCACCAGGCCCAGGCTGGGGTTGAGGCTCCGGCTGGGGGACAGGCTGGGGAGTGGGCGCAGGGCATTGGTCCGCCTCCCACTCATGGTTGTTTACCGGCGGGCCTTTCGGCTCCCAGTACTTGTCGTGGCATTTGCCGGCACTGTCCCAGTGCCGGTACCAGCCGGGGGGTCGGTGGTCACCAGCGAGGGCCGGTGTGACCAAGACCAAGACGAAAATAGTTGCCAGCAAAACGCTGGTCAGTTTCTTAAACATGGTGTTCTCCTTTTAAAAAATCGAGTTTGGCTTTTGCCGGGGCGCCCATCAAACGGCAAAAACTCTGGATTCGCTTTCTTGCTGCTGCGTTTCTATCTTCGGCAGCGCAAGCAGGCCACGATTATGCCTGGATTTTCCAGAGCCGTTAGGCTCCAGGTCGCCTTAGGCGACAAGGGTTTTCTCCCTCTGGTGAAAAATCTCCTTTTCTTTGTGAAAATGGCCCTCTACGAAGGGCAGACCAAAGACAAATCTGCGACTAGTGAATAATTTATCTTCACTCTGCCCCTCGCCAAGGGAATCAAAAAGAAAGGTTCGGCCCCCTTCGGAGGGGCACAGCGCCTTAAAGAGAAACCATGTCAAGTTTGGCAAACCCCGTCAGACGGGGTAAACCATGTCAATCACAGTGTTTGTTAAGGTGCGAGTCCCGCCATAAGCGGAGCCCACCTTGTGTAAAGGCACCAAACCAGGCAGAGAAATAAAAGCGAAATTTTATAGCCTACCCGAAGGTGCCAGGGTAGATATAGCCTATAGCTAAAATAGCTATAGGACAGAAGATTATACCGTAAAATCTTTTAAAAGCAACCGATAGTATAAGTTTGAATGTTTCCTAAGCGTCCGGGACTTAATCATGCTGAACTTGCTTGCCCTGTTTACACAAAGCGAAGCCAAGTTTGACTTGGCTAAGTCGAAGTGAGTGTATCGAAGGATTTCAGCATCTTGATTGAAAGGCGAGATCCTGAATTAAATTCAGGATGACCTTGTTGTGGGACTGAAAGCGGTATCCAAACCACTCCCGAAGTTAAATTTTTCAGACTAATCACCTTTATCGAAATCTGCAAATTGACAAAGCCTATTTATTTTGAGACTCTTGAAGAGAAATGGAACCTGCTCCCATCCCTAAGGACGAAACAGCCAGATTAAAAGCTGTCGAGGACTTGAAACTCCTCGATACCCCTCCGGAAGAACGTTTCGACCGCATCACTAGTATTGCCTTAAGACTATTTAACGTCCCCATTTCCACTATTACTTTGTTAGACAAAAATCGCGAATGGCATAAGTCCTGTCAAGGCTTGGATCAACGTCAATCCGAACGGGCCTACTCCTTTTGTGGGCACGCCTTGTGGCAGGACGATATTTTTATCATCGAAGACGCCACTAAAGATCCCCGCTTTGCCGATAACCCCATGGTAGTCAACGCTCCTCATATCCGTTTCTATGCCGGCACCTCACTTTTTTCTCTCAATGGCCAACGAGTTGGCACTCTTTGTATCAAAGATACCAAGCCCAGAAAATTTTCTCCTGAAGATCAACAAATTTTGAAAGATTTGGTAGTTTGGGTTGAATTAGAAGTAAACTGGTACAACCTCTCTGCACGCCCCCGCCGTCCTAACTGGTAACCTAGGGTTGAAACCGTTCCAACCAATTATCTAGATATCCGATACCCTGGGGCTATGGCTTTTGAAATCGTCTGCCTTCTTGAGTAATACATTCTCCGGATTCGAGGTGAATCGAATTAGTCGCTTTCCAGCAATTACCCCAATCGGTTATGGGTGCCGCCAAAAATTCAAGCGATGCCAACACCGTCTCTTGCTCCTGATTCGGTTGCACTTGGCCGGGAAGAATTATCCGGTAGAGGAAACCATTGTAACTCGTTTGCAAAACATAGCTTGGCCCCACCGCTTCCGTCGACACCGAATACCCTTCGGGTAGGGCAAACACATGCCAACTTCTGCCCGCCAAAATTCGCTGGCCGCTGGCTTCAATCTCACCATACGTGGTCGCCGTCAAATTTCCCACCGGTTGCGCCTTAAACTTCATGGCGGAGATACCACCGGCATTAAGACTTACCTCTGTTCTCTGGGGGTCAGTCAGGGGCGTCACGGCCAGAAACATCGTATCCGGGTAGTCAAAGCTGAAGCCAAAAGTAGTATTGCGGTAGGTATTTGTCCCCGGTTGCTCAAGGGTAGTGGTCACCGCTCGCTCCACCATTCTTTCTTCAAATTGGAATAGTGCCGTTGGCAGATAGCGCTTGGCGTAAACAATTACCCCGATAGTGGGAATAGCCAGGATGAGAGGCAGAAGAAATGGTTTCAGGTAATTCCGTTGTAGCTTCTTTTCATGCCATTTCTTCACCGTTTCCGTTTCCGGCTGACTTTGTGGACGATAAATAGACTCTTTGCTGCTGGGCAAACGCTCTCCTTCTCTCGGTCTGTAGGCTGGGGGAACTGCAGTAAGTTTTTGGGGCATTAGTGTCAGTGTAACATACTAGTCTCTCACTCTCTATTCGTATCTGGCTGAGTACTCCGGTCTTTAGACCGGAGATGAAAGCCAGAAAGAACATACTGCTTCCCCGTCAGGGGAATACTACGGCCTTTAGGCCGTAGTAGTTTATTCCAAGAAAGCAGAGAACCCAGGCCTCTTAGGCCTGGGGTGAATGCGGTCTAAATCAATGAGCGTCAGCGAATTCAAAGCGGGACGTCAAACGTCCCTGCCACGTTTGACGTGGCGGAACATTACGATCCGCCCTGGCGGAGAGTAACATCGGCCAAGTCTGACTTGGCTTAGATATACTTCTTCTCCCGAAGGGAGAAAACCGAGGCCTCTTTATCCAAAGCAGAGTCGAAGGATTAGGCCTCGGAAGTTTATCATGTTGGTATGATAAAATGTTTTAATCTGGGCTGGTGGCTCAGTGGCTTGCCCCTCCGAAGTTCTGAGTTAATCGAAGGACGAAGGGGGGTAGACCTGCCCGCCGCATTTTTTGAAATGGGCGAATAGCTCAGTTGGTTAGAGCGCGTTCCTGACCCGCCCGACACGCTTTGACACAATTTGGGTGAGTAGTTCAGTGGTAGAACGCTATCCTGATAAGATAGAGGTCCGTGGTTCAATCCCACGCTCACCCACCAAATCTCCCTTTGACAAGTTAAGAACACCCAATCATAGTAAAACTATGCTCAAAGACAAACCGGTGACAGAAAAACGATTGATTACAGTTCTTGCAGATTTTTGGGAAAAGGTCGCCTGGCCTGTGTTAGATAAACGCTTTCAAGAAGAGAGACAACTGAATCACGGCAACTTCCGAGACATAAAGCGCCAATTAAGCGAGATTAAAACAGATTTGGCCGACACTCCCACGCGACAGGAATTTGCCGAGCTCAACCAAAGAGTCAATCACCACCTCGCCAGCCATTAATGCTTTGACACCTCACCAGTCCCAGCGTATTCTCAAAGCGTGAAAGCTTCTTTCTCCTTGGTAATTACCTTTGGTTTAGTAGTCGTCAACTGTCTAGTTTTATACAAACTAAGTATCTCAGCAGGCCTATTTGGCGGCGGGACTCAACTAATTGATTTTGACGCCTATTATCGCCTCACTGACGAAATCAAACTCGGCCACAATCCTTATACCGTTTCCGCCACTCAAACTCTTGGCCCACCCTCGGTCATCATCCCTTTTATCCCTTTTGCCTTTTTTCCTATTCATCTGGCTCGCCAGCTTCTTATCGCTTTAAATCTAGCTGCCGGCCTTGCCCTCTCATGGCAACTCGCTAGACGTCTCTTTCGGAAGCAATCCCTGACAGCCTTTCTTATTTTGAACGTTATCTTTTGGTCTGCCTTTGTTAGTCGCTATAGCCTGCTCATGGGCCAGCCCAACATTTTCTTAACCTGGCTCCTCACCCTCTTTCTCACCACCAAAAATCATTCTCTTCAGGGAGTGCTCCTCGGTTTTCTTACCCTTTTTAAAACCTACTTTATTCTCCTCTGGTTAGCCTTCCGCCGCTTTCCCCAGGTAATTAAAATTGCCCTCGTCACCTTCGTCGGAGTTATAATGATACTGAGCCCTGTCCTCAAACCGGCCTGGTATCAGTATTATCTCATCAACCGTTTACCCAAACTTTTTACCACCATCCCCATTCCTCAAGACCTTGACTACTACAACCAATCAATCAAAGCCACCGTTGCCCGCTTTAATGTTCCCACTCTCTATCTTCCTCTCTATATCCTCATCACTGCCCCTTTAGTAGTTAAGGTTATCCGCACCAAGAACGTCTATTTAGCAGTTACAGTTTCTCTTCTGGCCTCTCCCGTCATCTGGCAATACTATCTCGTTTTTCTTTTTCCCGTCCTGGTTTACTTATCAAGTCGAAAAATCTCACTCCCTCAAAAACTTCTCCTCGCCGCCGCTTGGCTTTTGTGGTGGCTCAACTTTCCCGTTCTCAACCAACTCCCCAAAACTCTCTGGTCATCCCTTCTCGCCTCCCACTACCTCATTTCACTATTGTTAATCGCCTTCCTTACCTCAAAAACCCAGAATACGACGAGAATTGACAGAAACCAGTTTTAGCTTATAATCAAAATTCTCCGATAATCAAAATTGATTCCCAGGGAAACATCAGTAAATAGAGTAAAACTAAATGAGAAACTTAACAGAAATCAGCAGGCGTTTTTGCAATTTGTTCGGCATAATCACTCCCGGCCAAGATAGGGAATTGTGGAATGCAGAAATGGCTGCCGCCCTTAATTTAGTGGAACATTTAAGCACTGGCGGAACCTTGGGTTTGGAAGGTGAAATCGAAGCCCTAGAGGCGTTGAGAGCTGATCCCCAATTAAAGAGCATCGTGGAAATTACTGACGAAAGCTCTCAAGCAGGTAGTCAAAGCCAGACGCTTTAGAGTTAATCTTGACGAAAGCTATCTAGTTTGTTAGACTAGCCTCGCCTTTAACTATGGTAAATCGCCCAACATCAAAAACACTTTCAGAGGGGAGACCTCGTCGGCTGTAATCACAGCCTTAATCCTTCAATCTCCTCTTTGAGGAGATTTTTTTATTCCAAAAGGCTTAACAGACCAATTACGGTGAACCGACCGCAAGATCGGAGGACTGGGCCCGTGGCACAACTGGCTAGCGCGCCACATTTGCAATGTGGAGGTTGAGGGTTCGAGTCCCTCCGGGTCCACCACGTAAATGATTGATTTTATCAATCAACGTGGTAAACCGTTTAGATCACGAGGTAAGTCTTTATGTAAATGAAGGTTTACCCCGTGATCGCGAAGCGATTTTACGGGCACCTTAACAAGTCAAGATTTAGAGTGTGATCAGTAGACAGGTAAAACTTCACTACTTTCTTTTTTCTACTCACTACTCATTGTTTACTGTTCATTACTCATTGTTTTTTATGTTCTGTAAGATTTCGTCGGAAGAGTCATTGAGCCGCGTTCAGTTTATGAACGTGGCGAAACCCCGTACTTGAGCCCGACTGCCGATGCGGCTGAATAAGCCGTTAGCGGCATGTCGAACGAATAGTACTGGGAAGGATTCAAAGTTATTTCGCTAAGGCAAGTAGTGGATGCCTTGGCAGAACGTGCCGAAGAAGGACGTACTAGGCCACGAAAGGCGTCGGGGAGTTGCCAAGAAACTGTGATCCGGCGGTGTCCGAATGGGGAAACCCCCGCCTGTGAAAGCAGGCGGACTCGTGCATAGCACGAGGAATTTCTAATTGCTCTAATTTCTAATTTCTAATCAACAACAGGCAAGAATTTTAAATTGTGTTTGGGTGTTGATTAGGTCAATTAGGTTAATTAGTCATTAAGGAATTTCCCGTGCTGTGCACGGGGGGGTACCCGGGGAACTGAAATATCTTAGTACCCGGAGGAAAAGAAAACGAATGAGATTCCCTTAGTAAGCGACGAGCGAAAAGGGAACAGCCTAAACCCCTCACTCTTTGTGTTCGATATACTATTAAGCATGTTTTACTTATATGTGCTCTTTTCTTCTTTAGGTAAGAAATTTTATATCGGTAGCACATCCGATCTGAGAAAGAGATACACCTCTCACCTTAAAGGAGAAAACTTTGCCACCAAAAACTTGAAAGATTGGAAATTGGTGTATTACGAAGCGCATCTTTCTCGTAAGCAAGCGTTTCACCGAGAGCAAAGTTTGAAGAAAAGAGCTCAGGCGTGGCGTGCATTAAAGAAGCGTATCATCGAAGATAAAGAGTGAGGGGGGTTACAGGACCCTAATGTGGGATAGTGAAGGATAGGATAACCAGCTGGAAAGCTGGGCCATAGACGGTGACAGCCCCGTGTCCGAAATCCAACATTGCCCTAGGGGTATCCTAAGTACTCTCGGAGACGGCAAACTCCGTTAGGAAGTTGGGGTGACCACACTCCAAGGCTAAATACACGTTCTGACCGATAGTGAACTAGTACCGTGAGGGAAAGGTGAAAAGAAGGGTGGAAGACCCAGTGAAATAGTACCTGAAACTACTTGCTAACAAACAGTCAGAGCCACGCCACTTTGTTGTTGAATTGACATTTTGGAAGATGAACAAATCATATAATTTGTTTGCCTTCGGAATGTTTATTCGACGATAAAGTGGCGTGGTGATGGCGTGCCTATTGAAGAATGAGCCGGCGAGTTAACGCCATATCCTTGTCTAAGGTACTTTGTACCGGAGGCGGAGTGAAAGCGAGCGTGAATAGCGCGTTTTTGGATATAGCGTTAGACCCGAAACCAGGCGAGCTAACTATGGCCAGGGTGAACCCCGAGGAAACTCGGGGAGAGGCCCGCACCGGTGTGCGTTGCAAGGCGCTCGGATGAGCTGTGGTTAGAGGTAATATGCCAATCGAGCCTGGAGATAGCTGGTTCTCCCCGAAACATATCTTGGTATGGGCTTGCGTTAAGCTTGATGGGGGTAGAGCACTGGATGGTCCCGATGGGGAAACCCGTTGGGATCAATCAAACTCCGAATACCGTCAAGTGTTCCGCAGGACTCAGTCTACCGGGGCTAAGCTCGGTGGGCAAAAGGGAAACAACCCAGACCCTCGTCTAAGGTCTCTAACTCTTTGCTTAGTGGGAAAGGAAGTCATACTCCAAAAACACCCAGGAGGTCGGCTTAGAAGCAGCCATCCTTGAAAGAAAGCGTAACAGCTCACTGGCCGAGGAATATGGCGCCGAAGATTTACGAGGCTTGAAGCAAAGGACCGAAGACAGGGATCTTGTCCGAAGGACAAGAATGATGAATAAATACCAATGGCCAATAAGTACCAATAAATACAAATGAATAATCAACGGTTGAATCATTCATCATTGGTGCTCATTGGTAGTATTTGACATTTGTCATTCTCGCCCTTCGGGCGAGGTGGTAGGGGAGCATCCCGAAGGCAGTGAAGGTGAGCTGTAAGGCTTGCTGGAGCGTTCGGGAGCGAGAATGCCGGCATAAGTAGCGAAAAGCTGGTGAGAATCCAGCTCGCCGTATACCCAAGGTTTCCGAAGCAACGTTCGTCAGCTTCGGGTTAGGCGGCCCTAAGGTGAGCCCCGCTCTTTCTGTATCTCATTGTGAAAGAGGTATGATGATGTAGAGGAAGCTATAAACTACGTCTATATACTTCTCCATCGCGTAAACGGAAGACATTACATTGGTTTTAGCTCTGATTTAAAGAGAAGGATTAAAGAACACCAAGCGAAGAATAAATACTGGGAGTTGGTATATTACGAAGCTTATCGAGATGAAAAAGAAGCTAGTATCAGGGAAAGTAAACTAAAACAATATGGAAGTAGTTGGAAACAGCTTCGAAAAAGAATTAAAAAGAGTATGCGATTTGATGAGAGATGGAAAGAGCGGGGGTAGCCGATGGATAACGGGTTAATATTCCCGTTCTTGGAGTAGTGCGTTATTGGTCTTGATCCGGCTTTGCCGGACCGAGGCTATCAGTTGGGGCAGGACGCAGTTTGCTAGCCTAAGCGTTTTATTGATTTAGCGTCTAAGCGATTAGATAGATACGGTAGGAAAATCCGCCGTGTCGTTTAACTCGAGTCGTGAATGAGATTCTGGTAGCAATACCGGGAGATTTGGGTGACGTAAGCTGCCAAGAAAAGTGTCGCAACGAGCATTATTTCAAGCCGTACCAACAACCGACACAGGTGGGTGAGTCGAGTAGACTAAGGCGAGCGGGGGAACCCCCCTTAAGGAATTCGGCAAATTATCTGGGCGTAAGTTCGCAAGATGCCCTTCCCGCCACATTAGGGACAAGAGTGTTTACATGATTTAGGTCTTAAACCCTAAGGTTAGTGCCTATCAGTATTCATTCGTGTCTCCAATGTGGCGGGAGACACCAAAAGATTGTAGAGGGACTGTTTAACAAAAACACAGGTCTGTGCAAACTCGAAAGAGGAAGTATACGGGCTGAGGCCTGCCCAGTGCCGGAAGGTTAACTGAACGTGTGTCCGCCTTTGGTGGACGCATGTGATTGAAGCCCCGGTGAACGGCAGCAATAACTATAATTGTTCTAAGGTAGCGAAGTTCCTAGTCGCTTAATTAGCGACCTGCACGAAAGGCATAACCACTCTACAACTGTCTTGAGAGGGGGCCCGGCGAAATTGAAATGGCTGTGAAGATGCGGCCTACTGACAGCAGGACAAAAAGACCCCGTGGAGCTTTACTGCAACTTGGCATTGATATTTCAGTTGGAATCGTCGAGTATAGGCGGGACCGCGCCACATTTTTGCTATTGAAGAATAATAATTGAGTATGATTTGAGACTTTCATCGCGAGTACTCATTTCTTCGATGGCAGCAATGTGGCGTGGGTCAGTGGAATACCGCTCGTTCTGGCTAAAATGTCTCACCGACACTGTCTGGAAACGACAGTCGGGACCTTGTCTGGTGGGCAGTTTAACTGGGGAGGTTACTTGCTAAAGAGTAACGCAAGCGCGCAATGGTACCCTAACTGCGTAAAGAAATCGCAGTGATAGTGTAATAGCATAAGGGTGCTTGACTGTGAGACTTACAAGTCGAGCAGGGGCGAAAGCCGGTTATAGTGATCCTCGTGTGCTTTGTGGAAGGCACCGGGCTTATCGGATAAAAGTTACCCCGGGGATAACAGAGTAGTCGCACCTAAGCGTCCCTAGCGACGGTGCGGTTCGCTACCTCGATGTCGGCTCAGCGCATCCTGGGGGTGGAGAAGCTCCCAAGGGTCCGTCTGTTCGTCGGTTAAAGCGCTACGTGAGCTGGGTTCAGAACGTCGCGAGACAGTAGAAAATATTTTGATTTATAAATCAAAAAGCCTTGCTGTCTCAGCTGCAGAATAGATGTTCTGGACGTGATTATGAGCGACTCTGTTATAAAAATGCAGCTTTCCGATAAAATGTCGGAGAATAAATCTGACTAAATGCTGGAAACTCTGAGTATCTTTTAGTACTATGGTTTTATGCCAAGTAAAAATCTAAAAGTGCAGACAATCAGCAGGAAAGGTTTGATTATCTTAATAAACGCTTTGTTATCATTGTTGTTAATAATAATGTTATTAGGAAAAGTGGAGTGTGGAGGAGATTGTGTAATGGTATCCAAAGAATTGAAATGTTATCCGATTAGATGTTACAGATTCCAGGTAATTTTAAGAAACATTTTTCAAAAAACCAGCTTCCCACTTACTCGATAATCATTCATCCTCAGAGACTATACGTCAGATCCCACCTAGTTTTATGCGAAGTGGGGAAGATATAGTCCGATCTCATAGGTGACTATGAGTCTCGATAAAATCACATCGGGAGTAAAAACAGCTGTGAGTTCAATTTTCAATTTTTAAAATGTAATTTTGCATTTTGATTTTTGAACTTTGAATTTTAAATGTCGGCCTCTATCCGCTGTCAGCGTGGGAATCTTGAGGGGAGTCGATCTCAGTACGAGAGGACCAGATTGAGCCAATCCCTAGTGCTCCTGTTGTTCCTATCAAGGGCATAGCAGGGTAGCTACATTGGTGTCGGATAACCGCTGAAAGCATCTAAGCGGGAAGCCGCTCCCAAGATAAGGATTCCGTTCGTGCGGAGCACGAGAAGCTCAAAGTTTAAAACGCAAAATTCAAAACTGCAACGCAAATCTTACCTGAATGCTTAATAGATTTTAGTTTTGAACTGTACTTTTGCGTTTTGAGATTTACCATTTGAGTTCCTCGCGCTCTGCGCGATGAAGACCCCTTGGAGACTACAAGGTTGATAGGCGGGCGGTGTAAGCCCTGTAAAGGGTTCAGCCTACCCGTACTAATCGGTCGAAGAATAACTTTGCATCCTGTTACTAGCTTGCCCTTCCGTAGTCCTGAGCTTGTCGAAGGACGAAGGAGGGTCACTCGTAACTTAAAAATGGCTCTTCCGAGAAGATCTTACAGAAAAAATAAATAGTTATCAGATAGTAGCTCAATTAACATAGAGCCCAGAATTCCCGTTGTTGGAGCGGGGTGGCACTACCTCTTCCCATCCCGAACAGAGTCGTAAAACGCCCCAGCGGTGACGATAGTATTGGCACAAGCCAATGCGAAAATAGCTCACAGCGGGAATCCTGGGCTCTATTCCGAGCTTCGCGAGAAACATCGGCTGAGCCGAAGGCGAAGCGTAGATATTGCAAGAGATCAAATAAATAAAATCAAGCGAAACATAAACCCACGGTAAAACCGCGGGTTTTTATTTTGCAAAAACTTTGCCAATATGTATGACTGGGAAACTCGAAGGTCATGATATAGTTTTCCACTACCGATCTCGGATCGGTAATCTCAAAACGATTCTGGATCGGAATATTTCCGCAACTCGTTAATCTTTCTCAAACTCTCCTCGCAAAACTTGGTGGGGATAAGTCGCTCCGGCCGCCATCCCGACAATACCTCTACCGACTCCGCCATCACGCAATCTTCATCCTCCACGTGTTCCAAACCCAACAGATGTCCGAACTCGTGTTTAATCGTTGATTCTTCAAGTATCTTTCTCACAGTCACGTTTTCTGAAAGTTCGTTAATTTGCTCCTTAAAAATAAAAATCTCGCGGCTAGTTAACACCACTCCGGAATTAGTCGGCACCGACCTCGAGCGGGGGACATAGACAACATGAAGATAGGTTGAATCCTTCGCTCGGTAGTCGCGCATCAATCGCGATAACCTAATTAACTCCTGGTCGGTAAACGCTTCCCGGGTCGGTAGCTTCTTATCTTCTTCCAAAATTACCTCCACCTTCTTTCCGACCGTTTCCTGGATTAGGTCTTTCAACCATTGCTCAATCTCTGGCGCCGGTGGTGTCAACCGGTAGTAATCAACCTCCACCGTCACCGTATCACTAGTAGTTTCAACGTACTCATACCGGCTATCTCCCGGCCGATTCAAGAAAAAGACGGTTCGAGCCAATGGCCATTGAATTAGTGTCGGCCGCAGTAACTCATTGACAATATTCTCATTCGCCGCCACCCCCAACCAGTAAAGAAGCAGGGTATAGAGCAAACCAATTAAAGCAAAAATAATCGTTAGTGCCTTGGACATTAACTCAATTCTACCGTAAAGTCCCTAAGTGATATAATTCCCCCATGACCGTCACCGAATACAACCCAGTGCAAAGGATAAAAGAGATTGTCGGTCAAAACGGAGGCAACCCGAATCAGATAGATGACTGGTTAAGAAAAATTACCATTGAAGGCCTCATTCCTATTCATGTCGAATTTTCTCCAGATGGTAACCCCATTATTGACCCTCTAAGTTCAGGTCTTAATTATGATCAATTGACGAAACTTAACCAGGAAATTAAAACTCAGTTGGGTTTGAACCCTAATATTGCCAATGTCTTCATCATTGCCGTCAAGCCAGTCGGCGAGAACTTTGAAGGCGTAGCGCTAGGAATAGTAATCCCTCTTAAAGGGTCAGAAGAACCCGAAGACCATTGGTCGTTTTAACTTACTGAATTTGTTACAATATGGTTATGTGGCCACGCGTCAAGCCACTCATTTCCCGCTTTGTCCTTTGGTCCATCAAAAACCACTGGTTGCTCCTCATCCTCGTCATCATCCTCCAATTCACCACTGGCAAAATCCTCTCCGGCGCTCTCGCAGTCAATCTCCCTCGCCCCACCGTCTTTGCCATCCATTCAACCCTAGGCCTTCTCATCTTCATCATCGCTATTCTCATGACCCTCGCCAAACTCTTCCTCTGGCTC
>Ga0155073_105_pt3 | contig 38766 bp, 47 predicted proteins | sample RifCSPhighO2_01_FD_106041 | JGI IMG/M metagenome (GOLD analysis project Ga0155073, IMG submission 106041) | Microgenomates group bacterium RIFCSPHIGHO2_01_FULL_45_11
CAACTATGTCTTACGCCAAACAAATCATGACTAGACAAGTTTTAGTCGCCGCTGCCGACGGTTACGGCGCCGCTTGCCCTAGCTGCCACCCAACCCTAAACCGGGGATAAAAAGGCTAAATCGTTTCCCCCTTCTCCAAGCCCTTTTCTTTTCCGCTCAAACCATTTACTATTATAGCGCTTATGAAGGTATACTTCGGCGCTTCCGTCACCTTAGACCGTTCTCTCTTACCGATGTATCAGAAAATAGTCAGCGAGATTAAAAGTATAGGTCATACCGTCCTGTCCGAGTATGTCGTTGACCCCAAGCTTCAAGCCGGCGCTGGTTTAAGCCCAAAGAAACTTTTTGCCCGGGAAACCGCCACCATTGATAAAGCCGACCTCATGGTCGCCGAAGTCACTCTACCGAGTTGGGGCACCGCTTTTTTAATGGAACACGCTTTAAAAAAAGGCCGACCGGTTCTGGCTTTGTTCTTTCAAGAGGCAGACCACCCCTTACCCCTCATGATTCAAGGCCATCCTGACCTCTACGTCGCCCACTACGATGACGATTCCCTCAAAAATGTCCTCAAAAAAAATCTAGACCACCTCGAACAAATGAAATCCCGAAAGGGAAAACTTATTGTTATCGACGGCGCCGACGGTTCCGGCAAAGCCACCCAAACCGAGCGCTTAGTCGCTTATTTCAAAAAGCATCACCTACCGCATAAATATATTTCCTTTCCTCGCTATAAAACTAGCTTTCACGGCAAACACGTCGGCCGCTTCTTAAAAGGCGAGTTTGGCGGTAACGGCGAGGTTAGTCCCTACCTGTCGTCTTTGGCTTTTGCCCTGGATCGCTTGACCGCCCGCGACCAGTTAGTCGACTGGCTTAAAGAGGGCAACCTCGTCATTGCCGACCGCTATGTCTCGGCCAGTTTAGCCCATCAGGGTTCCAAGGTTTCTTCAGAGAAACGAAGTTCGTTTCTTGATTGGCTCTATACCATGGAATACCTGGAGCACAAGTTGCCCAAAGAAGATATCGTTATCTATTTATATGTTCCCCTGGAAGTTTCTCAAGAACTAATTAAAAAACGGGGGAGCGCAGATATCGCTGACAGCGACCTTGACCACCAAAGCCGCACCATCACTCTCTATCAAGAATTAGTCAAAAAATACCCCCATTGGGTGATGATTACCTGCGTTGACAAGAAAGGTAAATTGCTGGCCATTGACGCTATCCACCAACAAATTCTTGAGGTTCTTCGCCAACGCCATATTCTGCCATCTTCCTCTTGACAAATATGTAATGGCTATGTAGACTTTCGGGAAAGTGGTTTGTCTAAGACACCCACTTTTGATCCAAGCAACGAGACCCTCCGAAGCTTAAGCGAAGGAGGGGTGACACCAAGTTTTCAAAGGGGGTGTTTTTTGTTTAACCAAACAACTCCTATCATCATTTGTCTTAAAATTTCTTTCCGAAAAGAGCAGAAAGTCCCGCGCCTAAGCCGCGCGGTTTTTTTATGGGACCAGACCAGAGTCAGTATCTAGAGGCCAGAAAAAAAGAGAGCAGAGTTCCCCCTTTGTTAAGGGGCATCGGCCGTGTTTTTGTCGTCACCGACAACGACAGTAAAGTTGCCGCCACGACAGAGTGGTTAAATACCTTTGGCATTATCGTTGGCGAAGCGTCACTACCGATAGCACCTCGACAGAGTAGTCGACGCGAGCCAGACTGGACCAGTGCCATCAAAGTTTCCCGGCATAAAGTTGAATCGTTGGTGGCTGATCTCGAAGGCGAACCCGGTCCCGAAGCCCTGGTTATCGCTTCGGACATCGTGGTCTGGATAAACGGTCAACCAAGATTTAACCTGTCTCGCCAAAAGATAACCGACCCCCAGGATCTTTGGGTTAGAAACTGTAACCACAATGCTGTTCCAGGAGACAAGTTGCGTTTAGAAGAAGCTGATTTGATTGCGACCTTTACTCAGCCAGCAGCAATTTGGTGGGACGTTGCCGTTTCAGTTTCTCGGAAGGGATTACGCCTGACCGCCGCCGACCGGTTTTTGGCAGAAACTAAACCTTTACCAGCCCAGCTGATCAGGCAAATTTTTTGGAGTGACGTTCCTGGCAGCGTCGGTCGTAACACCCGTTTGCCCCTTATCGATGACGACAGATTAAAACCTTACTTTACCGGAATGGTGAGTTTTCCTCTCACTCTCTGTACAGATGAGCTGGGTAATTTCCACGACTGGCATGAAAACTGTACCAGTGATTTAGTTCATGACTTGTTATCGGTTGAAACCATGAGAAATCAAGCCGCTCAAGCTATCCTCGGCGGGATCTTAAGCTCAGAACGCATGGCAGAGTTAGCCAAACAAAAACCAAAAACCAACCCCAACGGTTGGTTTATGGTGTAAAATAATACCATTGGTGCCTTACTATAGTTTTAGTTAGTTAAAGATTATGGCTACACTTCCTAGACAGCCAGACGTTGTAATTTACCAAATCAAAGCTGTTGACTGTGGAGCGAAACAGGCAGAACTAATTAAGCCTGCAGACCTTCCCCCAGGCACCGCGCTTGCAGAGTTCGTTAATTTATTAGGATTACCGTTATTTAATCTGTCAAATGATTTGGAGCCGGGAACGGAAGAAGAACAGCAAAAAGACATCTTCTTACTCAGCGAATCGGAAAAAATATGAGTTCCTACACCGTTACTCTTATGACCAGAAAGGAAACCACTCCCTTCACGTCAGCGCCATTCCGCAATGCCATAGAACCAGTGAAGACTCAAGAGATCCCCGCCAATACTAGTCTTGCCCTCAGACTGGAAAATGGAGATGTTATTGGTCACGTCATAAATTATGCTGGCCAACTCCTCGTTGTTCCTTGCCGCACCAAAGACGGTTACGTCTACGTTTCCGAACACATCACCTACAACCCTGTAGTCTTAGACGATGAATCAGCCCATGTCCATCAAAACGGTAATGTCACCCAATTTTTCGAAGTAGCAAGTGTTGGGTAATCACCCTTTCATCCCTTTACTCCCGCAGTGTTTATTCAAGACACGTCGGCAGTCAAAGATCACCCCAATCCCGCTTTCCCCTAAGGCGTAGAATCGTATACAATACTTCCAGTATGTTCGACACCCTGCTTTTGAAGTTGCCTCGCGACACCGAAGTCACCCCGGAAATGGCCAAAAATTTTTTGGCTGGCGTCAGTGAAGTGGCCAGCCGACCAGGACTCATCAAGCATCTTCTCGGCCAGCGGCCGGTACCTTTAGCCTTAGAAATTATTAGTTTTCACCAGCAAATTCAATTTACTATTACCTGCGGTCAAGCCATTACCGAATTTGTCAAAACCCAACTCCAGTCTAATTACCCCCTGGTGGTCGTCGAAACCATCGCCGACCCCCTCCTAAATATCGCCCCCGTCTCTGTCGGCAGACTCTCTCTGGCTACAGCCAATTATTATCCCTTGAGTACCGCCAAAGACTTCCGCGACCTTGATCCCTTAGCTTCGGTACTTTCGGTCATGGCCAAAGCCGAAGCCGATGAGGTAATGATGGTCCAACTGGCTCTGGCAAAAGCCGGCAGTAACTGGCAACATCATGGTCAATCGGCCATTGATAAAGGTCGGCCGGGAGAGAAACCCGAACAAACTAAGGCCCTGCCCGAACAACAACTTATCAGAGATAAAATTTCCTTTCCCGGTTATTATTTCACTCTTCTATTGGCAGCCACCCACAAATCTCGTCTGCGCGAATTGGCCAGCGCTTTTCAGGTCTTTAGCCGCGCCGGGGGCAACCGTCTTTCCTTATCGGTGCCCCTCTTTAGTAAGCGAAAATTGCTTCACGACCTCCAGGGTAGACGAGCGGTCGGTAAACAAGTCTTAAATATCGACGAGTTAGCCACTATTTGGCACTTGCCCGGAGAAAAAATCAAAGTCACCGGTATTGCCTGGGGCAGTGCGATTCTGTCCGAAGCCCCGGAAAATCTGCCCTTGGCTGAAGGCAAGACAGAAGCAGAAAAAGCCACCATCAACTTTTTTGCCAAAACTGTTTTTAAAAACAAGGACGCCGTCTTTGGTATCAAAGACGCCGATCGCCGCCGTCACCTTTGGTCTATCGGCAAAACCGGTACCGGTAAATCCACCCTTATTGCCAACATGGCCATCGACGACTTCAAAAAGGGGAGAGGAGTCACTGTTATCGACCCCCACGGCGACCTTTCCGACATTCTTCTCGATTATATCCCGAGCCACCGGGTCAACGACGTCATCTACTTAAACCCGGCTGACAAAGACTACACTGTCACCATCAATCCGTTGGAAGTCGCCAGTAGGGAAGAGCGGGAATTAGTGGTTTCTGGCATTGTCGCCATTTTCCACAAACTCTACGGCTACTCCTGGGGACCACGCTTGGAATATATCTTAAGAAATTGTTTGTTGACCTTGACGGAAGCGTCCGACTCTACTCTGGGAGACGTGATTAAGCTTTTGACCGACTTTAAGTTTCGTCAAAAAGTCGTCGACACCATCAGCGACACCGTCATGAAACAATATTGGCTGGTCGAGTATGCCCAAATGCCAGAAAGACTTCGCCAAGAGGCCATCGCTCCCATCTTAAACAAAGTCGGCCAATTTGTCGGCTCGCCCCTGATCCGCTCGGTCATCGGCTCACCTAAATCTTCCGTCAGCATTGATGCTGTCATAAACGAAGGCAAAATCCTCATCGCCAATCTCTCCCAGGGAAGGTTAGGCGAAGACAACGGTGCCCTACTTGGGGCCATGCTCATCACTAAGTTTCAGCTGGCTTCCATGCGTCGGGTCAATGTGCCAGAAGAACAAAGGCGGGACTTTTACCTTTATGTAGACGAGTTTCAAAATTTCGCCACCCTGTCTTTTGTCAAAATTCTCTCCGAGGCCAGAAAATACCGCTTGAATTTAATGATGGCCAATCAATACATCGCCCAAATTCCCGAAGAAATTATCAAGGCAATCTTAGGCAACGTCGGCAGCTTAATAACCTTTACCGTCGGCGCATCCGACGCTTTTCTTTTAAAGCGCGAGTTTTCCGAGGTTTTCTCCGAGTCTGACCTCGTTAACTTGGAGAACTACCAAATTGCCGTGAAGTTAATGATTGACGCCCACGCCAGCCGTCCCTTCCTGGCTCACACTTTGCCTTTGCCAGTCTCCAAAAACCAAAACCGTGACAAAGTCATCCGTGTCTCCCGAGAACGCTATTCCAAAAAAAAGTAAAATTTTAAGCGGAGTAAACCACCTTCCCAGTATTTTACTCAATTGAGTTACTTAAAGTACAATAGAGTTATGGCTAAAGTATTTGACGGCAAAGTTTTTGCCGCTAGCAAAGAAATCATTCTCAAGAAAGAAGTTAAAGCCTTGCCCTTTACTCCACGCTTAATGTCCATTGTCTTTGTCGAAGACAAAGCCGGAGACACCTACACCGATCTTAAATTCGAGGTTGCTACTCGCATCGGCATCGAGTTTGATAGATTAAATGTCTCTTTGGACGAACCCCTCGACGCCTTGATAAAAAAAATTCAATCAGCCAGTCAACGACCTGATCTCCACGGCCTTTTAATTCAAAAGCCAGCCAAAGCCATCTGGCAGCAGTTCCAACCTATCACCTATAACTCATCACCTATAACCTTCCCCGATTGGTGGCATCAACTTACCTCTCAAATTGATCTCCTCAAAGACGTTGACTGTCTTCACCCCCAAAACCTAGCCAAAGTCTATCAGGCTACGTGGACATTATTGCCAGCCACTGTCAAAGCCATTCTCTACGTCTTACTCCAAGCCTTAGACGAGTCAGCCCTGCCATCGATCCCTCGAAACCTTGATGCCAGAGAGCTTCTGATTGCCGTGAAGCCGTTCTTTACTGGCAAAAAAATTAGCGTCGTCGGCAGAAGCGACATCGTCGGTCGTCCCTTAGCCGCCGTCTGTTCCCAAGCCGGGGGAGAAGTCAACCTTCTCGGCTCGATCGACTCTCTCTCTACCACCTTACTATCATCGGAAATTATAATTAGCGCTACCGGCGTCGCCAACTTAATCACCGAAGCTCTGGTTAAACCTGGCGCCGTCGTCATTGACGTCGGCTATCCTGTCGGCGACCTCGACTTTGAACGGGTCAAGTCAGTCGCCGGCTTTATCACCCCCGTTCCATTTGGCATCGGCCCGGTCACCGTTACTTCTCTGTTAGAAAATCTCGTCCAAGTCGTTGTTCAAAAGCACCCTCGTTGATTACAACACCTGACTTAAAGTATTCATAGAAAAATGGAAAATCACCGAATCATCTAAGTCTTGTTTTTGAAAGCGCTTCCAGGTAAAATTAGCCTCATTACTCACACCGAACCGGTCTCCTGATTACTTCGGTTTGGTGGCGGTTTAAGGAGACAGATGTCAGAAAAAGCTTACTCTATAGATCTTAAAGAGCTCTTGGAAGCGGGTTGTCACTTCGGCCATCAGGCCCGCCGCTGGAACCCCAAAATGGTGTCTTATATTTACACCACCCGCGACGGCGTCAGCATTTTTGATTTAGCCAAAACCGCCCAATGTTTAGTCGAGGCGATGACCTATGTTCGTGACTGGGTTAAGGATGGGAAAGACATTGTCTTTGTCGGCACCAAGCGTCAGGCTCAGGCAATTGTCAAGGAGGAAGCCATTAAAGTTGGCGCTCCGTTTATTTCCGAGCGCTGGCTTGGCGGCCTGCTCACGAATTGGAACGAGATTGAAAAACGCCTTAATCGCTTAAGGACCATGCGCCAGGATCGAGAGGCTGGTTTATACAAAAAATATACCAAGAAGGAAAATGTTCTTATCGACCGGGAAATCGCCAAACTCGACCGCTTTTTAGGCGGTATCGACTCCTTAAAAGCCGCGCCCGAGGCCTTATTCATCATTGATACCCACAAGGAAATCGTCGCCGTCCGCGAAGCTAGTCAGAAAAATATTCCCATTGTTGGGATTGTAGATTCCAACGCCGATCCCTACCCCGTTACCAAAGTCATTCCAGCCAATGATGATGCCGTCCGTTCGATTAAACTCATCGTCGCCAAAATTGCCGAAGCCTACGCCGATGGCAAAGCCCTAAGAAAATCCACCCCATCTACCCCCAAAGTTCCAGACAAAGACCAACTTAAAAAACCGCTTAAACCCAAGCAATCAAAATGAGCTGTGACTTTTCTATCTAGATCCACCTAAATCTTGGTAATATCAATTAGTATCGATTAATATCGACGAGTATCCAAACTAAAAGAGCTAAAGGTATTTAATATGAGTCAGCCATCAACACTGACAGCCATTAAAAAACTACGGGCTGCCACGGGCGCCGGCGTCATGGAGGCCAAGCGGGCTTTGGATAAAGCTAAAGGGAATCTTGAGGAAGCTAAAAAAGTCATTACCGCCGCCGGCATAGTCAAGGCCGAGAAACAAGCCGACCGCCAGGCCGAATCAGGCATGGTCTTTGCCTATATCCACCACACTCAACTCTCGGGTACCATTATCGAGCTAAACTGCGAGACCGATTTTGTCGCCAAAACTTCCGACTTTCAAAGTCTGGCCAAAGAACTTGCCCTGCAAGTTAACAGCATGAATCCAAGTTCCGTTGACGATCTCTTAAACCAAGAATATATCCGCGATCCCCAAATAACGGTTAGTGAGCTCGTCAAACAAACCGCCGCCAAAGTGGGCGAGAACGTTAAAGTCAAACGCTTCCAACGCTTTCAAGTCGGGGAAAAAGCATAATTGTGAGTCAATGTCTCTTCTACCTTTACTGTAAGCTAGCGAAAGCTCCGGCAGACGCCTTTAGTCCGTTTTTTTTACAGTTTTCTGATTACTGATTACTGGCAGCTGATTTGTTACAATTAACGGAGGGAGGTCACTCATGTTTGACAAAATGATCAGTCACATGCAGAAGGTTTTGCTTTTAGTGGAAGACGATCTCAAGCTCATTAAAACCGGCCGGGCTAAACCCAGCCTGGTTGAACACGTTAAAGTTGAAGCCTATGAGGGTCAGGTCATGCCCCTCATCGAACTGGCCTCAATTACCGCCCCCGACCCTCACACCCTGCTCATTTCTCCTTGGGACAAAACCATTGTCGACAAAGTCTACAAAACGTTATCAGCCGGCGAACAATCTCTAAATCCAGTGATTGACGGCGACCTCATTCGCATCAGCGTGCCGCCTTTGACGCAAGAAAGAAGAGAAGAACTCGTCAAGCTGGTTAAGCAGAGGCTTGAAGCCGGCCGGCAAATGCTGCGCCAGTTAAGAAACGACACCAAAAAAGACATCGACGCTATGGAGGGAGAACCAGGAGTGAGCGAAGACGACGTCAAACGTTACTTAGACGACATGCAGAAAAAATTTGACGAATTTCTCGTTAAACTCGAAGACTTAGGTAAAACCAAAGAAAAAGAACTGATGGAGCTATAAATAGGGTATCCACTATTCACTGCTTATTATGGTCACCGCCCTTATTCTAATCAATTTTCTAGTCATTCTTTCATTTTTAGTTTTGATTCATGAACTGGCTCATTTTTTAGTCGCCCGCAAAGCCGGAGTCAAAGTTGAGGAATTTGGGCTGGGTCTCCCGCCCCGCGCCAAAATTCTCCTCAAAGATAAACTCGGCACCATCTATTCACTTAACTGGCTACCGATTGGTGGTTTTGTCCGGATGTCAGGTGAGGACGAAGCCGAAGACATAAAGTCTCCCTCCTCGCCGCCCGCCGACAGACTCTATGCTAAATCCAAACGAGTTCGCCTGGCCATAATCGTAGCCGGCACCATCGCCAATTTCCTTGTCGGTGTCATTTTATTCGGTGGTCTCTACACTTATACTGGCATACCCGAACCATTGGGTTACGTCAAAGTCGACGAAGTCATTGCCGACACCCCGGCGATGACAGCCGGTTTGCAAGCGGGCGACAAAATTATTGCGGCCGATGATACGAAATTCCCTACCGCCGATGCCTTTACCGATTTTGTCGGCAAAAACCGCGGTAGAAAAATAATCCTAACCATAGAACGCCATGCCACCAATAGACAGCTAGAAGTCTACGTCAGAAGCGAAACCGAAACTCCGCCAGGTCAAGGGCCGACCGGCATCTTTGTTACCGACACCCAAATTGTCAAACACCCCTGGTGGCAAATGCCCTTTCGCGGAATGGCAGAGGGCATAAAAATTTCCTTAAACTTTATAGTCGGCGTCGTCGTCGGGCTCGGTAATGCCCTCCGGAATTTACTTTTCGCCGGCACAGTACCCAAGGACATTGCCGGGCCAGTCGGCATTGGCTATCAGGCTGTAAAACATGATTTAATTACCCCCGGGCTGTTTTCGGTAAAAAACCTTCTTTTCACCGCCATAATTTCCTTAAATCTGGCCATCATCAACCTGTTACCTTTTCCCGCCCTCGACGGCGGTCGGGCCCTCTTAGTTATTTTGGAAAAACTTACCAGCCGCCGCCTCCGCCCGCAGCTAGAACACTGGCTCAATCTGGCCAGCCTCGGTCTGCTTCTGACCCTGTTTCTTTTAATATCGGCAAATGACATCGGAGTGATTGTTAACGACTCATCAGTTAGGGATTGGCTGAAAGCCATCTTCGGTCGCTAGCTTCTTCGGTTTAGTCATCGCCTGGAATTCGGTCAATGCCTCTTCCGCCCTACTGGCAATTTCCTTTGATGGACTCGCCGCCAGTGTTCGTATGCCTGTGAGTAAGTTTTCCTCGTCGGTGTCGGTTAGAAGAATCGCTGGCATGTCTTCAAATGTTAGTTCAGTCACCGGCGCTGTGAAGGCAGCTGTCGAACCGGCTAACTCCGCTTTGATACGCGCTTCAATCGCTTTGAACAATGCCTCCATCCGCTGCTCATGGAGTAAGTGTTTTTTAGTCTGCTGTTGGATTAGTAGTCGCGCCGCCGTGTCGATAAAAGCCAATTGCGATGTTAGTCCCTGATCGATTGCGGCCTGATTAGCCGTGAGGGCAAGCAGTCGGGACCGAAACGGGGTGTGTTCCGGCAAAGGATAGGCTTGAAGAATGGTGGGTATCTCCAAGATGAGGGAAGCCCGGAATTTATCCGAGTCTGGGAACTGACGCTGACGCCGATCAAAAAACATTTTACTCGTTAGTTTCAGACCGTACCGCCAATCGTGACGGGTCAGAAACGTCGAAAATATTGTCGACGGCAGAATAATTTGCGGGTGATGCTCGAGAAAGTCACGATAGGCAGTTACCCCTCGCTGACCAAAAATCACTCTAATGGTATTTTCCAGCCCTTCGGCCGTACCGGTGAGAGCTTGCACAAAATACAAATAGACATTGGTATGAAATTCCACCACCCGAGGGAGTAGGGGAGAGAAAGCTAAAAGAAAACTAAGCAAACCATGAGTTCGATATAGTTGAAGTAGGCGGTGCTTGGTAACACGCATGGTTAGAATCATTCTAGCAGGCTCCTCCCCTTCTTACCATTATGCGTATTAAATATGTATTATTGCTTAAACAGGTCAGGTTTACAAGGCCGTATTCCCGTCCTTTTCGGCAGGCGGAGTTTGTAATAGAATAGGGTACGAAGTTCATCCTCAGTCGGTGAAGGAGAAATACCAACCATGAAAATGACCAACTCGGCTATTATTCCTATCAGAAAGCCACCAAAAGGCGGCGAAACAGTTAACCATCGCCTCTTAGTTCAAGGCGGATTTGTCAGGCAACTTATGGCCGGAGTCTATATTTACCTACCTTTAGGTTTACGGGTTTTGGACAAGATTCGTCAAGTCATCCGAGCAGAAATGAATACGATTGGAGGTCAAGAGATTCTGATGCCACTTTTGCATCCGGCTAAAAATTGGAAAACCACTGGTGGTTGGGACAATATCGATGTGCTGTTTAAGTTGAAAAGCCGCACCGGCAAAGACTTCGCTCTCGGCCAAAGTCACGAAGAGATCGTTACCCCTCTAGCCAAGGAACTAATTAGAAGTTACCGAGATCTTCCCCTGGCTTTATACCAAATTCATTGGAAGTTTCGAGACGAACTTCGTTCAAAATCTGGATTACTGCGGGGCCGTGAATTTGAAATGAAGGATCTATATAGTTTTCATGCTTCGCAACGAGACTTCGAAAAGTTTTATAAAGAGGTCAAAAATGCTTACCTTAAAGCCTTCAAAAAAGTCGAACTGGAAGCCAAGGTTACCGAGGCTTCAGGGGGAGGTTTCTCAGAAAAAATTTCCTACGAGTTTATGGTGACTACCGACGCGGGCGAGGATGACATTCTTTACTGTGACGCTTGTGAATTTTGCATCAATTTGGAAATTGCCAAAGTCAAGGCTGGCAGCACTTGTCCTAAATGTACCCAAGGTAAGCTAAACAAAGCTAAAGCAGCCGAGGTGGGAAACATTTTTGACTTGGGACAGAAATACGTCAAAGACTTTGGCCTTGAGTATCGGGACGAACAGGGTAAAGCTCACTACCCGATTATGGGTTGTTACGGGTGGGGAACGACGCGGACTATGGCGGTTTTGGTAGAAAAATTTCACGACGATAAAGGCATAATTTGGCCAAAGTCTGTCTCCCCCTATCACGTCCATCTAATCGACATCAATCAAGGTCAACAGGGAGAATTAATTTACAACCGTTTGCAAAATGAAAATATCGAAGTTTTATGGGACGATCGGTCTAAAGCTGCCGGAGTAAAATTTGCTGACGCTGACCTCATTGGTATACCCGTGAGGTTAATTGTCTCTGAAAAAACCAAAACTAACGTCGAATGGAAACGACGAATGGAAACAACTTCAGAAATTATCGACATTTCTTCTAGTATTGATAGAATTAAACAGCTTTACAACCAGCTTTAATAAAATGAATGATATATCAAAGAAAGTTATTACCACTCACCAAAATCCCGACCTTGATGCCATTGGTTCGATTTGGCTTTTACAGCGCTTTGATAAATCAAACTATGACAACTCATCGGTGACTTTTGTGCCGGCCGGTGAAAAGATTAGTCTCAAACAACTTAAAGATCTCAAATTGGATATCACGCAAATCACCCACGTTGATACCGGCGGTAGTGAATTTGACGATCACGCCAATAACACAGGTAATTCTTCAGCCGTCTTAGTCTTTAATTATTTAAAGAGACAAAATCCTTCACTTGTCGAAGATAAGGCACTCGGAAAAGTAGTGGGGTTCATTGATAAAACCGATCACTTTGAGTCTTACTTTTGGCCGGAACCGACGCACGACCGTTACTACTTCATGCTCGAGCACATCCTTAACGGTTATAAATTAGGTGGTTATGGTGACGACCATGACCTCGTCCGTTTAGGAATAACTTGTTTGGATGGAGCCTATACCATAATAAAAATCTACTTGGAAGCCGAAGAGGAAATAAAAAAAGGTACTATTTTTAACACCAAACATGGTCAGGCTTTGGCAGTTGAATGCAGTAACGACGCGGTAATAAAACTTGCTCAAAAAATGGGATATACTATCGTGGTTCGCAAAGACCCGGAGTTAGGTAATCTTCGCATCAAAGCTGCCCCACTACCCCAAATCGATTTGACTCCGGTATGGGCTAAAATTCAAAAGTTAGACACTATCGGCAGTTGGTATTTTCACCCCGGTAAGCATATGTTAATCAATGGCTCCAAAAAAAATACCGATCAAAAACCTTCACCCTTAACCTTAACTGAAGCTACAGAAATTATTAAAACCACTCTGAAGTAACATGAAACAATGCCCTTTTTGTCAAATCGTCAACAAACAAATACCTGCCCTTACGGTCTATGAAGACAGGGACTTTATGGCATTTTTGGATATTTACCCCAAGGTTTACGGTCACACCTTGGTTATTCCTAAAAAGCATTATCGTTGGGTTTATGATGTTAAACCTTATACTAAGTATTGGCAGCTGGCTCGCCAGATTGGCCTGGCAGCCTTACGAGCGTTTAATGCCAGGTGGATAAGCTTTATGACCGTTGGCGAGGAGGTACCCCACGCCCACATCCACGTTCTACCTAGAACCGAAGCCGATCATCAGCCCGCTGTTGTCAACTTTAGTAAAATAGTAAAGTTAAGCCGTAATCAACTAAAGGCAATCGCTATTAGATTGAAGCAAGAGATGGGAGGTGTATAGGCGTGTCCACCATCGTTAAAGCCAAAAAAGACGAACCAGTGGCTTCTATTATCCGTCGGTTCAAAAAAATTGTTGCCGCTGAACAAATCCTAAAAATAGCCAAAAAAAAAGAGTATTACATTAAACCTTCGCAACTACGCAAAGAAAAGAAAAAAGAAAACGAACGTCAGCGAGCCCGGGAAAGAGCCTTGCAACAGTGAGGTTCTGATTTAAGCACTCTCGGTTAATTTAGCTATATTCTGTGAAGGGCGGTGAGGGGAAAAGAATCCCTATGGCCAAGGTTCTCATTCACGCCGACAGTAAATTTCCGGTAAATCGACGTCGGATTCGCCGAACCATCGAACGCGTTCTAACAGAAAAAGGAGCTATAGGTAATATGGTGGTTTCAGTGGCGGTGGTTGGTGACAGGAAAATGAGTCTGCTCAATAAACACTATACTGGTTCTATTGGGACTACCGACGTTCTCTCATTTCCATATACCGAAGACACCGGTAAGTTAACACCCAAAGGCTTTATTACTCCTAAGACAGAAGCTTTGCAGCTCGGCGATATCGTGGTTAGTTACCCCCAGGCAATTAAACAGGCAATCAAAGAAAACAAATTAGTTGACGACAAGATTGATTTTTTAGTCGAACACGGCCTCAACCACTTATTGGGTATCCACCACGACTAATTAATTCAAAATTAAAAATTGAAGATTCTCAGCTCGATTTAATTTTTAAATTTTGAATTTTAACTTTTAAATTAAAGCCCTATGTCCTTTTATCGTAAATACCGGCCGCAATTAGTTAGACAACTTGATTTAATTGTCATTCGCGAGAATTTTGAAAAAATTCTTTCTAGCGGCAGTTTTTCCCATGCCTATCTTTTTACCGGCCCGCGGGGTACCGGCAAAACCAGCGCGGCGCGCATTCTGGCCAAAATCGTTAACTGTCAAACAAACCAGATTTTTTTGAAAAAGAATCAGCCTCTCCAAGAACCTTGCGATAACTGTTCGCTGTGTCGTCGGATTAGCCAAGGCAGCAGTTTAGCGGTGATAGAGATGGATGCAGCCAGTAACCGAGGTATAGACGATATCCGGTTGTTGCGCGATCGCATTGGTTTAGCGCCTGTTGAAGGCAGTCGCACCGTCTACATTATCGACGAAGTCCATATGTTGACAACCGAAGCCTTCAACGCTCTTCTCAAAACATTAGAGGAACCGCCGCCCCACGTTGTCTTCGTTTTGTGTACTACTGAGACAGAAAAGATTCCTGGCACCATCACCTCACGCTGCGTTCACTTTTCATTTCCCAAGGCTACCACCGGTGAAGTAGTCGCTTCATTAGCTAAAGTTGTCAAAGCCGAAAAAATAGCCATCGATGTCAAAGCCCTTGAATTACTGGCCGCTTCGGTTGATGGCAGTTTTCGCGACGGCATGAAATTATTGGAGCAGCTAAACCTAACCGGTGACAAGATTAGAGAAGCAGCAGTGCGTAAAATAGTCGATTATGAACAGCTCAACCAAGCCCGAGACCTCGTTGATCTGCTTCTATCAAGAAAGATTAATCCCGCCCTCAAACTCCTGGCCGATAGCGAAAGTGCCAACGCCGATCCCTTAAAATTAATTAAACAGCTGCTTAGTCTACTCCGTCAAAAACTTCTTACTGGTCTTCAACAAACACCAAAAAAATCTGAATTAAAAGAAATTATTCAATTAATTGAATTACTAGAAAAAGCAGGCGTACAGGTAAAATCGTCACCAATAACTTTTCTTCCCCTCGAAGTAGCAGCAGCAGAATTTTGCTTGTCAAGTCAAGCAGTCGGTCATATTAAATCAAATCCTGAACCGGTGCCTCAGCCGACAGTAGTCATAAATCACTCTCAGCCCCTCCCCAAACCCAAATCTACACCTCAGTCCCAGGCTCCTAGCGGAATCAAACCGAAAACCTTTGCAGAGATTCAAAATCGCTGGCCAGCAGTTTTAGCTGCCGTCAAACCCCATAACCACAGCCTCGAAGCTCTGCTCCGATCTAGTCGACCCCTGTCATTCGGTCACGGCACCATCACTTTAGAAGTCTTTTATCAATTCCACAAAGAACAGCTGGAACAGGAACGGTACCGCCGGACATTGGAGATGGTCGTCTCCGAGATTTTTGCCTCGCCTATAAAATTAAAATACATTTTAGGAGCAAAGCAATCATCGGCTTCGAAAGCACCAGAAAAGCCCAACGTTTCCGGTCGGGTAGAGGACGAAGAATTAGCTAAAGTCGCCGAAGAAATTTTCGGTTCAAATTAACTCGCTGCTGGTATATAATAAGTCAGAAGTTACGAATCCTAGCTGAGGAGATGATCTATGGCGTTTAATCCGCTCAAAGGTTTAGGCGATTTAAACAAACTTCGCCAGCAAGCCATGCAGATTCAGCAACAGCTGGCAGCTGAAGAGATTGTTGTCGAAGAAGGCGACGTGCGTGTGGTTATCTCCGGTGACCAACGAATTAAAGAATTTACAGTGCAGGGAATTACTTCAGAACAAGCCATCGCCGTCTTAAACAAAGCCATCAAACAATCCCAACAGCTGGCTGCCAAAAAACTCCAACAGATGAGCATGGGGATGGGTGGCGGTACGCCCACCAGTCCTCCTCCAGGACAGTAGATCAATGGTCCAAAGTTCGGGCGCGAAGGAAAAGATAGGATTGCAGTTCTTGTTCGCTCGTTAGTCGACTATAACTTATACCGCCATTGCTCGTATGGAGAAACAGTCGAACTCTCGGCGGCAAGTCATTTGTTGTTTCCCCAAAATTTTTCCTAACAAAATCGCTCTCCGTCTCGCCCAAGTGCATCATTTGGTGAACCAGCTGTAGCCAGCGGTCACCTCCTACCAGTTTATGTCGATTCCAGGCATAGACAATGGTTCCCGGTTCGAGTTTTGATATTCGATCAATTTCCTGCGTCGGGCCAAACAACCCCAAATATCCCTCTGCCGATAAAAAAGCCTGCGGGGGTAATTCTTTCAAACCAAACAGTACGCCGGTAGCCAGTTGCATCAGCAGCTGACAATTGGCTTCAGCTGGCGGACGGCTTAAGTCAACTTCCTCTCTCGGTCCGGCGGCAAAAGAATAGGGGATTCCCAACAACTCACTTGGTTTCATGGGATCTTTCAGTAAGCTTTGGGAATGTGAAAGCGGCGACACAATTGACGGACTTCCTTGAGCACCTCGGCGGCGGTAAGCTTTTTTTTAAGAATGGTGACGATCAGTTCTCCGATTTTTTTCATTTCCTTTTCTTTCATGCCCCGACTAGTGACTGCCGGTGTGCCCAAACGGATTCCCGAAGGATTGAACGGCGGATTAGGATCAAACGGCACGGTATTGTAATTTAAAACTATGCCTGCTTTTTCCAATAGAATCGCCGCGTCTTTGCCTTTAATATTCAGCGATCGCAAATCTGCCACCATCAGGTGATTATCCGTTCCTCCGGTTGTCAAGTTGACGCCGTTTATCATTAAAGTTTGAGCTAGCGCTTTGGCGTTTTTGACTATTTGTTGGCCGTATTTTTTAAATCGAGCCGTTGACGCTTCAGTTAAGGCCACGGCAATCCCGGCAATGGTATTAATATGTGGACCGCCCTGCAGGCCTGGAAAGACCGCCTTATCAATCTTACTCGCCAAATCCTTATCTTTTTTTAGTCCCCGACTAGTCACTAAAATCATCGCCCCCCGAGGACCTCGTAAAGTTTTATGAGTCGTGGTCATGACTACGTGAGCGAAGGCAGTAGGGGAGGGGTGAACACCAGCGATGATAAGTCCGGCAATATGCGATATGTCAGCCAAAAGATACGCTCCGACACTTCCAGCAATCTCTCCGAAGCGCTTAAAGTTAAGAACTCGGGGATAGGCGGTAGTACCGGCGACTAAAATTTTAGGTTTGTGTTTTTTGACAAACTTAGCCAACTGGTCGTAGTCAATCACGCCGTCTTTTCCCACTTCGTACTGAATCGATGTAAAAAACTTTCCCGAAAAGGTAATCTTGGGGTGACCATGGGTGAGATGCCCACCGGAAGATAAAGTCAAACCCATCACTACATCGCCGGAATTCAATAAATTGAAGTAAACCGCGGCATTGGCCGGCGAGCCTGAATATGGCTGAACATTAACATGGGGTACGCCAAAGAGTTTCTTGGCGCGTTCAATCGCTAACTGTTCTACCTGGTCGACAAAAGTTTGACCTTGATAATAGCGTTTTTGGGGATAGCCTTCGGCGTATTTATTACCCAAAGGTGAACCGACGGCCTCTTCCACTGCTTGCGAGGCGTAGTTTTCGGAAGGGATAAGCATCAACGTCTGTTCTTGCCGCCTTCGTTCAGCGCTTATGAGTTTAGCAATGGCTCGGTCAGTTTGAGTTATATATTTCATCATCGATCCTTTCGGGAAAATAAAAAATAATCTAACTAAGTAAACCAAAGAGGAGCTGGTCAAATATTTAGTTAGATCATAGAAGATTGTACTCTAAAAGCAGCGTATAGCGATTAAGATTTTTGACTTGGACTAACTCTAACCTACGCTCGGCAGCTTTGTCAAATAGTTTGATACCTTTACCAAAAAGCATTGGCTCAACCGTCAAATATAATTTATTCACCACTCCCGCTTCCATAAACATAGTATAAATTTGACTGCCGCCGCAGACAGCCACTTCCGAATACCTTTCCTTTTCTAGCTGTCGAATCAACTCTTCAGGCGGCAACGACGAGGTCCTTATCACCCTGGAGATCGGAATTTTTTCTGGATGGCGGGTGTAGACAATGTTTAACCGGTCCGGTAGTGGTTTACGAAATGTGGCAAAGGTTTTTGACCCCACTACTATCACACCAGCTTTTTTAGTTCGCTCTTGGAAAAACTCTTTATCTTCTTTACTGGTCCAGTTAATCGACGGCTCGTTCGAATTTCTGGCAATAAAGCCGTCTGCGGATTGAGCGGCAATGATAAATACGTTCATAACCTTTGCTGCTTGCCCGCCCTTACAAATCCCGATATATATCGGGAGAAGGAGGGTGGTACTTGTTCTTACTATTCTACTTGCGCTACTTTTCCAATGGTATCATAGAGTAACGGATTACGAATTATGAATCACGAATCATGGGATAGATGAAACAAAACCAGCATCGTGAATACCAGTACCTTAATCTCCTCCAAGACATTCTCGATCACGGGGTAGGAAAGATTAGCCACACTACTGGTGAGCATTTAAAAAGCGTCTTCGGCCGTCAAATCCGTTTTGATTTAGGTCAGGGTTTTCCGCTTCTCACCACCAAAAAGGTCTTTATTAAAGGCGTCATCCATGAACTATTGTGGTTTATCTCAGGCTCTAGTAACGTCACCTACTTGACGAGAAACGGCGTCCACATTTGGGATGACTGGGCGTATAAAAGCTACCAGTTACAAGTAGCCAGGAACAAGAAATTATCGGATCTTAGCCTCGAAGAGTTTCAGAAAAAAATTCAAGAAGATGATAACTTTGCCCAAAAATGGGGCGAGATCGGACCGGTTTACGGCTATCAATGGCGTAAGTGGCCATCAGCCGACGGCAGGGAAATAGATCAGCTGGCTTGGGTGATCGAAAAAATCGCCTTAAAACCCCAAAAGAAACACTATATCGTTTCAGCCTGGAATCCCGAGTACATTTACGAAATGGCCGCTCCAGGAAAAAGTATGGTCATTGCTCCCTGTCACACCTTTTACCATGTCAATATTGCCGCTGACAAACTCTCCCTTCAACTCTACCAAAGAAGCGCCGACATGTTTTTAGGCGTGCCCTTCAACATTGCTTCGTACGCTCTTTTAACGTTAATGCTCGCCCAAGTCACCGGCTACCGTCCTGGTGAGTTTGTCCACACTTTTGGCGACGCCCATATCTACGCCAACCACTTTAACCAAGTCAAAGAGCAACTCACCCGGAAACCTCGGCCCTTTCCCATCCTGAAGTTAAATCCCGCCATCAAAAAGATTGACGACTTCAAATACGAAGACTTTGAACTAGACGGTTACAACCCCTATCCAGCCATCAAAGCCCCCATCGCTGTTGTCGGCGGTTTTGAAGACAAAGACTACCAAGTCTTAAAAGACAAAATCAGCCGCCAGGGTAAGAAGGATAATAAGAAGGATAAAAGGATAAATAGAAGATAAGATTCTTAAAACAAGTTCAGAATGACACCGGGGATATCTTCTGCCGTCATGCTGAATTCTTTTCAGCATCTAAATATCCCAGAATTGACCATTGCGCAGTAGCGTATACTGAATAGAAATCTCATGAAAGAAGTTGAGTCACTCGATGAGACTACCCAAAGCCATTACCCGCCTGATTGAACAACTGGAGAAATTACCCGGCATCGGGCCCAAAACTGCCCAACGCTTAACTTTTTATCTTCTCCACAATCCCCAAACCGAACTCGACAACTTTGCCGCAGCCTTCCAGAATCTTAAACGAGAAACGGTCATTTGTTCTATTTGTAACAACGTCGCTGAAACCGACCCGTGCCGAATTTGTTCCGACATTAGCCGGGACACGTCAATCATCTGCGTCGTCGAGCAACCCCTGGATATCCTCGTCATCGAACGCAGTGGGGGCTACACCGGCCTCTATCACGTCCTCCACGGCGCCATCGCTCCCTTAAATAACATCGGCCCCGACCAACTCCACTTAAAGGATTTGCTGCCCCGTCTTAAAAGTGATACAATCCGTGAACTAATCTTGGCCACCAACCCCACCATGGAAGGGGACGCTACTGCCATGTATATCGCCAAATTAATCGAGGAGAAAGGCTTAAACAACTTTAAAATCACCCGCTTAGGCCGGGGATTGCCCGTCGGCGGCGATTTGGAATACGCCGACGACATCACCCTCACCCGTGCGTTTGAAGGCAGGAAAGAATTGTAGTATGGCGGTGGAAGCTATAGAAACCGGATCTAAAATAAAAACATTAGGGTGTGAACCTGAAAACCCACCCCAGGTTAGCCAATTTGTGAGAACTCTTGAGACTCGATTTTTAACTAGCTTTCATAAACAAGCAAACATGAAATTTTATGATGGGGTTGCACCTCAGTACGCCAATGAGCGGGCCTGGACTACAGACACAAGAAATAGCATTCGGGAAAACCTTATTAGGAGAGTCAACCAATATATTAGTGATGGAGACAAAATTTTAGTTGTCGGTACAGGAACTGGTAGCGACCAAGAAATTCTGCAAGAGATAGGAGCTGTGTGTTACGGTATTGACCTGTCTAGACTAATGTTAATAGAGGCAAAAAGACGTATAAATGATCATTTAGTTCAAGCGGAAGCAGACGAAATTCCATTTCCTACCGACTTTTTTAATTTTGTGTACTGTGAGGCTGCTGCAGAGCATTTTGATGGGCCGTTTCTTAGTACTGAATTTATTCCAGAACTAACAAGAGTGCTGGTTCCAAATCAGAAGAGAGCCAATTTATTATTAAGCGTTAGGTTGGGTAATGGAAAAGTTTATCGTATATCTGATAAGAATAGCTTTAAATACTTTGCAACTTATACACAAGAAACCATAAACAGAATTTTAACAGATGCAGGGGTAGAAATAGTCGAACAGTGGTGCTCTCAAGGAGGAACACCCAGCGTCGAAGGCATCTTACCTTGGTTTAATACTATAGGAAAAATAAGATAGTATGAAGGTTTACTTTACAGCGGCAATAAGCGCTTTATCTCAGTATGGTGATAACTATAAGAAAATTGTAAGTTCTCTTGAGGATTTAGGTCATACAGTAATCGCTGACCACATTTTAAAGAAATCGTTGACACAGGTTTTATATCAAGAGAAACCAGAGGAACATGAGGCTTACTACAAGTCAATGATAAAAAATATTTCTAGCTCTGATTTATTAGTTGCTGAAGTTTCTTTTCCTTCAACTGTTCATGTAGGTCATGAGTTAACTTTAGCTCTTGAAAAAGATAAACCAGTTTTAGCCTTGTTTATCAAAGGGAAGAGACCGGTTTTATTTTGGGGAATTACTTCAGATAAGTTTTATGCAACCGAATACGAATTAGGTGATCTTAAAAAAACCTTGAAAGATGCAATAGAGTATTTAACTGAACAAATGGACACTCGGTTTAACTTCTTTATTTCTCCCAAAATCGCTACCTACCTTGACTGGATTGCCAAAAAGAAACGCCTGCCTAGAGCGGTGTACCTTCGCCGCCTCATTGAAGAGGATATGAAGAACGACAAAAACTACAGTAAATAGCCAATCGTCAACAGACAATAGCCAATAGTAAACAGACAACAGTAAAAAGAGTATAGGGGTTAGAGCATAGAGCATAGGGAAAATACCTGTAGCTACCAGCTTTAAGCTTTCAGCTATAACCTATAGACTATACACTACTCATGAAATCTTTCATTTGTCCGACGCTAGCCATCGACGACATCACTTTGCCCGACACGGTCTTAACCAAGGTGGTCGGCGGCTCATCTACCTATGCAGCCCTGGCTTCATCCTTATTTGCGCCTACGGTTTTAGGTAGCATTGTCGGCAACGACTTTCCCGAAAAGTACCTTACGTTTTTGGCGAAAAGAGGCGTTGATACCCGCGGCGTTCAACATTCCAAAAAACCTTCGTTTCATTGGGTAGCCAAATACTCCGATGATCTCCACGACGTCAAAACCATCAAAAATGAATTAAACGCCTTCGAAGATTTCCGCGTGCCCCCGCTTAAAAAGTATACCAAAGGTTGTTACAGCGCCTTTATTTCCAATATCGACCCCGACATCCAATTAAAAATTTTGAAACTCCTTCCCAAAAAAACCATTACCATCATTGACAGCATGGACTTATGGATGATTGAAAAGCGGTCAGCCTTAAAAAAAGCCATTAAATTAGCCGATATTTTCATGGTCAGCGAGCCCGAAGCCGAGGTGCTAGTGCAGGAAAAATTACCCTTGCCGTCGCTCATTGAACGCCTGATGCTTTTAGGCCCCAAAGTCGTCATTTACAAACGCGGTGAGCACGGTATCGCCATGTACGGCAAGATGGGCACCTTAATCGTTCCCAGCTATCCCCTTACCTTTGCCGTTGACCCTTCCGGAGCCGGCGACGCTTTGGGCGGCGCTATCGCCGGTGTTCTTTCCCGCCTTGGCCGTTTTGACCGGCAATCAATGGCCAGCGCCATGGTCTTAGGCAGCATCATCGCCTCTTTCACTGTCGAAGGCTACGGCACTGAAGGTTTGGAGCAAGTCATCCTTCCCGAAGTCATCAACCGCGCCAAGGTCTTTTTGAGCCAGCTTCCCTGTGAGGATCATATCAACCTCATCAAACCGTAGTGGTGAGAATATGAAGGTTTATTCCAAGAAAGCAACGCCTCCGACACGGCGAAGCCGGATCGAAGGCAAAGCGATATCAATAGCGCCGAAGGCTCAAGGCGGAACATATCTTCTATGAAGATCTATTTCACCGGTTCGCTCCACAACCTCGACATCGACAAAGATGTCTATCTCCAAATCGTCAAAACCGTTGAAAGTTTTGGCTATTCCGTCAAAGCCGACCACATTTTAAAAACCACCAAAGAAGAGCTAGATAAAAAAACCGCCCCAGAAAGAACTAGTTTTTATAAAGAACTCAACCGCTTTATTACCGCCTCCGACGTCGTCGTCGCCGAAGTTTCCTTTCCATCCACCATCAATATCGGCCATGAAGTTTCCTTGGCCCTGGATAAAGGCAAGCCGATTATTGCCCTTTACCAGCCAGGCAGAGAACCCGGGGTACTTCAAGGCATCCACTCCGACCGTTTTATCCTTTTGGAATACACTCTTACCGACCTCAAAACCGTTCTCGAATACGGCCTCGAAGAGGCCGCCGCTCAAATCGACATCCGCTTTAACTTTTTTGTCTCGCCGGAAATCGCCAGCTACTTAGATTACGTCGCCAAAAAGAGAAAGCTGCCCCGCGCCGTTTATTTACGCCGTCTTATTGAAGAAGACATGGCTAAAAACAGCGACTATTCAGGATAGGACTCTACTTGCTTGCCCTTCCGTAGTTCCGAGCCGATTCGGTCTGAGCAGTTCGGTGAGCTCATCGCCGGAGGGCTCACGGTCGAATGACTTGCGAGGGACGAAGGAGGGTGTTACATTTACCCCATATGTCCAAAACCATAGGCGGTGACGTCTTTGAGCAGCTGGCCGAGCAGAGCAAACATACTGCCAAAACTACTGTCAGTCTTCCCGGCCAGGTCGTTAATCAAGCCTTGGGGAAGTCAACCGCTCTTACCGCGAGCGAAACCACAGTTCCTGAAAAGAAAGACGCCATCCTACCACCTTCTCAACCAACCACCAGCTCTCAACCGCCAGGTTCAGTGATAGAACAACAACGAGCCCAAGAAGAGCTGGAAGCCAACAAGCTTAAGCGGCACCTTGAAAAAATTCGGGAAGAGGAAGACTATCAGCGAGCCAAATCCAACCAGCAAGTTGAAGCCTCAAAGCAACAAGCCGAGCAAGAAAAGGTGGAGGAAGTCAAGCAATTAGAACATGCCCAATCCGAACAGGAAAAGTCCCAAGTGTTGCAGGCTGGACAATCAGGCGCTACTCCAGTTGCCGCTATCGGGCCGATGGGAATGAAAATTCTCAAAAACAAGGCCACCCATGAGCGGGGCACGATTAAAGACTAGAATCACGAATTAAAAATAATGAATCACGAATTAAAAATGTAGCTACAGGTTTTCAATTCCTATTCGCTATTGGCTATTCGCTAACCGCTATGTTCTTATATAACACCCTCACCAAAAAAGTCGAAGATTTTAAACCTATAAACCCTCCTAAAGTCGGTGTCTACGCCTGTGGACCCACTGTCTATGACTACGCCCACCTCGGCCACATGAGAAAATACGTCGGCGATGACATTTTAGTGAGAACTTTAAAATATGTTGGCTTCGAGCCCAAACTAGTCATGAACATCACTGACGTTGGTCACCTCACCTCCGACGCCGATACCGGCGAGGACAAAATGGAAAAAGGTGCTCAAAAACATGGTTTAAACGTTTGGGATTTAGCCAACAAATTCACCCAGCAATTTTTTGATTCTACCACTGCCCTTAACGTCAAACCACCCGACATCGTCTGCAAAGCTACCGATCATATTCCTGAACAAATCGAGCTCATTAAGAAACTTGAGGTCAAAGGCTACACCTATAAAACTGACGACGGTATTTATTTTAACACCAGTAAATTCTCTGGTTATGACAAGTTAAGTGGCATGAAGCTAAATAAGCTCAAAGAGGGTGCTCGGGTTGAAACCAATCCCCAAAAGAAAAATCAGACCGATTTTGCCCTGTGGAAATTTACTCCCAGCGGAGTGAGGAGACAAATGGAATGGCCTTCACCCTGGGGTAAAGGCTTCCCCGGTTGGCACATTGAATGTTCTTCCATGAGCATGAAGTATTTAGGCGAGCAATTTGATATCCACACCGGCGGCATCGACCATGTTCCCATTCATCATACCAATGAAATCGCCCAGTCGGAAGCCGCTACCGGCAAAATCCCCTTTGTCAGATATTGGGTGCATCACGCCTTTTTATCAGTAGATGGTCAAAAGATGAGTAAAAGCCTAGACAACCTCTTCACGGTCGCAGACGTTACCAAGAAGGGTATTAATCCTCTGGCGCTCCGGTATCTTTATCTCACGACTCACTATCGCAAAACCCTAAATTTCACCTGGAAAGGCTTAGCTGCCGCCCGGCGTGGGCTGGAACGCTTGACTGAATCAGTCAGAAGGTTTCAAACCGACCAGCAACGCCTGTCCCTGTCACCAGAAAAATTAAAGAAGATTGATGCCTACCGTCAGGAATTCGACACCGCTATCAGTAGCGACCTAGATCTGCCTCAAGCCTTGGCCATTGCCTGGGAGGTAGTCAAGTCTAACATCCCTTCGACCGACAAGTACGACCTGTTACGCGATTTTGATTCCGTTTTTGGTCTGAATTTAGCTCAAACCACCAGTCAAGTTGAGGTTTTACCCGAAAGCTTGGAAAAGTTAGTCAAACAACGAGACAGTTTGCGTCTAGCCGGCGATTTTACCGGCGCCGATAAAATCCGCCAGAAACTGCTCCAACTGGGTTTTGTCATCGAAGACACCCCTACCGGCACCAAGGTAAAGAAAGGTAAAGAGACGAATGAAACGCTTTCGTAACTACTTAGTCATTTTGGCCACTGGCCTTGTCTTTATCGACCTAGCCTATCTCAACTGGCATCAAGCCAAACGACTTACTGTTGAAGAAAGATTAGCCACTATCGAAAAGCGCCTCGACTCTCTTATTAAACGGGCACCAGCTTCTTCCGAGCCGTCAGCTAGATTAAACGCTAACCAAGTTAGTAGCCCCACCGCTACTTTTGACGAACAGAGCCCACCATCTCCTACTCCCTCTAACAGTAAGTCAGCGGTTACCACCAGCTCGGTCAAAGAATATTTCGTTCCCTTGGGTTCTGGCAACACTATCAGTCAGGACTGGGTGGACATTACTTCTGCCAAGGCCACCATCGACAGCAGTCGCTATGGCTCGATTGAAGCCGTCTATTTTGAAGCCAGCCTACAAATCGTCAACGGCGAACTCCACGCCCGCTTAGTCGATGAAACCGGTAACCATACTTATTATTCAAGCGACATCTTTCATAACTCTAGCACCCCTCAATGGAAAACTTCCACCGCCGTCAGCCTCAATAATGGCACCCGTACCTATAAAGTCCAATTAAGATCAACTTCGGGTGAGCTTGGTACTATGGCGGCTGCTCGGTTGCGCATTCTGGTTAAATGACAGACTGGTATGGCTAAAGCTACGGTTAAAACTCCCTCCTTTCATCAGTTACTTAATCAGGATAAAGGCGAAGCCTATCTAAAAAAAATTTTACCCCAGACCCCGACAGCTAAAAACCACTGGTTCTCACGCTGGTATCAGGAAACGGGGGAGTTTGGCGAAATTTACCCCAGTCAAGGCTTATTAAAGACTCCCTACGATTTTATCGATTCGGTCGGCAAAGTCCTTCTGGCTGAAGAAGAATTAGTAAAAACCTTGTCAAAACGCCATTTTCTGCTCACTTTGTTTAATCATCCTGACCGCCTTTCTGCTCTAAAAAAAGTTGATAAGGAAAAATTTATTGCCCCATCCCGGGTTGATTGTCCGGCCATAGATTACGCTCAAAAACAGGGCCGGTCTCTTTCTGTCCGCGACCTTGGTACCACCATCCTCGGTACCGACCAACCCCGCGTCAGTCGCCGCGCCCTGTTAGCCACTGGCCCCTTTGTTAAAATCGGCCAGTTTGGCAGACATCCTTTTGTCGGTTCGGAAATGCCGGATATTTTCGGTAGCGCTGCGGCCCTGGCCACTATGGCTGCTTGTCACTGCCTCACCACTGTTCCCCGAAACGGCATTTTTTCTGACTTAAGGCGGCAATCAGACTTAGTCAAAGCCGTCTTCGCTTGGTTATCGGAGGAAGAAATCTTGGCTGGCCGCAGCGACAAAAGTTGGTTACTGAACCGGTGGCGCAGGAACCTCATGGTGGCTCTCGAGCCCCAGTTACCGCAAGCGGCCAAAAGAGCCGAAATGGCCTATAAAAATGGGGTGCGCGCCTTCCGCATTTACTCGCCCGAGCCGGGCACCGATGCCATCAAAGTAGTTAAGTCGCTCCGTCGTCTCTTCGGGGCAGATGTCGAAATTTTTGTTGGTCAGGTAGCTACCGTCAACCAAGCCCAGTCTTTCCAGTCAGTCGGCGCCGACGGCCTCTATGTCGGCATTGGCGGCGGCGGCCGTTGTATCACCGGTGTTCGGAGCGGTTCGGTCATCGATTGGCCGGAACTGGTCTGGCAGCTACGGGGAAAAATATCACTACCGATAATTGTCCAGGGCGGCGCCAGCGACCACATCGCTGTTACTCTCCTCTTCGGAGCCACCGGTATCGGCGTTTCCCGCATTGCCGGCGGCGGCACTATCGAATCACCCGGAGGTTTACTCTATCTGGTCGATGCCAAAAATCAGTGGTTCAAACCCTATGGTGGCGAAGCCTCGGCCCGGACTAAATTCCTCGACAAAAAGATGTTACCGTTTGGCATTCCTGCCTTTGTCGAGGGTGAAACTACCCGAGCGCTCAAAAGCTTTATGCCCTATATCGTTCCCACCCTTGCCTTTAATATCTTTCTTCTGCTTGAAGACACTATTCTTTCTTTGGTTTTTCGGGGGGTAAAAACCATCAGTCAATTGCAAGCCCTAAACCCGTCACCGCTGCGCCTCTTAACCGCTAGCGGTTTATACCAGCAAAACACTCACTGAAAATAATTAATCTGTAAATACAAAGTTTTTATCTGACGAGTCCTATCGCGAGTTTTCCCTCAAACACCCAAGGTGACCCCTTTGTGGACATCCCTACCAACTCACCCGCTTATTCGAGCCTGGAAGAAAACCAAGAGCGTTAGCTCTTGGATGAATTCCAGGCAGGACGTCAAACGTCCTAGCCACGTTAGACGTGGCAGAACATTACGTCAGTAACATCGGCCAAGTCAGACTTGGCGTAGATATACTTCTCCCCGACATAATGTCGGGGAATACCACGGGCGTCAGCCCGGGGAAGTTTATTTTGATAGCATTTCGTAAATTAATTGACCTTCTCGTTATCATATTCATTATTTCAAGATACTAATAATTTCTACCTTAGCGAAACATAAACCGTTAAAGTTTTTACTTTCTCCTCATTGTTCATTACTTCTAGTTGTGTTAGAATCACGGCCAGACTAAACGCAAACTCATTTTTAAATTGAAGTTGCCATTAACGTGTACTACCCCGAAGTATCAAGATTTACGCTTGACCGCCTCTTGATGAAACGGCTGCTCGCCGTCAGCGATTTAACTGAGCTCATCGTCAAAGTCTTGTCAAAGGGAATAGGTAGCCTTTGTAAAATCTGATGCCAAGTGGTAGAAGTAAGGAATAGCGTGAACCAATACGAACTAACGATTATCGTTCCTGCGACGGCCGAGTCGGTGGCCAGCCTAAAAGAAGTCATAAAAAAGTTGATTACCGCCTTCAAAGGCAAAATTATTGAAGAGATGGACTGGGGCGAGCGTTCCTTAGCCTACGCCATTGCCAAATACGACAAGGGTTTCTATCTGCATTTTCTGGTAGAATTGCCTCAGGCGGCAGTCAACGACCTTGAAAAGAAGGTTCGTCAACAGAAGGGGATTATTCGATCATTACTGGTCAAGAAACAATGAAGCTTCCGGACGTTTCGGCCGGAAAGGCCAGACATCCGGGGTTTTACCCAACGTATTTCACGAAAGGGGATAAATTAAAGCTTGGATTCTTCTAACTATCAATTAGTCTAGGTTTAGAAAGAGGGGAAATTATGGCAGCCCGTTCATTAAATAAAGTTTTGTTAATAGGTAATCTTACCAGAGATCCGGAATTGCGCTATACGCCTCAAGGCACGCCTGTTTGCACCTTTGGTCTAGCCACCAACCGAACCTGGACACCCACGGACAGCAACGAAAAACAGGAAGAGACAGAGTTTCACCGCATTGTGGCTTGGTCCAAGTTGGCCGAGATTTGCGCCCAACTTCTTTACAAAGGCAGGAAAGTTTTTGTCGAAGGCAGATTACAAACCAGAAAGTGGCAAACTGCCGACGGCCATGATCGGGAGACCACCGAGGTGGTCATCGACAACATGATTGCTCTGGGTGCTCCCAAAGGCGTCCCCGTGGCCGAGGAAGAATACGAAATGGTCCCCGAAACCGCTGTCACCCAACCGGCGCCGGAGGCAGAGGTTAGCCAACCGATCACTCCCGCTCCCGCACAGACTAAAGTTAAGAGAGGAAAAAAGGGCAAAAGTGACAGTGATGGCACTCCAGCCGATCAAGACGTTCCGGCCGACGACATTCCCTTTTAACTACCTTAACATTCATTCTTATTATGGCAAGAACACCCGTTGAAAATAAAACTCCCTCGACCTCACGCTCGGGGTATTCAGCGAGGGGCGATAAGCTAAAACCTCTGCCACCCCCGGCCACTCTGCCGGACTACAAAGACGTCAAAGGCTTACAGCGTTATCTGGACGATCGGGGAAAAATTATTCCCGCCGCTCGTTCCGGTTTGTCGGCGCGGCAACAACGCCGTATTGCTCGGGAAATTAAACGTGCCAGACACTTAGCCCTACTTCCTTTTACCCAAACACTTCATTAGTCAAAAGTCTCCGCCGCCAATTCGTGGTATGATAGTTTGTTACGTTGTCCTGACATTTCATCGGACTGACAATAATCTTAAACATTATGTGTTGTTAACTGCGCCAAGTCAGACTTGGCTGCGCTCACTGCCAATAATCTAACGATTATGTCTTGTTCATTACTTTCACTGCCAATAATCTAACGATTATGCGCCTTCGCCTCACCTTATCAGCCATCCGCAAATTGGGCCTTGGTCTACTCTTGGTCATCGTTGGCTTCGGCGGCGGCTATTTCTTCGGTTTACGCCAAACCACCTGGGGTAGCAAGCCTTTAGTCCGCTTGGTTAACTACGAACCCCCCGTTGAGTATCAAGACCTTGACTTCGCCCTTTTTTGGGAAGTCTGGCAACGCCTCGAGAAAAATTATTTAGACACTACTAAAATTGATCCTGAAAAAATGGTCTACGGTGCCATCAAAGGTATGACCGCCGCTTTGGGCGATCCCTACACCGTTTTTTTGCCGCCGGAAGAAAATCAACAAGCTAAGGAGGACTTAAACGGTGAATTTGGTGGCGTTGGCATCGAGCTCGGCTATATAAAAGGCCAACTGGCAGTGATGGCCCCTCTAGAAAACACCCCTTCGAAGCAGGCAGGTATCAAAGCCGGCGATCTCATTCTCCACATTAAAGACGAGAAGAAAAATCTTAACATTGATACCATTGGCTTAAGTCTCCAGGAAGCCGTCACCTACATCAGGGGGCCAAAAGGCCAAGCTGTCATCTTAACTCTTTATCGGCAGGGCAAAGGGGATTTCGAAGTCAACTTAATTCGCGATAAAATCATGGTTCCCTCAGTCGAACTAGATCTGGGTAGCTGGGGAGATACGGGCTGGCAGGAATCTGCTGCCGGTGATATCGCTTGGCTAAAATTGTACCGTTTTGGTGAGAATACCCAAAGCCAGTGGGATGAAGCCGTCACCACTATTATCAGAAACCGCTCCCACCTAGAGGGAATCGTCTTAGACCTTCGCAATAACCCCGGTGGCTACTTTCAGGGAGCCATCGATGTGGCCAGCGAGTTTATCGCCGACGGCGTCATTGTTCAACAGCAAGGTAAAAGTGACCAGGAAACGTTCAGCGTTCAGCGCCGCGGCAAGCTCATCGACCTACCCCTGGTAGTCATTATCAATAAGGGTAGTGCTTCGGCCAGCGAAATCTTAGCTGGGGCTTTGCGCGATCGTTTGGACGTTAAACTCGTCGGCGAGCGCAGTTTTGGCAAGGGGACAGTCCAGGACGCCGTCGATTTAAGGAATAATTCAGGTTTGCATATTACCATTGCGCGGTGGTTACTGCCCGATGGCGACTGGATTCACGACGAAGGCTTGGCTCCTGACATCGAAGTCAGCTTGCCAGAAGCTACCGAAGACCAGCCTGAACCTGAAGATACTCAGTTGAAACGGGCGATTGAAGAGTTGAAAAAATAACTTTAAGAATTTAAGATTGGAAAAGTGATGAAGTCAATCGGTCGATCAGTCATCGCTCTCCTGGTCATTATCATCTTAACCGCCTCTTTCTTAGGTGGGGCCATTGCCGACCGCCTCTTTGTCATTAAGCCCTTAAACTACCTCATTCCCCGGGGAGATTTTAAGATTGGCGATACCTCCTTTACCCAAAAAATCCTCAACGAAGAATCAGTCGTTATCGACGTTGCCGAAGAAGCCGCGCCTTCGGTGGTCACCGTTTCCATCAAAGCCGAGCGGCGAGTCTTGGAGCCGTTCTTCTTAGACCCCTTTGGACTTTTTGGTGAGGGCCTGCGGGGTCGCAGTCGCACCGAAACCATCGAACAAGACATTGGTTCCGGCTTTGTTGTCGACAAAGGCCTGGTAGTCACCAACCGCCATGTGGTCAGCAACACCAGCGCCGAGTATAAAATCATCGACCGCGATAATAAAGAGTATGTCGTCGAAAGAATATATCGTGACCCGGCCAACGACTTAGCCATTCTCCAAGTTAGTTCCGACTTAAGACCCATTGAACTCGGGGATAGTGGCAACTTAAAAGTCGGCCAATTCGTCATTGCTATCGGTACGGCTTTAGGAGAATTTCGTCACACCGTCACTACCGGTGTCATCTCCGGCCTCGGCCGCGGCATCACCGCCGGCGATAGCTTGGGCGGTTTTGTGGAGGAACTCGATAATGTCATCCAAACTGACGCCGCCATTAACCCCGGCAACTCGGGCGGCCCACTGTTAAATAGCGCCGGTCAAGTCATCGGTATCAACACCGCTGTCTCTGCTAGTGGCGAAAACGTTGGCTTTGCCATCCCCATCAATGTTCTCAAAGACTCACTCACCAATTTCGAAACTACCGGCCGTTTTGACCGCGCTTTTTTGGGAGTGCGCTACCGGATGATCCCCAAAGAAACAGCCCTCTTAAACGATGTTCCCGAAGGTGCCTACATCGTCGAAGTGGTTGACGGCTCTCCCGCTGCCAATGCCGGCATCGAAACCGGCGATATCATCACTAAAATCGACGGCCAGGTTCTTAAAGAAGCTGACGGGGGACTGGCCACTATCATTAACCGCAAAAAATCAGGCGAAACCGCCAAAATAGAACTCTGGCGTAACGGCGAAACCCAAACCATCGACGTCAAATTAGAAGGACAAGGAAATTAAGCTGAATACACCTTTTTAAGGGTCTGATTAATTAAGTCTAAATCTCCCTCTAAAATCCCCCCCAGGTTATACCAGCTTTCATTAATCCGGTGGTCAGTCACCCGGTTTTGGGGGAAATTATAGGTTCGGATTTTTTCTGCCCGCATCGCTCTGCCAACGGCCGCTTTTCGTTGCGCCTCAAGATTTGATAACCGCTTTTCTTCCTCCATCTCCCACAAGCGCGACCGCAACAGCTGTAAAGCAATCTCTTTATTCTGTTGTTGAAACCGCTCTTGCCGGCAATGGACCACAATCCCGCTCGGCCGATGCGTCAGCGTGACCGCCGTATTCACTTTATTGACATTTTGCCCGCCATGGCCGCCGGCTCGGGAAAATTTCCACTCTAAATCATCTTCTTTAATTTCAACTTGATTGGGTTGAATCTCCGGTAAAACCGCCACACTGGCGGTACTGGTATGAATCCGGCCGCTCGCTTCTGTTTCCGGCACTCGTTGCACCCGGTGCACTCCCGACTCATATTTAAAAGCTCCATACGCACCCTTACCGGCAACCTTAATCACTCCTGAATCTAAGAGAGCGACTTTGTAACCTTTTCGTTCTGCAAACCGGCTATACATTCGTAGCAGTTCCTCCGCCCAAATTTTAGCCTCTTCACCGCCGGCACCCGGTCGAACTTCGATGAGGGCATTAACTAAATCAAAAGAAGCTTGAGGCGTCGTCGCCGACTTCTCATTATCAGTTATTGTCGTCAGCGCTTGAGTTAAAGCTGCCTGTTGCTCTTTTAGTTTGGCGATTTCCTCTTGGGCCAAAGCCGCCAGTTCCGGATCGGTAAGTAACTTTTCGTGTTCGGAAATTTTTTGGCTAATCCGGTCAATCTCTATCTGCAATTGGTTCATAGTTGTTTCTTATAGCATACCACCGTTGAGTTAGGGGATACGTCATCCCACTTTAATTTTTTAAAAAATTAAAGTATTGGGGTACGATAAGAGTTAGCGTTTGGAAACGACCTGTTCCTGTTGGAGTCTTTTCTTTTCCGACATTAGCATTTCCTTGAGCGTCTCCGGCCGGTACTGTTTCTTGGCTTTCAGTTTCTTTTCCACTCTTTTCTTCAGATATTCACTGGCCAGCCTCTGCTTTTTCTGGAATTTTTCAACTCGACCTTGAACGTCAACGTACCTCATCTCTCCGGTAAAAAAGGGGTGGCAGGCCGAACAAATGTCCACCGTAATTTCCGGCTTGGTCGAGCCGGTCACAAAAGTGTTGCCGCAGGCGCAGGTTACTTTAGCATCATCATGCCAGGTCGGATGAATGTCAACTTTCATAACGAGATATCAATAACTTCTTCCTAAGCGTTACATCGGCCAAGTCTATCTTGGCGTAGATATGGGGGAATTGTATCAAATTTTGCTCCACCTGAAAAGGTCTGGTCAACGCTTAGTTTTACTGACCGCTCTTTTAGCCGGCGGTCTCCGCTCGGCAATAAACACTCCCACCGTGGTTAAAATTAACGCCGCTACCATAACGAGATTCAATCGTTCTTTAAGCCACAGAGTCGCCAGCGGTATCGTCACCAACGGCTGCAAATAGCCAAACAGCGACGCTTCTGAGGCTTCGATTTTATCATTACCATAGATGTAGGCAGTCCAGCCTATGAGCGATCCAAAAATCCCCATGTACAAACTCGCTATCAGTACGCTCGGTACCCTTAATCCCGACAAAGCTACCTGCGGCAGGGCTGCCATCGGCGTCGCAAACATAAACAACAGGTAGAACCCGATTAAGCCCACCCATAAGCCGACCAGTCCCACTAATAATTTCGGCACCTTCCGATACACCCGTTTGGCTAACAACAGGTACACAGCCCACAAGAGGTTATGACCGATTACCAGCATGTTGCCAAAAACGCTTGAAGCCTGTTTTCCGCCGTTCGGGAAAAATAGCGGCTCCAGGGTTAAAATTAGCATGCCGATGAGAGCTAAAATCAAGCCGACAAACTCTTGTGGCTCCTCCTTTTCTTTTAAAAACAGTATCCCGCCCACAATCACCAAAATCGGCGCCGCGTTAGCGATGAGCGTTGCCTCCAAAGATGAAGTCCGTTTCAAACCTTCGTAAAGAAAAGACAAGGCTCCGACCACTCCAATTACTTCCAGCCCGACAATCGTCATCAGTTGAGTTAGACTCGGCCTTAGGCGGCAGATTAAGTAGACCAGAATCGGCAAAGACACCATCGCTGCCAAAAGGTAGCGGTAGAAAAGATATTGAAACGGCGTTACAAACTCCAGTGCCGGCTTGACAATCGGCAACGCCGCTCCCCAAACGACGGTGTTAATTAGCAGGGCCAGGTATGCTAGTTTGCGCTGTTTCGTCACCCTTACATGATGGCAGACCGCTAACCCCTTGGTCAAGACGAGATTGGCTTTGGAGGAGTGAGGCTAGTTACGCGGCTGTTAGTAGCCGAACAACATCAGCTGATTTTAGGAGTTTCTCTTCTCCGGTTTTCATGTCTTTGAGTTTGACTACATTACTCTTTGCTTCATCTGGGCCGATGACAACGACATACGGAATGCCTTTTCTGTCTGCATATTTGAGTTGTTTGCCCAATTTGTCGGCAATGGGATAGAGTTCGGTGTTAATTCCGGCCTGGCGTAATTGTTTTGCCACCTGCAAAGTTTGGTCTTGTAGGTCGTTGGAAAAGAAAATGACGAGCACTCGGCTTACCGACCGAGAAGGGATAAGACCGAACTGGTCAGCAGCTTCTACGGTGCGGTCAAAGCCGTAGGCGATACCGGTGGCAGGTATGTCCTGCCCCGTCAGACGCTGCATCATGCCATCATAGCGTTCCCCGCCGCCGACAGATCCGACGGTATAGTCTTCGATGACAATTTCCCATATCGGCCCTTGGGAATAGGAGAATGAACGGGCCAGTGTCGGTTCAAAGCGGTAAAACTCTTTCGAAAAGCCAGCATTTTCCAGATACGAGGTGATTATTCGTATTGTTTCGTCTGGCTTGATGTTTTGGATATAATCCAAATATTTTACTGCCTGATTTTTATCAATGCCTTTATCTACCATATCGGTGATAACTCCCTGCCGGCCAATTTTTTTAAGTTTGTCAATGGCAACAATAGCGGGGTAGGGGATGTCTTTCATGAGATCGCGGTTATTAAAGACTATTATCGGTTTTTTGAAGCCAATTTTTAAGTAAGTATCGAGGTTAACGGCCATTACTTCGGCGTCAGCAGTCGGATCTTTGAATCCAAAAATATCGACATCAAATTGGGTGAATTCCCGGTATCTGCCTTTTTGAGGTTTTTCCGCCCGGAAGACATTTTGGAATTGGTAACGGCGGAAGGGGAAAACGATCTTATTTAGGTTATTGCCGACAAAACGGCAGGTAGGAACGGTTTGGTCGTAGCGCAAAGCCACGTTACGACCACCCTGATCTTCAAACTTGAAGAAGAGTTTTTCATCTTCACCTATTTCACCTTCAAACAATCCCAGCGGTTCCAAGGTTGGGGTCTCGATGGGTTCGTATCCGAAGGATTCGGCGACTTCTACCATAATGTTTTTAACCCATTGGCGTTTTTTGGCATCATCTGGCAAAAGGTCCCTAAAGCCTTTGAGCGGCTGAATAGTTTTCTTCATTTCGTTCCTTTCACTTAGATACTTGTTAGTTTAACATTGTTTCTTGTCAAGAGTAGGGGATAACCGGCCGTACGCGCCGGTATATCCCCGTATCATTAGTGAATGCCCACGAAATCATTAGGGGCATTGATCCAGTCAAGTCCGTTAGCAAAGTCCTTATCAATCAGAGCATACCCCGGGCGTTCTCCAACCACAAATTGAATATCCTCACTATCAGCAGGCGTTGATAGATATTCCAGTGGTTGATCGGGTACATAAGGTCTTAACTTCAAACCACTTCCAGGTATTAAGGTTTGGGCAGCTATTTCCGGAAACTGTCTCGTTAGAACATTAACTGTTTCTTGAGAGACATAAAGCCTGCCCTTACCGTTGGCCAAGGCCAGGGCATCGGGTAGGGTATTGAGTGATTCGTCCCAATAGATATTAACCGGCCGGTTTGCCCATCTTGTCAGGACAGAGACTTTTAGCACAGCGGTTGTCTGCCTTAACCCAGGTTCTTCAGGGTTCGGCAACCGATCAATTGTCTCAATCTTTTTCATTTCATTCACCTCCTTTCTCTCAAGTAAGGAACTTCCTTACAAGGATGGTCCTTGTTAGATTTATAAATCGGCAGCTACCCCGGCATCGCTATCGTCTCTTGGTTGCTCGGCGGATAATTGAGAAACGACGGTAAGTGCCGCCAGTTCTTCAGGCTTTAGTAATTCGCCCAAAGCCCCGGCACCTTCATCGTCTCTGGCTTGGAAAGCTTTGCCAGTCGTTGGATCAACGGCCAGCTTGATTACGCTGCTCATTGCTTCTTGTTCATTGTTCATTACGGCTCACCTCCTTTCTTCTATCATGGTTGCTAAAAAGCAAAAAACTGTACAATCCGTCCTTCGTAGCTCGGCCTGGCACTAACTGCTTATTCAGTCGTATTGCCAGCCGGTTACTACGGAGGATTATGCGCTATCAGAATCTTAAGGTGCACAAAAAAACCTCCGGTTACGGAGGTTGTCACTGCCTGTTAAATTATTAGAATTCAGCCACTACAAACCACAACCTCCGCTCGAAGGTCGTGATGATGAACGTTGGCATTACTACGAAGTCGATTCATAAGTTGCAATGTTACCAGTCCTAAATAATTCTGTCAACTTAACAACACGTCAGTAACTTTTTGAATGATTTATGCGCTCGGGTATAGAGATTCAGTCGCCAATCGTAAGGCAAAGTTTTGCTCACTACCATCAAGAGCTGAAAACCCCTGGACGTTGTTACTGACTAAATTCAAAATTCTTACGCCTAGCTTTATAGTGTAATCCGAATTCTGGAAAGTTCTGTCGGCAAGCGCAGTCGCAATCGCACCAACTTGTACCACCGCCAATAATTCTGGGTCTGACGCCACTGCCTGGAGTCGACCAGCAGCTTCTAGAGCTTGTTCCTGGCTTAACATATAAGCTCCACATCAATTACTATGGGGTGAATTTAACCAGAGACAGAGTCAAAAGTCAATCAGTTGGCGCTAACCCCTCATTAGACAGCGCTTGGCTCAATTGGGATAAGACTACCGCAACATCCAGGGAGTCGTACTCACCATCAGAATCTTCAACCGCTGACACCCAAATAGGCTGACTCAACTCAATTTCATCGGGATCAACCAAAATCACTCTCTGTCCCTCTGTTCCGACTATTAGGATGTTGTTTTTGTCAGACATAATCTCTCCAGAATTTCTGATAATGGTTGACGTATATCAAACTCAAAGGGTCATGTGCAAATCGAAATTAACTGGTGAGCGTACGAAAACCTCTATTAGTAATCATTATAGTGTTCTCAAATCTATAGCCAAATTTTCCGGGAATATAGACTCCGGGCTCAACGGTTACTACCATGCCAGAGACAAGTTTAGTCGAGTCCCTTGCCGAAAGCGATGGGTCTTCGTGGATAGATAAGCCGATGCCGTGGCCGGTATTGTGGATAAAATTATCTCCAAAGCCAGCTTGGCTAATGACTTTACGCGCCGCCGCATCTACTTTAGCTGCTGTCGTTTTACCATTGGCTAGGGTAGTTAAAGCCGTTCGATACGCCTGTTTCACTATTATCTCAACCCGTCTAAACTCCGGGGTAGGGGAGCCAGCCCAAAAAATGGTCCGGGTCATATCGCTACAGTAGTCATTAACCTTGGCGCCCAGGTCAATCAACACCACTTCATTTTGCTTCAGTCTCCGCCCCGTCGGCACCTGGTGGGGGACAGCACTATGGCTGCCAAAAGCCACAATCGGCGGGAAAGACATTTCATTAGCTCCGGCCTGTAGCATTAGCTGGCTAATAGCATGAGCTACCGCTGTCTCCGTTACCCCCTCTCTTAGGTTGGCAATAGCCTGTTTCATCACTAAACTGGCAATTTTGGCCGACCGTTTAAGCCACTTTTGCTCGGTGGCATCTTTGACCAGCCTTAAATTTTCTACTCGCCTTTGACCATCAACCAGGGTAATGCCTTTAAGCCGCGTCTTTAGCTGCCTGAATTCTTGAATAGTTAAATCAGTCTCTTCTACCGCCAACGTCTTAACGCCCAATTCTTTTATAAACTCGCTGACCGTTTTTTTGGAGCTAAACTGTCTCTTTCTAAGCCTAAGTTTAGGTTTAAGTTGAGACAGGGGAGAGGCGAGCAGCAGTTCAATTTTCGGCGCTACCAATAAATACGCTTGACGATCCGCCACCGCCTCGCCCGTAAGACCAGTAAGGTAGACAATATTTTCCTTAGAGGAAATAAGCCAGCCGGCCGTATCGACTTTCCTTAATAGTCGTCGCAACCGGGACAGCCGAACCGCTTGTGGTGAGTGCAGTCGCCCCAACATCTTACTCGTCTTCTGTCTCTGCCACTTCGGGAAGGGTTTCCACATCGCTATCGGCCAGAATTACCAGCGCCGTGTCTACTTTTGTTTTAGCCGCTGCCGCCGGCATATAAATCACTAACAGAGTTTGCCCCTCTACCAAGACGTCAGCCTCCACCGTAGTTAACTCTCCGTCTTGTTTTAGTTGAATCTCGGTTGTTTTGGAAAGTGTCACGGTTAGCTCCGAACCGTCAGCCAAAAGTATGGTCAGTTCGTCATCGTCAAGGTTTATAAGCTTAATTCGGCCAAACCCCACCTTTTTCGCTG
>Ga0155073_119_pt1 | contig 36561 bp, 39 predicted proteins | sample RifCSPhighO2_01_FD_106041 | JGI IMG/M metagenome (GOLD analysis project Ga0155073, IMG submission 106041) | Microgenomates group bacterium RIFCSPHIGHO2_01_FULL_45_11
AAACCCCCCAACGACTCTTCGAGGCTAAACCGCACCAACTGATTCACCAAAGCTCCACTTTCGGCTTTTACTACCGCCGCTTTAACCCCCGCCTTGGACTCCTTGACTCTGCCGGTAAAACCAACTAGTGAAATCTTATCGGCTCGATTTTTAATTACCAACCCTCGAATCCCTTTATCTCTCACCAAAACATTACTCCCACCACCCAAAATGGTATAGGGAATGTCAACCTTCCCCGCCGCTTGCACCGCCAACTTCAACTCATCTGCGCTCGTCGCCGTGAAAAAAATATCCGCCGGCCCGCCTATTTTAAAATAGGTATGCCGAGCCAGTGACTCGTTAAACTTCACTCGTTCTTTACCCAGTATTGCCGCCAGTTTATCACCTTTTTGCCAAGAAAATTTGCTCATGAACTTTATAAATATCTCCCGCCCCCAAAGTTAATAAAATATCTCCTTCTCCGACTCTCTCACTTAAGTATTCTACCAAACCAGATTGCGGCACAAACTCCACTTGGGGATGAAATCTAGCCGTCGCTTGTGCTAGCTTTTCACCAGATACAGTTACATCCGCCCGTTCTCGAGCCGAAGCATAGATATCGGTAATAATTACCTGATTCGCCTGGTTAAAACTCTGAGCAAATTCGCTCATCAAAGCCTTTGTTCTGGAAAAAGTGTGTGGTTGAAAAACCGCTATCAACCTTTTTTGCGGCCACCAAAGTCTAGCAGCCGCCAAAACTGCAACAATTTCACTCGGATGGTGGGCGTAATCATCATAGAAAATGGTACCTCCTACTTCACCCACTTTTTCAAACCGTCGCTTGGTTCCGGTAAATGCCTCTAACCCAGCTAAAGCTTCTTCCATCGAAATTCCAGATAACATTCCGGCCGCCGCCGCTGCCAACCCATTTCTCGCATTATATTCACCACAAACGGTCAATCTGAATTGAAACCGCTTCTTTTCAAACTCCATCTCTACGATCTGTTTTCCTTTCTCCATTTCCACCCTCACCAACCTCATCTCGTTTCTCACACCTTTACCATACCGAATAATCCTTCTTCCCTTGGGAATTAATGACAACGCTACCGAATCATCGCCGTTGACTACCAAGCCGCCGTCTCTTGGTAATTTATTAAGAAAGCCACCAAACACGCGCTTGGTGTCAGTCAGGGTTGGATAAACATCAGGATGATCGTGCTTAATATTTGTCAAAACGATAATTTCCGGCCGCTGAAACAAGAATCTAGGTCGATTATCAACTCCTGGAGAAACTACATATTCATCCGCCTCGGCAATAAAATACCTACCCTTATCAAATTTTCCCGGTACCCCTAAATTGAAAATATTTCCCACCCCCACCGCAAAACTTGGGTATAATTTAGCCTCCGTCAATATTGTCGCTATCATCGCCGCCGTTGTCGTCTTTCCTCCCACCCCACATACCGATATCCCGCTTTTCTGTCCCATAACTATTCCTAAAGCTTCAGCGTGGCTCATTACTGCTATACCCCGCCGCTTAGCTTCGATAACTTCAGTATTTAAAGGCCCTGAATGTGCCCCGGTATAAATGACCAAATCAATCCCTTCCCGAATATGACCCGCGCTAAACCCCACCGTTAATGGTATTTTTCTTTTGTTTAAAATCTCATCCGTCACAAATTTATCTGCCACATCACTACCTTCCACAATTTTTCCCAGATCTTGACTGACGAGTACCAACGCCGTCATCCCCACTCCCTTAATGCCGGTGAAGTGAATGGTTTCCGCCTGAAGAAAATTATCCTTTAACTTAACCATACTATCGTTCCCTCTTGTCCGTTAGGCTCACCAATTATTTTATGACGTTGGTAAGAAAACCATTCCCGCCCATGATAGGTACAATCACGGCTGTCAACAATCCTCTTCATCTTTACTCCAGATTTAACTAGACCATGCTTTACAAATCCTACGAAATCTACCATCCATTTATCCTTATTGTATTCGATATAGCGACCAAACTCTAATCGTTGCTTTTGCCGCGGCTCCCGCCTTGAAGTAAAACAACAACCGCGAATTGCTGGCCCTATCCATACAAAAACGTCTCCAAATTTTGTATTAAATCGTTCTTTCATTTGTCGTAAAGCTGCTAAATGAATTTCTTTTGTAGCTCCGCGCCAACCACAATGGACAACAGCCAAACCCTTAGCCCGGCTGTCAAAAAAGACTAGTGGCAAACAATCAGCCGTCTTTAAAAGTATTGGCACTCGTCTCAATCTCGTCATTACCCCGTCCGTCGCTGGAATCTTCTTCCCGATCCACAACTTGCAATTATCTTGAGTAAGATAAAAAACCCTGTTGCCGTGCACCTGATTTAACTCAATCACTTCTTCTAGACTAAAACCACACCTTCGAAGCAATTTTCTCCTCGTCTCTATCTCTTCTTTTGACGGTTTAAGGCTTCCCACTGAACCATCGCTCTTCTCACTGACTGCCACCCCAACCTCTGGACGAAAGTCAAAAATGCGCATACCCTCGCCGCTGTCGCATCTTCCTGTCCGCCACTACTAATTGATCGGGGGTATTGACACCCCACCAAATCGATGCATCTGACCAGGACAAACCCTCCACTTTCTCACCGGCCCGTACGGCTACTTCCACAATGTCGGTCAAATAATATTCGTTAGCGACCGGATTCTTTTTAATTCTTCCAATTCCTGTTTCTAGAAAGTCTCTGGAAAAACAATAAAGACCCGTGTTTATCTCCGTTATCTTGCGCTGTGAGTTAGTGGCATTTTTCTCTTCGATAATTGCCACAATCCTTCCTTCTCGGTCACGAACGATTCTACCTAATCCCGCCGGCTCCCTCTTTTCAACTGTGACCACGGTTACCGCCGCCCCACTCTTAAGGTGAGTCTTATAAAGCTGTCGAAATAAAGTCGGTGGGTAGAAAGCCGAATCGTCCCCATACATCGAAATAACATACTTAATCTTTTTCGGTAACAAAGGTACTGCCTGCTGCAAGGCATGCGCCGTTCCCAACCGTTGCCTTTGATAGACATAACTCACTCTAGTTTTTAATACCTCTTGAACCGAATCTTTTTGAAAACCGACAACGACGACAATGATGGAAATTTTTGCTTTTTCTAGATTCTCTACCGTATAGCCAATCATTGGCCTTTCAGCCAGTGTTAAAACTACTTTGTTCCTGAGCTTAGACTTCATTCGTTTGCCTTTGCCCGCCGCTAGAATCACTGCTGCCACATCTTTCACTGCCTCTCCTCCACTATCCTCATGAGGATCTTGGCTAGTTTGTCTCGATTATGACGTAATAAACTTCGCCGCACCTCATCACCTTTTTGTTTTTGATCGCTGGCCACACTGGCAAAATTGTCAGTAATTATCTTATAAGTATTGTCGGATAAATCGTTTACTACCGGAAACTCATTTTCCTTTTGATAAAGTCGTAATGCCGTCTTTGGAATCTTTCCCGAATTGACTATCACGTAGTCTGACTTTCGCCCTAAGTATGCCTCCACTTCTGCCACGTGATCGCTGGCTTTAAAGTTATGGGTTTGAGTGTAGCGGGTCATCAGATTGACTATATAAACTATGGTTGCTTTAGTTTTAGCAAATGCTTGTTTTACGCCGCTAACTACCAAATTGGGCAAAATGCTAGCATAAAGGTCTCCAGGACCAATGACAATCATGTCTGACGCTTCGATACTTTTTCTCGACTTCTCGTATAATTTCGCCCGGGGAGACAGCCTGATTTGTCTGATTTTTTTGCCACCCACCTCGTCGGGGTTTAGATGATGTTCACCAATTACAAAACTGCCGTCTGCGTACTCGACCACCAAATCTACTCTTTGAGTTGTTACGGGATAAATATTTCCCTCCAGTCGAAAAATTCTGGCCGCTATTTCTAAGGCTTTTGGCGTCGATCCCACCATATCCTGAAGTGAGGTCAAGATAAGATTCCCCAAATTGTGTCCCTGTAAACCTTCGCCATGAGAAAATCGGTAGAGCAACAGGTCTCTAATCCAACTTTGATGATTCTCCTCGGCCAAAGCCGCCAGTGACTGACGGAGATCCCCAACCGGTAGAAAGCCGAATTCATCCCGTAACCTTCCGGTTGAACCACCTGAATCAGCTACCGTAACAATCGCCGTTATTTTGAGAGGGTAACGCTTCAAACCAGAAATCACCACATAGGTTCCGGTTCCTCCCCCCATCACCACCACTTTAAACTCATCTTTTTTTATCATCTTTCTCCGATAACCTTCCTTTGCTAAGTAAAGTTTGTTTAACAAAAACTCTGGTGTTAGCCAAAATAGGTTCTTTGACGAGTGTCCCTGGACCAATCATTGCCATCGTTCCCAGACTCACTCCTGGCATCAAGCTAGCATTAACTCCCACTTTAACGCCTTTAGCTACCAAGGCGCCCAACTTGATTTTGCTGGTTAGCAATTTTCCTCCCAAAACATCCACTCCTACCTCCTTCCCGTCTAGACGAAAGTTACCTGTTACCGCTCCCGAACCAAAAGCCACATCTGATTCTAACACAGAATCACCGATATAATTCGTATGTAGCCAACAATTTTCACCAATATAACTTCTGGCTACCTCGCTGCCAAAACCGATTACACAGTCTCCCTCAATAATTGACTCCCTTATCAAAACATTATTCCCTACTACCGTGTTTACTCCGATATAACTCGGGGCTTTGATCACTGCTCCGGCCATTACCCGCACTCCCTTTCCTAAAAACACTCCCTTATCCACCACTGCCATCTTTTCAACCTCTGCCCCTTCTCTGCCCGGAATTAGTCTCTCCTTCAAAAAAACCTCTACCATATCTAGGATATGCCACGAATATTTAAATGGCTGCCAATAATCCTCATAGCTTACCACCTCAACCGGCCTCGTTTGAATTAGCACCGACAGCGCTTTTTCATAGGCGTCATCTTTATCACTGGTCGTAGCCTTAATCAGAGTCAAAATTTCTTGAGCTGACGAAAAGTAGTCAAAGACAAGTTTAACCAAATCGCTCGGTTCCTTACCTTCCCCAGGCTTTTCTCTAATTCCCACCAACCGCTTTCCGGCAAATACTAAATAACCGCCGGGAAAATAGCTACTGACTCTACAGGCCGCTATCAAAGGTTTTCTCTTTAAGATTTGAGTTTTCAAATTTATAAGCAGTGAGTCTGCTACCACATCTGTCGCGTTGACTACCAGAATAGGCTTGTTAGCTATTCTATTCTCCACCGTAAGCAGCGCGTCGGCCATCCCCGAAGGCCTGTTCTGAACTACGACCGTCATCTGTCTTTGAGAACTTATCAACCGTTTGATATCGGAAAAGTTGTCAGCTGAAGCCACCACTATCACTTGCCCCCACCCCGTCCTCGTCAACTGATCGAGAAGATGCTTAAGTAGCGGTATTCCAAAAAAAGGAAATAATGGTTTGGAGGTGATAAACGGCACAAACCGTTTTCCAATTCCACCCGCCAAAATTACCACCGTCGGCTTCATCATCTGATTTTAATACAATGATAGAGCTTGCTGTACCACTTTAATATCCGACCAAGGCAATTCGTCCCGACCGTTAAGGTTAATCGACCTCTCATGACCTTTACCGAATATTCCTACCGTGTCTCCTGCCCTAGCCAGTTTAGTGATAGCAAAATTAATCGCCTCTTGCCTATCCACAATACCATGCATATGACCACTGTTACCGCTAACCCCGCCTTTTATTTGAGTAATAATCGTATTCACATCTTCTCCTCGCGGATCCTCTGCAGTCAACACTACTTCATCCGCCAACTCGCTAGCCACTTTTCCCATCAATGGTCGCTTACCGGTATCACGCTTCCCAGCTGCCCCAAAAACCGCTATTAATCGCCCCTGTGTTTGTTTGCGCAAAGACTTCAATGCTTGCTCTAATGCATTCGGCGTATGGGCAAAGTCGATAACAATCTTTATCCCTAAAAAGTTTTTAACTTCTTGCATCCTACCTTCAACTCCTGGAAAAGATTCAATCCCCTTCTGTATTGTTATCTCGTCAATATCTAAAAGCTGCACTACAGCTATCGCCGCCTGAGCATTAAGTTGATTATAGGGTTCTAAAAATCGCTGCTTTACTAATTGGGACACGTCTTCATCAGAGTAACTGATAATTTTCCCCTGGGCCAGTTGTTTCAACCGATCAAATGATTTGTCAGTCGCATTCAACACCGAAAATCTTGTCTTCTGGAATAACTTCGCTTTAGCTGCTAAATAAGCTTCATACGTCTTATGATAATCCAAATGCTCATGGGTAATATTGGTCACGACACCAATTTTAAAATTGCTCCCCAACAATCGATGCTGATCCAAAGCGTGAGAAGTTACTTCCAAGACTAAATGGGTAAAACCCTCATCCGCAATTCGCTTAATTAGCTTCTGCAGCGACCAGGGGTCTGGACTAGTAACATGAAAACCTGTATCAATCTTTTCATCGCCAAGATACGCAGCCACCGTACTCACCAACGCTACCTTTATTCCGACAGTCTTTAAGATGTGGTAGATAAGCGTTGCCGTCGTCGTCTTCCCATCCGTCCCCGTTACGCCGATGACTGTCAACTTCCTAACCGGATAGCGATAATAAATAACTGCGCCTAAGGCAATGAAGAAATGGAAAACGTTTTTAAGGCCTTGAGGAAATAATCGGCTTAGAAAATCAACCATGGCTTCATTATACCCAACTCAGCCCTCTGTCTCACCCAAGCCTAAAAATCCTTTCAAGATTTCAATTTCGGCCGATGTTAATTGGACTTTAAATAATCCCGCTGCCCTATATTCATCGACAATCACCTGCCATTGCGAACCATTCGGTAAAGTTAATCCCAAGTGTAACCTAACTGCTTGATCTCTCAACTTCATCGCCAATCTTCTTACCTCGGCAGGGACTTCCCACCAAATCGTGCTAGTTACGCTCGCCGGATTAGACGCCTGTTCCAGTATCCAGGCTTGTTCTGGACTTAACCCCAATTCCGACAGATCCAATTCAATTGTTTCTCCAGGTCCAACTTCGGCTTCAGACATAACAATCAGCCTCCGATTATGATATTTTAGAATAATGAGTCAAGCAAAGAAACTTCGCCTTGGTTGGTTTAGCTTCACTTGCTGCGAAGATTCTACCATTATGTTCACCGAGCTCATGAATGAACATTTTTTTGAGTGGAAAAAGCTGATTGACTTTCGCCACGCTCGGGTTTTGAAAGCCAAAAACACCCTTGATGAACTTGACGTCGCCTTTGTCGAAGGCGCTATCGCTAGCGATATTCAAGCCGAAAAGCTCAAAGAAATCAGAAGCAAGTCAAAAAAACTCATTGCCATCGGCTCCTGCGCTGTCACCGGCTTTCCTTCCGCCCAGCGTAACCTCTTCCCTCCAGAAATGAAGGCGGAAATTCAACATATTCTTGACCAGTTCCACCATGCCGAAAAAATCCGCCGCTTAGACGAAATTGTCCCTGTCGACGCCATTGTCCCCGGTTGCCCCATGGACACCGATAAGTTCCTTAAACTGCTCAACCAATTGCTCATAGAATTTGACATTACCCCAATCACCTCGCCACTAACCACTAATGGCTAGTCGCTAATTACTATTGCTGATGCATAACCAATCTTTTGACCTGTCTCTCAAGGAAATTTCTAAAATTGAAGGCACTGCCGGCATAGACGTTAAAGTCACTGATGGCAAGGTCGAAGACGTCAAACTCAAACTCACCGATTACCGTCGCTTTTATACCAACGCCGTTCGCGGTAAACCGGTTAACGCCGTCCCCCAATTAGTTGCCCGCATCTGCGGCACCTGCAGTAACGCTCATCTTCTCGCCAGCCTCAAGGCCATTGAGCTCGGCCTCAACATAACCCCATCTCCCCAAACTCAACTGATGCGCCGTCTGCTTACCAATGGCCTCATGATCCGCGACCACGGCCTCCACCTTTACGTTTTCGCTTTACCGGACGTTCTCGGCAAAGATTCAATTCTTGATTTTGACGAAGCTAACCCCCATGAGCATCAACTTCTCCACGACACCTTCACCGTCAAACAAGCCGGCAACCAACTTTCGGTTGCCTTCGGCGGCCGTAGCGTCCACGCTCCTTACCCCACCATCGGCGGCTTCACTCACTTTCCCAGTAACCAAGACATCAAAATATCTATAAAACAACTTGAAGAAGCCCGCCCCGCCGCTCTTTTCTTAATCAAAGTCTTTACCAACTGCTCCTTCAACCAAGAAGATAAAACCCTCTACGTCTCCCTCACTCACGACCATTACGACTTTCTTGATGGTTTAGTTACCACCTCAACCAGTCTGAAAATATCTCCCAGTGAAGCTCGACCACATCTTAACCGGATCGACATTCCCTACTCTCAAGGCGCTAGCTATACTTGGGATAATCAAGCATTCATGGTCGGTGCTTTATCCAGAATTAATCTAGCCAAAACAAAACTTCATCCTTCTACCCAGCGTGATGCCGCTTCTGCACTTAATTTCTTTCCCTCCACCAACATTTTCCATAACAACCTCGCTCAAGCCATTGAAATTCTCCACTGCCTCGACGACAGTTTAGACATTCTCCGCTCACAAACTTTTTCTCCTGAACCATTAGCTCAATCCTCGCAGGCAGAAGGGCAGGGAACTGGTATTATCGAGGCACCGAGAGGCCTCCTCTACCACGCTTACGACATAAAAGACCGACTGGTAACCAAAGCCGAAATCATTGTTCCCACCGGTCAAAACCAGTTGAGCATGGAGAAAAATGCTCGCCAAGTTGTTGAAAAAAATCTTGACCAAGAAAAAGAAATTATCGCCTTAGAACTGGAAAAATGTATCCGCGCCTACGACCCCTGCATTTCTTGTGCAACCCATTTTCTCAAAATCCGTTGGCTTTAAGGATACCAGCAACCTCAACTGCCGCCTTTTTTTCTGACAAATTTGCTGGCACTGCCACGATGTTAATTTTTGGCAGCTTCTTTAATTTCTTTAGAAGCGATAGTTCAAACCCCAAATCATAATCATGAACGCTAACACTTTTTACTAGAATAAACTTGTCTATGTCGTCAAATACAGTGGTTGTATCAATTCCCACTGCAGAGTCTAATAACCAACATTTTCCTACAGACTGCTCCAATGTTTCGGTCGGATCAAACTCTTTGAATTCAACTTTAGGAAATTGCCGCTTCAGCCTTGGCAGCAACTTAATTACCAACGAATCTTGAGGCACCACCGGACTCCCTAATACCCGTACTATTTTTTTAACACTACTCATTACTTTCTGTTCATTGTTCATTCACTAAAGCGTCTCATTCGCCAACCGCAAATTATGACGAGTATAATGGGAAAGCCACGCTACTTGCTTTAAAGTCAGTTTCTCACAGATAAACCCCCAGTGATAACTCACCCAATCACCAGGCTTTAAAGACTTGGCTAACCCAACATCGACTGAAGGAATTACTTCTCTAATAACATTACTTTCAATAACTAGCTTACCCTTTCGATAAATCAACTGTTGAGTTTTAAGCTGTATTTTTAAACTTTGAAATTTTAAATTTGAATTATTAATTATCCTTCCCCACCCTATCCGACACTCGTTCATTGAGTCAATTGTGTGATCAATAGTCAGATGACCTGTTCGAGTAAAAATAGAGAACACATGAAAACTATGGTGAAAAAAAGCACCCTTAGGAATCTTATCCGTTATCCACCGCCACACTTTAGTCTGAAGTCTTTTTTTTAACTGCTGCCCATAAAGCAGTGTCTCTGCCATTTCTTTTTGACGAACTTGATGTAATAAATTATTTCCCACCCAATAAGCCTCCACTACCCGCTCGTCAAATGGGTCAGATAAATTATTTTCAGTGGCTATTGTTTTTAAATACGGATAAAGCCCTTCAAAATCGACTAAATACTCTCTCAAACCCGTATCAACAATCTTCTCCGATAAATAACCCTCTAACCGTTTCCGGTTATCTGGACCACAGTACCGGTAGTAATTCGGCGCAAACGCGTACCGGGAACACTTCAATAAGCCATCTCGCATGATTACTCGGTAGCAAACGGTGCTCTCACACCCTTACCCACTCTTCCTTCCACCGCCCATAAAGAAAAAAACCATACCCCAGCTACCACTAAAACCATCACCGCCACCTGTTGGAAAGGAAAAGCTTGTTTCTCAACAGCCGTCAACCCATTAGTTACCAACGTCGCCACAGTCAAAACAGTCGCCACCTGCGTTACCGGAACCAACTTTAAGGCTCGATACCACGTCGCCACATAACCCAACAGCAATAAAGAAGTAAAACCTATCAACCCATACTGAAAAAGGGTCAATTGCGTCATCAGCTGCGCTTTGCCCTCAATCACCACCCAGGCTAAAAGTACCACTGACCCCAACCCCATCCGCGCCCCCACCACAATATCAGGGTCGACTCGACGCAATACTTTCTTGACAATCACATTCTCTATCGCCCATAACCAAGTCGCTCCCAAAATCATCAATTCTGCTTGACTAAACCGAAAACTCTTAAATCCTCCCACGAGCAGATTTGCAGAAAAAATAAGACCGAGTGCTCCCCATTGCCAAGACGACACTTTCTCTTTCAGTAACGGTATGGCGATCAGCGCCACCCAAAATACCAGCGTTTTGTGAATGAGGGAAGCATTGATTGCTGAAGTCTGGGCTAAGCCGCCAAAAAATAAATAAAAAGGAATGCTTCCACCCACAATCGCAATCACCACTAGAAGACTAATTTCCCTTTTACTCAACTGTCTTAATTTAGGCAACTTTTTAGAAATGACCAAAAAAGAAACTATTAACAACCCCACTAAGGCATTTTTCAAGGTGGTATGCACCAACGGATCACCCACTGCTGTCAGAGTAAATTTATTGGCATAATTAGCTACACCAGAAAAAAGCGCGGTTAGCACTGCTAACCAAAGACCTTTTTTAAGACCTGATCGCATTAACAACTCCTTTTAAAACCTGCTGCATCGTCAGGACTTCAGATGCCTTTAATTTTTCCACGGCTAAATTTGACTTTACCAGCAGCCATTGCTTTGCTCGCACCTTCCCCACCAATCCCAGCGCTACTTCCCGCCCGTCTGTCATCATCGCCGTCTTCTCACCTGCCTTTTTTACTTGCAACGGTACCGCCAAACACATAGGAAAATCCTAGCAAAACTCCTCTTCAAATACAATTCAAACTGATCTGAATTTTTCTAATGTAATCTTTCTCATTACTTATTGCTCTTATTCATTATTTTCCGGTGGAATATTTAAATAAAAAAAGAGTTCTTTAGCTATTTCCATCCACAAAGGCGCCGCTGTTTCAGCCGCCCAGGGCGAGATCGTCGGTTCTCGCAGTTTAACCAGCATCACAAATTTAGGGTCATCAGCCGGCGCAAATCCTACAAAACTAGCTATCGTCTTCTCTTCATCATAATGACCGGCAATCGGAATTTGTGCCGTCCCGGTTTTACCGGCTATCCGATAACCTCTAAGTTGGGTCCACTGGGCTTCACCGCTTTTAACCGACGCCACCATCATTTCGGTAATACTCCGGGCAGTCTTCTCCGACACCACTTGCCGTACCACTTTCGGAGATACCGCTTGAATCTCTTCCCCTATCACTTCTTTTACCACATGAGGTTCCATCAACTTGCCGCCATTGGCCAAAGCCGCCACTGCTCTTAACATCTGTAAACTTGTCACCGCCAACCCCTGGCCAAACGACCCAGTCGCCAAATCAATGTCCCCCCACCGCTCTCGTAACTTTGGCACCGCTTCTCCATCCAAATCAACATTAGTTGCCTCTCCGAAACCGAACCGTCGAATATAATCAACGAATTTCTCCTTGCCTAACTTCTGCCCGACAAAAACCATCCCCACATTATCAGACCTCTCTAAAATCTCTGCCGTTGTTTGACCCGGATGATACTCATCATTCCACGTCCGTATCGTATAGGGACCAATAACTACTCTGCCTCGACATGGTTCATCACACGTTGTCTCCGGTGCCACCACTCCCTCTTCCAAAGCTGCTGACATCACTATCACCTTAAAAGTTGATCCTGGCTCATAAGTGTCAGCAATCGAGGGCAAGCGATAAAGATTAGAGTCGAACTTCTGATAAAAGGCCTGATCATATCCTGGCAAGCTAGCCAAAGCGACAAGCCCTCCAGTTTTAGGATCCATAATTACCACCTCACCGCTACTCGCTCCGTATTTTTTTAAGGCCTCTTCCAGTTTTTGCTCTGCCAGCCACTGGATACCTCGATTAAGATAAGTCCGAAGATCCCGACCCGTTCTTGGAGATACGTCTTCAAACCGCCCCACTGTGATTGGCCGTCCCAAAGCATCGATTTCTTGCCGGACTAAACCTGGTCTACCGGTTAACTCAAGATTATAGAACCCCTCCAAACCAAAATAGCCTGTCGATCTACCAGTCTCATCAGAACCCAAAAATCCTGTTAGTTGCGCCGCCATCGAAGCTTCCGGATAAAATCTTGCACTCGTTTCTTCAAATCCAATCCCCGCAAAACCTAATTTTTCTACTGCCTCCTTAATTTCCGCCGCTACCGACCGCTTTAATATTACCCATGCCAAACGAGTAGTAGTAAATTTATTCAACAATGTTTGCTGTGTCGACAACCGTAATTCATCAACCAACGCTGCCGATGCCGTCGCCTTCATCTCTTCTGGTGAAGGCGCCAATAAAGAAGCCAGCTTTTCACTCATAACCTCTGGCTTTTCTTCCAGCTTCGGTAAATCAGCATAGACTAGATACGCTGGCTGATTGGCAACGATTGGAAACCCGTCTTCCGCTAAAATACGGCCTCGGCTACTCGGTATTTCAATGGTCGTTGTTTGCTGTACCTCGGCAATCGCTTGCAGCTTATCTGCCGCCAGCACCTGCCAATAAAATAGGCGGCTAGTAATCATCCCCGCTACCAAGAAAAATCCTATCCGCAACCAAATGAATCTTTTCGCTAACCCGTCAGTTTTTTGAGACCTTCGTCTCATTGAAACTACCTTACTCGGAAACCAATTGTTGCGCCACTATAGCTGAAGTCGGTAACACCAACAGTTTAGGCTGATCGGTAAATCCCAGCTCATTGGCTTTAATCCTTATCTCCGACAGAGAAAACCGTCTCAGCACTTGCTTCTCTGCCAACTGAGTACTATACCGTAACGTCTCTGCCTCCTCCACCAGTTTTTGCAACCGTTCACCAGTTGTGGCTAGTTGCGCCGATAAAACGACGTTGACTCCGGCCAGCAAAAACCCACCCACCATCAACGTCCAAATGATCAGTGGCGGACGGTATCTAGCTGTCTGATTGTCTTTTTTCATTGTTATAAATTAGATTATTTTTTCAATACACCTAAGTTGAGCGCTCCGAGCCCGGATGTTAAATCTTTTTTCCTCCTCGCTGGGACTAAGCGGTTTGGGCGTAACCAGTTTTCCTTTTTCCTCCCCGATCCAATCCTGAAACGTCTGTTTTACCACCCGCGCCTCTCCTTCATGAAAGCTAATGACCACCATTCGCCCCCCTCGCTTAAGCAGTGACCAGGCTTTGGGAAGAGTTTCCCTTAAGCTATTCATTTCATCGTTTACTGCCATACGTAAGGCTTGGAAAACTTTGGTAGCGGGATGAAGTCTACCCCTTCTGATCCGATAGACTCGCTCTACCAATGAAGCCAATTGTTGGGTAGTCGTAATCGGTTCCTTACGCCGCTTATCAACTATCTCTTGAGCAATTTGTGTAGCTTTTGGCTCCTGACTGTATTTACGAAATAGGTAGGTAAGTTCCTTTTTCCCTAGCCCGTTAACCAAATCTTTGGCGGTTACTGTTAGCGTCGACGACATTCGCATATCCAAAGGCCCCTCGCGGTATAAACTAAAACCTCGCTCAGCTGTCTCCAGTTGAAAACTTGACACCCCCAAATCAAACAACACCCCATCTAAATCTTTAAAATCATACCTTTTGGCCACCTCGTCAATCTGACTAAAGTTGTCACAAACCAAAATTAGTCGTTCATGATTCAAATCGTCTCTCTCCTTAACATAGTCAATTGCCGCTGGGTCTTGATCAATCCCTAATACCCCGGCCCCACGGCTTAACAATTCTTGACTATGCCCTCCGCCGCCGATAGTGGCATCGATGTAGCGCTTACCAACTTCAGGTTGTAAAAGTGCAGTCACCTCGGTGACGAGAACCGGCTGGTGAAAGCTGTTACTTAAAGACATGGTTCCCGCCTAAATTACTTCGCTAAACGGTAGAGCGGTGTCATTGATTTAGCCTTGCCCACCGGCTCCTTCTCACCGTTCTGCTCAATTTGAGCCATGATGCGCTTAAGGTGATCCTCAAGCTGTTGGCGCATGGCTTGACCATTAAGCTGCATGGCCTAATCCTCCGTTTGGTCAATCGCCTCGGCAATTTCCTCGGCTCGACCTTCTAATTTTTCCAGGTAAGTATGATACCGCTCTTGCTGCCAGATTTCTATCCGATTAAGCGCCCCTGCCAGCACTACCTTTTCCGTAAGTCCCGCAAATTGGCGCAAATGATCTGGCACCAAGATTCTCCCTTGGGCGTCAAACTCCACTCTTTGGGCATTATAGGTTAGTAACCTGACCCACTCCCGGCTCGCCCGACGCGTCAGTGGCTTTCTTTCTGCCGCGGCAACTACTTCCTGCCAAGTCGTTTGGGGAAAAAGAAACAGACACCCTTCCAATCCTCGGGTTAAAACTGGTTCTTTCCCGAGATTTTTTCGAAATAGCGCTGGTATCGCCAGCCTCCCTTTTTGTTCAAGTGCGTGGTAATAGTGGCCTAAAAACTGCATCCTCTTTACCTTGCTCTTGATAGTTGTATTATGTAACTGGTAGTTTATATCTTGTAGCTTTTTATTACCAGTCTCTTCACCACTTTTCACCACTGAAATTAGTTAACGACCTTTCTATATCACTGTCAACCAGAAAAAGACCCGAACCTAACCTGGATGAAAACAAAAGGTGAAAATACCAAACCTTCTATCCTAGTTACCTACTTACCCCGACCAACAATAATCAGTCAGGTGTATAATATCTCAAAATATGTCAGCAGAAGACGGTCGCGTATTCGATCTTCAAAGAATCACATCGATGATTGAACGCATGGAAGGAGACCTACCCGACCTCTTTACCATCGCCAACCTCACCTGTTTATTTAATCAAGATTTAGTTAGAAAAATAATTGAGGGCGGCACTCCAATGTCATTAAAACCACTAGATGAACAGAAAGGAATCATAGAATTGACCCCAATCTTTACTGTCCCTCAACTGACCACCATCCGCACTAATTTAGCAACAGAATTTGATGTTAATATACCCTCAACTGAAATTATTACCGACACTCAGGTTATACAACTGCCACCGCAGCCCACTGAAACCGGAGTGTTAGGCACTTCTGGTCAAATTGAAGCAAGATTTGAAGTTTACGAAATATCAGAAGACCAAACCGCCTACCCCTTCAGTGATATCTTCGATCCGCCTCCAGATGAAAATAGCCAGTGAAAACTACGCAAATTTTTCTGAGCTTAAATATATTAATCGAGGAATCATCTAATTATATTCTGACGCCACCTTATCCTATTAACTAACTGCTTTCCTTCCTGTTCCCGATATTTCTTTAAATCCTGCTGAGTAATGAGCGAAAGAGGTTTTGGTAGTCTGTTCAGAGAAAACCAACCAATATCACTACATTTACCTGGCTCTAATATCTTTGGTTTCTGGTCCGGCCGGATTTTAGCTAAAAACGTTGTCGCCACCCAATGCTGTTTCTCGCCGCGAATAATATGATCCGCCGCCGGTAACTGCTCAATAATTTCAATCCCAATCCCATACTCTTCTTTAATTTCTCGTCTGACTGCCGCCTCCAAGGTTTCATTAAATTTTACCGCTCCCCCTGGGTTCTCCCATGTCCCCCGTTCATTCTTAGCCAAAGGTCCTCGCTTAGCCAATAAAATCTCGCCTTTATCATTAAAAATCATCGCCCCGGCCGATACTCCAATGTAATCAACTCCCACCCGCATCATGAAGACACCACAACGTAAGTAGACACCAAATCACCCTTAGCACTCACCGTTTTCCCTTCAATCGTCGTTTCATAATCAACCCACTTTGTCCCATCCCAACCGTAAACTACTGCACTATCGGACTCTTCCGCCATCCGAATCTTGACCTCCGCTGTCGTTTCTGGCAACTCTCCCACCGTCGCCACCAAAAATGGCCCCGCCAGCACCTTGCCCTCAATTAATTCTGGCAATCCCGGCGACTGCATGACAATTACTTTTGCTTGTTTAATCGGCTTGGTTAAAGATAACTGGAAGAAACCATCAGTAGTCGCTAGTTGACTGTAACTTTTCTGGGTATCATCATACCGCCACGGCACTTCCAGAGCATATTCCTCATCGTGAAAGTCTAAGCGGAGCGTCCCCCCAATCACGTCCTCATGGTAGGTAATATGTCCCCCGGCGCTCTTTGACCCCAAAAACAATTCCATGGTAAAAGGAAAGTTAGTCAGAGAAAACGTCCGATACACCGAATCCAAAACTCCTTTATTCCGATCATACTCAAGGGTTACTTCTCCGTTGCTGGCCGGCTTTTTCAATTCGTAAATCTTAAGTTCCAATTCATTTCGGCCTGCTAAAGGCTGTAAAGTCACATACGGCCGCTCTTCCAGTGGAATAATATTTACCGCCGCCTTCGGCTTATTTGGCTTAGTCATTTCGGTAGGTATCTTGGGGCTTATCAACCGCCAAATTCCCATCCCCACGCCGATAATAACTAACCCCACCGTTCCAATTATCAGTTTTTTTGGCACTTTCCGACTCATAACTATACGCTAAACGCTACTCCCTAATCGCTTCCCAAGATATTCTTCCAATTTAGCCACTCCCACCCGAACTTGAGCAGTGGTATCCCGGTCTCGCACCGTCACCGAATCATTATCTAAGGTCTCAAAGTCAATCGTCACGCAAAACGGCGTTCCTGCTTCGTCTTGGGAAAAATAACGCTTCCCAATATTTCCCCGCTCGTCCCAAGTCGAGCGGAGCGAGAGTTTGAGCTTGTCGAAAACCTGCCTGGCCTTTTTTACCAGTTTATCCTTATTAGCTAACAAAGGGAACACCGCTACCTTAACCGGCGCCAGTTTAGGATGAAGTTTTAAAACTACCCGTTTCTCCTCCTTACTATAGGCATCCATGAGGAAAAAAAGCGCCGATCGATCCACCCCACCCGAAGTCTCAATCACCAAAGGAGTATATTCCTCATTAGTATCTGGGTCTTTATACTTTAGACGGTGATTTTTCAAGTCATAATCGCCCCGATGATGAATCCCCTCAAACTCACTCCAGCCAAACGGAGCTTCATACTCAATGTCCTCGGCAAACCGGGCGTAGTGCGCTCGTTCGTCTGCTTTATGCTCCCGAAATCGCAATTTATTCTCCTTCATCCCTAATGACACATACCACTGCCTTCGTAACTGCTTCAATGCCTCAAATGTCTTTTTACTTTCTTTCTCGTCTGGCCTAACAAAATATTCTAATTCCATCTGCTCAAACTCGCGGCTTCGGTAAGTAAAATTACCCGGCGTAATTTCATTTCTGAATGCCTTACCGATTTGAGCAATCCCAAAAGGAATCTTAACTCGCGTTGACTGAATAACATTGGCAAAATTAACAAACACGCCCTGAGTAATCTCACCCCGAAGATATGCTTTCTGCTTTGGTTCAGTTGTACCTAAAAGCACTTCAGTCAGAAGGTTGAATTTTTTCGGTTTAGTCCAGATCACTTTTTCACCATGCTCCTTCTCGTGCAACGTTATCTCTTCCTGCTTATCCGCCCGAAACCGCTTATGACACACTTTGCACTCAACCAAAGGATCTGTAAACGCCTCCGTATGTCCTGAAGCTTCCCATACTTTCGGACTCATCACAATCGCCGTATCCACCCCCACCACATCCTCTCGACTGTAAACCATCGTTTTCCACCACTCCCGCTTAATATTGTTTTTAAGCTCTACTCCCAAAGGTCCATAATCCCAAAAACCCCGAAAACCTCCGTATATCTCTGATCCGGGATAAATAAACCCCCGCCGCTTGGCCAAAGCCACAATTTCTTGAAGATTCTCCATAGTTACCTATTGTAGCAGATGCCAGGTGAGTCTATCAGCAGTCACAACCTTACTTAGTCAATGATTAGTCGCTGTCGGCAAGATGAGGAGTAAGAAACCGCTTTGTTTTAAGCGGCCGTTCAGCCAACTCCTCAAGATATAACTTAATTCCTTGCTCATTTAACCCCGCCGGAGGACCAAAACCCAACGCTTTCAGGAGTCTTTGGACCTTGGCTACCAGTTTTAACCGTTTCGAACCATCAGTCGTCAGAAGCCGTAGCGAGTCCACCAGTATTAAAAACACCTCCTCATTCTCCTGACCGTCAGGCGTTAACAAATCCACAATTTCTAGCATTTGAAACATGCCGGTAACACCTCCTAAGTGCTTTCGGGCTGGAGTAAATGTCTCAACAATTTTCACTTGAGTCACAATCGGCAAACCTCTCTCTCCTACCCAAAAAAAATCACTTACAGTACCAGGTTCCAAACCACCCTTTTTTTTGGATAATAACTTTCGGCTCCCCTTAGCAATAACCGTAACTTTTCCGTACTTCCTAGTAAACACCGTCACCAATCGATCAGCTTCGCTAAAATTGCGCCTCTTTAACACCACGCCGACAGAATGAAAACTCCGCATAAATTCCTTTAGGTTTATTTGAATTACCAATAGCGTGCAATCCCTCCGAAGTCCCGAGCGAAGTCGAGGGACGAAGGGGGGTAAGTTCAAGGAAGTGCTACCCGCCAATCTTTATCTACCGTCAACTCAAATTCCTGCCTCTCCGCTCCGAGTATTATGGTGTACTTCGGCGAATACGTACCCGGCTGTTTTTGAATCGTCATTAAATAAGTCCCTTCTGGCCGATACGGCACCGTGTATGTCAACTCTAGTTTCGTTTGCGATTGAGGCGTTAACGTAAAAAACCCCTCAATCGCCGTCTTCTCCAGCTCCTCATAGGTAGTAACCGAATCTTCCTCAAAACCGCTGCTCTCTATAAGCTTACTCCCTTTAGGCACATACAACCTGAAAAAGTCTTGAAGTACTCCGTTAAGACACAATTTACCGGCCTCTAAATTGCAGTTACTGCCGGCAAAAGGGTTTTTGTAAAGTATCGTCACCATCTTCTTTACCTTATCTCCCTCAAGACTAATTTCCTGCTCAACTTCTTGAGTAATAAACAGGTTGCTTTTGGCTCCTCCAAAATTAGCATCATTGATAAGGAAATAATCGCCGTCGCCTCCGGTAATTCTGCCTCCGGCATTAAATCCTTCCACCGCCCCTTGTACCTTATTATCAATCATGTAAAAAATAATATGTTTCTCGGTCACATTTTTGTAGAAAGATTGAAACAATGCTGGCCAAGCGTTACTCTCCGCATCGTAAGCCTTTTGAATAATGGTTTGCATCATCGGCCCTAGCACCGCTTTCCGATCACTCCGAATCGTAGCCACCGGTCTAGTCACTAAATCTTCCAATTTATAAATAACTTGCGGACAATTACATCGCTCGTCCGTCTCCATGGAAAAAGTTCCAAATTCCGACACCTCCAAGGGTCCAAGAATGGCCACCAAATCTTTGAGCACCTTGGTATCAATGGCAATTACCCCATCAATCTCCGCTTCACCAGGTAACTCTCGATAGTAGCTTAAAAACATCTTCATGCTCTCGGCAAAATCTGGTGAAAAATTCATATCCCTCAAATACCAAGAATTCACCTCTAAGTATTTTTTAATCGGTTCCGGGGGCTCTAATCGTTTCCTGAATTTGGCATCAAGTTCATAAATATCGACCGATCTCTCTGCAATAATTCGCCCCCGATCCACTGTCATAATGGCGTACGCGGTCATGAACCCACCCGTTGGCCGAAGTTCCGCATCGTTTTGAAACAAAACCAAATACCGCTGCTGCTCTTCCACTCCCGCCATTATCGGCAAAACTTCTAAAACCGGCTGAATTCTGGTTACCACTGTCACTACTTCATCCATCGTCCCTTTTACCCTAAGAATTAGACTTTCTAATTCTTTTCCCTTAACAGTCAATCGGTACCGTTCGGGTTTAATCGCCCGAATTTCTTCTTGAGCCATCGTTAACTTTTCGGCCGCTTCCGCCACACTGGGCCTTATCTCATTAAGAGTTCCCAAAATGGCCACAATCCGATCTTCGGTAGTTCCGCCGGTAAACGTTCCCTCACCTTTAAGTCCCAAAACATCGACGTGGGGTTCCACCGCCGTTACCAATATCCGACCAGCCTGAACACTTTCTACCGCCGCCGCCAAAGCATGCTCTCCATCTTGATAATAGGCAGTGATGGGAGTAAATCTCAACCACCCTAACAATCGATATGTTTTTTGCAAAGTTACTACCTCCCGTTCCGCTTCGGCCAATGCTGTTTTTGCCTCTGGCAAATCTTGACGTTTAACCGCCTCAACCACTGTCTGGACTTTGGCATATGCTTCTTTTCCACCTCTCACTAACTGCCAAGCTGGCCAACCCGCAAGCAGCACCAAACCCAGTACCACCATCGCTAAAACCAATAATCTACCCCACCATCTACGTCTATTCTTAAGTTTTAAAGACAAAACCGTATTTGATTGTGACAGCTTCACCTTTTTATCGCCAAAAGCATCCTCCCCCTTCTTTTCGATAACCTTGGCCCCTCCAGATTCCTCCTTTGGCTTCTCCACCATTCTCACTGCAGTGCCCTCTTTAGAAAAAGATATTTTTGGTACGTCTTCCATATTTTCTCTTACCATTTTGACAACATTGCTCTCGGTGTTTTGAGAATAATTATAATATCTTTGATGATAGATTTTTGCCTGGCGTACTGAGCATCGAGCTTGGCCCTTTGATCAAAAGGGATAATATTCCTTCCGGAAGTCTGCCATGGTCCGGTAATTCCCGGCTTGATTCTTAAAATATCCCGGATAAACTTTTTAGTTTCCGGATAACGCCTGGGTTGTTCAGTTAATTCGTCGGTAACGTAAGCCCGCGGTCCCACCAAACTCATTTCTCCCTTGATAACGTTTATCAACTGAGGGAATTCATCAATAGTTAACGACCTTAACACTCGACCCAATGAGGTTATACGAGGATCACGTTCTAACTTCCAGTCTCCCCGCTTGAAGCGCTTGAGCAAATGGGGATTTTTAAAATAAAGATACTCATCTGCTCCGTCAACCATCGACCTAAATTTGTACATATGAAACGGCTTACCATTCTTTCCCACCCGTTTATGGCGGTAAATTATCGGTCCTGGAGAATCCAACCGGATTAAAATTGGCACAATTACCCAAAACGGCAAAAATAAAACCAAAAGGATTAAGGCCAGGCTTATATCTATGCCCCGCTTTACCAGGTCATAAAAAACCACTTTCATGACTAGACGTACTTCTCTTTCTCTGTCCCATCAAATGATTTGAGCATGTTTTTAATTTCCGGAATCGACTCCTGAGGTGTCACTAAAATCGCATCCTCCGTTACTACCACCACCATACCTTTTAAATCAATCGCACTTACCAACTGGTTTGTATAGTTAAAAACCAAACTGTTCTTAGTTTTCCAAGCCACCACCCTACCCTTTGTTAAGTTATCTTCAGGCTTCGCCTGCAACGCCTCTTTAAAAGCCTCCCACGTTCCCACATCACTCCAACCTAAATCCACCGAAATTACCACCGCCTCATGAGGTGAAATCTTCTCTAAAATTGCATTATCAAAATGTACTTGCTCAAACTTGGGGTAAATTTCTTCAAGTTCTTTTTGATGATTCTTGTTGCCATAACTGGCTTGTAGCTTCATCAGTCCCTTATACATTTCCGGAACGTGCTTCCTAAATTGCTCCAGTACAAACTTAGGCGTCACCACAAAGTATCCTGGATTCCAAGCATGATTATCGCTGTCAAAATAAGTATTCGCCCGCTCTAAACTAGGTCGATAGTGCCAGGATATAAACTCTCTCACCTCAAAACCGTTTACCACTTCCAACTGCCTACCAAACTCAATCCAGCCCAAATTTTGATTGGCAAACCGCGGCTCTTGACCAATAAAAACAAACAAATCTTTCTTTTTTGATAGATACTCTGCTCCACTAAAAATCGCTCGTTTAAAACGGTTAACATGCTTCATCACATGATCGCTCCATAAGATCGCCACCGCTCCCTCCGGATCTTTCTTAGCCAAAATCGCCATCAGATACCCAACCGCCGGCGCTACATCCCGCATTGTCGGCTCACCGATGATATTCTCAATGGGAATATCGGGAAGTTGGTTTTTAATGATTCCTTTGTAAGCTTGTCCAGAAGATATATAGATGTTTTCCAGTTTGACCTCGGGCTGCACCCGTTGAATAGCCAGTTGCAGCGTCGACTGGTTATCAATCATCTTCTCAAACTGTTTAGGCGTCTTCTTTCTTGATAGCGGCCACATCCGCGTCCCCACTCCCCCAGCGAAGATCACTACTCGTAAATCTAGTGCTGATAGTTTTGCCATGCCTTCTCCACTACTTTCCTAAATTGGCCTTGAAAATTTACTGTATCAAATTGTTGAGCCGTTGTAATAAGCATCTTCGAATCAAAATTCATTGTCTCGAATCGACGGATAGCTTTCATTATACCGCCGGGTGTACAGTCCCCAAAGAACGTCCCGGTTTTCCCCTCAATCACTATCTCCCTTACCCCTCCGGCGTTGAAACTGATAACCGGTTTACCAGCTGCCAATGCCTCTAAAGCTACTATCCCAAAATCTTCTTCTTGTGGCATAATCACCGCTCGACAGTTTTGGTAGTAACCCACCAGTTCATTATCGGTCACCAACCCGGTAAAAGTCACGTTAGCCGTGGCTTGAATTTTAAGTTTTTTCTCTTCACTGCCTGTCCCCACCACCACCAGCCGGTCAGAAAGCTTCCTAAAAGCTTGCACCACTACCTCCACTCTTTTGGCTGGCACCAAACGTGATACCAGTAAAAAATATGAGCTCTTCAAGGAATTTTTACCAACTTCTTGAAATCTTTGAATATCAACCGGGGGATAGACAACTTCGTCGACTTCTCGGCGGTAGTACTTTTTAACTTTACCTGCTACCGACTGTGAAATAGCTACCAGATAGTCAGGTCTTTGACCGGCAAAATAATCCCACCGTCGCATTCTGCTAAAAAGTGGCAAAAGTATCAATTTCCCCATTCGTCCCAATGGATTCTGATCCAAATGTAATTTTGTCTGACTCCATAAGTATTTTGGCGGAGTTAAAAAATAACAAACATGAAACGTTCTAGGAGCTGTAATCACTCCTTTCGCCTCGGCACTTGTTACCGAAATGACGACGTCAAACTGGCTAAAATCAAAACTTTCAAAAGCCAGTGGCATCAACCAAAATAACCACTCATGATGGGCCCTTAATCCAGGTAATCGATTTAAAAATGATGTGATTACCGTAAATTCTCTCGCCCAGGGCGCGTGAGCAGGCGAATAAACCGAAGTAAAAAGAGGTGCCTCCGGCCATATCCCATGTAGCGCCATCAACACTCTCTCTGCCCCACCCACCTTGTTGACACGATCATAAACCAGTGCTACCCGCATAAGATATGAATTATCTAACCGCCTGCTTATAAACCTTTAGTGTTTCTTTTGCCATTGTTTGCCAACTATAATCCACCACTCTCTGCCAACCAAGTCTAATTAATTTCTTCCTAAAGTCAAAATTACTAACAACTTCACCAATTACCTCTACCATCTCTTCAACGTTGAAAGGATCAAAATAAACTGCCGCTTCACCATATATTTCAGGCAAAGATCCTGATTTAGCCGCCGCCACTGGTGTTCCAAGCGCCATCGCTTCCAACCCGGTCAAACCAAAACCTTCAGACAATGATGGTTGCACCACTAGTGTAGCCTGCTGATAGATTTTCGAAAGGTCCTCATCCGACACAAATCCTGTTAACTTAACCGCCGACAATAACTTCTGTCGCCCGATAGCTTTAGTCAGTCTGCCCAAGAAAACATTACGAGAACTTACGATTACTAAAGTAAATTGAGGGAAATTCTTCTTTCTAAGGATAGAAAACGCCACCAAAAGTCTATCTAAGTTCTTGTGAGGATAAACATTCCCCACATATAATAGATATGGTTCTGATATTTGATACTTAGCCAGTATCTGCTTTGCCTTATCCTTACTTGATATTCCATAACTATCAACACCTTCGTAAATTGTAGTAATTTTGTCCTCGGTTATCTTTTCTAAATCTTTTATCTCGTGTTTTACAAAATTGCTGGGTACAATTATTGTTCTTGAACGTTTTATGGCATTTCGAGCCACCAATCGATATCCTAAGTACTTTAGTAAATAAGTCGTCGGCGACAAAGTAGTCACCGCTAATCCCTTCACCCTATGCCACAATAAATCATGAATAGTCACTATAAATGGTTCTCGAAAAAATAAAGGAACGTTAAAATGAGGAAAGTGAACAAGATCCAACTTGTGTCTATGTAGCGTTTGTATCAAACCTACCTGTTCCCCTAGAGTATAATGCCTAAAATCTGCCACCACCACTTCCACATTATCAGCTCGCCTAACCCTACCAACATCCACCTGTCGTACGAACAAAATGAATGTATCAGTCGGAGACAAAGGCGGTATATCTTCCACCAAATGTTTAACATATCGACCAATGCCGGCATGCCGCAATCCGTACATTCTCGCATCAATGCCGACAATCATAGTTTTACCTTAGTCGCCCCTCTCGAAACCACATCAATTCCCCAATGCACCAGCTGTCGGAACCAACGGGGTTGATGAGAATAGTATTTATCGTAATATTGCTTCATCGTCATAAAAAAATGATGGCGGGACACTGACCGCCGCACCCTCTCACCTTCAACCCTCTTTCCCGATCTGCTCTTAAAATGAACAATCTTCGCTTCAGACACGTAATATACCTGCCAACCAGCCTGCCATATCCGCTGACACCAATCGATATCCTCGGCGTACAAAAAGAACCGCTCATCTAAATACCCAACATCATCGATTACTTTCTTTCTTACCATCATCGCCCCCCCACAAATCACTTCCACCGGATGAGCCTTGCCAAAATCCTCCCATGACCGATGATAACCACCCAACCAACGCGAATTGGGAAAAAACTGTTCCAGCCTGACAAAGTAAGTCAAAGCATTCCAGGGCGTCGGAAAACCCCGGTGGCAAGCCAAATCAATGGCACCATCAGCCAAAACCAATTTCGGCCCTACCGCTCCCACTTGCAGATGATTCTCCAAAAAAGCTACCAGCGTTTCCAACGCCTCATCACCAATCTCCATGTCAGAATTAAGTAGCATCACATATTTTCCTTGCGCCCGCTTAATGCCAACATTATTTCCCGCTGCAAATCCCAGGTTTTGACTATTAACAATTACCTCTACTCCAGGAAACTGTTTCCGTAACATTTCCACCGAGCCATCGCTCGACGCATTATCTACCACCATCACCTGCCACTCTGCTTTGCGCTTGATTGAAGCCAAAGTCTTTTCCAAATAGTTTTTGGTGTTGTAACTCAAAATAATTATCGATAATTGATACTTCATATTTTTCAATCGTCATCCTGAATTTAACTCAGGATCTATTTGTTTTCCCCACCTCCGAATAGACCCTATCTAACTCGTAAGATATAGTTGCCCAGTTAAACTTTTTTTCAACCAGCGCCTTACTATTTTTTGCCAAGGTCTCCCGCAGCCTATCGTCGGTTAAAGCCTTCACTGTCAAGCTCGCCAACTCTTCTGCCGTATCCCCCACCAACACATGGCTATTCGGATCAACTCCAATCCCTTCCACCGCCAAACTGGTGGCCACAATCGGCGTTCCCGTCGCCATCGCCTCCAAAACCTTGTAGCGCGTCCCTTTGCCGCTTCGAATCGGCGCCAAAAGCACGTCGGCTTGACTGTAAGCCAATCGAATATCTTCAATGTCCCCGCGGACCGTAATCGAAGGATACTTTCCGTATTCCAGTATCTTTTTACTGGGGCTAAAACCCACAATCAATAATTTCGCTTTAGAAAGTTTCTCTAAAACTTGCGGCCAAATCTCCTCAACCAAAAACTCCACCGCGTCAATGTTCGGTAACCATTTAAAAGTCCCCACAAATAACACCGTCGGCTCTTTAGGAAATTCCTTTTTAGTTTTACTAAAAAAACCAATATCCACCCCGTTAGCCACCACGTCAATCGGCACCCCGCTCCCCACTTCCAGTTGAATCGCCCGTTTATCCTCGTTGGACATAGTTATCAACCGATTAGCGGTTCGCCAATAGGCAGTTTCCCACCGCCTGATTTTCCAAACATCAAGATAAAGAAAAGGCTTAATTGGCCAGAGCCACGTTTGCCAAACATAAGTTTGATACGCTAAATACTCAATCGTTTGTTCCACTAGAATAATTGGCACCTGTGTTTTAGGAATATTCGGCATCATGTAAAAAGTTTCGGCATGGATAAGATTGTAGCTAGTCTCGTTAAGCTCTCGCCGAATCGCTTCTTGAAATCGCCGGGACAGATAAATGGTTACTAAAAAAGGATAGCTCGAAAACGCTGACCCCAAAATATTTCGTAAATTCCACGCCGGCCGCCGCTTAAACACCAGTACCTTTTTACAGTACTTTTCCAATTCTTTAACATACTTTCGCTCGCTCTCCCGCCGAATGTAAGCAAACAAAGTAATCTCGTGCTTATCTTTGAGGTTTTTGAGTAAGTTGTACGTCCGTATCTGCCCCCCCGAAAGCAGGGGATAAGGCAAATACGGCGTCAACATGAGAATTTTCATTATGTTTTCTTTAGTTTAAACGCTGTCAAATTTCGACTTCTTCCATCTGGATATTCCCACGCAGCTAAAAATTGCCTCAGGGGAATCCGCATGTTATCTTTTCTAGGTAGACCCGGATCATGCAACCGTACCGACCGTTTATCAATTGACAATACAATCACAAAATGGCCAGAATAACCAGGCTGTCTATACAAAGGATAATAGTTGACGTTAACAATCGCTATGTAACCCTTTCGCAAAAAATCTCGTATTGTCTTTAAGGTCGGTAACACGAATTTTGTACCAAAAACCTTTATAAATTCCTTAGCTATCCGTTGCTCTTTAGAAATATCGCTCATTTTTATCTGTTCCTCAGCCGCTTCCTTCCCGTATTTTTCCACTAAATAGTCTCCCCCGCGCTTAATAAACGCTTGGTAATCAAATTCTTCATAATTTGCTATCTCAAAACCCATCTTTTGAAAATTCAACAACCCCTGCATCGGCCAAGTCCACTTGCCTTTCTTTTTGGCTGTTAATTGATCTAATTCCTCCCAAGAAAAATCCTTTCCAGGCACAAAATATTTGACCATCATTTTAATGACCGCCTGATAACAATGGCTGTCATCGCTCGTATTAGAATAAAAAGGGATCTTCTTCTTCATCGCATCAATCGGACGACAACATACGTCTCCGTTCGATCCACAACTGGATAAGCGTCCATTAAACTTTGACTTTCCTCATCAAAACTGACCGAAACATAATAATCCGCCCCTTTGCTTATTTTGTCTTCAATTTCTCCTCCAATCGGCCAGCCGCGCCGATTAGTTTGGTACAAAAACGCCGCATCGCCGTTGTACGGCGCTATCACCAAAGCATCTGCCGGAGTCAATCGATCAATAGCTTTACCCGCCTCAACAATCGCCCAATTGTTAATATTGTAATATCCCCGCACCTCAAACCAACTGAATGCCAACATGAATAACAAAGAAGTAATGAGTAAAGAGTAAGAAATAACGTTCTTTCGTTCTATTAAATAGAATATTCCCTTGGCTACAAAGATAGAAATTATAGGAATTAACGGTATTTGATAATAATCGTGCCGCACATTACCGGTGGCAAAAACTGTTACATAAACTAACACCGCCACCATCCACCAGATAAAAAACCAGCCTTCCTTTTTCATTATCGGCTTAATTAATCCCAGCCCTAAGAAAATTAAACCCCAGTAACCCAAAATTAGTTTCCCTATCCTTTCGGCAAAAATCCACCGAAAAAACGCTCCTTTAAACCGAATCCCATCACCATTAAATAACCAACCAAACGCCGGAATCCCCTCCGGAAACTGACTTATCCATATTCGCCACAAAAGTAGCGGCGTCAGCGCCAGCACCGGATAAAGGTAAGTCGTCAAACTTTTGAAAACTCTCCCCCCGCAGCGTTTCCAAGCCAAATACGCCATGGGTAAAGCTAGGAAAATTGCATACGGCTTCAAAAGTAACGCCAAGGCTGCCGCCATTGCCGACAGCCAATAATGAAAGGAACGGATAGAGTGTTGGGACAAAGCTAGCCACCGCACCAGAAAATAAATCGACACCAAACTAAAAAACACCATCGCTACTTCGGGCAGAATCGTCCGCGAATAATAAACGCTGTAGGGAAGGACGACAAACACCAGTGCCGTTAACAGCGCTTCTTTCTTACCTGAAAACTCCAAAACCAAAAGGTACAAAAAAATCAATGTCCCCAACGAGAAAAAAATCGATATCAATCGCGAAAAAACATGTAGATCGAAACGAGGAAAAAATTGATATAACCGAGCCGTCAAACCATTAATAATCGGAAACTCCACCATCCGGTAGCCATTAGGGTTATCTAACCCTGACGGAATATTAGACAGGTCGTGGTACTGCGGCATCAACAAATCAACCCCATTCTTAACGTACTCTCGCGTCACCGACGCCGTATCTGCCTGCCGCCACGAATGCCAATCTGCTAGAGGCGTAGTCAGTCGATATAACCTTAGCCAAAAAGCCAATCCGACAATCAGGCTAATCCCGACCAACTCCAAGACTTTAGGATTTAGCCTGAGGTGCTGATTTAGTTCTCGAAACATACATAATCCCCAACGTTAAACCTACCAGCGCCCAATACATTTCCGCAACCTTCGAGGCAGCAAATACGTCTATATAAAAGGCATTAAACAACAGCCCGATCGATGCCGCCACCATTCCCAAAGCGAATGCTGAAAATATCGGCTCTCGACGCAACAGTTTAAGTTTTTTGATTATTAAAACCATAAACGCCACTATCATCCCAAAAAAAGTAATAAATCCGGCTAGACCCGTCTCCCCCAGTACCCTAAGAAAGTTATTGTCAGTCGATTCCGCCTCGGTAAACACCCCCACCGCTTCCTTAGTTAGGGTAGAGTAACCTGATCCTAGAAGGGGATTACGCTTAAAGCCGGCAATGGCTCTCGGCCACAGGGCGTCAAAGCGAATCGCTGCTGACAAACCGTACTTATAGGCATTTTCCGAATATGTCCTAGATACCGCCACCCAATCGCCTGATTCAGTCGCCACCGGCAAGGGAATATCCTCGTACACATCAGGCGGTAATTCTTTCGGTTGAGCTTCCCCTCCTGGCTTTGTCGGTACCGGTGGTGTATCCGAAGAGGTCGTCACTAAGGTAATCTCCTCAACTTCCTCCACCGAAACAGAATTCTCAGGCTCTGCTACTTTGGCTCGAAAGGCCAAACTGGCATATTTTTCTTTGATTTTGTTGAGTCCCAGTAGCTGGGTAAACCGCTCCGACAAATCGCCAAACGACAGCATCACTGCAATACTAAAAAACATCACCCCGAACCACCGCGGCAACGCCCATTTCCAATTCTTGATCGCAAGGAGTATTCCCATTAAGATCGTCACCGCCACTAGGTAAGCAATAAATGAGGTTCGGGAAGCGGTTAAAATTAAGAGCCAAAAGGCTAAAATAAAACTGACTCCAAACACTAATTTAAGTAATTTCTGGCTTGTCAAAAAAAACAGAGCCAACAAGATCGTCAACATTATCATGGTAAATGCCGCCAGGTCATAATGGCCGCCAAAAGTACTCGGCACTCGGGCATGTTCAGTTAGATACAGTCGCCAGCCTTTAGCAAATTCCCGATTCATCGTTGAATACACCGGCCAATACAGATACTTCTGCCCATAACCGTAAAGAGAAATACCTATCATCACTAGCGCCAGAAGAATGACCAGTAACTTACCTTGAAGCTTAGTCCGCACCGCGCTGTAAAAAATAAACATCAAAGTAAAGTACTCAATGTAACGAAAGTAATGAAAATACATTTTGCCGATATGAAGCCATTCGTAAGGCACAGTCCTAGTGATAAAAATTGCCGATAAAGTCGACAAAAAACCAAAACCCAAGTAAACACCAATCCAACTAGCCAAAGGATGAAGCCAACGCGCTTTTTTACGAACTATCTGAACCAACCAAACGCTTACTGCCAAAGCAATTAAAAAGTCCTCGAGTCGCACTCGCACAATATAACCAGGAATAACATCAAACAGGGGTAACTTGGGGTAAAGCGGAATAAACACCAATAAAAATCCGGCCAGAATCGCCAACAGGTTCTGGTCAAGCCAAGTCAAAAGCTTTCTGGTAGATAGCTTTTTTGCTTCCATCTCCCAATATGATACCAAACACCACCATCCGTAACCAGGCTCCCAGCTTTAATAAAACTCTAAGAAAAGGCCATTCCCAGGCAGGCTTATGTTTACCGAAAAAATACTTGAGTCCCCGATATTCTCCGAGAATTGCCTGTTCTCTGCCCCCGCTCCCATGCCCCATATGTTTAATTATTGGTTTGGCAAAATAGTACACTTTCTCCCCCGCCTTTTTAGCTCTGTAGCAAAACTCGAGGTCCTCACCGTACATAAAAATCTTTTCATCAAAACCACTCAGCTTGAAAAATAAATCCCTCTCCACTAAAAGCGCCGTTCCACTAACCCAACCCAAAATCTGATCTCGTTCAAAAAAGTGTTTACGCCTTTGTTGATATGGTCGTATCAAGTCTCCTATCATTGGTAAATCATCTAAAAAAAGCATCCAGGCCGCTATCTTAGACAACCTCGGCAAAAACCCACCCTGCGGCTGGATGCTTCCATTCGGGTTCACTAACCGACAACTAGCCACCCGCACTCCACTCTTTCTAACTAAATTGATCAATTCAACCAATGTGTCTTTGAACACCGTGGTATCACTATTGAGAAACAAAAGATAATCACCTTTGGCCTCTCGCGCACCGACATTATTTGCCATGCCAAAACCAAAATTTTCTTTGTTGATAATTACTCGACAGTCAGGAAATTCCCTTCTTACCATCTCCACCGAACCATCAGTGGACGCATTATCAATAATAATTACTTCTTTCTCTAGGGAATCAACCGATTCTTGGACACTCTTCAGGCAATTTCTAAGAAGCCTCTCCGTATTATAACTAACAATAACAATCGATAAATCAATCATTAAGATTTCTCACCATCAACTTTACTGTAGAAGGCACACCAGCAAGAACCTGAAAATTAGACGCGTCTCTAAGTAACTTATTACCAAGTTCACGACCAGAAGAATCTACAACCCCTCCTCCTACCCCAGTAATTAATCCATAAATCGCTCCCACTTCCTCGATTTTATTCTGCCTAAGCGCCATCGCCGCTGCGACATTAGCTAAAACATTTCGTAAATTCCCCACCGTAGAACCCTCGTTACGAATAAATAACTTCTTGGAAATAGAACGGTACTCCGAAAAACCTTGCTTATGATAAAGATCTAAATAAACTGGTGTAGATATATCGTTCACCCAGTCGTCTTTAATCTTTACCTTCCTTTTATTCAAGTCGTACGTCTTACCATCAACATACAACCACCCGAGCTTTCGGGTATACTCGTACATCCCCGCTGCTACAATATCTGCTAATTTTGGCTCCAGCCCGTTAAATACCGCTACAAACGTTCCAAAAGCCAGAAGGTTTCTGCCAATTTTATAGTTAGTTGTTCCATCCAAAGGATCAAAAGCCAAAAAATATTTCGGTTGAGAATAACAATCAATCAAACCATGCTCTTCAGAGAAAACTTGTACCGGTAAATTATGAGCTTTTATATAAGCTAGAAATGCCTCTTCCACCGCAATATCTATGACTGCCGATATTTCTCCCCCTACATTGATGTTACCGGTATTTTCCCGAGTATGTGGTTGACACTCAACCGTTTTCCGCCATACCTCCAGTAAGCTTTGGATGTGGAGCCACCAATTAATACCCATAGCCATTATTGGAATAAGCGAAATCTGCCTAAACGATAATTCAGTTCTCTAACATTCCGTTTGCGAATTTCCCGAGCCGGCACGCCACCCACTACCGTCATGGCAGGAACATCTTTAGTCACTACCGCCGCGGCTGCTATCACCGCTCCTTTCCCAATCGTCACCCCCGGTAAGATGATGGCCCTCGGCCCAACAAAAACATAATCCTCAATCGTTACCGGTTTCTCGATAGGATCAAACCCTTCCGAATCAATGTCGTGCTGGCTGTTAAAAATCATCACTTCCGAAGCCATATCCACATGATTACCTATGGTTATCGGCGCTCGACCGTCGAGGGTAGCATGATCGCCAATTATCGTTCCTTCACCAATTAGCACATTCTTCGGTTCATAAAACCGGCAACCGATGTGAATAGTTGATTTTTGCCCCAGCTTGACTCCCGCCAGGGTAAAAACTAACCGCCGAAACCAATGAAGAGGCACGTATCCCAAAAGCCACAAAACCGCAATCTTGGCATCAAGATAATAATTATAAAACCGATTCGCTCCTTTGTTTACTATCTCTTTAAAAGTCAATTCCCTTCCCACCCGATCTTTAAATGGCAACGCCATTGACTACCTCCAAAATCTTTGTCGCTGATTTTTGCCAATTAAACTGCTGCAATTGCTCTTGAGCCAACTGGTTAAACTTCTTTCGCTCCTCTAAAGACAATTGTAACGCTTTCAAAAGAGTTTTTGAAATCGCTTGTGAATCTAGCGGTTCAAACAGCAATCCAGCCGCACCCACTACTTCAGGCAAAGACGCGGTCTTAGCTACTAAGGGAACTGTCCCACACGCCATAGCCTCAAGAGCTGGAATCCCAAAACCTTCATAAATTCCAGCCATCACTACCCCTACCGCTCCGCCATACAAAGCCGGCAAATCCCCCAATGGTACATAACCGAGCAACCGAATATTATCTGGAGTAGGAAATCTCTTTATCGCTGCCAGAATGTCATCTGCCATCCATCCCACCTTTCCTACCAACACCAGCTGCACCTCACTACTCTTCTCCACTAACACTTTAAATGCCTCGATGAGTCGGACCAAATTCTTCCTCGGTTGCAACGTACCCACATGCACAAAATAATTCTTTCTCAAACTATATTTTATTCTTACTCGCTTCACTGCTTCTTCACTCACTGGACTAAACAACTTTCGATCTACTGCCGGATACACCACTTCGATCGCATCTCCGCTTTTACCATACCTTTCTTGAATATCTCTCTTGGTTTGCCGAGAGATAGCTATCACTTTAATCGCCTGTTTTACTGAGTATTCTGTCCAGCGCGTCAACTGCCATAAGTCTTTCTTCCTAAAGAACAAAGGATACTTTAAAAAACTCAAGTCCATCACTGCCATCACCGTTGGCACCGACGAAAATCGCGGCGCATAATGCCCCGGGCTGAAAAATACATCTAGACGCTCGCGTCTAAGATACAGTTCCAACGGTAACCGCCACTGCGTCCATAAAAAACTCGGTGGAATCACTCTATACTGCCAACCTTCCCGCTCGATAGGTAAATCTGCCACAATGGGCGCGCTTGAATACAAAGTAAACCTGTACGGTGTTGACAACCCATAAATTGCCCTAATAACCTCAAAGGCGAACTGATTACTCCCCACCCGCTCTCTAACATTAGCCTCATTAACATCAATCCCAATATGAATCTTATTTTTGGCTTTCATTTCTCACTCACAACCTTCTCATATATTGCCATCGTTTCCTCTGCTGCCTTCTCCCAACTAAATAGTTTTAACCTTTCTTTGCCCAACTTAACTAATTCATCTTTTTTCTCAATCGCTCTTACTATTCCCTGCCTTATCGAATCAATTTCGTAAGGATCGATTAAAACCGCAGCTTTTCCCGCTACCTCTGGCATACTAGAAACGTTACTGGTTACCACTGGCACCTCATAGTAAAACGCCTCCAAGATAGGCAACCCGAAACCTTCATATAACGACGGATAGGCCAAACAAATCGCTCCCGCATACAAAGCCGCCAGGGTTTTTCCCTCGACGTAACCAGTTACAATTATTCCTTCTTTGGACTCGACCGTCTCGTAACCTGACTTTCCCACCAAAACCAAATCAAAATCGTTTTGCAGCTTTCTCCAAGCAGAAATTAATCTTCGAATATTTTTTCGGGGTTCAAAAGACAACACTGCCAAAATATAAGGCTTACTAATTGAATACTTTTTTTTTACATTATCAACCTCACTTTTCACAATTTTCACTTTACTCTCTTCCGACAAAGCTTCGTATACAACGTGTATTCTTTTTTCCTCGATGCTCAAAATAGATACAATATCTTTTTTGGTTGTTTCGGAAACAGCAATCACCGCCGCTGTCTCTTTTTTAATCCACTCCAACGCCATCCGATGTTGCCGCACTATCTTCGGATTAGTATCATTGGGAAACTTAATAGCCGATAAATCATGAATCGTAGTGACCAATTTTCCACTTGTCACTTTGGGGGTATACCAATCCCAGCTATGGAAAATGTCGAGATTTCCCATAAACCACTCAATCGACAAATGCCACTTATTGAATAACAACGTACTTAACTTCGGAGGTAAAGGATAGTACTTAATCTGCGGCATTGACGGCAAACTTGAAGCAAAACTCTTTAATAAAGGCAGCTGCCGAAATGAACCACCAAAAAGTACGTAGTCTTCTTGAGGATACAGCCTAACCAATGCCCTCACCAAATTGGTCGTATATCGTGACACTCCGGTCCCGTAAGGAATTGCCGAAACATCCCACCCAATCCGCATGGCCTTATTGTAACCCACTCCTGGAAAAACCGCTAATTGATTATTTACTAGGCTTAAAAAGTCGGACTTTAGTAGTCGGATTATCATAAACCATCTGCCAGACTTTATATCTCTCCGGCAACTGCACATTGTGGGTCAGAACAGCCGAAACTGGCTCACCTTGGTAAAACGACTCATGGATAAAGGGGAAATTGACATAATAAAGACTATGACCACCGATAATCAAAACGTTATCTGAAGCAGTAACATTCCTCTCAAACCAACCGTCGACATCAACAAAGACATAACTTAAATCAACATTGTTAGCTAAAAATTCTCTCTTGTCTTGCTGACCCAATATCACCGACAGATACTTAAGATTAAGGTAACCTCGAATCATTAAATTTCCAATCGCTACCAAAAAAATAAACCCCACCATTGTTAACTTCATGTTCTTAACCGACTTTCCTACAAGCATCAAAAACGAAGTACTTACTAGCGCCCAGGCCGGTAGATATGGCACCATAAATCTGCTGCCGCCGATTCGTGGAATCAAAAACCACACCCCATATGTCAAAAGACAATAAAGACCGATAACTAGCACTGTTCGCTTCTTAAATACCACATACACGCTAACAGGCAACATCACTAGATATAAAGGCGACATGGCCGAATCCCAACCCAGGGGTCGATTCGACAAGCGCATAAAATCTGGTACAAATTGTGTCAGCGACGGCCACTGTATTTGTCGAGTTTCTACCAACACCGGATTAAATAGAGGATAAATCGGATTGCCCGTTACCTTATAAGCCAAAATTAGCCATACTCCACCAAGAATCACAGCCGAAAATATCACTGTCAAAGCATCTACCCATCTCCTACGCTTCGATAACACCAGTACCATCAAACTCACCACCCCTACCGTTCCCCATGCGAAAAGTTTGGTTCCAGTAGCTATACCTAAAGCCACCCCTATTCGCACCAAACCCCTATTCTCTTGATTCTGCCACCATGAAAGCAACCAAAAAAACGCCAGAGTCTCGAAAAAGGTTCGACCCAAATCCACATACGCTGATTGGGATAACCACAGCACTGAAAGATCCGTGTAAAAAATTAAAGCGGCCAAAATTGCCCCTTTTTTTCCCAGCCATCGCCGACCGTAATTAATAATCAACCCTGCGGTCAATACTCCAAACAAAAAATGAACTGACTTTGCTCCCGTTTCCCCCCCAAAAACCAGCGCCGGCACGAACAGCATTTCCGTAAATCTCGGCAAAGCACTATGATAAAACGGTCGGTTAGGAAAAATCTCCACTCGTTCTCGCATTAAATAAACCTTGGGGAGCGTCAAGTGGTACCACAACGAATCAAAGTTAATCTCTGGTCCCAGCGCTCCAATCAAGTTAATTACGATTGCCACCAAAAGCAACAAGCCTGAAATTTTAGTGACTTTATCTTCAAAAAATAACCTTACCAACGAATCAAACTTACCCCTCC
>Ga0155073_107_pt4 | contig 35916 bp, 44 predicted proteins | sample RifCSPhighO2_01_FD_106041 | JGI IMG/M metagenome (GOLD analysis project Ga0155073, IMG submission 106041) | Microgenomates group bacterium RIFCSPHIGHO2_01_FULL_45_11
CAAAATTCAAGCTGGTCGCTGTTTGCCACCATCGCCAGAGCCCTAGAGGTGTATCGAAATCCCCAAGCCTGGCGTCAAGTGGTCACCAACGCCATGACTGCAGATTTTTCCTGGCAAGCGGTGGCTAGTGAGTATGAAAAACTTTTTAAGCGTGTAGTACGCTTACGAAAACAGCTGGTGACGGAGAATCCCCATCCTTCCCGGTTGCCGGTATTGCCGCAAGATCAACGAGGGTGAAGCTTATTTTCGAGAAGAGGTAATTTTGCCGGCTTGGGCTGAGTGCGGCGATGTTCGATTTTTTTTAAAGAATACATAACTCTGTCGTGAAGATTGATATTTTTGATCCGGGAAAATCTCAAAATGGCGACGAGAATGTCGCCTAACTCTTGTTCGTAGCTTTCGTCCAATTGGGCGGCAATGTTGGTTTTTTTGCGGCCATGGCGGGCTAAATAGGCGCGGGCTAATTCTCCTAATTCTTCTACGAGAGAAAGGATGAGAAAAGAGCCATACTCCCTGGTATAGCGGACGCCTTTGTCGATTTCGTCTAAGTAGCGAAAGTACTCGCCAAAGGGGGTTTTTTTGTAGGTAATTTTCTTCATGGTTAAGTGACCCTAGCCTTTCCGCATCCGAAACAGATTATAGCTGATTTGGTTAACCTTTTTAATACCTTCTGTCAGACGTAAAGCAACTTGGGTTACTTACATCCCATTAGTCCTTCAAACCAGTTATAATTTGTCCATGCCGGGAATTGATAATAGAGAAGCCCTTAGGGTTTTTATTAGTCGATACAAACTAGACGAGAATAGTCTCACGCCTATTACTCATGGCGCATGGGCGAACGCTTACACATACGAGAGGGGTGGACAGAAATATATTGTTCGTCTGAGCAATGCTAGAGAAAATTTTGATCGAGACGCTCTCGCTCGCAACTACAATAGTCCGAGCCTGCCTATTCCTGAAATACTAGAGATAGGCGAGAGTAGCCAAGGATTCTATGCCATTTCAAGGTTTGTTGAAGGGGATTTTTTTGAACACTTGGGTTCTAATCAGTTTCAGAGGGTTTTACCGGATGTCGTCAAAATGTTCAAAGCTTTGCGCGACGTTGATCTGGGTGCGACAAAGGGGTATGGACATTGGGATGCTCAAGGGAAGGGTGAAGTTGAGAGCTGGAAACGTTTCTTATTGGGTGTGAATGAAGATGGGCGGAATAGTCTAATTCACGGATGGAGAGACAACCTTAAGAAATCACCAATCGGTACAGGTGACTTTACTAGGCTTTACGAGAAATTGCAAACAAACGTACACGCTTGTCCTGAAGTAAGAAATCTTGTTCACTCAGACCTTCTTAACTTCAATTTTATCGTTAAAAACAATCGTCCAGCCGCAATAATAGATTGGGGATCTTCTATTTATGGAGACTCATTGTATGAGATTGCCTGGTTTCTTTTTTACGAGCCGTGGTATCCTCAATTTAGAGAGGCGAACTTAACTCAAAGGATTCTGAAAGAATATCAATCCGACCCAACAACAAATAAAGCTAATTTAAATCTTAGACTTGCATGTTACCAACTCCACATTGGACTGGATTCAATTGCTTATAATTCGTTTAAACAGAATTGGGAAAATGCTAAATCTACAGCAGATTATACCATGAAGATAGTCTTCTGATATTACCAAACTTGTGAGCCGTGCTGGATTCGAACCAGCGACACCCTGCTTAAGAGGCAGGTGCTCTACCGCTGAGCTAACGGCCCTAAAAAATTCTTCGAATTTTTCAGGGTAAACCCTGTTTTTCTCTTAAACTATCACCTCTTAACTAACTTCCTCTGAACTAATTTTAACTTATATTCTCTCTTCCAACTCTTTATTGTACTTTCTCTTTTAGCCGCTTCCTGTTGCGAAGGATATCTTTCAGTGTAAATAATTTTTACCGGTAGTTTTCCCCGCACTGATTTAGCGCCATTAAGGTTATTATGTTGCCGTTCTCGTCGTTTCGGATTAGTGGTAATACCGGTGTAAAGCGAATTATCTTTACATTTAGCAACATATACAAACCACTGCTTGTTCATGTAAGTACTTGTTAATGGGTGTTTACACCTTAAATTTGTGTACAAGAATTGCGCGAAATCAATTAGCGCGCAAGTTTAAGGTGCGCCCAGAGGGAGTTGAACCCCCAACCTTCTGTTCCGAAGACAGACGCTCTATCCATTGAGCTATGGGCGCCTGAGTAAATTGTAGCACAAGAGAGTAATATTCTTCGATTTACGAACTACACTTTCAGAAGAAGAACTATCCTATCCACCCGACGGGTGGCTGTCTGGTGACTGCAAAAACTTTCAACGATAGCCTACAGATGAGCAGATGAGATAGTGCTTGATAATAAGTGAGTAAAATTGTCTACTCCCATCTTGTAAACAACATCGAGTGGAACAGTAAGATTAATCCTATTAGCGTATTGTCCAACTTTTATGATTTTAATATTGTTTGATTCTAATTCAGCAGCAGAACCTTCATTAATTAGTAAGTAATTGTTATAATATGGTTTAAATTCAAATATTTCTTCTTTAGCTTCATCCTGACCATAAACCCAATGATCGACAGAAACTCCAAAAATTGAGGAGTAGTGCATTACGGCTTTTTGCTCAACCAAATGAACGGGATTAGTTATCCTTGATTGGTCACAACAAACACTATCCAAATAATATTGTGGCTTGTGTAGAAAAGCTTCGATATTTAACTGTTTAAGATTATTTCCTAGATAGCTCAATGTCTCGTTCGCAACGATTTCGGCTACCACACTGTGACAGTAAGAGCTATTTTCTAGGGAAATACTTTTACAAATTTTTAACTTCAAATCTTCTAACTGACTCGTGTTTAATTTTTCGATATCGAGTGCGCTTCTTTTATACTCACCCATTATGTATGTTGCCACACAAATATCTTTTTTATCTGCATTTTGGCATTTACTTACATCTTTGGAAGTAACAGCTTTCTTAGCAATTTGTATCGTGTTATCCCAATCGGAAAGATGCAGATGTATACCCTGCGTTGAGTAGTCGTAGTAGAAGATTCCTAATAAAATTAATATAACGGTTAAATTCAGAAAAAGGATTACTTTTCTTAATTTAACAAGTACTCCAGGGAGGGTGATAAGGTCAGTCGGTAGTCGGTTAAAGGAATATTTAAGCAATAGAATACGAATTCCACCTAAGATAGAAGCGAGAATAGCAACGATGAGGGCGATGACTGGAAGTAATGGAAGCATCAAATAAGTGTCACCTTGGCCTAAGACTTCGGGTACTAAAAAGAAGTAGATTAGTGTTGCAAAAAAATACATCACCCCTAAACGAAGTGGATATTTAACTCCCAATCTTTCAGTAGAAGTTTGAGTCTGAAGCTTTTTTTCCAAATAAAATTCAGAAATAAAAAATGGAAAGATTATTAAGAAATATTTCCAAAAAGTTCCAACTAAGACGTCTTTACCTTCTAGGGTTCTTCGTAAAAGGTTTAATAGGTAATAATAATCATATGGAAACTTTTTAATGAATGAAATTGTGACGATGACTAAAATAAATGAGCCAAATACAAGATAGGCTAAGAAAGTTCTTTTCTTTAAACTCATACGATATAATCATATACTAAATTATAAAAGCGGGTATTCAACCCCCGGGGTTAAATGGCCGAAATGCTATGAATTACAAAGGCATCATAATAGCAGAAAGCCTAGAAGATTCATCTTTATTAAAAGAAGTTAGAATTCTCGACACAAAAGTCGAGCCGATTACCCCTGAACATAAAACCCCTTGGTTGAAACAATGGACTCTTAATACAGTTGAAATACCAGAAGATATTGCTCAAATAATTGCCGAAAAGATAAGTCAGTCATTCGATAGAAAACACCCCGACTGGTATGCAGATTATAAAAATGACAAATATCACTTCATTATCTTTTCCGGAAAGATATTTAAGGTGGATTTAGCAAATCCTGTACTGTATAAAGACGCAAAAGCGTATGGTATTTCTATTGGAATACCAGAATATCAGGTTGACTTTGTACCAGAGGATAAAACGTGGGAACGATAATGTTTGCCAAGTAAGATCCACTGTTCACCCGACGGGTGGCTGTCCACTGTCCTGAGTGTTTGTCTAGTGATTGAACGCTAATATGTCATTCTCCTTTAGATGATAACCCACTCTTTATAGCGGGAAGGGTGGCATTAATAAGAAAAAATCTTGACTTGAAAGCCACTTATGTTAAATTTATATTGATTATATTGTTTATTTTCGGGAAATTGGTTTAAAAACGTATGCCTACATATATAGAAGCTGAGGTTGAACTGCTTGAATTTATACACCAGCGTGGTAGCGTATCTTTCCAAGAAATATTTGAGTTACAATCTCGACAGAAATTGTTATTTGGACTTAATATTGGTTTAGCTGATATACTTTGGAGACATCGAAGCCGTGGTGAGATTGATTATGATATTAAGGAAGGAGTAGTAAATAGCCGGATACAGCAACAACCAACTCTATAATTCAGTTATTTCCTTAATGAAAACCCAAGAAGACAGGTACTTTTGAAATGAACACAGTGTCTGCATAATTAGGCATTTAAAATTTAAGGGGTGATTATTTTGAAGTTGTTATCTTCTGTATAACTTCACTCAAAGTTTCTGTCTCTTTTTCTTCTAAATATTCCACTATCGACTCTGGTAAGGCTAAACTTTGTAAAGATGATAACACCCTTAAATCAGAAGCGGCTTCCTGCTCGAGTTTGGGAAGATAACTTAACGAGTCTTGGCCAATTAATAGCGAGGCAATGTCAAATCTATCTCTTTGATGGGGCTCTAAGCCTCTGGAAAGACGCTGGTAGGTACGAACCAATTTTCCCATAATTAACTCAAAGGGCGCAATCATAGCCAGAGGATGTGAACAAAGGTGCTGTCCATTTTCTATGGGCGCTTTATAGACCGCGTCGGGCGCGATGTCGCAGTTATTAATGTCTAGACGGATGGTGATTGCCTCATTCAGCCGGCGGGTGCCAACATAACAACCCCAATTAACCATGAAACCTAACCCAAGGTCTTCGACCATTCTGGCAGCAGTCAAGGAGTCAACGAGGAAATCCAACTCGGGGCTAGCGCTTCGATTTCCAACTAGCCTCTGACATTGCCAGCGCACTGCCCAGCCACCGCTGAGAATGGCCCAGCCGCCTTTGGCAGCAGCGAGGGATTGAATTTCTATGACCGCAGGGATTATCGTTTCCGACCTTATGGTTTTCGGCGATGCAAATACCTGTTCAAAATCTGCCGATGATGCATGGGGGATTCTAAACCGATATTGATGCATGAAGGCTACTTCTGATCCGACTTTCCTGGACGTTTCAAGAAAAGCAAAAGACATATTAATCGAGATTTTTGATAACCTGATTGAGGGCGTTTAATTGTGGGGAAGGGGAGTTGTCGCTATTGAGAAGGGAGAATTCTTTGAAGGGGCCGGGGTTACCCTGAAGGACAAAGACAGTGACGGCTTTGACCTGGGGGTGGTTCCAGATTTTGGTAACTGCGGTTTGGTAGTAACTTTTCAGACGGGGAGTAATGGATTTAGTAGCCCGCCAGCCGGTTTCGGTAATGTAAACAGGTAAATCGCCTTTGCCGTAGCGGCGAAGAAAGTTTAATTCTGACTCGAAACCACGAAGACTATTTTTGCCGGTGCGGTAGGGTGGGGCGGTAAAATCGGGATTGGGGTAGGAATGGGACGTCCAGCCGTCAAAAGACTCCAGAAAATCCGGTTCGGCGTTAAGCATTTGTTCCAAAAAAACAAAACTGTCCCGGGTATCAGGGCCATTGGGAGCGGCGGCATCCAGACCAGCAGGCAAGATAACGTAAGGGTAGGGTTCGGTTTTGAGCCAGGAAGCTACAAATAAGGCTGTTTTAGCATAATCGTCAGGATTTATCTCTCCTCCCCATTCGTTGGCGTGATTGGGTTCGTTAAAGACAATAATGTAGCGAGGGCCAGGCCAATTGAGGCGCCGGAAAAAGTTAGCGGCGTCAACGATTTGGCGTTTAGTCGGCCGCGGCCAGATGTGATTATCGGATTGAGTAACTAAACGGACTAAAGGTGTAATGCGGTTTTCTTGGGCTAACCTAAAAAATTCATTCCAAACCGCCTCGCGCCGGTCGTTTAAGGCAAAAGGAACAGTAACAAAAAATTCTTCAGAGTTATTTCGATTGGCTGCAGCCAATTTGATTTCTTCCGGATGAAGGAGGTGGAAACCAAAGCCCATGGCTACGGTTGGAGCAGCGGCGCTAAAAACTAAAACAAGCACAAAGAAAATAGTTAGGAGTGATTTCGTGAGCATTCTTATATTATAGCCTGTGAGTCTTGGTAACCTTGCAAACTGGATACGAATATGACATCCTGTACTTCATGAAAGGATAAGAAGCTAAACTTTTAAGTTTTGAAGGTAAAGGGATCATGAAACAAATCCTCATCGTTAGTGGTTGGTTGGTAGGGATGTCTTTAACCCTGTTTGTCTCCATTTTAAGTCTAAATACCCTGACGCGAACCCAGGAGTTACCCGCCTTAATCTTGTCGCAACTGACCACTGGCACAGATACCAATAAGTTATTAACCGTGTCTAATTTTAGCGGCGCAGTCAAAGGCATTAGCACCGCGGTGCAAACAGGGGACGCCAGACCGATTCTTATTGCCCAGTTCTTAGAAGAAAATAACTCGCCTCTAAGCCCTTACGACTATTGGGGAGACTACCTTGTCTATGTGGCGGATAAATATAACCTTGATTACCGGTTGTTGCCGGCGATAGCCATGCAAGAAAGCACGCTATGTAAGTTCATTCCGCCCGATAGTCATAACTGTTTGGGGCTCGGGGTGCACTCGCAAGGTACTTGGGAATTTCCTTCTTATGAAGCTAATTTCGATAAAGCCGCAGAGATTTTACGGACAAACTATTTGGATGAGGGGCTAATCACTCCGGAAGAAATTCAAGATAAATATACGCCTTTGAGCCAAGGTTCGTGGCAGAAAGCGGTTAGCAAATTCATGTATCAACTGGAAACCGCCGAGTTTTAAAGAGGAGTTTGAATCTTATATAATAACGATGATTGAACACTTATAGCCTTCAATTGGGTAGAATACCTTCTACTTGACAGGCTCATAGTGTTGTGATAAATTATGGCTAGATCCGAAGGTTTTCCCTCACCGGGATTACGTTCGGATTTTTCGTATAGACCCTGATTTTTTAAGTTAATGTTAAAAAATCAGGAGGTATATACGAACCCGCAGTATTTCCGATTTGCAAAACGGCTGAACAAGCCGTCTGTGCAAAATCGAGAAAAGCGGGCGGGTTATTTTTAAGAACTATGGTAAATAGTGAGTAATTGGTCTATCAAGCATAAAAAGACTTAAGAGTAACAATTTTCCCTCAACTAAGTTATACTAATTCTGCGCCAGAGTGCTGAGTCCATTCGACGGGCCAGAATCGAAAGCCCTGCCTCGTACCTTTTGTCGGAGTGGCTAAATCCTTCGGCCCTTCGACTACGCCACGTCTGACGTGGCTTCGCTCAGGGTAAACAGGTTCAGGACAAGTCGGTGGACCCACCATCGTATGCCGTAGTGGTGGGATTGATAGATAGCCCCGTAACAATTTTGGGCTGGTGGCGAAACTGGTAGACGCGTACGGCTTAGGACCGTATGGGGCAACCCTTGGAGGTTCGAGTCCTCTCCAGCCCACTAAAATTTGTACGGGGTACCGAAAGGTATAGAGGTTCAACTCCTCTGCCGCACACTTTAAATTTGAAATTCTAAAGGGTAAACGATGACAACAATAACTTTGAATCACTGGTTGAAACGGTTGGTGTTTATAGCGCTAATTTTATCTGGCCTCTACAGCCTATCTGAATCTGTCTGGCATTTTTTTGGTATTTATCCAAAATTACGGATCTTGGTGACGTTTGACGATTATATCCAACTGTTGCGCCAAGCCTTTCTCCTATCTTTAGCCGGATTGGCGGAATCAACTTATGGCCTGATAATGCTCCTTCGCCCAACCGCCACAGTTAAACGTAGTCAAGTTGCTATCGGTCTATTGATTCTTTTGACGATAATCTATCTTAAAAGCCTGTGGCAACTGCCGCGGAGCTCATGGTTACCAGTGATGTTACGAAGGGCAGGGTTTTAAATGAAGCGAGTCGTGCCAACCAGCCACCGCTTACCTGACTGGTTTAAACGGGAGATAAAACACCGTAAACGTCAAATCGGGGAGAGTAAAGAACGATTTAAAATGCCGAAAATGGTGCGAATGAACGCGCCGCAAAAGCGGCCTTAGCATGGCGATATTCCAAACAGTAACCTGGTTGACAACCAGGATAGAATTGGGAAGAGGAGTTTATGCAGTTTGATCTAACGATCCCCAGAAAACAGGTCGACGAAGCCTATGAGCACGTCTTAGATGAGGCGGCGAAAGAAAGCACTGTCGCCGGTTTTCGCCAGGGAAAAGCGCCCCGTAAACTGGTGGAAGAAAAAGTGGGCAGAGAGAAACTAATTGAAGCCACGCTGCAGCATGTTTTGCCCAAGGCCTACGGGGAGGCAATCCGAGAAAAGAATTTGAAACCCTTAACTTCGCCTAAAATTACTCCTAAAAAGGTAGCTAATGATGGAGATTGGGAATTTGGGGTAGAGATTGCCGAGGCGCCAGAGGTGGCACTGGGGGATTATAAAGGAGCCATCAAATCGGCATTAGCCCAAGGTTTTATTTGGGTACCGGGTAAAGACAGCCAAGAGAAAAAGCCGACTGACGACGAAAAGCTGACTAAAATCTTTGACGCCCTGCTCTCGACTGTCAAACTAACCCTACCCGAACTGCTTCTTGAAGAAGAGGTCAATCGGGCCTTGTCACAACTTATAGACCAAACCGCTAAAGTCGGGTTGACCGTTGATCAGTACTTGGCTTCCAAAAACTTAAGTGCTGAACAGTTACGGAATGAGTATCGCAAGACCGCTGAAGAGAGGTTGAAACTGGAATTTATTCTCCAGGAGATAGCCGATGACCTGAAAATAACCGTCACTGATAAAGAAGTAGATAGCCTCATTGTCAAAGCCGAATCTAGTGAGGAGAGAAAGCGATTTGATAACTCTCACGAACGGGAGATTCTTACCAACTTTCTTAAAAAGCGCAAAGTGCTGGACAACCTCTTGAGTTTGGCCAGCTAATCGAGAAAAGCAGCGCTACCGGGATTGACTCTCCAACAGTAAATTGCTACAATGCGAGCCAAAACCGTCAGTGTTACGGAGTTTTAACGATAGGAAAAGATGGATTCGACAATTAATCCTTTTAAGCCCCAAACTCGGAGGGTAAGACGACCGGCCAGTTTTGCCGAGGCTCTTCTGGAGATCGGCGGGCAGGTAGCCAGTGAAACGCGCAAAGCGGCGGGTGATATTGCGGCGGGGACGATAGATTCCTTAGTAGGTAATTTTCCTCAAGCTAGCGGCGAGCTTAAACCCCAGCAGCCGATAGATCCAGAGGCGGCTTTGCGGGAACAAGAAGCCCGGTTGAGAGCTGAACAAGAAGAGTTGAGGCGACATCAAGAGGTAATCCAAACTACGATTTACAACCGGGAAGAAGAGGAAACTAAACGGCAAATTGAAGGGCTTCAGGCAGAGCTAAAACTTTTGGCTGAAGAGTTGGCCAAAGCCGGCATGGTGGTAGACAAAGTAGTGGATGAGGAAATTGTAGAGCCGGGAACGTATCATGTTAATTTCTTTGTTAAGATGAGGGAATTTTTGATTCAGCTGAGAAAAAGAGTGGTGGAATCGCGCAATTGGATGGCCTTAACAGCTCAACGGGCTAAATCCAAAAACTACTTCTGGGGGCAAGTGAAGAGGTCGGGGACCAAGTATCTTCTTTCCCAAGAGCGGTATATGTCAACGTCGGGCGGTTAATTGATTTTTAGATTTTCTTAGATAATTTTCCTGATTGATTGATGTTATAATGACGCAGCGGAGCCGTAGCTCAGTTGGTTAGAGCGTTGCATTGACATTGCAAAGGTCTGTGGTTCAAATCCACACGGCTCCACTGCCTGGTAAGGAACTTCCTTTAAAGGAAGTTCCTTTAAAGCTATTAGTTGGAAATATGATCGAGCCGAGAGTAATCGAAGTCACCGGCAAGTTTTTGGGAGGATTGGAAAAAGCCAGTGAGGTTTCGGCGTGGGCAAAGGATAATCTCAATCGGGTGGAGGAGTTCCGGCAAGGATATGATGAATTGATTGGGTTAATGAATGACGTACCAGGAGACTCTCCGCTACTGGCAGTAATGCCGGAAACAGGGAAGCTAAAAAGGTTATTGGATAAACAAAAGCTGCCTTTAACCGAAGAAATGGCAGATGGTAATTTTGCTTTGGCTCTGCTCGAGGCCAGAGGGCCGATGATCTATGGCCAAAAAATCAAACAGGGAGAAATAACTCAGCCGAGTGACGAAGATCGACAATATGCGATTGGAACACCCTCAATGGCTACCTCAATTGAAGCTTTGGTGGTAGGGACAATGGGGCATCTTATCGAACGGACTTTTTTCCAATGGGCGAGAAAACATGGTTTTAACCCTGAAGGTGGTTGGAAGAAGGATGATTTCCTTCACGCTCTCATGGAAGTAACGTTATTTAGGCTGGCACAGGAGAAAAGCCTACTACTGATCGATTATTTCCTCCATTCCAATGCCGAAGGTGGCCTAGGTTGGTTAACTTTGGATAAAATAGACAAGTTTAACAACCAGTTGGTACAACTAGAATGGGGAAGTGCTACACCTTAATTTTATATAATATCTAACTCTGGCTGGAACCAGAGCGATGTTACAAGCTTCGCTTATAATATCTAACTCTGGCTGGAACCAGAGCGATGTTACAAGCTTCGCTTATAATATTATAGTGGGGTATTGAGTTAAAAGGGATATGATTTAATTAGTACGGTTATGTCGCTTAAAATATGACTTTGTCAGCGGATGTAAAACCAGGATTTTGGGATTTAGCGGACGTAGTCTATGGGAAAAATGCCGATGGTACAGTTTCAATCATTTATAAGTACGTCGTCGGTGCAGAGGAATGGTTTTCTGAAGTCAGAGTTGACCTAATGGATCCGGCTACCATTCTTAAGCCTCTTGAACCTCTGATTCCTGACAGTAACCAGTTGGGTTTAATGATTCAATATAGTTTAGTTAAAAGAACAATCGGGTGACTAAAGTTAAGAGTTACACACTTACTCTTTTATGATTTTGGCGGATAAGGATCTTAAGAAAGCGTTGCGGCAAAAGCGGATTATTTTTAGGCCGACTCTTGACCTAAAAACGCAGCTTGGTTCCTGCTCAGTTGACTTGAGGCTAGGAACGTCGTTTAGCGTCTTCAAACACAGCCGCTTTCCTTATATTGACCCGCATGATCCGAAGCTCTCCAGTGATATGATGGAGAGTTTAACAGTGGCTGTCGGTGACAAATTTATCCTGCAGCCTGGTGATTTTGTGTTGGCGGTATCGATTGAGTCGTTCAAACTACCCAACAATTTACTGGCTCGGATTGAAGGTCGCTCCAGTTTGGGAAGATTGGGAATTGTGGTGCATTCGACGGCATCGATTTTTGAGCCGGGATGGGAGGGGGTAGCGGTCATGGAACTGGGGAATATGGGTAGGATGCCGGTGGCTTTGTACCCGGGCATGCGGATTGCGGCGCTAACTTTTGAAGAATTGAGTTCACCGGCAGAGGTACCGTATTCGAAGAAGAGGGGAGCTAAGTACCTGAAACAAAAAACGCCCACCGCGAGCAAAATTGCTGAAGAGTCGAGCTAGTTGGTTGCACGAGTTGCTTTTTTTTGCTAAACTAAAATTCTAATCCCACTATTGATCTGGCTTACCATCCAGGGAAGCGGGCGGACTGGGACGAACCCAGAGAACGAAGTTGTCCCGATATTACATCGGGGAAATGGGGTGGAACCATCCCGATATCAATTGGGGTCCCCATGGCTAGAAGTGGCCATGGGTTTTTTTAGTAAAAAGGACATTATGAATGACCAATCGGCTGAAAAGACTGTTAATCAAAGTGTGGTTAAGGAAGAGAGGATGGGAGAGACGAAGACCGTGTACAACGCCTCGGGTGGGGAAGTGTTTTGGAAGAACTTCTTGGCTGGTTTTGGCCGAGCTTTAGGAAGTGTTTTCGTGTATTTGCTTTTTCTGGGATTAATCGTTTATCTATTCACCAATTACCTGTTTCCCCAGATTAAACCATGGCTTGATCAGTACGCCAAAGCCATTGAGGTTTTGACTCAGCAAAAAGGCGGGCAGTCCGGTAATCAACAAGAATTACAACAAATGATGGAGAAATTATATCGATAGCAGTTGATTTGGCCTGGCAAGGAAGTTCCTTGCAAGGATGTTCCTTACAGGGATGGACCTGGTAAGATATGAAGCTTGATAACCAAGAACAACTTGAGGCATTGCGGCATTCAACTGCTCATTTATTGGCGGCGGCGGTGATGGAGTTGTGGCCCAAGGCTAAACGGACGATTGGGCCGGCGATTGAGGACGGCTTTTATTACGACTTTGATTTCGCCGGGTACAAGTCTCCCCCGGGTGAAGCTGACTTTCCTAAGATTGAGGCTAAGATGCGGGAGTTGGTCAAAGATTGGAAAGACTTTAAAAGGGAAGAATTAACGATATCAGAAGCAAAGGCCCGGTATCCTGGTAACTCTTTTAAGCATGAACTGATTGAGGAATTTTCCGAAGGCGGAAAGAAAAAATTGAGTTTTTACACCTCGGGGAACTATTCTGATCTCTGCAAGGGCGGACATATTTCCGAACCCAGCAAGAAACTCAAATATTTCAAATTGCTGTCTGTCGCCGGCGCCTACTGGCGAGGTGATGAGACGAAGCCGGTCTTAACCAGAATTTACGGCACAGCTTGGTTTAGCCAAAAAGAGTTGGATGAGTACATTCGGCGGCGGGAGGAAGCCAAGAAACGCGATCATCGGAAACTTGGTAAGGAATTGGGACTTTTCTTAATTAGCGAAGATGTGGGACCGGGGCTTATCTTGTGGCAACCGAAAGGTAATATCATCAAAGAAGAACTGGAGAATTGGGCGAAACAGGCTGAAAAGTCTTGGGGGTATCAGCGAGTAACGACGCCGAATATTACTAAAGCGGGGCTTTACTACACTTCCGGCCATTTGCCGTATTACCAAAAGGATATGTACCCGCCGATGAAGTTAGATGACGGCGAAGAATATTTTTTGAAACCGATGAATTGTCCGCATCATCATCAGATTTATAAGGCAAAGCCACGAAGTTATCGAGAGCTGCCGCTAAGACTGGCTGAATTTGGCACCTGCTATCGCTACGAAAGTTCAGGCGAGCTGTTTGGACTAATGCGGGTTAGAGGCTTTACCCAAAACGACTCCCATATTTACTGTACTAAAGAACAAGCAGTGGACGAATTTGTGGCGGTGATGAAGCTTCATGAATACTATTACCGGACGCTTGGCATCAACGAATATCATTTGGAGTTGGCTCTCCGCGATCCTAAAGACAGTGGGAAGTATCATGGGGATGACAAAATGTGGGCATTGGCAGAGAAATTGATGCGTCAAGCTGCAAGCAAAGTGGACATTCCTATGGTGGAGTCAATAGGCAATGCGGCTTTTTACGGTCCAAAAATCGATTTTATTATTCACTCGTCCATCGGCCGGGAGTTTGCCATTTCGACAAACCAGATTGATTTGTATATGGGACAACGATTTAAGCTCACCTACACTGATAGAGACGGTTCAGAGAAAACGCCGGTCATTATTCACCGGGCTCCCTTGGGTTCTCACGAACGGTTCATTGGGTTTTTGATTGAGCATTTTGGTGGAGCCTTTCCGACTTGGCTCACCCCTGTTCAGGTAAAAGTGCTGCCGGTAACCGACCGTCAGTTAGCTTACGCTAAGTTGGTAACCAAGCAATTAGACGAGGCAAATGTCCGAGCGGAAGTCGACGAGGGCAACGAAACTCTGTCGGCAAAGATTCGCGATGCCCAACTAGAAAAGGTTGCTTATATGCTCATTGTCGGCGACAAAGAAGAAAAAGAAAAGACAGTTACCGAACGGAGGAGAAGCGGCAAGGATTTTGGGGCACAACCACTGAAAAAGTTTATAGAGAGTATTAGAAAAGAGATTGAGGAAAAGACAATCAATTAGAAATTTATAAATGTATCCTTGATGGCTAATTGCGCAAATAAGGATCGTATAGTACAATTTACCCTGGAGGAGTACCATTAGTCGCCCGTTTTATCAATTAAACCAGCACATTAAAGCGGAAACGCTGCGAGTAGTGGACGAAGAGGCGGGCCAAATTGGAGTCATGTCCAAAATGGAAGCGTTGAATCTGGCCCACGAAAAAGAGGCAGACTTAATTTTAGTGGCCCCGAACGCCAATCCACCAGTCGCCAAAATCATCATCTTTGCCAAGTTTAAGTACCAACAGCAGCAGAAAGAAGCCAGCGGCAGGAAAAAGGCCAAAGCGGTGGACATTAAAGAAATTCGGTTCACGCCATTTATTGCCGAAGGTGATTATAATCAGCGAATTAAACGGGTACGACAATTTTTAGAGGATGGCGACAAAGTGAGACTGACGGTAAAATTTGTCGGCCGGCAAATTACGAGGAAAGACTTTGGAGATAAGTTGTTAAATAAGGCTGTAAGCGAATTGTCGGATATAGCCACGGTGGAATTTCCGCACCGGTTGATGGGTAAACTATTGTATACCCAGTTACAGAGAAAGAAGTAGAACATAGAGCTGAGAGCATGAAGAGTGAGTGAAGGAAACGTATGCCGAAGGTTAAGACCAGAAAAATTGTGGCCAAGCGGTTTAAAATTACCAAGACCGGTAAAATTTTACGCCGGGCTCAGAATATGCGCCATTTGCGGCGGAGAAAGTCTAAGCGGCAAATTCGCGCTTACCGGGTGCCGAAGCAAGTAACGGGAAAAATGGCCAAAAAAATACGAACGATGTTGGGAAGGTAGTGAGCAATAAACGCCGTTTTAACCGTTTGTTTAACCAAACTGCCAGAGCTTTGAAAGCAGTCAGGGCGGCACAGGTTTTTGGCAGATTGAATCGGTTGATGCCTTATACCTTACCTGTCGATAATTTTTTTCGAAGGCATATTAATAAAATTAGACAAAAAGATTGGTTGAAAAGGAGTAAACCATGGCCAGAGTCAAAACCGGGCCCAGCCGGAGGCGACACCATAAAAAAGTCTTAGCTAGAACGGCCGGCATGCGCATGTCGAAGGGCCGGCTGTATAAGGTAAGTCGGGAGGCAGACCTTCACGCTGGGCAGTATGCCTATATTGGTAGAAGACTGAGAAAACGCGATATGAGGAGGTTATGGATACTTAGAATTAATGCGGCTCTCAAAAGCTATAAGTTAGAGATAACCTATTCTCGTCTTATCCCGCTACTAAAAAAAGCAAAGATAGAACTGGACAGAAAAATTTTGGCAGAGTTGGCGGTAACTGATCCGGATACTTTCAAGGCTGTGGTTGACAAAGCAAAGGGCTCTCAATAAAATGCAAGTAATGACTAGTTTAATCGCCTTCACCGCTTTCTTTTTTAGCCTCGGCTAAAGGGGAGCGGTCAGGTGGCGTTTTTGACAAGCTCCCCAAGGGGGCTTTTTTTATTGGAAAAATTACTCACAATTGCCGCCAGCTTAAAACTTAAGTAGACTAGAAGAACGATGCAAGAACAAATAAACAATCTTAAAAACGAAGCCATTGCGCTTATTACCCAGGCAGGTTCAGCCAACGAGCTCGAGGAATTGCGCCGGACGTATCTCGGGCGAAAAGGCAAAATTAATGAATTTGTCAAACTCATGGCCGAAGCAACGGGTACAGAGCGGGCACAACTCGGCAAGTCAATTAACGAAACCAAGCAGGTTATCGTTCAAGCACTTACTGACCAGGCAGAAAATTACCGCCAGCAAACAGCGTGGCTGGATGTGACTCAGCCAGGGAAATTGCCACCGATGGGGCATTTGCATCCGATAACCCAAGCGATTGAGGAAATCACCAGGATTTTTGAAGGGATTGGCTTTACGCGTGTCAGATACCCGGAAATTGATTACGACTGGTATGTCTTTACCGCGCTTAATATGCCGCCCAAGCACCCGGCGCGGGATGAATGGGAAACGTTCTTCATTGACGCCTCTTCCCATCCTAGTAAAGGCGAGTTGGTATTAACGACGCATACCAGTAACGGCCAAGTGCGAGAAATGGAACGGGTTAAGATACCTCCGATTAGAATGCTTAATATTGGTAAATGCTATAGGCGGCAACAGGATGTGACCCACACGGCTATGTTTCACCAATTTGAAGGTTTGGTGATCGATTCGGGAATCACTATCCAACATTTGAAAGGGACGCTCAACTATTTCGCCAGGAAGTTTTACGGACCGCAAGCTAAATCTCGAATTAGGCCGTTTATGTTTAAGTTTACTGAACCAAGTTTTGAAGTTGATTTCTCCTGTGTCCACTGCAACGGTGAAGGCTGCAGATTTTGCAAGTCCGGTTGGCACGAAGTCGGTGGAGCCGGAATGGTACACCCTAATGTTTTGAAAGCGGGCGGGATTGACCCGGAAAAATATACAGGCTTTGCCTTTGGTTGGGGGGTGGAGCGGGTTTATACCCTAAAGCCAGGATTACACCTTGATGATATTAGACCTTTATATAGCACCAATTTGGAATTCCTTGAACAATTTTAAAAATTGAAAATTTATGAACATTTTAATACCCCACCGTTGGTTGTTGGAACACTTGAAGACCTCCGTTTTGCCCCAAAAAATCCAGGAGTATTTATCTTTGTGCGGGCCGAGTGTGGAACGGTTGAGTAAGGTTGACGGTGATTGGATCTATGACATTGAGGTAACCACTAATCGGGTAGACATGATGAGTGTGATCGGTATTGCCCGAGAGGCGGCGGCGATTTTGCCAGAGTTTGGTGTCAAAGCTGAACTGGTTCCGCTGACTTTGCCACCGATAGCTAGTTACAAATCACTGGACATAAAAATCATCAATAATCCTCAACTGTGTCAGCGGATTTTGGCAATCAAACTAGGAGGGGTAAAAATTGGACCGTCGCCAGAATGGCTACAAAAACGTCTCATCCAAGTGGGACAACGGCCACTCAACAACGTCATCGACATTACTAACTACGTGATGTGGGAAGTGGGGCATCCAGTGCACGTGTTTGATTATGACCGGTTGACTAAAAAAACGATTGCCGTTCGTGAAGCTAAAAAGGGTGAACGACTGAAAACCTTGGATGATAAAGTTCACCGACTTGTCGGTGGGGAAGTAGTGTTTGATGACGGTACAGGAACAATCATTGATTTGCCGGGAATTATGGGGACGGCCAACACGGTGGTGACTGATAAAACAACCAATATCCTACTGTGGATTGAATCGATTGACCCGGTTAAGATTCGACAAGCGTCCATGACACTTGCGATTCGGTCACAAGCAGCGGTACTCAATGAAAAACAGGTAGATCCGGAGTTGGGACTGATGGCGGTGTTACGAGTTGTCGAACTGTGCCAAAAGCTAACCCAAGCCAAGGTGGCTAGTAAACTGGTGGATATTTACCCGGTCAAACCAGTTATTAAGCCAATTACCTTAACCGATGAACGATTGACCACGTATTTAGGCCTTCGAGTTGAACCAGAGAGAGTAAAAGGGATTTTGGAAAGGTTGGGGTGCCAAATTCAAGTTAAAAATGAAAATTTAAAAGTTAAAAATAATAAAAAAGGCGGGGATGAGGAAACTATCAATTATGAGGTGGTGCCGCCGACCTGGAGGGCAAGAGACCTAACCATTCCTGAAGATCTGATTGAGGAAGTGGCCAGAATTTACGGCTATCATAATTTCCCCAGTTCCGTCATGGCAACAACGATTCCAGATGCGCCGTCGGAAGAAAACTTTCGCTTGGAGTACCAAATAAAACAGTGGCTAACGGGCTGGGGATTTACTGAAATCTATACCTATTCCATGGTAGCCAAGGATTTGGTTTTGGCGTCAGGATATCCTCTGGCCTCACACTTAAAAATCAAGAACCCGTTGTCCGACGAGTGGGTTTATATGCGTCGGTCTTTGGTACCGTCGATCATGGCCGTCGTTGAAAGTAACCAGCGTGATATGATTCGGGTCTTTGAAATGCAAAATGTTTTTCACCCGGCAGGAAAACGGTCCGAACTACCGAATGAGGAATTACAATTAGTGGTAGCGACTACGACGAGTTATCAGGAGTTGAAGGGTGTGGTTGATGGGTTGATGACTAAGTTGTTTTTGGCTAATGAACTTTACGTAGTGCCTACTAACGTTGATCAGGATGGTTTTGGCGTGGGGCAGACCGGAGAGATAGTGGTCGGGAAAAAACGGCTAGGAGTAATGGGACAATTGAAGGCAAAGAAAATGTGGGTGGCGAAAATTTTGATGAGGGAGTTAATGGCTTTGGCCAGAACGCACCCCCGGTATATTCCGATTAAAACCACGCCACCGATTAGGGAAGACTTGACGTTTCAGGTTCCAGATAAAACCTACCTTGGTAACTTGCTCCTTACTGTTGCTAAGACGAGTAAACTGGTGGAGACAGCGATTATTTCTAAGCGTTATAAACCACCAACGGCAACCGATTCTACCAATATTACTTTGACTCTGACTTACCGTGACCCCAAGAAATCGCTGACTGATAAAGAACTAATGCCGGTTCGGAAAAAGATTGCGACCTCCTTAGCGCAACTGTATTCAGCTCAACTGGTTGGTTTACTGGAGTAAAAGTAGCGACTCTTCCCGAGGTTGTCTCAAGTGTTAACCCCCGGGGTTGGAGGAGATAATGGGAAACAACTTATATCACTTCTCCTGTGCTTAACAGGACCCTGATTTTTACTCCTGATCCAGTTTCTAATTCTACTATCGAGCGCCAAAAATCTAACTTTTCAACAATTCTATCAGCTTCGTCAGGAGGGATCTGATACCAGTCGGTTATTTCCTTAGCGGAAAGAAAGCTGTTCTTTACAACATCTCTAGCAATAGCCGCAATAACTCGTTCGCTTAATCTTTCCATTCTCAACCTCGTCGGTGGCAAGACGCTGCCAGAGATTAATAAACTGCTGTCACTTTAGACCAGTATCAATTCCGAGGTGACTACCTAACACCACCTCCGAAGTGGTGAGGAGGTCCGAGGTGTTGATAGGTGGTGACGAGCTAGCCTTCGGCGAGAAGTACGTATCCTAAAAAAGGAAAGACGTCTTGATTTAATGTCCCCAACATCTCTTCTCCACCATACCAAGTTCCGATACATAATGTGTCCGGAGAAGCTGTCCGTAAGCAGGGAGCAAGAGAACTGACTCCTGCTGCCAATACTGGAGGGTTGTCTCCGCCGCCTTGAATGATGGCCACTCTTCCACCACTGCTAAAGTAAGTTGTTTCGTCAACAGCACCATGACCACTTAGACATTGACGACATTGACTGGTGTCAAGCAGGGGAATTAATGGTAACTGTTTCTCAGTCATAGTTGGTATTATAGATCAGGGTAAAAGAGTTGCATCCGAATTAACGGGTCGAATGGAGATTCGCCTTGGACGGTACGAGTGATTATCCTGCCATCAAGGTGGTAAATGAACGTTGTCATTTCATCATCATCGGCATCCGGAAAGATCGCAATTGGCTGACCAGCTAAGATAAAAAGGTTTTCTGATATTTCCATAACTTCATCGTTTTCATTTGCCGTTGGTGCCCAACGGACACCTATTTCCGACGGATAGTCGATTGGCCAAATGCCGCGAGCTAATTGTTCACTGATGGCTTTAATTTCTGCTGCTTTTTTCTCTTTTAATGTCTCTATGTCCATTTACATTACCTCAAAATTGCTACTTTTTAAGGAGTCGGGCTAGGAGCGGGAGTCGGTTCTTCCCAAGTCACACCGCCGACGCCGATACGATGTTCTTCGGATTCGGCATTCCTACCGTCTTTCATGGTGACTCTGACTCGGACGGTATGGCGGCCGGTACCTAGATTGGTGGTTTCGCTAATGCGACTGCCGGTAAAGCTTAGGTGAACTGAGCCGTCGACCAAGAAATCAACTTTGTCAATGTCGCCTTCGGCGATGACGTCTATTTCCACCGGAATGTCGTTGCCGTCAAAGTTTTGATGGTCTTCGGGTTTTTTGAAGCGGATGGCGATGTCTTTTTTGGAATCACATTGTTCCCGCGGCGGTTGGTACTTGGGGTCGGAATAACCAGCCAGCCAAGCGTCGATGCCTGACTGCCACTTATTGACTTCTTGGTTAAACGGATCTTTTTCTTGTAAAACTACAAATTCCTTTTCGTCGTAGTCGCCTTTGGCGATATCGACTTCGGTGGCGAGCTTACCGGATGATTTGCAGAGTTTGAGCATGGCGTGAATGGGGTCGGGAAGAGAAGGCAGAGTGCCGTCGATAATGTATTCAGTTCTTGCGACAAAGCCGTGGTGCTCCGGATAGCCGGAAACGGAGTCTACTAAAACGGCCTTGATGTTACCAGGAATTGGCCAGGGTTCGGAGGCATGGTCTTTAATGACTTCGGTCATAATCCGCCGCCAGATAGGCGAAGCGCCGGTAACACCCGAGGCTACTTCTTTCATGGGGCTATTGTCATTATTGCCCACCCAGACGCCAACGATGCCCCGACGATTCCAGCCGACGGTCCAGTTGTCGCGCTTGTCGTTGGTGGTGCCGGTTTTGACGGCAATTTCATTGCCCATATTGAGATAGGAGTTAGGGCCAAAAGTTAGCAAGCGGGCGTTGTTGTCGCTTAAAATGTGGTTAATTAAGAAGGTCTCAGATTCTTCCAAAACGCGCCGGCCTTCAATAGATTTTTGTTCATACAAGGTTTTGCCATCCTGGTCTTCGACTTTGAGGATGCTGACCGGTTCAATTTTATGGCCGCTGTTGGCAAAAGCGCTGTAGGCGGTAACCATGTCAAGAAGGCGAACTTCGCCGCCGCCGAGGGTAACTGCCAGACCGAAGCGGCTCAAGTTTTCAGTTGTCGGTTCGAGGGAGGTAAAACCCAGATCGAAAGCGGTCTGGAGCATGTTTTTGACGCCAACTAGAGCCAGCAATTTGACCGAGGGGAGGTTTAAGGAGCTCCCCAGAGCAAAGCGGAGTTGAACCGGGCCGCGGAATTTGCCGTCATAGTTGGCCGGAGCATAGGCTGGTTGACCGAAGCCACCAGGGAATTCGGTGGCAGCATCGACCAACATAGTGGCTGGGGTATAACCCTGTTTAAAGGCGGTAACATAGGTAACTGGTTTGATGGCTGAACCGGGCTGGCGAAGGGAAGTAGTGACGTTGACTTGACCATCATAATCCTTAGCAAAAAAGTCTTTACTGCCGACCATAGCCAGGACTTCGCCATTGTTAGGATCCATGACGACAGCGGCGCCGTTGCCAATGTCTTGATTTTTCACTTTTTCGATTTCTTCGCTAACAATGGTTTGGGCTTTCTCCTGCAAGTCGAAGTCGAGGGTGGTGGTAACTTTGAGGCCGCCCTGTTCGACCAGACGATCGCCATAGATATCAATTAGTTTTTCTTTGACGTACATGACAAAATGTGGGGCTTTGATGCCGACAGATTGGGGGAGAAACTCAACGTCGGCCAATTCTTTGCCGACAGCCTCTTCTTGTTCTTTGGTAAGGTAACCGTCTTCGCGCATCCGACGAAGCACATGTTTGGTGCGGTCAATATAAGCATCCGGGTAGGGACCATAAGGCGAGTAGACGCTGGGACGCTGAGGCATGCCCGCCAGAATGGCGCTTTCGAGGAGAGTTAAGTCGTTAACTTTTTTACCAAAGTAAGTTTCAGCGGCGGTAGCTACACCCCAGGCAGTGCCTCCATAAGGCGCTTCGTTCAAGTACATCTGGAGAATTTGGTCTTTGTTGTAACGCCGTTCGATTTGGACGGCTAAGATAAACTCTTTGATTTTTCTCGGGAGAGTGCGTTCGGAAGAAAGCAGGACGTTTTTGACCAGCTGTTGAGTGAGAGTGGAGCCGCCGGCTAGCTGGCCCCGAAAAGCGATGGTCAAAAATGCCCGGGTCAAGCCTTTGGGGTCAAAACCGCCATGTTTATAAAAATTTTGGTCTTCAATGGCCACCGTCGCTTGTTTTAAATACTCAGGCAAGTCTTTAAACTCAATGGAGGTACGTTGCTCCTGGCTAAAAACGTCGTAGAGAAGATTGCCCTCCCTATCTAAAATTTTGGTGGCAAAGCCTTCGCGGCGAACGACTTTGTCTGGAGAAGGCAAATCGCGGGCGTACCAGGCGAAAAGCAAAGCGGTTAGTAAAGATCCAGCAATAACAACGAGGAGAAGGCCCAAAGCGGCAGTTCTAACCAGTTGAGCTTTCTTTAAACCGCGGGGTAGACGGCGAAACTGGTGAATTCCTATCAGGCGTTTCCGCCATAGTTGACGCCAATTCATGGTACTATTTTAACAGAGGAACGGTGAACGTTCCAGGGAAGGAAAGTTTCTAGAAAATTGTCTGAAAGCATTTAAATAATTTCTAAGGAAAATTTATATGAAGTTGGTTATTCAACGAGTTGATGAAGGATTGGTGACAGTGGCCGACAAAGTGGTGGGGAAAATTGGGGGGGGTTACGTGGTGTTAGTAGGAATTGGCAAGAATGATGAGGAGAAGGTGGTGCGGGCGATGGCCAAAAAGCTGATTGACCTTCGAATTATGGCGGATGAAAAGGGGAAGATGAACCAGTCGATTGTTGAAGTTTCTGGCGAGATTCTACTAGTATCTCAATTTACCTTGTACGCCCAAACAGCTGGTCGGCGGCCCGGTTTTACTCAAGCGGCGTCACCAGATGAGGCTCGGAAATTATTCGAATTATTCGTAAACGAGATTAGAAAAGCCGGAGTTATAGTTCAAACCGGACAATTTGGCGAGTATATGAAAGTAACGCTAACTAACGATGGGCCAGTGACCATAATATTAGAGAGTTAGAAATCCCTTCGACTGGTTCCCTCCTTCGTCCTTCGATTAACTCAGGACTACGGTGGGCAGACAGGGCAAGCATGAATTATGAATAAGGCAACAGTAAACAGAACAGCAAACAAAAAAGACTCTTGAAACAGTTTCAGGCCTGATATAATCGAGGGGGGGAGATTATTGGAAGTGTCTAGGAAAGTGGGAAAACATATAATTGGGGACTATGACAATTGATGAAGCATTGACCAGGCGAGTGGATAAAATATTGCCTTCTAAAGAGGGTTTAAGGCAGCTAATGGAAAAAGGGAAGATTCGGCTGTATCAGGGTTTTGACCCGAGCAAGCCGGACCTTCACATCGGTCATTTAGTGGGACTATTGCAACTTAAAGCTTTTCAAGACTTGGGTCACGAAGTCATCTTTTTGATCGGGGACTTTACCGGCATGATCGGCGATCCGACTGATAAATCGGAGACCCGAGCCAAGCTAACGCGTAAACAAGTAGAAGAAAATGCCAAAACCTACCAAAAACAAGCGGGTAGGATTTTACGGTTCGAAGGAAAAAATGCTGCCAGGATGCGGTTTAATTCCGAATGGCTTAAGAAACTAACTCTTGCCGATGTGATTGAGCTATCAAGCAATTTTACCGTACAACAACTGATTGAGCGAGATATGTTTCAGAAGCGGATTGGTGATAAGAAGCCAATCTTCTTGCACGAATTTATGTATCCTTCGCTAGTGACGTACGATGCTATCGTTCTTAAAGTCGATCTGGAAATAGGAGGTGGTGACCAACTTTTTAATATGACTGTCGGCCGACCGCTTATTAAACAACAAATCAATAAAGATAAATTCGTCCTCACCACCAAATTATTGGCTGATGCGGCAGGCAATAAGATTGGTAAAACGGCCGGTAATGCCATTAATTTGTTTGCTGATGCCAACGATCTATATGGACAAATAATGTCGCTGTCTGATGAGGTAGTAATAGAGGCGTTTAGATTAATCACTGAAGTACCGCTGGCGGTGATTGATGATTTAGCCGCAGAAATGAAGACGCGACCAATGGCGGTCAAAAAGCAGCTGGCGTTTGAAGTCACCAAGCTCTGTCAAGGTAAAGAGGTGGCCCAAGCGGCGCAAAAACATTTTGAGCTGACAGTTCAAGGCGGAAAAGTGCCAGAAAAAATAGCGACTGTGCCTAACTGGAAAACTCCCTTGACTGCTTCAGCTACCGTGGCTCGAATGGTTCCCGATACAACCCACTCGGAAATCAAGCGGCTGATGCGACAGGGTGGAGTAGAATGGAATGGGGTAGTAATTACTGACGTAACAAAAATGATTACCCCTAAATCCGGCGATGTGTTAAAGCTTGGTAAGAGAACCTTTGTCCGAGTAAAAACTGATGAGTCTAAGTAAGAGACAGCGGAAAATTTGGACGATAATTATCTTTATCGCCGGCCTAGCGCTGGTGGCGACATCACTACTGCCTTTTTTCTTTGCTTCTTAACTGGCGGTATAAATATTTTTCTAACACCCTCTTGAAATTTTGCTTGTTATACTAGGGCTATGGCTGCGATAACATCCAAGACGCCTGTGGAGAAACTGCCGATGGTGGGGCCGACCTTCGCCAAACGGTTGGCCAAGCTCGAGATACGTACGGTGGAGGATCTTATCTACCACGTTCCCCATCGATACCTTGATGTATCGATGGTAAGCCAGATTGGCCAAGTGCAAGCAGGGGAGACGGTAACTGTTACCGGCCAAGTGGTGGCGGCTAAGAATATCTTTACCAAGCGGGGAAAAAGAATTCAAGAGGTGACAATTAGCGACGGCACTGGCCAGCTGACCGCCGTTTGGTTTAACCAACCATATTTGGTGACGACATTTAAAAAGGCTGGAAAAATTTCTCTGGCTGGGACGGTGGACCGGTTTGGAGCGAAACTATCGATGACGACGCCGGAGTACGAGATAATCACAAGAAACAAGAAACAAGAAACAAGAAACAAACTTGGGAGCATCCATACCGGTAGGTTGGTGCCTATCTACCCGGAAACATATGGGGTGAGTTCCAAGTGGTTACGATCAAGAATTGCTCCGATTTTAATTGACGCTAACGTCCTAATTGCCGATTGGCTACCAGAACCGATTCGGACGAGGGAAAAATTGTTGCCATTGCCTCAAGCATTAATTAGTATCCATTTTCCTGACAATGAGACAGCTATCGACACTGCTCGTAAACGGCTGGCGTTTGATGAATTATTCCTCTTACAACTGGCGTCACAAAAACGCAAGTGGCTGTGGCAAAAGGTAAAACTCTCTCATCCGTTAGCGGTCGATCAGGAAAAGGTCTCGCAACTTATCGCCGCCCTCCCCTTTAACCTGACTTTAGCCCAAAACCGAGTGGTGAAAGAAATTCTGTCTGATTTAGGCCGATCGCTACCCATGAATCGTCTACTGCAAGGTGATGTGGGCTCGGGCAAAACCGTGGTGGCCGCCATCGCCATGTATGTGGCGTATCTTAATAACCTTAAGTCGGCTCTCTTGGCGCCTACCGAAATTTTAGCCCTGCAGCATGCACAGACGCTCAATACTATTTTGGAGCCGAAAGGATTGACACTGTCTACCCAGACTGGGAGTCGAAAAGATAAACTGGAGAACGCTAATATCTTTATCGGCACTCATGCCTTACTCTACAGAGATATCCCTAAAGAATTAGGTTTACTGGTCGTTGACGAACAGCACCGGTTTGGGGTAGAACAGCGGGCTAAACTGCTTAAAGCTTCGAAAACGCCTCACCTTTTGACTATGACCGCTACGCCTATCCCCCGCACCATTGCCTTAACTATCTATGGTGAGCTGGATCTGTCGCTTGTTGACGAGATGCCATCGGGAAGGAAAGCAGTGAAGACCTGGGTGGTACCTCAACTCAAACGTTTACGGGGCTATGACTGGATTAGAAAACAAATTCAGGAAGATAAAGTGCAGGTGTTTATCGTTTGCCCGTTAATTGAAGAGTCGGAAAGCGAAGGCCTCACCCAAGTCAAGGCGGCGGAGGCGGAATTCAAACGTTTGTCAAAAGAAGTGTTTCCTGACTTACGACTAGGCCTATTGCACGGACGGATGCGGTCTAAGGAAAAAACGGCGGTGATAAGTGAATTTTTGCAGAAAAAATTAGATATTTTGGTCAGTACGCCGGTCATTGAAGTGGGGATTGATATTCCCAACGCTACCATAATGGTGATTGAAGGAGCGGAGCGATTCGGGTTGGCGCAACTCCACCAACTGCGGGGTCGGGTGGGCAGGGCAGAAAAACAAAGTTATTGTCTATTGTTTACCAGTAAGAATGGGGGAGCGACGCAGCGGCTAAAGGCGATGGAAAAAACTCAATCGGGATTTACCCTAGCGGAACTCGATCTAAAACTGCGCGGGCCGGGAGAACTGTATGGACTCCGTCAACACGGCTATCTTCGACTCAAGGTGGCTAATTTTTCTGATCAAGCGCTAATGTCCAAAACTCATGATTATGCCCGGGAGCTTTGCTCTTATGACCCTGACTTAAAAAAATACCCGGCCTTAGCTAAGAAACTAGACTTAATTTTGTCAGCCCAAATTGAGCCAAATTAGAAATGGTGATAAGCGGATTTTTCCTGGATGTGATACAATTAGTTACCTCAAGGAGAATTTATGGGAGCGTTACCGAAACGAAAGATAAGTAGCCATCGACAAGGTAAGCGGCGAAGAGCAATTTTTCTTCGGCCGGTAAACTTGACTACTTGTAAAAACTGCGGCAAGCCCAAACGACCACATCAGACCTGTGGCCATTGTGGTTTTTATCAGGCTACCTAGTACTCCCAGCTTGGATGTTCATTAGTCTCCTGTTTCACGCGGGAAATGATGAGTATATACTAGCGGTATGAAACAGGCGGCTGACCCCAGGCACCAGAAACGGATTCGTCTGGTGAAAGATTTATTTGCTTATAGCTTTAGTCATGGTCTAAAACCAACATCAACGATTAAAACCCTATTAGAAAACCAAGAAGAAATTGATAGGTACATTCAGGCAGCGGCCCCCGAATGGCCGCTAACTCAAATTAATCGGGTTGACTTGAGTATCTTAAGGCTGGCCGTGCATGAATTGCTGCTTCGAAAAGTTCCCCGAAAAGTGGTGATTGACGAGGCGGTAGAACTGGCTAAAGCTTTTGGTTCCGAAGCCTCGCCTAAATTCGTTAATGGGGTGTTGGGAACGGTGGTAGAAAGGTTGACCGTCACTACTTTTGGATAAGTTCCTACTAGGAGAAGGAACGAATTTGAAGTTAAATACTTAAATAGAACCAGCTGGGCTGTATGTAACGTTAAGGATCAGTTATTATATCTTGTTATGGATCAACAGCAAAAAAAGACTCTTTATCAGTTGATTGTCAATACTCTCGGGTGTAATCCCGGCCAATTATCTCAAGGAACCGAATTTGGGGCGGATTTGAACGCCAGTCCTTTAGAAATGGAACGATTGGTAAGTTTGATTGAGCGCGAATTTGATATAGAATTATCTGCCACTAAACCAGGTGAGTTGATGAATATTGGACAATTGGTCACTGACATCGAAGAGGCGATGTTGTAACTGGAACCAGTCCAGGGCTGTGTGTAATGTTAAGGAAGAAACTATTGTATCTTGTTATAAACAGCTACGCTGTATGTAACGTTAAGGAAGAAACTATTGTATCTTGTTATGAAAGCTAGGGTGCCGGCTATCAACCAAAAACTCCTGACTATCGCTTTGACCCACCGGTCGTATCTTAACGAGCATAAAACCGTCAAAGAACACAACGAGCGTTTGGAGTTTTTGGGTGATGCAGTATTGGAACTAGTAACCAGTCAGTACATCTTTGAGAAATACCCGGATAAACCTGAAGGGGAAATGACGGCGCTAAGGTCGGCTTTGGTGCGCACCACCACGTTGGCCGAAGTAGCTGAAAAACTTAAGTTAGGAGACCAATTACGTCTAAGCCGGGGTGAGGCGGCTTCCGGGGGAAGGGAAAATCGGGCACTTCTCGCTAACACTTTTGAAGCGGTACTCGGGGCGTTGTACCTGGATCAGGATCTAACCGCAGTCAGAGAATTTTTGACAACCTGGCTCTTTCCAGAACTGGCTACTATTGTTACTAAGGAGCTCTACCGGGATTATAAGAGCACCTTACAAGAAGAAGTCCAGGCTGAAGGACAACCATCACCGGTGTATGAAGTGGTGAGTGAAGTTGGACCCGACCATGATAAGCAATTTACGATCAGGGTGATGGTGGGGACCAGAGAGTTGGCTGCTGGTTCGGGTAAAAGCAAGCAGGCTGGCCAGCAAGAGGCCGCCCGAAGAGCGCTTGAGAAACTGGCGAAGGGTTGATACAATCGGAGTTTACTGGTAAATCGTTATGCTCAAAATTAAATTGTCTCGCACTGGCAAACGAAATGAGCCGCACTATCGGATAGTCGTCGCCGAAGCCCGGTCTAAAAATCAGGGGCGGGTGGTAGCTGCTTTAGGCCATTACAATCCGCGGACAAACCCGAGCACCTTGGTGATTGATAAAATTCAATATCAAAAGTGGCTAGCGGTAGGAGCACAACCGACAGCCAGTGTTCATAAATTAATAAGCAAGGCAACCTCATGAAAGACCTATTAACTTTAATTCTTACTAACATTACTACCCATCCGGACAAAGCCCAAGTTGACCAAACTCAAGAGGACGGAGTGGACGTTTACACTATTACTGTTGAGCCGGATGATATGGGTCGGGTAATTGGTAAGAGCGGTAAAGTAATTAGGGCCATCCGCACTTTGGTATATGTAGCCGGAATTCGGAGCGGAACCCGAGCCAGAGTCAAGCTTAATGCCGGAGAAGAGGTAGCCGGTCAAGAACCTTCGGCTTTGGGAGCTAGCGGGCAAACGTTAGAAGACGAGATTGACCTGAGTGAAGAATTGCCTCAAGAAAAACAGGAGGAGAAAGCTACCGAAGTCACTCCTCAAGAAACAGACGATACTAAGGAGTAGCGTCGAAGATTTCGGGCTTGGCAGCCTGGTTAGAAGGAAAAGGGGTTGGGACGAGGCTCGGTGGCCGGAATGGCGCCAAAAGTAGCCACAAATTCAAGGTTTTCCAAAGTCGACATCATTGCCTGTTGGTTAGAGGTGATCTCGGGAAGGGGAGCATCGATAGCCGTTAAGTTGGCAGAAGGCAGGGAATAATAGGCGATTAGTTCGGCTTGAGCGCGGATAAGGTCGATGGGAGTTTCGGGATTAGCATTTCGGTTCAGGATTAAAGTTTTGGGCTGCAACAGCGGCCTAGTTTGGATAAGCAAGCCAAATAAGTTGAGCATTTGCGACTTGTCGCCGGTGACTCCAGCGGAAATATCCATCTCGGCTGTTTGACCGGGAACGGGAGCTTGACTAACCTGCTTCTGAGTGGCGCTGTCCGTGGCTAAGGGACCGGGAGAAAAAGAGATGTCGTTAATAAAAGCTTGGGCTTTCTGAGCTTGGGCTTGAATAGAGGCTAGGGTTAAGAAGACCGGTTTTTCCGAAGGCAAAACGGTTTCCAAAAAGGCCACCTGACTATTGAGGCTGTCAAGATTGAGGCCTTGAAGGAAGTCGACTTTAGCAGCAATCGCTGCCAATTTTTCCCTGGCAGTAATGATCTCTTGACGGTTACTCAAAATCGATTTTAGCTGGGGGATGGCTATAAAGGGAACGGAAATGATAATGGCCAGAACGATAAGTAAGGGTAATCCCCAGATTTTAAGCCAGGTTTTGGCTTCGTCGCGAGAGTAAGCGGGAAGTGGTTCAATCATCGGTTAATTACCTTCCTTTTCATCTGAAACTGTCGTGGCCGGAGAGGGCGTCGGATTTGGTTGAGGAAAGGCTATTTCCTCCTTGGAAAGAGTGATGCGGGCGAGGTACTCGGCTGTCTCATTACGGCTGGTCGACTCGATAGCGATGGTTTTAAAAAGAGCTTTAAGAGGTGAAGTTTTTAGGGCTTCGACGAGGTTATAAAAGCGAAAAACGTCAGTGGCTATGGCGGACAGGTTAACAGAATTTTCATCCTTGAAAGTTAGGTTTTGCAACGTCACTCCCTCGGGCATGGTGTCGAAGGCAGCAGCAAGAATGGTTGGTACATCGGCCCGACTGGAAATGATTTGGTTAGCTAACTTGAGTTTGGTGTGTACTAAAAGGTATTTGACCTCGGTAGCGCTAAGGGATTGGAGGACTTGTTTCTCTTTGTTAATTTTTTGGTTCAACGAGGCCAGCTGGATGCTGACAAAAACACGGAAGGCCACTAGAGGAATTAGGATGCCCAGGTAGGTTAAGATAATGACCGTACTGATCATGATAATTTTCCGGTGTGACTCCCGTTGGCGGGTGAGGCTGGCTTGACGGCGGGATAAAAGGTTGACTGAAAAAGAATCTTGAGGCATTTTACTCCACGGTTTTCATGGCTAAACCGGTAGCGATGGCAAAGGTAGCCACTTCCTGGGAAAAGGCGCTGCCGCTTCTGACTTCCATAGCTTCAAAGGGATTGCCGATAGCGACTTCGACTGAAAGGGAATTGGCCAGGAAGGCGACGATGCCAGGTAAATAAGCGCCGCCGCCGGTAACGATGACTGATTTCAGGTTGGTTTCTGGCCTTTCGGAGCGAAAATATTGAATGGTTTTTCTGACTTCGCCGACCAGGGAATTAAAAACGGGCAGAAGAGAATTTCTGACCTTGCCTTCTAACTGATTTTCCATTAAACCATAAGAGCGTTTGTATTCCTCGGCATGAGACGGATCCAGGCCTAAACTTTTTTCGACGGCTCTGGTTAAGGCCAAGCCGCCGGTGGGTACGGAGTGAGTGGTAACAATAAAACCGTCATCAATGATGACTAAGTCTGTCGAGAGAGCGCTGATATTGGTGATGACGGTGGCTCCAGATTGATTAGTTTTGGCGGAAAACACCCGGGAAAGGGCAATGAGGGAGGTTTCCAGGCCGGCCGGTTCGACGCCAACCCTCTCCATCAAGGTTACCAATTGGTTGACTCTACTTTTACTAGCGGCGGCCAAAAGCACGGTCATTTTTTCTTCGCCGCTGCCTTTGGGTGGGCGGCGCAAAACCGTGTATTCCAGGTTGACTTCGTCCAAGGACACCGGAATATGCTGTTCGGCTTCCCATTGAATGGCCGAGGATAATTCGGCGTCGGTCAAAATGGGCATGGTAACGACGCTGGTAAAAGCTTCAGTTTCAGGTAAGGCTAAAAAGACGGGTTGGCCCAAAACTTTTTGCTCTGCCAAGAGTTTTTTGATGGTTTCGGCTAACTGGACGGTGCCGGCTTCCTCTTTGGGTAAGACTTGACCGACGGGGTTATAGGCGCTGCCTAAACTTCTAACGACAAACTTGCCTCCCTGGTGGTCGAGGCCAACAAGTTTGATGGCATAGGAACCGATGTCTAGTCCGACGGTAACGGCCATAAAATGCTCCTCGTTAATTGGGTTGGGAATAGGCTGGGCAGGTTAGAGTTCATAGGTAAAGGCTATTGAATGAGGCTGGAACCGGAAAAAACAACATAATCAAAAATTGAGGGAATAAAGGGGTTGGTGCGGGTAGTCAGAATGGCCCTGGTTTCTCCGGTTAGGGCCTTGGTGCCTTCGGATTCGATGTTATATTGTTGGGGAGGGAAGCTAGCTACCCAACCTCCTCGTGGAGTTATCCGAATGGGCATATCGGCATAGGTGGCTCGGATACGAAGAAGGACATCATTACTCGTAAAACCAGGGACAAGGCCAAACCCTAGTGCCAGCCTCCAAGCGCTACCGGGTGGGGCGATTACGAAAGTGTCGATAAAATTGTCTCCGGAGACACAGCCGGCACCTATAAAACCCCAGCGTCTGACCGTCGGGCCGGCCGCGTTGTAAATGGCCACCACAATCCCGCCGGCAGAGCAGCCAGCGGTTGGTTCTCCCCAATCAATCCAAAGGCCGTCGGTGCCGCTGACACCGCTGACATTAACGTCAATGGTGTGGCCTTGGGGGACGATGACTTCTAAAATATCATCCTTCTCTATTTGGTAATCGTAGGTCAAGCTGTCGGGGACGCTAAAGGTATAGGGGGCGGGATTATAGACGTCGCCGATATAGGGGAGATCGGGCAAGGGCGTAGCCAGACCCAAGGCACTTTCGATGCCGGCTTCGGCGGCATTAAAGACCCTGGTGGTTTCCTCTTCTTTTCTGGAAACAGAAACGTCTTCGGTGGTTCTAGTGGCCACGGAAATGCCGATAGTTAAAATCACTGCCATAAACAATAAAATAATAAGGGCAATTTGGCCCCGATTTGATTCTTTTACCATTACCTTTCCATTGTAGCCACTGACGCGGCTTGTAGTCAATGAGCTCTGAAAATGAATTTAGTAAGTTCTTAATAAGGTGGTGGTGACAAAGGTTTCCCGGACTACATCTGACGGTCGGGCGCCAGTTTCGCCGCGCTGCAGGGTAAAGGTGATACCGACTTTGGGTGGGGTAAAAACGGTACCGGCGATGCAGGTAAAAGATAAGTTGCTGGCGATAATATTACTGGCAGTCAAGTATAAACCGGCGTTGAGTTGAATCCGGTTCGGGGTAACACTAGTATCAATTTGGATAGTGTAAGTAGTCGGTGGGGTAGTGTTTTTGACGATATCTAACTGGGTGGCGGGGGAGCCACCGACGCAGGTGACCGTATCGGCATTTCTAACTAAGCGCTCAATTTGGGCCAGGGCATAGTCGCCGCTACTTCTGACTTCATTTAGACGGGCGGCTTTGCTGCCGCCTTGGACGCTGGTTAAAAATAAATTGACCGTGGCTACGGCTAAAATAGCGGTTAAAGTAACCACTACTAAGACTTCGATGAGGGTATAACCGTAAACTAACTTCATCACAAAGGATTCCACTCCTCTAAACTGCTGGTTAAACGTGACTGAAATTGCTGTGTGCCTTCCCACCACTCGACAGTGACGATTATGTCGACCGCTTCCGGGTCAGGGTTGGCGTCTTGGTTAACCGGAGTGATGGTTAAGAAACGTTCAAAATTGGTACCAGGGATATATTGGCTGCCGGAGCAGACGCCGGCGGTAAAGGGGGAGAAAGAGGGACCATTAAGGTCTGGCAAAGTGGGAGTGCAATAGGTGGTCATGCCCACCGGTAACCAAGTGGTGAAGGCAAACCAGCCGACCCGGTCGCGTTGTTGACGAAACCATTCCACTCCCTCCTGGGCATAGCGGGTGGATAGGGTTTGGTCGCTACTCTTGCGGCTGGCTTTGATGCTTAGCGATAAGGAATGGACGACGGCGACCAAGACCACGGCGGTAATGGTGGCGGCAAAGATGACTTCGATTAAAGTTTGGCCTTTAGTGGTGGTTGGTTGCGGGCGGGTTTTATTCATTAGGGTAGTTGACAACGACAATTGGTAAAATTAGTCGTATAGGGCACGCCACCGATAAAACAGTTTGGTTGAGCAATCATCTGCATCCCACAGTTACCTACGGGTATATCGAAACACAGAAATTGTGGTGAAGGACCGCGACCACGAACATTACTGTCGGTGCCATTAGGGTCGGTGCCGACACTGGCACAGGTGGCCCCGGGAATTGTAATACAAAGCTGATCACAGGTTTGGTTAGTAGCCCCATTGGCAATAACATTGTAAAAGGGAACGGAGACGACGGGGCCGATGGAGGCCAGGCGAACATATTCGGTGGTGCCGCCTTGGCCGACGACGGGGCCGCTGCCGTTATCGGGGATGCCGGTTAAGACTTCGAAATTGAAAGTTAAGGAGTTGGTAAAAAGGACGTTAGCTTTAAAGGCAGTAGAGGAAATTAATGGACCGGTCCCGACGCCAAGGCAGATGGCTTGAGCCTGGGCAGTATTGGTGCCGCTAGTGACAATCACCCGGTAACCGTCTAGTTGAGAGCAACCGGCGGGTTTGTCGCCGGCTGTAGCCCGTTTTTGGATGGTGCGCAAGAACTCGGTGGTTTCCTGGGCGGCGTTACGGACTTGTTGCTTCTCGTTAAAGCGGCTGTAGACTGCTAAACCACCGCCCAAAAGAATGCCGGTGACGGTAACAATAACCAGGATTTCAATTAAGGTAAAGCCCTTCCTAACTAGGTTGGACAGGATAGCACCTAATTGAAGCTTTTTCCACTGGTTAGCTGGGTAGTTAGCACTGGGCAGAAACCACATACGTTGTTCACGGCTCGCCTAAACAAACTCTCGTGCCAGGACCAGCCAGAGTAGCGGGAAGGTAACTAATGCCATATTCTCTACCTGCTGTCGTACAGGTACCGGCAGCACAGCCGGAAGCGGGACAGCCGTAGGTGTACACATAAGTACCGCCGACTGGGTCTTGGACACTATTGGTAAGATAGGTAGCGCCTACTGCAGTTTGCATATTGCCACTGACGCTGACGTTGGGATAAGTACCGTTGTCAGAACGATAAATTTCCAGGGCGGTTCTGACTTGTTGGATGTCGGCTTCACGACGGGCGTTTTGGGCGCGAATGCGGGTGGTACGGTAACTAACGGTAGCAATAGCCAAAAGGACGCCAATCATGGCCATGACAATGAGCATTTCAATGAGGGTAAAGCCCTTCGATAAGCTGCCTCCTTCGCCGAGACTACGAAAGGCAGGCAGGGTAACCCTACGAGACAGAGAGAATGGGAGGGTTGAGGATTTTAATGAGGAAAGTTTCATATATTCCTATTGCTGATTGCTAACGCAAAAATAGTTGCCGGTACCATAGGCACAGCTGTTGTTGGTGGCGTTGCCGCTGCCCGTTTCTTCCAGCTGCTGGGTGCAGACACAATATAGATCGGAGTTACAGGCGAAAACATAGGTGGTGCCGCGCGGGTCTTTGGGCTGGCCGTTGGGTAGATAGGTGGTGGTTGACCACAAGTCCGAACAGGTTCCCGGCGGATTGGGAGGATAAGCATTATTGGCAGCGTAGTATTGTTCGAGGGCTTTCTGAACCTGTTTTAAGTCCGCCCGGCGGCGGGCATCGCGGGCGCGGGGAGTTTGGTTGGCGAAAATGGACATAACGGCAATTGTTAAAGTGGCGATGAGGGTAATGACGACAATGATTTCAACTAAAGTGAAACCTTGTTTTTTGGACAGTTGCATTATTTTGAGTATGGCAAGAATTGGTAGCGGCGTCAAGGGCAAGGGTAGGGTATAGAGTGTAGGTTATAGGTTATAGGGTATAGGGCATAGAGGATAGCTGATAGTGGATAGAGAAGGATGAATAATAGCGTGATTGGGATACCAAAGACTTAAGGGGAAGGGGAGACAAATTGGGTGAGGAAAACCTGGCTAAAGCGGGTTTCGGCCAGTTTCAAACCAGTAGTATCTTCGGCGGTGAGCTTGACAATATAGGCACACTCTTTCTGACCACACTGGAAGCGGTGGCTGACAATGCTAGCAGACATAGTACTCACCAGGTTTTGGCCGTCGCCAAAGTCGAGACTGACTGATTGTAAGGGGCTATCGTAATCAACCACCGAATAGCCAAATTCAACGTCGCTGGCTTGGCCGCTGACTTCCAGCTGGCGGGTTTTGGGATTCAAGCCGGGCTGGGTATTTAAGTACAAAAGAATGGGTCTATTGAGACAGGTGCGATAACAATCGCTTTTACAGTCGGTCACGCCTTGGCTTAAGCGTTTACCCCGGCCGGCCTGAAATTTGGCGTCGCAACACTGATAACCCCAGCCTTCACAGGTAGCTTGGGCCTGGCCGCTACCCGGGTCAATAGCTTCGGCCGGCTTTTGAAAAGCAAGGCTAAAGTTGGATAGAATCAGGCGACCGTGACTGTATTCCACTGACCG
>Ga0155073_114_pt1 | contig 31703 bp, 21 predicted proteins | sample RifCSPhighO2_01_FD_106041 | JGI IMG/M metagenome (GOLD analysis project Ga0155073, IMG submission 106041) | Microgenomates group bacterium RIFCSPHIGHO2_01_FULL_45_11
TCGTATCCATCCAGGCATCGGTAAATTCTCGCCGCTGACTGACCGAATGCGTCGATGGTGAAGCCACCCGAAATAAACTGTGCTTCCTGCCTGATATAGCCAATGGTGACTAAAGCGCTGCCGGGAAATAGCCAGACCCGATTTAGCAACCAGAGCTTTCAACTCTTGTAGGGTAAAGCGGTGCATATGACCCAAGATTTCCCGCTTAAGCTGCCAATCAACTAGTCGTTCTAGCCAATAGTCCACTATCCACCAAGCCCTTTCAAGAGGCACGACAAGGTAGAGCCGACCGTTCGGTTTAAGGACTCGGGAAATCTCGCTCATCAAGAGCGCCGGATGGTTGACGTGCTCTAAAACATCACTCGCTATCACTCCGGCAAATGAGTCATTTTTAAATGGCAATCGCTCTCCGTTTCCAACTACAGTGACCGACGCTCCCGCCTGCACCATGACATCAATTTCGAACAATTCTATGGCTTTATTATCATTAATGATCGCTCGCGCCAACCAACTATCGCCGGTACCAATATTTAACACTCTCCCCCGAACTCCTTGAAGCGCCTGTCTCCCCCAGCGACGGTGATGCCAACGACCCAACCGCAACCACAATTTAAAATCAAGCATTAAAAAATCTCCTGTCAATTTCTGTTTCTAAACGGGATACTTGCCGTTTTAGGTTGTACTGCCGTTCGGCTCGCTGCCGGTTTTCTTTCCCTACCAACCTGCGCCGTTTCTCGTCCTTTAGGGCTTCTATTAAAGCCTTTATCAATTGATGGTCGTTTTTTTGTTCCACCAACCAATTTTGCTTATCTTTCGGTAAGAGTTCAAACATGCCAATCTCCTCGGCTATTCCCCCTGAGTTGGAGGCTACTATGGGCAAACCGCTGGCTTGCGCTTCCATTAACGCATGACTAAAGAATTCTTCAGTCCACTTAATCGGTCCCCAATAAAGGTCAATTGACGGTGAAACGAAAATGTCTACCTGTCGGTAAATTTCTGGTAACTGATGGTGACTGAATTTACCTAATATTCTTATACCTTTAACTAGACGAGCAGTCTCTAATAGGTTGCCTTCACCGACTAACCATAGTCGCGCCTCTGGTACCGCTGCCACCACTCGCTGCCAGATTTCTAATAACCAGGCTACTCCTTTAAATCGTTCCATCCTCCCGACAAACAGGACCCGTAACTCTTTATCACTGCGTTCCCGGCGAGGCGTAAACCGCTCTAGGTTTACGCCGTAATACAACTGAATCAGCCGGTCACTGGGAACGCCGAGTTTCTGGAGCGCTTGTTCACTTCTCCTGCTTCGCGCCACTAGCAGGTTGGCGGCTTTAAGGATGAAGCGTACCTGCCAACTATACGGTGGTAAAAAATAAGCCGGGTGATGGTCGAGGCTCGTCCAGACTTCCACAACCAACGGGATTTTTTTAGCTCTGGCAACTGCTGCCGCTTGGGAAGAGTCAAAAAAATACAACTCGTGCGTTTCTAAGACATCAATGTTCCTGCATGCAGAAGCTAAATCTTGTAAGTGAACCCATGACTGGTGAGTCTGTCTCCTTAAAATCCACCGTACCGGATCTACGCCATAGACAGGTTTTAATGGTAACGCCCGCCAGTCAAGACCGCTTCGAGCGCAAAATCGGGCGACTTGTCTATCAGCCGGTCCACTGATAAAAACCGGCGTAAAACGGCTGAATTGCCTGGCATACTCCGCTTGGGTTACTCGGGGAACTACCCCGCGGACTATTCCAATCTTCATAATCACTAAGCCTCATCTGCTCGCCACCATCGCTTGATTTTTTTGGCTAGGGTAAGTTTGGGCAGCTTTAACCACTCCGGTTTAACCAGGAAAACCACCAGTCCCAGCCAGCCAGCCAAAGATGCCAGTTGATACAGCCGATACCGCCAGGGTAACTGGATCCTAAACACCAGCCGATCGCCGGCGTTGAGGGTCGGCAAAAAGACGTATTTGAAGTTAGGGCCGGCTTTGTAAATCTTTAAGGCTTGACTCTGGCCGTTGGCAACTACTTTTGCCTGCCAAAAGGGATGCCAGGATTCTTTAAAATACACACCGTATCCCTGCCCTACCCCGCGCAAAAACTCTAGCTCCACTTGATCCTGACTACGGCGGGTAGCTTTAAAATCCTGGTCAAATACCAATTGATTGGATTCGTGGTCGCCTAACAACCAGGTAATAAGTCGGTTTACCAGTTTGCCTTCTTCATTATCCCAGTCAAAGCCGTCAATGTGGTTTAAGATGTTCATGCCTGACCAGATGACTCGGCCTTCGCCAAAACTCCCGCCGGCAACCAGGGGCATGCCTTTAACCGTTAAGATTGGCCGAGCCCAGTCCCTTAGAGAGCTATCAGTGGAAACACCCCACGGTTGATCTTCCCAGATTAAGGGCCTAAACGAGCTGGTATTGATGTCATTCGTATCGAAGAGGTTTGTAGTCAATTCGTAATCTCTCGCCTTGCCTAAATCCTGCCACACTAAACTTTTGGTAGGAAAAAATTCGGGCGTTTCTCTTTGCTGCCAATCGGCAGCGGTGAATTGCCAACCGGTATCAACAAACAGGTTGCCGCCGGCTTTAAGATACTGGTCGAGAAGTTGCCAGCTTTGTTGTTGATCTTTAGGATTTTTATAGTCATAGCCGTATAACCAAACTAAATCAAACTGGCTAAGTTCTTCCGGGGTATAGTCGGTGACGTGAGGGCGACCATGGATAAGGATCGCTTCCTGGTAGGGTACTAAATTATAGACGGCTTTGCGAAACACTAACTCATACATTTTGTATTTAGGTTCATCTTTACCGATGACTAAAATTTTGGGTCGGGTATCTACATCGATTATCGGACCGACTGCGGGCCATTCATATAATCCCAAACCATCATAGAAGTGGGGGGTAATTACCTCGGAATGTTTCTTGAGTCCCACAGTGACTAACTCTGCTACCGGGTCGGTTTTATGGTTGAGTAAGACATATTTAACTCCGAACCACTGGGAGAGCTCGGGTATAACCGGTCGATCTACATAGGTCATATCCTTCCAAAAACCGAAACTGCCTTCATATATCACCTGAATGGTTTGATTTAAGACGCTATCGTTATCATAACTGTGAAGGAGAGTATTTCGGGTTAGGAAAGGGGAAGCAATTCTCATTGAGCCGCCATTGGGAGAGACAAGCAAGCGCCAAAAATCGCCTCCAGGAATGGACTGCAAAAAGGTAGCTACTTCTGGCTCGACCACGGTCTCATCTCTCAAGTTAGCTAGGGGTATTTGCCATTGCTTTACATCGGTAAGTTGAGTGAGAGGGCTGTCTTGGCTCCTTTGACACCAATCAACGGAGTATGGCTCCCAAAGATTACATTGGCTCATCTCCCGACCATAACGGATTCTATCGGTAACCTCTCCCGGCCGGTTACGCCAAAACCATAACCAACCACCGGTAACTATGATGATTACAACGGTTATTACTAACTCCCTTAAGCTTTTAAGCCAACGGTTGTTTTGGATAAAGCGAAACGGAAAGATTACCCAGTAAACTAAACCAAAGACTCCCCAAGCCGCCACCACTGGGATCAGGACTCGGGTCGGATAAACTAACACCCGCCATTGATTAAAAAAGATCAAGATGGGCAGGCGGCTGAAAAATGCCAAGATCTGGGGAGTGACGCCAATTGTCATCATGATCAGACTCGCTCCAAAAGCTAGGATTAATCTTTTTTTCTTGAAAATAAGTCCCATCACAGCTCCCAGAGGTAATAACAAAGTTATGGCTAAAGGAAAAGAAAAGTGCCGAAAACGGTCAAAATCGGCATCTTCTGGTAAATCGAAAGAGAAAAAGTTTTTTAGGTCAATATCGTTGTAATAAATACCTGATTCCGTGCCTCCATAAATGACGCCGCTGCTGGCCAAACGCCGGTATTCCTGGTAGGGTAAAAGCCAAAAGCTAATCAAAAGAACCATCACGAAAAAGAGGGCTAGTAAGCTTGTGGCCAGACGTTTCAGCCGCTGTAAGCGGTGATCGGGGTTAAAAACGGCTACCCCTAATCCATAGATCACCATAAAAAATATCGCTCCCAGAGCTACCATAGGATGGGACAAAAAGCCGAGGGCTAAACTGATTGCGGTCAAAACCCCGTAGGCTCGGGTCGTAACACCTGGGATGTGATTGAGACTTCTTCCTAACCACAAGTCAAAAAACAACAGAATCCAGGGGAATAAAACCATACCAACGCTTTCGGCAAAAAAACCCCATTCAAAAAGCCAGATATAGGCAAGGGGAGACAGGAGATAAAAAAGGCCAGCTACAAAGGCTACGATCCATACCCGCCACCGGACTAAGGCAAAGGTGTAGATGCCAAAGGCAAAAGCGGAGACGGACAGAAAACCGACCAGTTTGACCCAGGAAATAAGCCCTACATTGGTCCACTGGGATAACGCGACAATGATGATCTGAATTAAGGGGGGGTACATGTATTTTAAACCCACCCCCTCACCTTCCTTCGGGTTCCAAAAAGCAACATTGGGGAAACTCTTATTTACTTGAACGAGCCGGTTGATGAAGGCGGGGGTGTCGTTGCCGTGGAGTTTGACTAAATACTGACCGACGAGCACGTAACTTAAAGCCAGGTATATAACCAGCGTCGCTACAGTCAAAATGGTAATTGAGAAGTACTTTAAAAAAAAGCGCTGATTCATATTCAGAGGGGTGGGTTAGGTTTCTTCACTCTGCCACCATCTTAGCATCCTTCGCTTAAGAGTTAATTGAGGCGGTATCCATTTGGGCAGCCGCTTCGGAAATATCAACCAAGACAATAAGCCCAGAAAGGTTAAGACTCCCAGCAGTTTAAGAAGCTGATACCACAGTGGTCTTTTAATTTGAAAAACTAGTTTATCGGCAGAATTAATAGGGGGTAAAATTACATACTGATAATAAGGCCCGGCTCTGAAAATTGGTAAGGGCTGGGGCTTACCGGAGGCAACCAAAGTGGCTTGCCAAAAGGGATGATAGGCTTCTTTGAAATAAAATCCATACCCGGCAGGCAGATCACGCTTTAAGTTAAATTCCACCCGATCAGAACTACGCCTCACTGCTTCGAAGTCGGTGGGCCAGTGAAGGTAGTCAACCTGCTTTGGGTCCGGCAATAACCAAGCAGTCAGACTCCTTAATAATTTGACCTCTTGACTGTCCCAATCATATTCACCAAAGTGGTTTAAAATGTTCATCCCAGACCAGATCACTCGGCCTTGGCCATATTGGCCGCCGGCCAGCAGTGGATAGTCGTTGACCGAGACGAAAGGTTTTGCCCAGTCTCGAAGGGTTTGGCCAGAAGAAACACCCCAGCTTTGATTTTTCCAAATCAAAGGTTGAAAACCAGTAGCGTCGATAGCCTCTAAGGAAATCAAGTCAGAATGAAGTTGGTAGGCGCTGGTTTTGCCTAAATCGAGCCATTCGAGTTTGGCTAAGGGGTAAAATTCAGGAGTTTCTTCCAATTGCCAATCATCATTGGTAAATTGCCAACCAGTATCGACGAACAGGCTGCCGCCGGCTTTGACATATTCATCCAGAAGCTGCCAGGCCTTACGACGGTGGCGATGGTAGCGTTGGCCGTAGAGCCAAATGAGATCGAAGGATTTTAGCTCGGGCAGAGAGTAAGCAGTCAAGTCTTCGCCGCCATTGACCATCATGGCTTTCTCATAGGGAACGAGGTTAAAAATCGCCCGCCTGAAAACCAAATCGTATATCCTTAAATCCTGACGACCAATGACTAGAATTTTAGGCCGGTTATCCAGGCTGAAGATCGGTTCGCCTGAAGGCAGCGCAAATAGCGCTATCTGGTTGGCCACATCTGACTGCAGGACTTTTTGAAAGCCGGCCTCGATAAGTCGAGCGGTAGGTTCGGCTTCACCCATGAGCGCATATTTGACTCCAAACCAGTGAGCGATGTCGGTAGTGGCGCGAGGTTCTACATATTCCTGACCCAACGTCGAAAAAAAGTTGCTTTGCTGAAAATTAGCCAGGCCTTCATTTAACAGGTTGGTAGTGTCATAACTTTCCATGGTACTGGGGGTGGCGACGGCCGGCACAACCATCATAGCTTGACCTTTTGTCGGGTCGATGCTGACTCGGAAGAATTCTTCTCCCGGCAACTGGCGGTAAAAATCTTCTTCTTGGGGATCAAGGTAATGACTTTGGTAAAACTGGGTCAGAGACCGATGTTCGGTTAGTAATTTAACTAGGTTGGGCCAGAGGTTACTGACATTATCTAGACAAAAAATGGGTTCGTACTGGCCATAAATTACACAGTTGCTGATGTTGAGGCCGTAACTAATATTTTCCGTACTGCCCACTTTATAGCGCCATAGCCATAGCCAAACGCCGGTGACAACTAAGGCAAGAGTAGTTACCAGAATGCCTTTAATCAACTTGAGTAAACGAGATTGACTGATCAAGGTCAGGGGTGAGAAGACTACAGCAGTAAAACTAACCACTCCCCACCCGGCTAAAAGCGGCAGCAAGAGTCGAACGGGATACAGGAGGCTTCGCCAAAACCAAGCGCGTTTAGCTAGATTGCCGAGGCCTGGAATTTGAGCAATGAGGGTAAGCGCCTCTGGACTAACGGCGATGAGGAGGGCGGTGACGGCGACAATGATGCCGATTAACAACCGTCGGTGACGCTTAATTAGGGCGGCGATAATCCCCAACGGCGCCAGTAAAGCCAGGGCTAAAGGAAAAGCAACGTGGCGGAAGGCGTAAAGACTTTGATTACTTGAAGGGAACGAGTAATAGGAAAGAACGGTTTTTAAATCGATATCGTTATAGCGACTTAGGCGGAGATCGACGTAGTTTTGGGGACGATCAAGAAGAGCGATATGGTTATTAACTAGATAAGGAACCAGCCAAAAGCTGGTGATAAGAAAAGTGAACAGGCTAATTTTTAAGCTAGATCGAACCCATAAGCCAAACCGCTGGCGCTGGGAGAAGGAAGGGTAATCACCAAATCGTGAGGCAAGCCATCCAGACATTCCCAGCCAAAAGCAAGCAGCTATAAAGATCAGAGGGTGGGAGAGTAAAGTTAAGCTTAAGAGCAAAACGGTGGCAATGAAGTAAAGGCGGATGGTTACGCCGCTTTGATTTAAAAAGAGACGGCGAAGGTACAAATCGTAGCTAAGGCAGAAAAAAGGGAATAAAACTCCACCAATAGCTTCGACGATAAAACCAACTTCAAACGGCAAAAAGTAAGCCACCGGCGACAAAATATAAAAAATGCCGGCTAGGAAACTGGGTGTCCAGGCTTTTAGGACCGATAAGGAAAAACAGTAAAGGCCAAAGGCAAATAAAGGAATGGATAAGAAACTTAAGAGTTTGGTCAATTCGATAACGTTTAAGTGAGTAAACTTGGTCAATGACAAAATTAGGGCAGGGACAAAGACCGGGTAATTATCGACTAAAACCACTCCCCCACCCTCTTTATGGCTCCAAAAATCCAGGCGGGGAAAACTTTGGCTCATTATTTTTAAATGGCTGATGAAATAGGGAGTGTCGTTGCCAAAGACGCGGGTCAGGTAGTGGCCGGCTAAGACATAGGTGATGACGATATAGGCGGTGAGGACGGCTAGGGAAGCCGGGATGATGATAATTGATTTTAATTGAGGTAGCCACTTCATACTAGAGGTGGGGCTGACTGGTTGACGGCGGCACGGAGAAACGTTTCCAAACAACGGCAGTGCTTGTCCCAAGAAAATTGGGCAGCCCGACGATAACCGGCTAAACCCAATTTTCGAGCTAAGTGATGATTGGTAATTAGGTTGTGAGTAAGGTCGATAAAAGCCTCAAGATTACCGGGGTCGACTAGAAATCCTGTCTGGTCGGTTACTAAATGAGCGGGGCCAGCGGCTTGCCAGGCGACTACTGGAGTGGCGGCAGACATGGCCTCGATAATACCCATGCCAAAATCCTCTTCGGGAGCGGGATAAATATAAACGACCGAATTCACATATAACTTTATCAGGTCTTTCTCGGTGACATAACCGGTAAAAATAACTTTGTCCGTTAACCGGAGCTTCTCTATTAAACTTCTAATCTTTTGGGTATAGTCTGTCTCTTCGCCGGTGATGACTAAATGGAGTAAGGGAAAGTCGGGGGCTAATTTTGCCAAAATTTTAACGGCCCAGTCAAACTTTTTCTGAGGCACGTGCCTATTGGTGACTAAGATAAAGGGTTTTTTTACTACTCTGTCTGTCAAGCGAATTTCACCGGTAGAGCGATCGGTGGCTAAAAGTCGGCGAAGGAGTCGATTAGCGCCGGCAGGACAGTTTTCAACTTCTCGACCGTAAATAGCTTCAAGGACGCGCTGGCTATATCGGCCATTGGCCACCACCAAACGGGCACTAGCTATCACCCACTGATCTAGATGATACATGAGCGGTTTAAGCATCCGGCCTAAAATTTTGGAAAAGCGCATCGGTTTATCAAGCATGAGGCCGACTTCCCGATCAATTTTTCGCTGGTAGAGCATTCGGGTAGGTTGAGCTAAATACAAAATATAAGGGGTTTTAAACATAGACCAAACCATGAAACAAAACCAGGCTGCCGGTTCATGATCCCCTACTACGATGTCGTAGTTTTTCAGCCTAAAAGCGATAAAAGGCGCCAACGCGGCTAACACGTAAATCATAGTGTTGAATTTCAGCCGTCGATACAGCCAAGAAAAACCCGGCAATAACTCTTTTAGCTTGAAATTCTGAATCAAATCGGGGAAACATTGTTCCGGCCAGATGAGGGGGGAAAAACAGTCGACTTGATGGCCTTGACGCCGTAACCACTCCACTTCTTTAATTACCAGTTTTTCTCCCCCACCCGAATAGATAAAAGCCATGTGCACAAAAGCAATTTTAAGTTTGCGGTTCATAGTAGTTTTAAGGATGACTAATAAACTTCTAAGGCTTAAGAGGCTTATGTTGCGCTTTGTATTCGCTGTCGCTCATGCCATTGGGATCGCCTTCAACCCGATTTAATCGGGTTTTCGGCTATCTTGCAATAAAAGCCATGTGCACAAAAGCAATTTTAAGTTTGTGGGTCATGATGAGCGGTTATGATCTATTAATGAGAGTGAGGCTGACTCCGCCGCCGGGAACTCTACTCAAAATGGTCGTTTCTAAGTTAGTAAAGGGTGCCAGTAGTTGTTTTAACCAGGATAAAGACTTTTTTTTTATTGGACGTTGATCAATTTTTGTCCAAGCCCAATAGTGCACCAAATCAATTAGCTGATACAGCCAATGGTGAGCATACTGCCAGTTTACTACTTGATAGTTAGTCTTGGCTGCCAAGCTCTGCAACTGTCGGCAATCAAAGCGGTGCAGGTGGCCGGCTAAAGTCTTCCCTGGCCAACCTAAGTTTTTAAGCAACCAATAGAAAGTCCCGGGTTGAGCTTCCAAAGGCACAAACAAATGGAGTAATCCTCCTGGCTTAAGTATGCGGCTAACTTCTGTTAAAACTAAAGGTGGGTCTGGCAGATGTTCCAAAACATCAAACAGGACCACGGCGGAGAAACTGTCCTTTTTAAACGGCAGTTCGTTGGCGGTGGCCACCAGAAATTTAACTCCTTGGGAGTCCTTTTGAGCATGAGTGATTGCTGCCTGGCTAACATCTAGGGCTATGATCTTCAAGTCGGGCCGGTAAAAGCGAATGGCTTTGCTCATGCCTCCGGCGCCACAGCCGACCTCAAGTACTCTGTCTTGTACCTTGCCTAAGTCAGCTAAACACCGTCGCAGCTTAAACGCTTCCAGGCAAGTGGGTGCCAGCCGGACTTGATCACTTCCCCAAACTTGAGATTGGTAATCAAAGGTCATGCCTATCTAAAGCTACTCCTCACCGTAGAACGAATTAGTTTAATTTAGATGAGAGTTGGTCTTAGTTTAAAACTAAATGGGCTAATTGATCCCTCAGTCACGATCCAAATGGACTGAAAAGACAGTGGTTTCTTGGAAATGGTTGACTTTTGTAAACCAAGTCGGTTCTTGCTCGGCTAACTGTCGATAGTCGTTGGAAAAACCGGAAACGATCATGAGGCGAATATCGTTTTGACGGAAGAAATTTTTTACGGTTTCCTTATTTTCTTCCCAATTGGTAAACGCATCGCCTTCAATATAGAAAAATGGTCCAAACATTTGGCCGACTAAGTTCTTGCCTTCAATGCCGTTGTACTTGTATAACGCGTAGGCTAAAAAGTCGGCTTGGGTGGGAACCAAAATGGATCCGCCCTGGTAAGATTCGGCGATAATTTTGGCGAGAGGGCGAAAAAACCACCACTTGTAGGGCACGAAGCCGCCATTTTGGGCGATCACTTGCCATAATAGTTGAGAGCTTAAAACCAGGGCAATTATAGCTAGCCAACCGACACGGAGGGTTCTCCATAAACTGAACTGGCGAGGTAACCAATATAGTAGCAAAACAGCCAGTAGCAAACTGACAAACATTTGGGGCCAGTTCATGAGCCGATCTACCCAAATCCGATCCATCCAACTTTCTTTGTAGGCGGTAAAACCGAGCATGAAGGAAACAAAGCCAATGTTCATCAAACCAAAAAACCATATCCATTTGGCTTTGGGGCGTTGCCAAAAAATCAGCGCAGTGACTAGGAAAGTCGCGATAAAAATACCTTGACTAATATGGGTGTAAAGGAGTTGCTGTGCGGTCAAAGTTTTGCCTTCAAACCACTCGCCTTTAGCAGTCGCGAAAAAATTGGTCCAGACCGGATAGATGGCGTTACCGGTCCAGTCCAAAAGATATTTCATATATGGAAGAATAATGGCCAACCAACCGGCGAACACCCCTAAACGTTTATCCCAATTGCGGTACAGAAAAAGAGTCAGGAAAACTAAGCCAGCAGAAAAAAGCCAATATTCAGCGCGATTCAGGGCGGATAAGCCTAAGAAAATTCCAGCTAAAAATGCTCTCTTTGGCCATACATATATGGCTATTAGCATTAACATTGTACTCAACGGATCGGTCATGCCGGAGGCGTCGGTGAAGATACCGATGGGGCTCAAACTGGTCAAAATGACTGCTCCCCAAGCGGCGGCCCGATTCCAATAGCGGCAGACAATCAGATAGATGAGGGCAATGGAGATGACACCGCTGACTAAGCTCACCAGCCTAACAATAAGAATGTCGGCCGAACGAGTCAGGGTGAATAAAACTACTAATAACAGTGGGTGTAAGATCCCCCAGTAATACTCCAGGCCTTTGAGATCCCACAAGCGCAAGAAACCTTGGTGCAAACCGATTTCTTTGGTTAGATAGCCAATCAACCAGTGGTGGAAGACGTCGCCATACCAGAAAGAGCCGAAGGTTTGGATGTCGGTCTTAAAAAACAAAAAGAAAAAACGAGGGATGAGGGCAAGGAGAATAACGGCGAGTCCTACCCAGAAAGAAAAGGTGACTTCCTTACCTTGATCCTTGTTGATCTGTTCGTCACGCTCGTCGTCGTGATCGACGGTAAGTTTGGTTAAGTTTGCATGGCGTTTATGTTTATCATTCATATTCACCTACCGGCTTCATCATACTGCTAAGACTGGCTTGTTTTAAGATAAGCTTGGCTAGTTCTTGAGCGGCAATGGCATTACCAGAGGCGGTCCAGTGGCCATCGAGGTCGTAAAAAAGGGCCTCGGTTTCCTTAGCGGCTTCGAAAGCTTGATACCAATTAGTGGTAGCTACCCCAGCTTGGTTTAGGTTGGTTTCGATCATGGTTATCGGCAGCCAGTCGTAGGCAACGGTTGGCTTAAAGCCAGAAATTTCCCGCCCCTTTTCCCATTCACCCTCAAAAAAGAGGCCTCGGGGAGCAATGACCACTCTCAAGGTAATTCCCTGACGGTCGAGAAGTTCTTTCATCAGTCGGAGGTTAGCGGTGGGTAAGAACCAGGCTTGACGATAGCCGGGCCACTCCATAGCCCGTTCGTAGATAAAGATGTCTGTCGAAAGATTTTCCCAGGCTAGTTGGTGGTGACGGTTAAACCAAAACGTAGCGATTTTGGTGTAGAAGTAGTGAGCTAATTTTGAGTGGTCAAGCAGCCAATTGAACCAGTAGTTCGGACGCCTGACGCTATCGGTGATAGGCTCGATGCTAGCGGGAAAGAGTTCTTGACGAAGCTTGTCGTGGCGTTCCCAGCCGCCGTAGAAGTAATCGTCGTGGAGGTCGGAAAAATCTAACAGTGAGACGACGAGGTCGGGGTTTAATTTTAAGCCTTCGGTTTTGAGGTATTCGAGCTCTAAAATGGGCGAGTAGCTGTTGACGCCGGCGTTGACGATTTCCAAATCTTCTCTCCCCTGTTGTTGTAATTCTTGTTGAGCCAGGTCGCTGAAGCGATTGCTTTGATCAATGCCCCACCCTTGGGCAAAAGAATCGCCGAGAATGAGAACACGGTAAATGCCCTCAGGTTTAGGAGTGGTAATTTCTTTTTCCCGAAGCCCTAATGAGTTTGTTTTAACTTCGGTTTCAAAGTCCAAACTCTTCATCACACCGTGACAGTTGGGAATTAAACGATGATGAAGAACTGGATCGGAGGCGATACACGTCACCTTGCGCTCACCGATTAAGCGCCTAAGGCGTTCTTTGATGGTTGTCGGTGGAAAGAGACGAATGAGGGCTTCGGTGATAAAAAGGCCGATAATTATCCCGACGATACAAAAAGTGAGATGCTTAACTTTGTTAGACTGGTGCATCACCCTTGAGCATAAGAGAGTTTATGAGGAACTGCAAGTTTAGGTTAGACTAACGAATGAACTGAGTTAATGATGGTCTGATGTTGCTGTGTCCACAGCTTTTCTTGATCGTGAGTTGATAACCAAAAGGCTCCCAATGGAAAAAAGTTGCGGCCGGAGCAGATAATTTTAAGACTACTCATGGGGAGTGAGGCGGCCGGTGACACCAAAATTGTACTGATTATTTGTCCCGCAGCCCTCGAGGCAGGCGTAGCCTCTCACTTCCGGGCTTTCGAGATCGAGACGGTTGAGTTTGGCGTACAACTTAAAACTTTTAGGACAGTAGGAGTTGTCTACCTCATAATCGTAGGGCTTACCGGTGACGGGGTCACAGGGTACTTCTCTCATCCAGGGCTGAAGTTCGCCGGCGCCACACTGCTCGACGATTCGCTCTGGGGGAAAACAGTCGTCATGCTCATCAGCGTAATAATTAATGGCATGGTTTAAGCGTTGAATGTCGTCTTTTCTCACCGCATCAAATGAAAATTGTCGTTGTTGCCGATATAAACCATACCAACCAACGATAACAAAACCAGCCACCAACACGCCGATGACCAAAAATTTGAAAACCAGAGAGTTAACTACAGCTTTCATAGTGTTACTGTTGCCATTTGACTAAGATGAGTTTACAACAAAAGCTATAAACTGCCGAGGCCTAAGAGGCCTCGGTATTCAGCCCTTCGGCAAGTGCCAGCTGGTACCTGCCTTCGGGCTGGCAGTATGTTTACGCCTGGATTCCCGCCTGCACCGAGGTCTTCGATCCTGAGGGCTTAGAACGAAGGGCTTCGGCGGGCAGGCATCCCAGGCTTAACAAGCCTGGGAGTTCTGCAGGCAATAAATAAACTCACGAGAGCATTGCCCTCGGTTTCCCGTCCAGTGGACGGGAGAAGTATATTGCGTCTTGGATTCTCCGTCCAGCTGAGCCGGACGGAATCATATTATTTTGATCGCCTTCAACCCTTTGACCCATTCGACGGGCTCAGGGCAAGCGAGCTCAGGGGTTTTCGGATATCTTGCAATGAAAAAAAACATTGGCTTTATTATTCGAGGATTTGACCAGTCTTTACCTAACGACCCGATTTACAAATGGCGGAATTTTGCTCTCCACTTGGCTAAGAAAAAAACTATCCGCAAAATTTTCATTTTCTGTCCCTTAACTGAAGGCCGGGAGTACAGGTATAAAAACATCACGGTTATTCCCAGCGGGAATAGCCCAATTAAGCTCTATCACCTGGTCAAAAAGAGTGATTTGGCGGAAATGTATATCATTGGCAACTACTTATCGGCTCTTATCTATACTCTAATAAGCGGTAGAAGGGTACGCAAAAAAATATATCTGATGCGTAACCGGATACTTTTTCAAGAGTACCGCCGGGTTATGGGAAAATATAAGTGGAGGGCGTGGGGTGTCTACTACTGGTTTTCTATCATTAAAATGGGAGCGTTGTATCGGCTGGCGATTAAATATTGGAAGGTACGTTACTTCATCTTTCCTTCCAAAAGAAGTCGGCAGGATTTTATCGCCGACACCAGGATTTCACCTTCTTTGTGTCTAGTGTTACGAACGCAGTTACAAAAACACCGATTCGCTACTCAGGTTTCCCCACTGGTCAAAGGCAGTAAAGAAAGATGGATAACTTACGCGGGAAGTGCGTCGGTGTTTCGGGGTGTCGATATTCTTGCCCAGGCATTTGAAGGTATGTACCTACAAGACGCTTCGCTAAAACTGGTCGTTTTATTACTCAACCCGGTAAAGACGGATTATATTTTTACTTTATTACGTCGACTACCTAAGAAAAGGTATTTAGTCAAAGCTGGTAGGTTGAGCGACGAGTTATACTCATACCTTTTGAGAAAATCTGATGTCTTCGTAGGGCCGTTCTCTTTCTCCTATGGTATTCCGGAACGGCCCAGTACTCTACTTGAAGCAATGCATCTTGCCACTCCTGTTATAGTGTCGGATATAGTTTGCGATTATTTTTTCAGAGATCGGTATAATTGCCTCAAGTTCAAAACCATGGATGCCCAGGACTTACAGGCACGAATCAGCGAACTATTAGAAAATAAGCAACTTAGGCGAGACATAGTGAAAAATGCCAAAATCTCGCTGACTGATACCACCTATTTTCAAGATAATACCGAAGCAGTGATTAATTCCTGAGGTGAAAAAAATCAAGAAGCAACTTTCGGTGGCAGAATATTTTGATCGACGGGCGCCGACGTATGGATCGTGGTTTAAGCAGTCCTTAGGCAATAGGACGGTTGACAATCTGGAAAAAGAAGCGGTCTTGAGACTCCTTATGCCGCCGAGTGGAAAAAAGAAGCTGACCATACTGGAAATCGGGGTGGGAAGGGGCAGAATAGCCCGCTACTTACTCAATAACCTCCCCATTGAAAGCTACATGGGGGTGGACATTTCTCGGCGGATGATTCGAACGCTAAAAAAAGAAAAGATAAAAGGTTTGAAACTTATCTGGTACAAAGGTGAACGGTTACCACTTAAGCGGAGGATGGACTCGGTCATTAGCATCCGACAAATAAAATATAACCAAAATTTGGCTAACCAGCTGTTACTGATGAAGAAGAATCTGATCAAGAACGGTATTCTCATCATTGAGTTTCCCAGCTGTTATTCGGTATCGGGAATCAGGAATTTGTTTATTAAAAGTTCCGGGGTGTTGGTTGATCCGTTCAGACTTAAGAAAGCAGTTAAAGAATTAGGCTTTACTGCCATTATCATGGAACCACTCCGCTATCTGCCAGATAATGTGTATGCCTTGACCAACGGCAAAACCATGCTGACGGTGGTACTAATCTTAGAAAAGTGGCTAAGGAAAATCCTGCCTTATTGGCTGGCTAAAAGTATCCTGTTAAAAGCTCGATTGAGTTAGTCTCTTGTTTGGGATAGGTTGGCAATCTCACGTTCAAGAATCTCAACATGACGATCCCAAGTAAATTCGCGCTGGACTTTTTCCCAAGCGGCGCGACCCATGTGGTACTGAAAGAGAGGATCTTCCAAAATCCAGATGATTTTTTCGGCAAAATCAGCAATGTCAAAGGGTTGGGCCAGAAAACCGGTGACACCGTCTTCGACGGTAACCGTCGGGCCGGCGTTATTCCAGGCGACGGTGGGGACGGCCCAAGCGCCAGCCTCGAGCGGACCGATGCCAAAATCTTCTTGAGGGGCGGTATAAATATAGACGGCCGCATGTTGATAGAGTCTTTGTAAATCGCTTTCGCTAATCTGACCGAGAAACAAGACGTGGGCGGAAAGCCGGCGCTTTCGAACGAGAGCCAATAACTGGGGCGTGTGGCGGGTAAACGGACCAGGAATGATGAGTTTCACTTTGGGATAGCGGGTTTTAACTAGCTTCATTGCCTCAATGGCATATTCGAATTTTTTCTGGGGGTCGTGGCGGTTGGTGAGAAGGATATAAGGTTTGTTGAGAGCGAATTTGCCGATGTGGCATTGACCGTGAAAGGCGGTTCCCTCTTTGGCTAATTTGATTTCAGCTTGGGGATGGGCGCCGGCAGGACAATTGACGGTTTTAAACTGGTAAATACTTTCAACCAAACCAGCGATGTAACTGCCGTTGACTAACTTGACATTTGCCTGACCGAAAGACAGGTCGTCAATGATTTTGATGACGGGCCGAAGAAAATGGATAACTTTGGCTAAAAACTCGTAACTCGTTTCGGTAACCCAGCCATTCTCCCGATCAACCTCGCGAGGATAGAGTAAGCGGTTGGGTTGATTCAAGTAAACGAGGTAGGGTTTGTTGAGGACTTTTGCCATACAGTAGGCTAACCAGGCTCCGGGTTGGTTGGCGCCGATAAAAACGTCCGTATCCCGATATTGAAAGGCCAGGAGAGGGGCAAGAACGCTGGTGGCCACCATTTGCAGGGCGTATTTGTAGGAAAAATTGGGTAATAGCGGTGGTAATAAAGTTTGGGCGTCAATGTTAGGTAAAAGGTCGGGATAACATTTAGTGGGATTGAGGGTGGGAGTACGCACAATCACTTCAAAGCCGCGCTTTTTTAAGCCAAGGGCTTCTTCGATAACAATGCGTTCTCCTCCACCGGAATAGATAAAGCCGCAGTGGAAGATGGCCACTTTTTTACCCCGTCGTTGTGGTGCGGCTTTGTTACGCTGGGTATTCACTTCGTTCATGTTATCTATATCTTGTTATAAAGCCGCAGTGGAAGATGGCCACCTTCGGTTGATGGGCAGAGTAAGAAAATGATTTAGGCATGGCGGAGCGGAAATCTAAAACTGGCAATAATGAGGGCGCCGAGGGTGGAACCACTGACGAGGGCGCCGATAAACTTATCTAGTAAACCGGTTTGCTGTCTAATTTCACCGATGCCAACAATTTGCTCGGTAAAGACTCCTAACACTTGGTCGTTATTGGCGACGAGTTGAGTGGTTTCGTTATAACCGAGCCAAATGCTAGCGGTGACACCAATGACGACAGCGGTAATGAGGGCAGGCAGGAAGCGTTGTCTGACGGCTAGAAGGTGACCTAACCAGATCTCTAATGCCCGGTAGGCAGCAATGGCTATGACTCCGGCAAAGAGACTGGTGGCCATAGACAGGTCAGCTTGGTAGCGGCCTTGTTCGGAAATATACAGACCCTCGGATAAGCGACCAGCAAAGGAAAATAACCAAAAGATAACCACCAAACCGCCGGCGATGAAGAAGGGTTGTAAGCGAGGTCTTTTTTCAAAGAGTAAGAAGCCGGCGGTGCCCAAGATGGGAGCAAGAAAGAAAGATAAGGGAATAAGATTGCCGATGGTGGTTAATAATTCTCGGCCAGGATCGGAGGTTAGTAAAATCCGGACAAATCCCAGGGTATACCAAAATTGGCTCATCAACGCCCCTAAAATACTGACGGTAATAAATCGAAACAGTTTAATTCTTCCCTCACTGATGACGACTTCAGAAAAGGTAACCATACTTAAGAAAATAAAGTTGACGAAAAGGCCAAAGGGGCTGGTTAAACCAACTAAGGCAATCATGAAACTAGCGACAAGCGCTTGGCGAAAACCGCCGGAGCGCAAAAACCGGATAAGGGTGACTCCTCCCAAAGGAATGAAAGTTAAGGAAACGATATGAGCGGTATCACCCCAGAAAAAGGCGGAGAGGAGACGGCTGGTTGAAAAAAAGGGTAACAAGCTAACCAGAGCCGAGGCAATGCCGGCGAAGCGACGATTGGTTAAAGTAATGACAAAGGCATAAACAGAGACCGGAAAGGCACATATCAGAAGAAAGGTAAGCCACTGAAGGGCTCGGCTGTAGTCGAGGGGGGTGAAAAGGGCTACGAGCCAACCGAGGGTGGGCATAACCGGAGCAGAAAATTTGATGGCGATGGCGACGTTACGAACAGGCCAGTGAACGATTAGACTGATTAGCAAGATACCGAAGCTGATGGCTTCGTGGCGCAGGGTAAAGGAAGCTGGTGGTAATTTAACGGCGGATCTGACGGTCCCCATTTGTCTCCACTAGATCTGCGCCGAGTCTGACTCGGCGATGTAGTTACACTCACTATATCTAAGCCCGGCTCCGCCGGACCGATCTAACGCTAAGGTCGTGTTATCTATATCTTGTTATATCTACCCCCGATATGCATCGGGGCGATGTAGTTCACTTACGTTCACTATATCTAAGTTCTGCCCTGCAGAACCGATGTAGTTCGTTACACTCACTATAGCATGCTTGATTAAGTTTGATTTAAGTGAGGGCTAAGCGGCGAAGGATACGGCTGACCAATCTCTCCCAGTTTTTGAGGCTAAAGATTCCGGCAACGATGAGGGCAGAAAGTCTTCCCCACCAGGCGCGATGATCTTTGGTAACAGGAGGAACGCCAGTAGGATTGGTAACTTGGTAGAGATAATCGCCTTGGTCTTGACTTATCAATTTTAACCTAGGCATCTGACTATAGACTTCGGGATGAGTAAAATCGTGGTACGGTTCGGTTGAATTTGGTCCATGAACCAAAATCCACTCGATTCCGAGACGATCGATCCAAGCAATAATCTCGTCTGGGTTGGTGCTTTCGCGGAAAATGTACATACCTTGACGCCAATCGGGATTGATAGCAGCGGTGTCACGGCCGCCGCGGACTTGGGGAATGTCGGGAGCAAGGGCGTTGAACCAAAAAGTGATACTGCCGGAGACAAAGAAGCGACCGCAGGTCGCTAGCGGATAGCGATTAGGGGTTAGCGGATAGTGAGAACACTCTTGATACGCTTCTCGCAACTGAGTAATGGTTTGGTATTCGTAGGTGGATTCGAGGTTGACTCTGGGAAGCCAGGAGGATGAGTGTTTGATTGACCACCACCAGCCGCCGAGATAGAAGAGAAAGATTAGGCAGTAGGCAGTAGGCAGTAGGCGTAGACGTTTAGGCGCGTAGCTGATAAGAAGCCCAGTAGCCATGGCGATACCCAGGGCGATTTCGATACCCCAGCTGGTCCAGTCGGCAACAAAATCAGGGTCGTTTAAGAAACGCCAGAGGGAGAGAGTGATGAAGCTAGCGAGCCAGAGAACGACGAAGCGAGCTGGGGCTGATAGTTTTCTTCCCCACTTACTTACCCCGAAGATAACTAAGCCGAGAGGGACAAGGTTACCCAGGGTTTTGAAGAGGTTACCGAGGGCAGATAAGGCAGGGCGGCCACCGATGCCGGGTACAAAAATAAGCTGCCACCAGTAATCGAGGCCGTACCACAGACTCGCCAGGGCAATACCACCGCCTAGCCAGCCTACAATTTTGCCTAAAGTAGGATTGATATCTTTTGTTTTATTTCGACTAACTAAGCATAGGATTACAGTTACTAATGCTGTGTCTAAAAGTATATTAGTATTAATTAATATATATAAAGATATAACTATGCTGCCGATAAGGGTAGTGGAAACGGTTAACGGCCGATTGATTAGGTTCAACAGGACTAAACCCAACCAAGGAAGGAGAAGAATGGCTAAGGCGGTGCTGGCTTCGGCTTGGTTGAGTAATTGCGACCAAAGCCAGGGGTTAACTAGAAAAGCGACGCCGGCAATGACTCCGGCTAGACTGGCTGAAGTTACTAAGCCGATTTGAGGTTGTTCCCTACTCGACTGGGCCAATGATATTAAGCGGCTGGTGAACCAGACAAGGCCAATTGCTCCCACAATGACTCCTGAAATTATGAGCCAGACGGTGAGGGTAAGGAACGGTTGGTGAGTCAGGCGGTTGGTGAGAATAAGCAGTCCAGGGACGAGAGGGCCGGTGAGATAGCGTAGCGGTGCCCCGAGATACCAATAGGGGTAGATGCCGGACCAGCCTGATCGATTAATATATTCTGCAAGGATGGCGGTGACGGGCAACATGGAGAGCGAAGCGGGAATCATCACCTCTAGTATAACTCTTGGCCGGTGACTTTACTTGTGAGACTAGTTATTAGAACTTAGAAACCAAAAGAAAAGCTAGTAAGACGAGCGTTAAAACCAAGATGGTTACCAAAAAGCCAAAAATGAGTAGAACTTTGTCGATTCCGGATAGAGCGCTGCGGCCTTTGGCCGGACTTACCGATGTTTCAAACTTAAGTGAGGCGTCTAGCTTAATGTTGGGCACCGGAGGTGATTTGAGAGTATCTACCTTGAGGGGAGCATTGATATCGATAACGGGAACTGGTGGAGTTTGGCTATCCACGGGAGTTGATTTTTGATCAGTATTAGAAGGAGGCATGGCAAAAGGGTAAAGGTTAAAAGTCAAAAGGTAAAAGTGCAACTTAAAACTTAAAAATCCTTAGCTAAGTCTCCTAGTATCATAATTTTCATCGTCGAGATTCTCCGGCCTTAAGGCCGGAGAGCTTTAACTTTTAACCGGAGCGGTTGGGACTTCTTCCCTGGTATAGCCGGCAAGAATTTCTTTAATCATGTTGGTGACTTGCTTGGGGTCATACTCGCTTTTGACCACATATTTGACCGCACCTTTGGTAAGGGCTGTTTCTGCATCTTGCTGGCCGGCCAAATTGGTCAAAATTACCACTGGAATCTTTTTGGTGTCCGGGTCGAGTTTTAATTTCTCCAGAACCTGAAAACCGTTCATTTTGGGCATCATGATATCTAAAAGCACCAGGGTGGGTTTGCCGAGTTTGACTTTTTCTAGACCCTCTTCGCCGTCTCTAGCCAAATCGACCTCATACCCTTCAAACTTGAAGATTTTCTCGTACATTCTAAGCATTAAGGGGTCGTCTTCGATAATGAGGATTTTGGCCATAAGTTATTTCTCTCCTTTGAGTTGGCTTTGCTCTTTGCTCTCTACATACTCTTGGATTTTCTTGATTAGAAGATCCGGCGGGGTGTTGAGCTTGACTAAGACGCCTTCGGCGCCTAAGGACATGGCGACTCTGACATTTTCATCTTGACCGAAATTAGTCACTATCAGAACGGGGATGTCGCGGGTGTCAGTGTCTGCCTTCAACTTTTTTAAGACGTCAATTCCGTTCATCTTGGGCATCATGATATCTAAGAGGATAAAACCTGGTTTGAGCTCTTTGGCCAATCTAAGACCCTCGATTCCATCGGTGGCAATTTGGGCATCCCAATTTTGAAATCCGAATATCCGCTTGTATAAGCGTTGGACGTAGGGGTCGTCTTCGATGACTAAAATCTTGGTCATTTTTTATTAGCGAATAGTGATCAGATAATAGCGTATAGTTTTTAAGACCCAAGCAAACTCACTTCGCCATTCTTTCTTTGCTTCTTGATAAAACTATAACCCATATTCTCTTCCCTATCAACTGTTTTCTGCAGCGGGCAGTTTGAAGGCAAAAGTGCTCCCCTTGCCTACCCTCGAGTCAACCAACCAAATGTCTCCGTCCATGCCGGAGATGATTAATTTGGAAATATATAGCCCTAGACCGGTGCCTTTGGTAGTATCCCTGGTATACAAACTGTCACCGGCTTGTTGGAATTTTCTAAACAAAAGGCTTTGATTTTCTGAGGAAATGCCTCTTCCAGTATCAGTGATATAGACGCAGTTGAATTTATCCTCATTTTTAATCTCAAGAGTGATGGTGCCGGTGTCAGTATATTTAATGGCGTTGCCAATGAGGTTGGAAAGGACTTCCTCGACCCTTTCTTTATCAGTCAAGGTTAACGGTACCGGCTTATCCGGTTTCTTAAACTTAACGGTAAGATTTTTTTGTTTAGCCAGGTTTTTGACCTCGTCAATCATCTCCTTGACTACGGTGGTTAAATCGAGGTTTTCCTTTTTGAAAACAATTCTTCCCTGCTCGAGTCGGGAGAGTTTGAGAAAGTCGTTGACGATTTCAATTAATCTAACGGCTGAGTCGTGCATATCGCTAATCATTTCGGCAAAGTCAGAATCGGCTTTAAATTTATCTAAGTAATGCTCTTGAATGAGGGCGGTGTTGCCGCGGATGGCGGTCAAAGGAGTCCTCAACTCGTGAGAAGCAATAGAAAAGAATTCCTCTTTGCTCCTATCTAACACCTTGGCTTCGGTAATATCTTCGATGGTAACGACGGCGCCGATGACCTGTTGATGAATCTTGGTGGTAACGACCGGAGCTAAAAAGATTTTGAGGAACTTATTGCCCCAGATAACTTCCTTTATCTCTTGGGCTTTAGCTTCTTTGATACATTTATCGCACTGGCCAATGAGGTCTAGGGCGGCGCCGAGTTTGGTTTGGACCGCCTCGAGGGTGAGGTTTTTGACGTCAAGATTTAAAATTTTAGTCAGGGCGGGGTTGGTGAGGACGACGGTACCAGTAGCATCGATGATGAGAAAGCCTAAGGTGAGACTGTTAATGGAAGAAGTGAGTTTGGCTTTTTCCTGGTACAATTCGATAGTGCGCTCGACTACTTTGCGTTCAATTATGTCTTTGGCTTCTTTTTCTTCAGTGGCGTCTCTAAAGACTTTGACTGCTCCCACCACGGTGCTATCGGCGATGATAGGAGCGGTGATGGAAACGACGGGAAAGGCTTCGGCGCTGGCGGTTTTATAATAATGGTTGTCTTCGAGTTTGGTAATGATAATTTCGCCGCTTCTTAAGGTTTTAACAGCAGTACGACTGTTAAAGGGCATTTCCGTATCAGAAACAAAGGTCTTAACTACTTTGGACCACTCTTGGCCTAAGGCTTGAGAGGCGGAAACGCCTAAGAGTTTTTCGGCCACCGGGTTCATCAAAGAAATGCGGTAATTTCTGTCTATGACCAACAAACCCTCGCCCATTGAGGAAATAATGGCCGTGGCCATATCTTTTTCTTTTTTGAGTCGAGCCTCTAGCTCTTTCTCATCTTCTAAAAGGTTCAACATGGCTTTCTTGGTGCCTTCAAGGTCTTGATTTTTTTCTTGAACTTCTTTAACTCTTAAGGACAACTCAACATTTTTGGTTTCCGTCTCTTGCTCAAGCCTTTCCAGCTGACCTAACATTTGGTTAGTGGTTTCTGCCAAAGAGGAGATTTCATCGCGACCAAGGACGCTGACGCGGCGGCTAAAGTTAGCGTGTTCGGCGATGTCAGCGGTTTCCAGCCTCAATTGGAAAATTCTTGAAAGAATGACCTTTTCCAAAGATAAAACAATAGCGATGCCCGCAATTAGAGAGGTGAATAAAACCGAGATAACCAGATAGGTTAAACTTTGTAACCCTTGGCGGTAGATGCTTCTTTCGAGCTCGATCTCAATAATGAGGACCTCTTTACCATTGACATCGGTTAGGTGGGTGTGGCCGCTGACCAGTTGTCTATCTAAGGGGTAAACATATATATCTTCAGTCTGGCTCGTTTGGGAATGGTGGGCTTGGATATAGTCAGGTAAATCCGGGGCATTAAGGTCAAATAACTTTACTGATAGACCGGTTATCTCTTCAAAGCGAACGAGGAGATCTTCGTCAAGGTAATGGCCGAAGACAAGTCTACCTCTAGCTGGACCCTCGCCCTCGCTGGTTAAGATGGGCTGGGAAGAAACCAGAGCCGGTTGGCCACCGACAATGATAATGCCTTTGGCACCACTGGCAATGTCGAGGGGAAAATCTGACGGGAGGGAATCTTCCCTTTTTTCGTTAAGATTGTAGGCTTTGGCAAAGACAATCTGATTTTGATTATCTAAAAAAACTAAAAAATTAATGTCTAGGGCTTCAAAGGCGGTATTAGGAGTATTGGTCTCTAGAAAAGTTTCATCTTTAGTCTCCATAAAATTGTAAGAGTCGTCCCAGAAGGCCCAGTCAGAATTTTTGGAAGCCAATTGACTTAAGTTCTCGTTAATGGCTTCGAGAACCCGGTTGACATTTCGTTGGGTATTTTCTATCTCCAGTTGCCGAAAACTGCGATAAATAACCAAGCTGGTTACGCCCGAGATACAGAGGGCAGCAGCAACGATAAAGGAAACTAAAATAAAAAAAGCTTTTCTTCTTAACGACATAGTGGCTAGAGCTGACGGCTCTCAAGCTGGCGGAGTCTTTGTTTAAGCTCGGCCATTCTGACTTCCCGGCCGACCATGAGTTTATTTAAACCTTCGAGTTCGGCCAGTCGTTTTTTAGACTCGACTTCAAGCTTTTGAGCCTGACTCACGTCTTTGATTACTGCCACGAAGGAACGGGGCTTTCCACCTGGATCTTTGATAAGGGAGGCACTGAGTTGACCGGGAAAGGTGGTGCCATCCTTTTTTAATAAGAGGTAGCTGACATTTTCGACTTTGCCTTGGTGGAGAGTTTTAGCTAAGTTCAACTTGGCTTTTTCTCGATCTTCGGGCGCGATTAACTCCAGAGCATTCTTGCCTATGATTTCTTCTTTGTGGGCAAAGCCGTGAATTTTGGCAGTTTGAGCCGAAGTAAAAGTGATGATGCCATCTAAATCGGTAGTGGTAATGGCATCCGGCGAGGTATCGATGAGGGTTTTATACAAACCTTCAAGCTGCTTTTTTTGTTCAACCTCATAGGTAAGTTTGCGGTTGGCATCGGTAACTCTGCCGATTAGGAAACCGACGCCTACAAAAACTACTGTTTCCGGTATGCCGGTCCTAAATATCTCTGACCAATTGAGTAAGTTGGCAAAAGATAAGACTGAGGCAATTAAAGGAAAGGAGAGTAAACCGGCAATGCCGCCTGCCCAAAAACCAAATAAGAAGCCGGTGACGATTACCGGCAGGAGAATGACCATTAAAATTGAAAAACCCACGATATCGATAAAAAGGAAAAACAAGACAACACTGACAGCAAGGGAAGCAAGTACGACCAAGATTTTGAAAACTAAGATTCTGACGGGATCGGCAGGCATAGAAATTAGCGCACTTGTTTGGCGATACCTCTAGCCACTAAATAGGCAGGCAAGGGGGAGAACGCCAAGAGAAGGGCTGATAACATAAAGGTGAGGCTGACAGAGTAGGCGGCGGTTTGCAAAACAGTAGTTTGGGGCTTACCGACAAATAACATTCCTACTGGGGTGTTATCGCTGTCTAGAAGCGGCAGATAGGCGGCAAAGTAATCGGTGTTAAGGAGTCTAACTGCTCCGGTAAATTTCTCTCCTTCCTGTAGGACTTTGGTTTTGACCGTTTGATTCTCTTCCGTCAGTCCCAAGGGGCGGGTCTTACCGTCCGGGAGAACCAAGCTGGTGGCCGAAAGCTTATTGTCAGCATAGATGGATACAGCCAAGCCGGTCGTATCTTTGACTCCGTCCACAAAAGCGTTGTCAATGGCACTACCTAACAAAGCGACTCCTATAGTCTCATCGTTAGCTGTCACCGGCGTGGCTACCCTGATTGAAACTTCCGGTGTCAAGGCTCCCTCTTTGGTGACTATGGCGACGACGGTACTGCCAAGGAGTGCTTTTTTAACGAGCGGATCTGACGACAACGAGTCGCCTATTCGATCTCGATCTTCTCCCCGAGCGATAACCAGACCATCGGTGTCAACGATAACGACGGTGGACAGTTTTTTTGCCAGGAGGAAGTCTTCAACCAATTTGGAAACGTCGGATTTGACGCTCGCCTCGAAGGCAGCGGTAACTTTCTGGTCTTTGGCCAAGAGCAGGCTATCGGCAATGAGAGTGTCTTTTTTAGCGTCAACAGCAAAAGTAAGGACTTTAGCGTCTACCTCAATCTGGTTGAGCGTTTCATGCTCAAGGTTTTTTACTAAGAGGCCGGTGAAGCTGACTGTGGTCAGAAGAAAAATAACTTGGATAACGAGGGTAAAAATCATGAATAGCTGGCTTTGAAAGCGTTTGAGAAGATAACCGAAAACCCAGCGCCCTAAGATGGCTACCGAGACCAGCAGGACTAGATGAGAGCTGAGCCAGATAATGCCGAAGGGAGCGATTAAAGTATAGACATCGATATCGGGAGTCTTTTGCCACAAGTTAGTCAGATGCAAAAGTTCTGATAGGGTAAGGAGGTAAAAGGCAAGGGCGGGGGTTTTAAGATGTTTTTCCATTCCCAGGGTGGCCCGGCGTAAGTAGACAAAGCCAATGACGCTGGCCAGGACTGGATAAAGAAGGGTGGCAGAGGAAGGCAGAATGAGAGCCAAGGAGGTTGACTTGTCTTTGATGGGTGTTTTAGAGAGGGGTTCAAGGAATAAACCAAGAATAATTAACAGGTAGCCAAGGAGTCTAGCAGTAGTAAACAGGACGTCCACGACAGTGGGATTGACCAGGGGGTTGACTAAGAACGCGCTTTCAATATGAGTAGCGTGGATAAAAAAGGAGAAAGTCAGGAGAAGAAAGCCCAACAGTTTAGTGACTTCCTTGAACGAAACTCTGCCCTGTCGGGAATCCCAGTAGAGCCAAAAAACGGCAAAAAAGACCAAGGCGCTAAAAAGATTGACCGCAAAATGAAAGTTTTCTAGTAAAAATTGTGTCCACATAACATATTAATTCAAAAGGCAAAAGTTAAAAGTACAAGTTAAAATTTTAAACTTTTACTTTTGAGTTGCAGTTTTGGCTTTTACATTTTGAATTTTACCTTTGATTTATATTCAGTTTAACAAATTTTCAGTAAGTTGGTTTTGGTCTAAGATTCCTCCCAAAACCTTCTTAATTACGCCTTTTCTATCCATAAAAATATGGGCGGGAAAGGAATTGAGCTCGAGTTCTTTGAGGATGATGCCGTCTGGGTCGGTGACGATAGGAATGGTGTAATTGCCTCTTTTGGCATAGATGGAGACAGCCGCTGGTTTTTCTTGAGTCATGACCGCGACGGCATTAACTTGAGGGTGTCTCTGGCTAAAATCCTCAATTATTTTGAGCTGCTGACTGGCAGCAGGCAGCCAACTGCTGACGACGGTTAAAAGAGTGGCCTTGCCCCGAAGCTCAAAGCTATTAAATTCCAAATCATCGACCTTAAAACTCAAAAAGGGCAACTCAGTGCCGATTAGACTTGACTGGGTTTGGCTGGGAAGAGGAGAGCCTTTTAAATTGACCTCTGGCTTTGGAGAGAAAAGACTCGGCCAGGTAATGCTTAGGGGGCCGAGGCTAATCATTTTTTTCCTAGGTAATATAAAGTCCGAGTTGAGAATGGTGGTTTTATCCGGGGAGAAAATCTTGGTCTTGACCGTCATGTGTCCAGGTGCGGAAATTTGGGCAAGATAGGTACCCGCGGGCAAGATGAGGGTATAATTGCCGGTGGTGACGGGTAAGGGATTTGCCTGGCCCCACTCGCTAGCTGACCAGAGGCTATACTTTTTGGTTGAGGGATCATAAGTGTAAATAGTTACCAGCGCTTCCTTGAGGACGTTAGCTTCCCCTTCAACTAGGCCTGAAGGCACGGCGATGATGGTGCCCAGGTTTCTTTCGGTTTGGTTGCCGGCGTCATCGAGGGAGTAAGCGACAATTTGATAAGTACCCTCCTTGGCAAAACTGACTGTCCCCGACCATAAGCCGCTGTCGGGATTTTTAACCAGCGAAAAAACTTGGGAGTCGGCGCCTAAGACTCTGTTTTCTGCCTGTGTCTTTAAAAGAGATAGAGCTTGGGTTTGAGGTTCGGCGATGAGATTAATAGAGTTAGCGCCGCCGATGGCGGAAAGAGTGATTTTTTGGTCGAGGCCAGCGACGGTATAGAGATTGCCCTTAGCATCGCGTTCAAAAATCAGCGGGCCGAGCGACAACAGGGAGGGGCCTACTTCCGGTGGAAGGCGGTCAATGATGAGTTTGTAGGCTTTTGATACTGTTTGATTGCCACTGGGGTCAGTGACACGGACGCGAATTTTGTAAGTGCCGTCGTCTAAAATAGTAGGCGTAAAGTTAAAGGTAATGGATTTTTTGCCGATGGCGCTTTGAAAACTAACCGGCAACCAATTGAGGCCGTCGTCGAGCGAATAGTCGACTTGAGAAACGCCACTATCATCGGAGGCAGTGCCGGAAATCTCCGGCGCCAAAGAGTAGATTTTGGTAAAGTCTGTCTTTAAACCGGTGGTCGGTAGGGTGGTATCGGCCACGGTTTTGGTAACTGTAGTGGTAGTAGTTTGAGTGACTGTCACCGTGGTCGCAGTTTTTGAGGCGGCAAAAGTATTATCTGATGTTTCGGTACTTTGACTGTTTCTATCAGTAGTTTTAATTTTATAATGGTACGTAGTATCGCTGGAAAGACTGCCTAGGGTTATCGTGTGACTGGTTGAATAAGTACTATCCGTTGCGGTCGAACCGTAAGAAGTTGTTCTCCCATACTGTACTTCACCCGTTGTCTCTTTATCCGTACTCCATGATATTTTCGCTTGAGTTTGAGTAATTTCTGAAACGGTGACGCTGGAAATGGTGGGAGCATTCATGATTGTGGTTGAAAGACTGCCTGTACAAGTTGTTGGAGAGGCTCCTCCGGAATCGTCAGACACTTGTATTGTCCAACCGGCTGAAGATGTCTCTGTTGCACCGGTGGTAATCCCCAGCGTGAAACTGAAAGAGCCTGAAGCCGCCAGCGTTCCTGAAGTGAGAATAACATAATCGGAAGCAAATGTTTGACCCCAGCCGGATCCGCTATAACCGGTTATCTCGTAATCCGAAGAGGGCCTGGTCGTTTTAATCCAGACAGCAGTCGTATCGCTGGTATTATTGACAGTAAAAGTAAAATCCTGATCAGTACTGGTAGTGGTACTGGTAGGAGTAACCGAAGCAGTGCAGGAGGAAACGGCGGCGTAACTTTTCAAAAGAAAATATTGAGAAAGCAAAACCAGAGTGATGACAATTACCAAAATCTTCTTGGGCATTAACTAAATATTACACTATTTCAGATTAACAGGACATTTGGTTATCAGGGGATAGGATCCGGGGAGTTTGCATATCAGGTTTTAGTTGAACTTTTTTCTTTTATATATCTAAGGAGTAACTGAATCAGCCCACTACTCCCGACATGGTATCGGGATTCGTGGGTTGAGAGTGGCCTTTGAGGAACGCCCTTGTGTCTTGTGTTCCTTTTTCTTCTAAGACAAAGCTATAACTGAACCGCCCTCCTTCGTCCGCCTTAGGCGGACTACGGAGGGCAAGAGTTAGACATTAATGACTTTCCGTTCATCTTGTGCCTGTCGCTCTTCTAACACAAAACTGTATGCAAACCACCACAAAAAAATCATCCAGGCAAGAGACATAAAAACAGCCAAATAATCATGCATCACCATTACCGCGACTTCATTTGCATAATAGATAAGAACCGTAATTAAAAACATTCTGAAGAGGTTTACCAAAAATGTTCCGACTATTCCTAAAATAACCACTTCAATCTTTGAGAAGAGTTTATATTTTCCTCGCAGTCCAAATATTAAACTTGCCGACAAAAATATAAGACTTTGCCATCCCAGGCAGTTCCAAGATAATGTAGTCGACCAGAAGTGACCGCCTTCTTTTTGAAGCCAGATAACCACATGGCTTCCTGCAATAATTTTTACGTTAATATTAACCAATGTTAAAAGAAAAGCTAAAAGTTTAGCCTCAAAAGGGACAATTCTTTCCTGTAACCATACATACCAACCTAACTTTTCAAACATATTGGTTAAGATTGCAGAAAAAGTTACCAAAAACGGAAGCACCATCAAAACTACGGCAAGGACTGCAAATAATTTTTTAAATGTTTCTTTTTGGTGCATATTATTTAAAAATTGTACTGAATCCGGAGAATTTAGCCTGTTTTCTCCTTAACTGAATTACAATCGGCAAAAAGGGAGCAAAAATTGTAAATATCCAGATATTTTCCGGAATTTCCCCTTCAGTGTATTCAATGTATAACTTCGGTGCTTCTGCAGCGGACTGGTCGTATGCCCGGTAATTACGATAACTACTACCCCCATCATCACGCACTACAACGATGACCGCATCATTGCTAATCGTAAAAGTGTCCACTAACTCCTGGAAGCTCGAGTTTAAACTTGAACTTTGATACCAACTGTCTACTGCCCAATTCCCTGGGTCCCAATCTGCCTTCGCATTTGTCAGCGCCAAACCGTCAAACCCGGCGTAATCCGTTGGCGCAGCCGGGTTATCCGCATCCACCACCGATGCTTTCCAAAGCGGTGAATTAGTGTAATCAGATCCCGCCTTTACCTCAATGTAACTGGTCGTGATCGTTCCGTTAATGGTTACACCAGTAAATCGTTGGAAATTGTGGAGGGTGATGCCGCCATCGTAACCCACAGATTGGTTAGGCGCATCACTAAAAAACCACTCTAATATATCGTAGGCCGTACCGTCATCGGCACCTGTAGCCACCACTTTATCAACTGTTGGATCAAAAACCAGCTCTCCCTCAGGTAGGTTGGTCAGCTTTTCGGAATCAAAACCCGCAGCTATATAATTTTTTCCACCCCGGTTGAAAAATTTCTTCACCATTTTTTCTCTGGCTACTTCCTGACCATTGGCAGCTATTACATAAACATCATCAACCGGCATGAAGGCTATAAGTTCATTTTCGCTATCGATCAATTCCAAGCCTGAATTATTAATAATAGTACTTCGGTCTAAATTAATATTTTTTCCATCAGATTCTTTTACGCCGGAAGTATCACCCCAATCAATTTCAAACACAAACCCAAAATAGTCGCCGGGCTTATCCTTAAAGTTAAAGTTAATATAATCTCTGGCCTCTTGATTTAATATTATTTCCTCTTTTAATCGATCGCCATTACCTCTCCAGCGGATATCAATTCTTCCCCCGTTTGGCTCCGACCATAAATTCTTCCAAGTAATTACGTTTTCAACATTCACATTAATGTCACCAATGGCAATTCCTTTAGTTTCTAAATTAAGATTTGCCCGATCATAAATCATTCCATTTGAAACCTTTTGAATTTCTGATCCCGTTTTTCCTAGGTAACCGAAGTCTTCAAGTCTAAATCTAACCCAATGATCGCCTTGTTGTCCCCCAAACCCTACCCAGCCATCGGTGCCTTTATCCTTCGGTTTTCCAAGCAGATAATGCCAACTGTTTGCCGTAACTAACCAGCCATCAAGGTTTTCATCCTCAATTCTTTTTGGCGTCATATCGATTTCTTTATCAAAAACTCCGCTTCCCGGCTGACTCTCGTAATGAATTGGTCCAATTGAACCTTCGTAAACCATTTTTGAAGGATTGTCGGTACGAAAAAAGGTTTTACTGGACTTGCCTCTTAAATCTACTACTTCCTCCAGTTCGTTTTCCTGAGCATTGGCTATTTCTAACACCGGATAATCTTTTGAAAATGAATATAAGACAATGGACACGATCAATACCATAGATGTGAAAGCTCGACCTACCCACCTTTGTCCTTTCCTTGATCTGATATTAAATTGGTTGAATTGATTATTGGCGGAAGCCAAGGATAGATAGGTATTCGGAACGAGACGCTGGTCGCTGTCGACTCCTAAGGTTTGAGTTACTGATCCACGACTGGGCAAAATGCCACGAATCCAGCGGTAGAAGGAGCCGCGTTTGAAGACGTCGGTAATCTTGCCGGTTTTGGGGGTACGAAACCAAGGGCTTTC
>Ga0155073_116_pt1 | contig 29643 bp, 23 predicted proteins | sample RifCSPhighO2_01_FD_106041 | JGI IMG/M metagenome (GOLD analysis project Ga0155073, IMG submission 106041) | Microgenomates group bacterium RIFCSPHIGHO2_01_FULL_45_11
ATGGTTTTGCCCCAAGAGCGTCAGTTGCCACGTTGATGGCGCCTTGGGGAGAAGTCTGGTTATTATTAGTGGGCGATTGAGGCATGGCAGGGTTTTTGATAAGAAAGATGAACCTTATTAGCCAGTTTTAACAGTCAGACAAGGCTGGCGAATCAGGGCAAACTTGATAAGATACATATATGATAACAAAGCTAGGCCACAACTTGCAAACTCTTTTTGTCTGGAAGAAAGGACGTCTTGTTATCCGCTGGCCGCGGTTTAGGAGTAAAGCGACTCGGAGAACGTTCTTTTTTTGTCTAGGAATGGGAATAACCAGTGTAGGATTGGCGGTTAGCGGTTATCTGGTTTTTCGCTTGATCTATTGGAACCGGATACTTCCCAAAGTTTGGGTGGGAGAAGTAATGGTTTCCGGATTAGCCCAGGAGGCGGCGGTGGAACAATTGCGCGAAGCAGAACGAATTTTTTTCACTTACCAAGCCACGATTAGGCTCCATCATGATCATAGGCAATGGGAACTACCCGTAAGCCAACTACAACTGGTGTTTGAACCGCGGGCAACGACAGCGGAGGCTTATGCCCTGGGGCGTGGAGGGGGTATTTGGCAACAGTTGACTGACCAGTTGGCATTGGCCCAACGGGGACGGGTGATGGCGGCGAAACTTAGTTTTGACAAAACGGCGGTGGCTGACTTTGTGGCCAGCGCGGCGGCGGAGGTGAGTTCGCCGTTGGTGCCGACGCGGTTAATAATATTACCTCAAGCAGAGAACGGTAGTCGGGTAAAGATTGAGAGGGGGGAGGCGGGACGAGTAGTTAATCAAGAAAAAGTACTGGCAATAATTGAACAACGGTTAAGTCGGTATGCGGCGGTTGACCTAGCGGTAGAAACGGAAGCGGTGGAGGAACGATTGAGCGATGAGCAAATCGAGCAAACGCGTCTGAAAGCGGAAAAATTATTAGACAAAGAGTTGGCAGTGGAGTTTCGCCACCAAGATAGATATCTGACCTGGACGCTGGCCGGAGAAGATTTGGTGGGTTTTTTGTCGTTTAACGATACCTATGCTCAAGAAAAGATCGCTTCATATGTGGAGACAGTAGCTACGGCGGTCGACCAACTACCCCAAAATGCCCTGTTTCAGTTTGAGCCGACAAGTGGCCGAGTGAGCGCGTTTTTACCGGGAAAGGATGGTTTAGTGCTTGACCGGACTGAAGCAGAAAAAGCAATTAGAAAGGCGATGGATGCGTTATTGACAGAAGAGGAAGCTGGCCCGGTGACTTTGGTAGCTAAGGTGACAGCGCCGGAGGTTACCAATGAAGAAGTGAATCAACTGGGAATTCGTACCCTGTTAGGACGGGGCGAGAGTACGTTCTTCGGCTCTATCCCCTCTCGGATACACAATATTAAATTGACGGCGAGTAGGTTGAACGGAGTCTTGATTAAACCTCTGGAAACGTTTTCATTTAATAACACGATTGGGGAGGTAGCGGCGGCAACCGGTTTCCAACCAGCCTATGTAATTTCTCAAGGCAGGACGGTGTTGGGCGACGGAGGCGGGGTGTGTCAGGATAGCACGACTCTATTTCGAGCGGTGCTGGATGCGGGACTGCCGGTGGTGGAGCGGCGGGGACACAGTTATCGCGTCGGTTACTATGAACAAAATAGTAAAGCGGGATATGATGCGACTGTCTATGCGCCGACGACTGATTTTAAGTTTTTGAATGATACGCCAGCCTATATTTTGATTCAGGCCAAGGTCGAGGGGATGAAGTTAATGATTGATTTGTACGGAACCAGTGATGGAAGGCAGGCAACGACGAGTAATTATGCGCTGTGGGATGTGACTCCGCCGCCGCCGGACCTCTTCCAAGACGATCCGACGTTACCTACAGGAACGGTGAAGCAGGTGGATTGGAAAGCCTGGGGGGCAAAGACCAAGTTCGATTATAAAGTGACCAGAGGCGGGGAGGTAATTTTTCAAAAGACGTTTTATACGACGTTTCAGCCGTGGCAATCGGTTTTCCTGCGGGGAACGGCCTCGCAGTGATTAGCCCTTCGACGCGCTTCGCTTGCTCAGGGTAAACGATTAGCGATTAGCGAGTAGGGTAAATTACAAATCAAGAATTAAGATAAAAATGTTTTTACCAGAGGAGTACGTCTAGGTGAATTTGTTTTAATAAATCTTCCAGGGTAACACCCCTTCTTTCTGCTTCTCCATTTGCCCATTTAATGTAATTTGGAGAAAAACAACTCCAAAAACCATGATCTTCCTGTTTATCTACAAAGACCCCCCCGTCAGATGCTGGAGTGATTGATATTTGACTTTTATCTATACTATCAACTATTTCTTCTGGTGTCGGCATACTACTCCTTTGTAAATTTATATAATAGCCTCATAATATCTACCTCTAACCCAAGATCAGAGCGATGTTACAAGCTTTGCTTATAATATCACATGCTACAATTCCCTCATGAGAATTTTGGCAATAGAGACTTCCTGTGACGCCAGCACTAGTCACTTGACTTGCTTGCTCGATCATTTAGTCGGGCTTCGCATTCAGGCTCCAGTGCGGGGCAAGTGAAACGGCTATGAGAATATTAGCTTTTGAGACTTCGTGCGATGAGACAGCCGCTGCGGTAGTGGAGAAACGAAAAGGTGAGGAGTTTGTCCGAGTGTTTTCGGATGTGGTGGCTAGTTCCTCGGATATGCACGTTACCACCGGCGGGATTGTGCCGGAAGTGGCAGCGAGAGAGCAGGTAAGAAGCATTATTCCTGTCATTGAGGAGGCGTTACGCGAATCACGAATTACGAATCGCGAATTAGGAGCGATTGCGGTAACCGTCGGGCCGGGGCTGATTGGGAGTTTGCTGGTCGGAGTGGAGACTGCCAAGACTTTGGCATTGGTATGGGATAAACCTTTAATTCCGGTGAATCATTTGATTGCTCATTTGTATGCGAATTGGGTTGGTGGAAGTGAAAAGTTGAAAGTTAAAAATGAAAAATTACAATTAAAAACTCAAAATTATCCAACTTTTCCTGCTATAGGGATGGTAGTATCCGGAGGTCACACCGATATCGTTTTAATGAAGAGTCACACTGAAATTGAGTGGCTGGGAGGAACGCGAGATGATGCGGCGGGAGAGTGTTTTGATAAATGCGCGCGAATTTTGGGACTCCCCTATCCTGGTGGACCGGCGGTGGCCGAAGTTGCGGCCAAATTCAAAATTAAAAATTCAAAATTAAAAATTAAATTACCACGACCTCTGATTGATCAGGATACGTTGGATTTGAGTTTCAGCGGGCTAAAGACCGCGCTGGCGCGAATGAGAAATGAGCCCTTCGATAACGCTCAGGGTAAACAGAAAATAATGAGTAATGAATTAACGTCAGCGATGGCTTATGAGGTGCAGGAGGCGATTACGGATGTATTGGTGGTCAAAGTAATGCTGGCGGTGAGACGGTTTAAACCGAAATCGGTGTTACTTGGAGGTGGAGTGGCGGCGAATGAGCGCTTGAGAGAGAAGCTCGAAGCTAGAGTTATGAATCATAAATCAAGTATAAAGCTACACATTTCTCCACCGAAGCTGTGTACTGATAATGCGGTGTCTATTGGCGCCTGGGCAGCGTTTCATCCGACTCCTGCCTCCATTCTTTCGGTCCGACCAAATCCATCTTTAGCGGTTGTCTGATACAATTTGAGGAAGATAACTAGTTACAAGTTACCAAACCCAAGAAAAATGGATAAACGATACGATCATCGCCAATTTGAGGAAAAGGTTTATAAGCTTTGGGAGAAAAAAGGAGACTTCTCCCCCACTTCGAATCCTAAAGCAAAACCTTATACCATCTTAATGCCGCCGCCGAATGCTAATGCCTCTTTGCACGCTGGACATGCTATGTATACGGTTGAGGATATTCTGATTCGGTGGAAAAGAATGCAAGGGTTTGCTACTGAGTGGATTCCGGGGATGGACCATGCGGGTTTTGAAACCCAATTTGTGTATGAGAAAGAGTTAGCCAAGCAAGGTAAGTCGAGGTTTGACTTTGACAGACAAACGCTGTACCAGAATGTTTTTGACTTTGTTCAAAAAAATTCGGGCCTAATCTATGAGCAGTTTAAACGGTTGGGGTTTTCGGCTGACTGGAAACGGAGTGTGTTCACTTTGGATGAGGCAGTGGTGAACTTTGTCTATAAAACTTTTGAAAAGATGGAGCGGGAAAAACTGATATATAGAGATGACTATATCGTGAACTACTGCACTCATTGCGGGACGTCCCTGGCAGAACTAGAAGTCAATCATGTCACCAGGACCGAACCGCTTTTTTATTTAAAATACGGTCCTTTTACTTTGGCCACGGTCAGACCAGAGACTAAATTCGGGGATACGGCGGTGGCTGTCAATCCCAAAGACAAAAGATATAAAAAGTGGGTGGGAAAAGAAATTGAAGTTGAAGGACTGCTCGGAAAATTTACCATGAGGGTGATTGCTGATAGTTATGTTGACCCAAAGTTTGGAACAGGGGTAGTAAAAATAACTCCGGCTCATGACCCTAATGATTTTCAGGTCTGGCTCCGGCATAAGTCTGACATCCCTGGGCCAAAACAAGTAATAGATTTTAGGGGAAGACTAACTGGCTGGGCGGGTAAATACAAAGGGCTAAAAGTTCGTGCAGCCAGAGAGGCAGTTGTTCATGATCTTAAAGACAAAGGGCTTTTGGAAAAAATTGACACTGACTACGAACATGCGGTGGCGGTGTGCTACCGGTGCAAACACGATTTGGAACCGATGATCGTACCTAACTGGTTTATTAAAGTTAACGATTTAAAAAAGCCGGTAACCGAAGCCGTAAAGAAGAATCAGGTTAGATTTTTCCCCCCTCCTTATAAAAAACACATGCTTGCCTGGCTGGACATTATGCATGACTGGCCAATCTCAAGACAGATTGCTTGGGGGATACGGATTCCGGCGTGGTATTCTGTCGAGGATAACCCGGAAATAGAAGTTGCCTTCTTGGACGCTGATAAGAAAGTGGTGGGTGGAAAAGTAGGAAAACTGCTTGAAGAATACCAGTTTGACGAGATGGAACAAGGTTTACAAACACTAACTGCCTCAAAAGAGGCGCACTACACTATTACCGCGCACAAACCTGGAAAAATGTATCTTCAAGAGACAGATACCTTTGATACTTGGTTTTCTTCTGGCCAGTGGCCATTGGTGACACTTAAAGAAAGCGAATTTACAAGTCGATACCCGACGGAGGTGATGGGGACTTTGTCAGATATTCTTAAGTTTTGGATTTCGCGGATGATGATGTTTGGATTGTATCTTAAAAACGACGTGCCTTTTAAGGACGTGTACTTGTGGTCGATGGTGGCTGATAAAAAAGGGGTAAAGATGAGCAAAAGCAAGGGCAATGTGATTAACCCGATTGAGTTGGTGGAAAAATACGGGGCGGATGCATTGCGGATGTCGCTTATCTATGGAACAAGTGCTGGGAGTAAGGTGATTCTCTCCGAAGAGAAGGTTAGGGGGATGAGAAACTTTGCCAACAAAGTTTGGAACTTGGGTCGTTATGTCCAGTCGGTTTTTGCTAACTCTGATGCGATTACCTTTATTCTCCCCAAGGGCCTGAGGCCTGAAGACAAAAAAATACTTGATGAACTTAACTCTTTAATCAAAACAGTGACACATTCCTTGGAAAAATACCGGTTTAATTTTGCTCTGGAAGCGATATACGAATTCACTTGGCATACGCTAGCAGACAGGTATGTAGAAGAAACAAAAATCCGATCTCAAAATAAAGATAAAGTTTGTCTTTATACCTTGAGGAATACATTTCTGACGATTTTAAAACTTCTCCACCCCTTTGCGCCCTTTGTTACCGAGACGATTTGGCAGGAACTCATGGTTTTAAGAAAATATCCCGATCAACTTTTGTTAACTTCCTCTTGGCCTGATTTCCTACTTAAGTCATAATGGTCAGAGATGACCAAATTACTGCCTCGGCCGTTGGCAAGTACTTATCTAATGCTATTGGGAGTGTTTGTCTTAGGAGTATTTTTGGTTTGGCAAACCATAAAGGGTGACGATTTTTCTTTCTTTAAACTGCGGTTAGGTTATACGCCAGAAGCCAGCGAAACATTTGATGGGGCAGCGGTGGTGGCAGTCCAGGGTTTCGATTATAGTTTGGCGCAGAAACTGTTAATAACAAGATTGCGGTTAGACGACGACAATGTGCTCGGGATAAGTAGCGAGGTGGTGGAAACGATTTACCCGGAAAGAAAGCTGTGGAGACGCTTGGAAGAGATGGAGACAGTTCTTAAACAACAGCCGACTTTTCGCGACGGACTGCTTTTAAAAACAATATACCTGTCTCGCTTGGGGCGAAATGATGAAGCTGAGAAAGTTTTTGAGGAAGTATTTAAATTGGATCCCAACCACCCAGAAGTAATAAGGGTGGGAATAACTCTTGGCTTAATCAATTAATCTATACCCCTCTTACTCTAGCTTGTTTAGTTCGTGGGCTTATTCCCTTCGACCAGCTCAGGGTAAACAGCTAAACCTCACATCTGGAGAAAGGGGGTATTGCACACTATTTTAATTGTAAAACTGAATAAGAGGAGTTTATTTCTTTTCTGGTTTTGGTTCAGAACCTTTGACGGTCTCTGATTCAGGCTTGGTTTCGGTCTTGACTTCGGTAGTTGCCGGTGGTGTCTCCCCTACCGTAGCCGCTGCTTCGGCTTCGGCCGGAGGAGGAGTGGGTTCAACTTCGGTTTTTGGTTCCTGGACGACAACGATAGTAGCGGTGTCATCGATTAAGAGCTTGACTTTATCGCGATCGACTTTGAGGTCTTTGACCAAGAGGCTATCGCCGATATTGGCTAGGCCACCAACATCAACCGTTAATTTATCGGGTAAGTCAAGAGGGAGAGTTTCAACTTCAATTTCATCAACAACCAAAACCAGGACGCCGCCTTTTTCTTTGACGGCAGTTGACTCACCAACTACTTCGACCGGAATGGTGGCGGTAACCTTCTCTTCAAGACTGACTTGGTGAAAATCGATGTGGAGGTATTGGTCGGTGACTGGGTGGGTTTGAACGTTATGAACTAAGACTGGTCGGGTGGTTTTTTCGCCAGATACCAATAAATTGATGATATTGGTTTCTCCGGCAGTTTTAAAAATTTTGGTAAAATCTAGAGCCTTAACTTGGATAGCTTGGGAGGCAACGCTTTTACCATAAATATTAGCCGGCAACCACTGATCACGACGAAGCCGATTGACTTTTCGGCCAACGACAGTACGTTTGTCTACGGATAAAGATATAGTGGCTGGCATAAGGAGTGTTTATATTACCATGGAGAGAAGGTAAGAGCAACCTGTTATTGAGTGGTGAGGTCAACCGTTAGATAGTAATCGGTGGCTAAGGAGGTTTGCTGTTGCCAGATATTGTCGATTTTCTCTAAAGTGGGGTGGGTTGATTCGAGGCTGGCTTCTGGAGGAGGAATGAGGCTAACAGTGAGGGGGTCCGTGTCAGTCCCAGACTGCTTCTCAATGAGGAGGTTATAGGCAAAAGGTTTAGTGGTAGGTATTGCTTGAGCAAATTGGTAAGAAATGGTGGTAGAGATGGTAGCGCTCGGAGGAACCTCAAGATACCAACCATAAACCTTTTTGCCGTGGGAAAGGTTAACATCAACTTTTTGGGTGGGAAGGGGTTGGTCGTTTACCAAAACTTGCTGAAGAATGGTGGTGGCAGGAGTATAGAGGCGGAGATAATTTTTGTAGGTTCCTCCAGGCCAGGTGTTGGTTTCTGCTGAATTATGGTAGGTAACCACCAGCTGGGCTGACGGGGTGGCTGAGGCCAAAGAGACGGTATAGTCTAGGCTACGGTTGATAAAATAGTTAGCCTTATTAACACCAACGTTGGCCTCTATTAAACTGGCGTAGTCTGAAAAACACGGCTTGGTTGAAAAACAACGGGGCGTCTTTAGGGCGCCAGAGACATTTAACTGATCAAGGGTAGCAGCGATGGACGGGTCACGATGAGAGAATTGAAAATGGGAAGAGGTAACTGATTGACTCAAGGCAGAAATTAGAGACCAATTAAAATTAACTTCGTTTTTAAGTCGATCGAGAATGGTGGTAGTCAGGCTTCCTAAAAAATCGCGCTTTTGGGTAGAGCCAGGGAAAAAATTAATTTCACTATAAAACTCGGCTCGCTCAAACAGGTTGTCGGCAGTAATGGTTTCTTGGTAATCGGCTAATTTTAAGGGGCCAAGGAGAGTAAGAAGCTGTTTAACAAAGTAGAGATCGACGGCGGCCGTGCCTTCGACTTTGAGATTTAATTCTTTGTTCAAAAACCATTCAGCCTGACGGGCGGAGGTGGGGAAATCGGGATCCCAGTTGGCATCCCGTAGATACCAATTGGCCTCACCGAGGTGGGTCTTAATTTCGGGCGGTGGCGAGACGTAACCCTGGAGTTGACCGTCGGCTGCATAGACGTCGTAGGGAGTGATGGTGACAAGTTTGCCATTTTCGAGAGTAATGATAATAAACGAGCCAATGAAACCGCCGGTGGGGCGGAGTTCTTCGCTATTTTGAAGAAGGATTAGGTAATTGACCCGGTTGTCTTTGCCTAGAAGTGCTGGTGCAAATTGGGTTAATTCCTGTAAGAGTAAAGCCTGCTGACGCCAGACCGGCAGTCGAGTTTTTAGGTTATTTAAAAAGATGTTTGAGTTAGAAACGTTCTTAAAATAAGCTTCAGCCAGGGCTAACTTTTCCAGGGTTAAGTGAAGGTGATTTTGACTGATAGAAAGCTGGTCAAAAGGTAGAGATGGGCTAGTCGAATCAAAAACGCTTTTAAGTGTAAAGCCTGTAGATTCAAGGACAAAACTAGCGTGGTTGAAAGACGAAGCCATGGCGCTACCTCCCTGAATAAGTTGGGTGACTTGGTCATAGAGAGCGGGGTTAAGATTTTTGACGGGAGCGAGCAGTCGCCAACGACTAAAGCTGGCTGTTAACCAGTATTCGGTTAGTGAAGTCCAGGTTTTTAACCCAGTTAAGTTGCCTCCTTCTAAGTCAGAAAGGCTTTGACGAGCGGAAACCAAAACCATTAGAGGCGGAGAAAAAAACCAGATAAAAAGTGTGAGGGTGGCTACCGCTAGCCAAAATTTTGGCCGTAAACTAAAAAATTCAAATCTTGTTGGCCGAGGTTTAACAATAGAGCCTGGCTTCGGCACTAGAAGTGTTACTTCATCCCCTATCTGACGATTGGGACCTTCGTTCGTTTGGAATAGTTTGGGTGGGCGGGTTTGTATCAACCAGTTATTGGTGGCGGTTAGGCCTGCCTCGAGGTTGGTGGGAAACTTAGACAATAGTTTTTCTCCTAACAATCGAGCTGGCGGTATTTTGTCAGCAGATCTAGCGACAATACTTAACTGAAAACCCTGACTGGCCGCAATCTGTTGAATGGCGTAGGCGAGATTGATTACAGTTTGGGACTGTTCGCCTTCGGCATAAAAAGTTTTTCCGGCGGAAGCACGACCAAACATGGCCGCCTCAATAATTTCAACGGCGTCGGTGATAAAAAGAGGAGAAATAAGTTGGGTTTGGCTAGCGGTAATAATGATTTGATTATCATAAAATCGGGAAAAAAGACCGGCAATAGGAGCGGATATCGACAGTTCCATTCCGGGCCCAAAGACTTCAGAAAGGTTAAGAAGCCGATAATCCAATTTACTTTCGCTAAGGATAGTTTGAATGGTTTCGGTTTTGGTAGGCATATCTTCCTTAGACGAAGTTTTTTTATTGAGAGAGAGGCCCGGGGTAATTGAGGGAGAAGTAATGATTAACAAGCGGGCGGAGGATTTTGTGGCAAGTTCAACAAGGTGTTTAACCTTGGCTAAATTTATCGACAAAGCGTGACTGTTAAGTGAAGGGGTATCGCCTAGAAAGTAAAAAACGTAGTCGAAGTTTCTTTTTAAACTTAAGGGTCTATTTAGATTAGCTTCTTTCCACTCGATGGAGGTTTTGAAAGTTTTGTGGGGATTGACGTTGTTAGGTTGATTATTAAGAACAACCACCCTACAACCCTTTACTTCTAAAGCTTGAGCTAGGTTTAGTACTAGAAAGGAAGATTCCCCAACAATTAGACAGGAGGGGCCGGTGGTTGGAGAAGTTATTTTTGAAACAGGCATGGGTTTATATTACAGCACAAATGGAACCAGTAGGACGAGTAGACAAAAATTTAGTTTAACAAACTTTTATCTAGTTTAAATTTACCGTTTTTAAACAACAGTAAACTTTGCAACTAACTTCTTTTAAATCCTGTAAATTTAATTATTTAAAGTTATATATGTATTTACTCTTTTTTTGCGACAATTCTCTTGACTTGTTACTGATGATTTATGTCTATATTTGTTCTTACGATTTCACGTGTCCCTTTCCAGGTTTTAAATAATTTTTATAGTTTAATTAATTAAACCCTATAGGTATTGATTGGAATTAGAAACTGGAGATCTTTCTTCAACACACAACGTCGTGGTTTCGAAAGATTAAATAAAAAATACGGTTTAGAGAAGAGACAATAGACAATAGTAAATAGCAAGAAGCGGGCAGAATACTGTAAATAGACAGTGGACAACAGTAAAAATAAATGAGAAGAGCTATCTAACTAATTTCTTCCGTCTTGAATCTTAATTTTTGCTACTCTGGATTACCCCCCTTCGTCCTTCGACCCTTCGATTATGCTCCCTTCGACTACGCTCAGGGTAAACAGGGTAAACAAGCTCGGGACTACGGAAGGGCAGGCGAACTACTACCTAACGCCTAGGTAATTTTCTGGTCGAGAGCTTCGTTAACAAGAGAGTCAGCCTGAGTGTTTTGGGAACGGGGAATGTGATGGAATTCAGCGGTCAATTTGAGTAATTCTAGGAGTTTAAAAATTTCTGCGGCCAAGGCTTTAAGGTGAGGTTTTTTTATTTTATAATTGCCGATTAACTGATTTACCAACAAAGAAGAATCGAGGTAGAAGACGATTGGTTGCGGTCTGACAGGAAGGGAATTTGAGGAAAAGTAAGTTTTTAACCAATTCAGGGCGGCAATAACAGCTTGGTATTCGGCAACGTTGTTGGTGGCATGACCGATCAGCTTGCCAAAGCGAATAAGGGTTTGACCGTCCTTTTCGACAACGACGCCGGCTGCAGCCGGTCCGGGATTGCCACGGGCTCCCCCATCGCAATAAACAGAGAGGTTCATTTTAACTCTACTGACTACTCTTTTTGGCGTTGACAACTAGGCGTCGGAAACGACCAATGCCTTCGGAGTACGTTTCTATGTTTGGATTTTGGGAGAGGTGAAGGTGAACCAAGCGGCGTTCGTGGCTAGGGAGGAAGGTAAGAATAACTGGTTTGCCCGTAATTAAACTGTTGGCAGCGGCTTTGTCTGCCATCTCTTGTAAGACCTGTTGTCGATTCTGGCGGTAGTCATTGACGTTAACCATAATTCTTTGCCAAGTTGCCTGGGATTGGTTAATCATGAGGTTTAAAACCAGTTGGAAGGAGTCGATGGTTTCACCGTGGCGACCTATCAGAGTGCCGGCCTCTTCCAGGGGAAGTTTGATATCAACTGTCAAGCCTGGTTCGGCTTCTGAAACAGAAACTTCATAGGAGGAAAAGTGGAGTAATGAGAGGAGTTTGCTGGTTAATTCTTGGATGTTTGGAGGCATAGTTATCTTTGCCTAAAAAACTTGGTGACTTTTTGCAGTTGAGGAACTAAGCCACCCAAGCCGCTGATAAAATACTGTTGAACAACGCTAAATACCGTAGTAATAACCCAGTAAACGGCAAGGCCGGAGGGAAATTTCAAGGCGGCAAAGAAAATCATGACTGGAAAAATAAAGACCATTTGTTGTTGCATGGTGGTGGCCATGTCCGTCATATCTTCGGCCTTTTTGTCGTCCGCTTTTGAGGGGGTCTTTGACGCTAGCGTCCTTTCGGCAGTAGTATCGGCTCCTGGCAACACCATTAGGGAAAGAATTAATTGAGAAAGTCCGGCCAGAGCGGGAAGGATGTAGAGGGTATCTGGGTTGGCTAGATTAAACCATAAAAAATTGAGGCCAATCCCCTGCCCGACGCCAGTACCGTTTTTAAGGAAATCAATGAATACTCTATAAAGGGCGTAAAAAACGACCAGGGTGGCAATCTGAGGCAGACAACCACTGACGGGGTTAATTTTGTGTTCTTGGTAGAGTTTCATTTGTTCTTGTTGGAATCTAGCCTTGTCGTTACCAAATTGACGTTTCAACTCATCCAATTGGGGTTTCAAGTCTTTAAGTTTGTTGACAACTTTTAAAGAAGGCAGGGTAAAGGGAATGAGTAAAAAACGAATGAGAAGGGTTAAGGCGATGATGGCAAGACCGAGATTATCACCTAAAAGGTGATAAAGGAATACCAGGGTTTGAAATAATGGTTGATAAACTAATTGATTAAACATGGGTTACTCAATGATTTCTGGTACGGGATCGGCGCCGCCTCTAGACCAGGGGTGACAACGAGCAATTCGCCTCAAGCCTAGGCCAATGCCCTTGAGTATACCATAGCTAATGATGGCTTGTTCCATATACTGACTACAACTCGGCTGGAAACGACAACTGGCCGCCGGTAGGCCAATCAGGCTTCGGAGAAAGTGTTTTGAGGCCCAATACAGGCTTAAAAGAAACAGGAGTTTTTGTTTCATGGAGTTATTGACGAAAAAGGATAATTAATTCTTGGCGGAGTTGACTGACTGAACGGAAAAGGGCGGCTTTTTTAGGTAAAACCAGAATATCTGTGCCGGCGAAAAATGTTTTTGGTATTTGGTTGGGATTATCTATGGGTAGATGGAAGCTGGTTAAAGACTCTAGTGCGGCTGACAGGCGGCGTTTGATAAGGTTACGATTAACAGCTTTTGGGTCTACTTTTTTAGAAACAATAATGCCGAAGCGGGGATGGCTAAGCTGGTTAGGTTTAAAAATGACCGTAAGAGAGGCAGAGTGTTTTTTGACACCATTAGTTTTAAAATTAATTATCTGGCCAGCTAAAGGAAGTCTAAGGCGAGAAGGGAACATAGAGTAATTCAAACAGAAAGTCGGTGACGTCCTTGCCGGCGCCGGCGGGCAATGACTTTTCTACCACCTCTAGTCTTCATCCGAGAACGGAAACCGTGGGTACGGGCGCGTTTTTGTTTTTTTGGCTGCCAAGTGTGTTTTACCATAATAAACAGCAGCTAGAAATAATGAGTAATGATAGGGATAAATTTTATCATACTTTTTGAAGGCTTACCAACTAACTTTTCGGGTATTTTGGGGATTGAAGATTGTGGAAAACATTTCTACACTGTGGATAAGTAGATGTATTCCCTGCTCTTTTGGACTTTTTTGTGGAAAACACACGCTTGTGGCAACTAGTGCTTGATGACCTTCAGGTGAGTATCTCTCGGGGTATTTTTTCGACGTGGTTTAAACAAACTGATTTAAGCCGCATCACGGAAGTAGATGGTGGGCGTCAAATTGCAGAAATTGCCTGCCCTAGTTCCTTTCATCAACAGATTCTGGAAACTCGTTATTATGCGCAAATTAAGGAGGCGTTTGATCGGCTGACAAAAAAAAAGACCGAGCTAACGTGGTTAATAAATCCAGCTCTTAAAACAACTAAAACAACTGACGCTCCCTTGTTTGCCTCGCTTAACCGGCCAACGTTTGACGACTTTCAAATTGCTCAGCAACGGGCTGGCCTCAACGAAGATTTTACCCTGGAAACGTTTGCGGTGTCGTCGAGTAATGAAATGGCGTATGCGGCCGCGCTGGCGGTCTCTAACGATATGGGAAAAGCATATAATCCTCTGTTTCTCTATGGTGGGGTAGGGGTAGGGAAAACGCACCTAATGCAGTCAATTGCCAATAACTCCCTGAAAAAAGACGCGGGTTTGGCTATCGTATATTGTGCGGGTGAGGAATTTACTAATGAGATTATCGATGCCATCCAGCAAAAAAAAACGCGCGATTTTAGGAAACGTTATCGAGAAGCGCGGGGGCTTTTCATAGACGACATTCAGTTTATAGCCGGAAAAAACACTGTTCAGGAAGAGTTCTTTCATACGTTTAATGCGGTGCTTAAAACCGGAGGGCAAATAGTATTAACTAGTGACCGACCACCTTTTGAAATTAATAATCTAGAAGATAGGTTGCGGTCGCGATTTGAAGGGGGACTACTCATTGATATAGGCGAACCGAGTTTTGAGCTGAGAACGGCCATTCTTTTAATCAAAGCAAAACAACGAAACGTTAATCTATCTATGGAAGCGGCTCAAGCGGTGGCGGCCAATATCCAAAGCACCAGAAGACTTGAGGGTTTTTTGGTTCGTCTAATCCAAGAGTCAAAAACTAAAAATCAGCCGATGTCTTTGGAAATGGTACAGTCGCTATTGGGAACCAGGCTAGAAGCGAGCCAAATAAAGCCGTTACTGGTGCGGCCCAACGAACTACTTAAAAGAGTGGCTGATTATTTTCAGGTTAATCTGAAGGACTTGCGTGGGCCATTAAGAGCGCGGCCGGTAGTGGAGCCGAGACAGCTAGCTATGTATCTATTGCGGGTGGACATGGATCTACCTCTGACGGAGATTGGAAATCTCTTTGGTGGCAGAGACCATACAACGGTGATGCACTCGGTTGAAAAGATTACCAATGAGCTGGTAGCCTCTGAATCGTTGCGAACAGATGTGGCTAACCTGAGGAAAAGTTTACAGGTATGAAAAAAAGTTGGGGGTGGTTAAGGATTGAGTATCCACTTTTCCACAAAAAAGGTGTTTTTATCCACAAAGTTTTCCACTTAAAACAGGGGCGTTTTCAACACGAAGAGAAGCCGAAATCGATCTTACAAAGATTTAATTTTCCTGTTTTCCCCGATTCTACTACTAATACTACTAATTAATACTAAGGAGTGTATGAAGGTGATTTTGCTACCGGAGAATTTTAAAAAAGCGATTTCGTATGGAGAAAGATTTGTAGCAACCAAACCCCAAATACCGGTTTTAGGAAATTTGTTGTTTCAAGCAAAAGAGGGGCAGTTTTTTGTGGCGGCGACAAATTTAGAGACAGGCATTAAGTTTCGAATCGGGGCAAAGATAGAAGGAGAGGGAGCAGTGACTGTACCGGCGCGAGTGATAAGTGAATTGGTAGCATCCTTGCCGACAGAAAAGGTTTTTTTATCAGTTGAAGGTGAGGAATTGTCGATTAAATGCGGTCGTTTTACGGCGACAATTCAAGGTTTAACTGGGGCAGAATTCCCGGTTTTTCCTAAAAAAGATAAAGGACTAACGCTAGAAGTACCAACGACGTTTTTTCAAGAAGTGGTGGAGCGGGTGGGCTTTGCTGCTTCAAGTGATGAGAGCCGACCGGTGTTGACTGGAATACTTTTTAATTGGCAGCGGCGGGTAAGGGCGGTGGCGACAGATGGTTATAGATTGAGTTTGATGGAGGCAGATTTAGGTGAAGGAGTGGTTAAAAAAGAGGTAGAGGTAAAGACATTACTACCGGCCCGGAGCCTGTCAGAGGTAGAACGGGTGTTGTCGGATTTAGGAGAGCAAACGATTAGATTAACCTGGTCATTAGAGCAGAGGCAAATGTTTTGGACAACGGGCGATTTAGAGGTGGTAGTGCGAGCCCTAGAGGGAGATTTTCCTGATTATCAAGGTATTATTCCCGGAGAGGGTGAAACAATAGTCGAGATTGACAGAAATGAATTGCTACAGGCAGTGAAGTTGGCGGCGGTATTTGCCAGAGATAGTGCCAACATTGTAAAGTGGCGGTTTACTAAGGAAGGATTGGAAATAAGCGCACGCTCGTCTCAGGTGGGAACGAATATAACCACGGTGGGAGTGGACTATCATAAAGGAAACTCGGGAACAATTGCTTTTAATAGTCGTTATCTTTTGGAGTGTTTGAGTCGATTCAGAGAAGAACGGGTGCGGTTTGAGATGACTGAAGCCTTACGGCCGGGAGTGTTTACAGGAGTAAAGAGTAAGCAGGAGTTTAAACACATTATAATGCCAGTTAGGGTTCAGGAAGAATAGTTTACCCTGACGGGTTTCTGAGAAAAGCTAGTCAGGACGCAAGAAAATAATGACTCTTTCGATTTAACTTAGGATAAATAAGAAGTACACGAGTTTTTGCGGTAACTAAATTTTTCTTGGTCCGCAATGGTTCGAAATTGTTAACCTTAGGTTTTTTGATAGTCATGCCAGGCTTTTAGCCTGGCCAATGCGACCAGCGGAAAATTTGTTACCGCTCAATCATAAATAATCGGAAAAGTAACGAGGGGGGTTAGACATTAGAAGGATTGGGGGTGGGTTGTTTGAAGGTGAGGATTTGGTGTTCATCGGGGGAAGCGACGACCCGGATGGCGACGTGGTTTTGGCCGGCAAAGAAAAGACCTTCGCCGATGTCGGCAGAGAGAAGGAAGCGGCTTTCTCCTTGGGAAAGATGAAAGGTTTTGGTGACTTTTTCAATAGCGGCGGATGACTGTTTCATGAGGAGTTGTAAAGAGGAGTTAGTAACGATGGCTTTGCCTTGATCAGTAGCCAAGAAGTCTTCAACATCTTGAGTGATGGTGGTGAGGCCGAGTAAATACTTTCTGGCTCGTTTAGCAATAGAAAAGAGGAAATTGGCAGAATCTGGGTACTTCATTAAATACCAGGCCTCATCAACGATTAAGAGACGGCGTTTCAGATTTTGTTTAACGCGGGTCCAGATGTAGTCAAGAATCAGGTACATGGCAATGGGGCGGAGGGCGTCTTCCAGGTCGCGGATACCAAAAGCGGTGAGGGGGTTTTTCAGGTCAAGGTTAGAGGCTTGGTCAAAAATACCCCGGAAAGAGCCTTTGATGAATTTTTCTAAGCGGTAAGCTAGATTTTTGGCGGTTTCTTCTTCCATTCCCAAAAGAGCTTTATACAAATCTTCCATGAGGGGAGGGGGGTTTTTTTGGGTGGAAGGGTCGGGAGTAATATTTTTGGCCCGGTAAGTAGCAACTAAGGCACGGTCGAGAATGGCTTCTTCGGTGGGATTGACGGAGCCGATCATGATCTTTAGCAGAGTATGGAGAGAGAGGATTTTTCTGCCCAGTTCGTTTTCTTCGGGATCATAGATGGCGGATAGGTCAAAGGGGTTAATTTTAACGTCGGTATTGAAGGAAAAATCAATATATTCGCCGCCGACGCTTTTGACGATTTCCTGATACTCGCCTTCTGGGTCAATGATAATGATTTCGGTATCAAACATTAAGGAACGGAGTGATTCGAGTTTGACGGCATAACTTTTGCCGGCGCCGGACTTGGCAAAAACAACCAGGTTGGCGTTTTCAAGAGAAAAGCGGTCGAAAATAACCAAGGAGTCGTTGTGTTCATTGATGCCGTAGAGGATGCCGGTGTCGCTGGTTAGTTCTGATGAGGTGAAGGGGAAGGTAGTGGCTAAAGAGGTGGTATCCATGTTGCGTTGGATAGCCAGATAGTCGCGGCCTAAGGGTAGGGTGGTTTTGAAACCCTCTTCCATTTGGAGGGTGGCGCGTTTAGAGATAATAAGCAGGGAGCCAAGAGTGGCTTGGATTTGTTGGGTGATGGTAAAGAGTTGTTCTGGAGAAGTGGCGGAGACGGTGATATAAAGGCCAAATTGAAAGAAGCGTTCGGCGCCTTTGGCGAGTTGCTCTTGGAGGAGGCGAGCGTCTTCGAGCTTGACTTGAGTGTCGATGTTGGCGATGCGGCCGCGGCCAACGTCGGATTGGATTTCGGCCTCCATTTCGGTGATTTTGCGGCGTAAATCATCCATGATAGTTTTGCCTTCAACCGGATAGATGAACATGTTAGTGTCGAGAGAATGGTTGAAATTAATTAGAGGAGAGAGCCAGTTGGGGTTGACAAAGCGGGGGTAGCCGGCCACAAACAGAACAGTAAGGTAGGTGTTGCCGATTTTTAAGTAATTAAAGTCGACCTCAATTGATTCGGGGGCGATTAAGTCTTGGACAGAGACGGTACCTTTAGAAAATTGAAGTTGGGATTTAATAAGAGGAGAGGCTTCCATTTCTTGGGGAGAAGTGGGTAGTTTTCTTAGGGTTCTTAGGGGAAGGGGAAATTTGAGGGGAAATTTTAGTTTCATGGCAGGATTTTAGAGCGTTAAGCGGTTAGCGTCTAGTGTTAAGTATAAAGCATAAACATGAGAGCGACTAGCCCTTCGACTCCTTCGACCTTACTTTTTTCGATGAGCTCAGGGTAAACGGATAGCGGATAGAGAATTTTCTTTCGTCAGTTAGGCTCGACTCGGAAAGGAAGGCAATCTACGGATTATAAACTTTTGGTTGGTGGGGCGGGAGAAGGGGTAGATTGAGGTTTGTTCGGAACAGCTGGTGGGGATGAGGTTTTATCAGCAAGTGGAGGATTCTGATTAGGGGTGGGGGATTTTAAGTGACTACCAACAAGAGGAGTGTGGTAGTCTTCTGCGGCCATGAGTTTGACGTTGCCGACCGTGTCGGGGTTATAGACGGAATAGAGAAGTTGGGTGAGTTCGGCATCAGTTAATTGGCGGGCAGTAAGGCCGATGCGATTGAATTGGCGGATAAGATGGTCGCGTTTAGGCTCTAGGGCGGTGGCGGCTTTTTGGAAAATGTAATCTTTATCGTAGGGCAGGGTGGTGGGGGCTTTGAAAGTTAAAGGGCTAGCGGCAGAGAGGCCGAGTTCAAGGCGAGAATAAGGGATCACCACGTAGAATTTTTTATCTAATACATTACCTTCTTTGACAATTTTAGCGATAAACTGGCGGTAGCGGTTGATTTGGAGACGGCGTTTTTCTTGATAGGTCTTCTTTTCTTGATTTTCGAGGAGTTTGACATAATTTGAAACGTCTTTTCTTTGGGAACGAATGAGAATCTGGACGGAGAAAGTGAGGGAGTTTAAGAGAGCGGCATAGGCATAGATGGTGGCTTCTTGTTCCTGTTCAGAAAGGAGGTCAAAGTTGACGGCGTTTAACCTTAAAACCATGGCAACCGAACCGTCTTTTAAAAGAACTAAATTGTGGTTAATGTCGGCGATATCGAGGTGGTTTTGGGTGGTAGAGCGAATGGGAATGGTAGGCATACTGAAAAATTAAAAATTTAAAGTTTAAAATTTAAAACTAATTTGGTGGTTTGGTGGTGTTTGGTTGGATTGAGTCGTCGCCCCTGGCGCGGATTTCGAGAGGGGGATAGATTTTATCCTCTAATTTTAGAGTAATTGTATCAAAGATTAAGGGGTCTTTTTCGACGATGAGAGTGTAGTGGCCCCTTTTTAAGGGAGTGATAGAGAAGAATTGGCCTAACTTATTGGTTTTGGTAGCTCTGACAGGGAGGTTATTTTCGTTTAAGACTTCTAAAATGGCGTTTTCGACGATTTTGCCTTGATGGTCAAGGATCATGCCAACCAGGACGTTGGGTTGGGTGGGAAGAGAAGGAAAGGGGAGGTCGGGGTTGGTAATGGCGGCGTGACCAGGAGAAGGAGGGGAAATTTTAATGATGCCTTCGGGTGTGGGTTGGGGAGTGGTGGCGGCCGGTGGAGGGGGGGGAGGGGCCGGTTTAGGTTTAGGTGGGATAGCAATAGAGACGGGTATGGTAATTTGAGGTTGGGGATTAGGTTTTGTAGGAGGCAGAGAAGAGGGTTGAGACGGGGTGGGGTTAAGGGGTTGGGTGAAGAGTTGGGAAATTTGGTTTAAAAAACTTTGTTCGAAGTGTTCTACCTGGCTAGGTTCCCCGCCGCTAAAGCTTTTTGGGGTAAACCTCCCTTCACCCGGTTGGGCTGGAGGTTGGGGGAGCAAAGGTGAAACAGCGGTTTTGGCTGGTTGGAAGACTGAAGGGAGTTGGGGAGACTTCCTCCATAGATATTGGGTGGGATTATAAATGGATTTAATAAAGGCAAGGATCCAGCGGTCGAGGGGGCGTTCCTCAAGGGGCATGAAAGCAAAAGCAATGCCGGCAAAAACAGAGAGAGTAATGAGGGGAAGTTTGATGATGCCGGGAAGATTGGTGGAGTAGAAGATAAAGGCGACGGCGCCGCCAGCCAATAATTCCAAGAATTGTTTAATAGTCATGTCGCCGATGAGGCGGAATTGGTAGCTGGTGATGTTTTGAGGAATGGGGTGTTGTTGCATAGTTAGTTTAGTGATTGTCGGCGCTGTTGTCGGCCAACATAAATTTGTTCAGTCATGAATGGTTTGTCTTGGTTATTATATTTTATCGGTAGTCAAGCCAGGCTGAAGGCCTGGCCAACATGACTTTCACAAATTTGTTGGCCTTTCGTGTCGAACCTTTAACCTTAAACAAGTTAATATTAACAGGAGGAGGAGGGATTTTCCAGGGGGGGGAGTTAGTATTATGTATCAAGTATTAAGGGGAAGGGGTGGGTTCGAGGACTGTATATGATGTCTCTTTTAGATTGACGCCAATTTTTTCCAAATCGTTTAGGGCTTGTTGGACGATGGTTTGGCGCTCGGTGGGAGAGGGAGTGATTAAAAGACGGATGCGGAAAGATTTTTTTTCAAAATCATAGATAATGCGGTAGGTTTTGGTTTCGATGGGTAAGCTTTTATACCAAGGGTTTTGTTTTATAAACTCAGTCCAAGTTTGGCCGAAAATGAGGTCGTCGGCGATTTGTTCACGACCTTGTTCTTCTAGCTCAAGCGAGCTGTAAAAGTTAGTGGTGAAGGAGAAGGAGTGGATTGAATTTTGGTCAAAAGAGATGGTGATGGTGTAGCGGGTGTCTTTGGTAAAAAAGTTGGTTGGGGTGACCAAAAGTTGGTCTGGAGACGGCCATGTTAATTGAAAAGTGGCAGAAGGCTCGGCGGTAACGGTGGTTTGGGCTTGTTGGTTGGAGGATAAAGGATTAGCGAAGGTGATGGTAAGAGGAGTATTGTCCAGGATCAATTCGGCATTATTGGCCGGGACGGTGGATTTGACGGTGGGGGTGGGGGGTTTGGAGACGAAAAACCTGACTAAAATTAGAATAAAAATAAGAATGATAAGGCTAAAAATGAGGATTAGTTTTGATTTCATGGTAAGCCGATACCTTCAACAATTATACCGGGGAGGTTTTGCAGGCCTTGACCAGAGTCGTTAAAGGAAAGAGATCCGGTCTTGGTGGGGGCGTTGGATTGGATAAAGACGACGGCGTCAGACGAAACGTTGGCGATAATGGCGACGTGGTTGGTGCGGGGTGGGCCTGATTCGACGCGGAAGAAAATGACGCTGCCGATAGCGGCGTTTTGAGGGGTAATGTTGGCAGCGGGAATGAAACGGCGGGCGGCAGTAAAATCTGCCTGCATAGTGCTTGAGAGATAGACGACACGCGGTAAATTGCCGCCAGTTTCCTGGTAGGCTTTGACGACCAACTGGGTGCACCAGAAAAGGTTACTGGCGCTGGTTTCCACCAGTCTTCGAGGAGGGTTGGGGTTAGTGGCAAAGAGGTTTTCGTTGAATAGATCGGGGTAGTTGGGAAGGTAGGTGGTAGTATCGGTGGGAAAGTCTCCGGGGGAGCGATTCCAAAAACACCAGAAGCCTTGGTAGAGGTCGGAAGTAATTTCCCAAGCGCGAGCGGCAATGGGGTTACTGGGTTTAGTGGCAGGGTCTAGAGGTTGTTTTTCTTGGGTGCAACCTGCAAAGTCGGGAGTAAAGGCGACGTCGGCGACCGGGCCGACGGGGTGGATTTGGGCGGCAGATTGGGGTTGGATTTGAATGAGGTAAACCAGAAGGATAACTGCTAGGGCAATGAGGACGGCGGCAGCGGCGATAATTAGGACCTTGGCTCCGACTAAAGCCAATAACCCGCCGCCGCCGACGCCGAGTTTGCCCAAGAGAGCGGTGCCGCCTTTGGTGAGGGCGCCTAAGGCGGGGCGGAGAAAACTAGTCAGTTTGGGGATGAGGCTACTAAAAAAGCGGGAGGATTGGATGGAGATTTTGCTAGTGATATTGCCGAGTTGGGAGCGAAGCCAAGAACTAATAGCAGAACGGGGGCTAGCTAGAATTTGACGCAAAAGTGAAGTTTCGGTTTCGGAGGTAAATTCCGGGATTAAATCGGTGGCTTTGAGAAAGTCGTGAAGGTTAAGGGTTTTTTGGCGGGGAAAGAGGGCTTCCCGAAAGCGGTAGATAAGGCCGCGGAGGTTAAAACCAGGCTGGTATTGGCTGGTGGTTTGGAGCCTGGCGGCTTGGTGTTTAGTGAGAGTGGTTTGGGCGGAGGGTTGGCTAGCTTGGGTTTTTAATTGGTTAAAAAAGGTGTTGACGTTATAACCCTTTCGGGACAGCCAGGCATAGAGATTTTTGGTGTAGTTGGTTTGGGTAGGGTCGTGGGGGTTAAGGGTGCTTAATTGAGGAATATTAGTTAAACTTTGAGCTAAAGCGAGGTTGGCGTGGTCAAGGAGGGTTTGGGCGAGGGGGTCGGGCAAATTATAGGCGATTTGGGCAGCGGCGACGGGGTTGATGCCGGCGGCCTGGAAAATACCTTGTAAATAAGGTTTTAGGTTTTGGCCGGTAACCAGGTTGGGGTGAGTTAAGGTGTGGAGTTTGACGATATCAAGGATTTTTTGAGAGTGGGTGGTGGCATCAGCTTGGGAATAACGGGCTTGGGTTTGGAGAGCGATGGTAAGTTGGTCCTTTATTCCAAGGCCGGACAGAGCTTGGGTTTGGAGTTTAGCGAAGGAGCCGGTTTCTAGGGATTGGACGAGAGGTTTAAGGCTGGCATCGGTATTTAAGGGTTGGAGAGAGGTTTGAAGGGGGTCATAGAGGTTTTTTAAGTGGTGGCTTAAAAATTGAGCACCGAGACTATGTTGGGCGGCTTGTTCGATGGCTTTTAGGGTAGTTTCGGTCAACGAACCTTTAGAGACTAAGAGTTGTTGAAAGATGCTATCGGTCAAGGCCTGCTGGGTGGAAGGGCTAGAAAGGGCTTTGGTGAGGCTGGCTCGGAGAGGGTGGGATTGGATTTGGCTGGTCAGGGTTTGGTTGACGCGAGAGACGATAGCCTGTTTGAGTTGGTTTAGGTGGGCGACTTCTTGGGCGTATTGGCGTTGGGAGTCGAGGAGGTCGGGGAGTTTGGAGGGAGCAGTAGGTGTTTCAGTCTCTGGGGATGGCTGGGGAATGGCAACCGCGGCGGTGAGTGGTTTTTCTTCCTGGTTTTCTTTGACTGTTTTAGGATCAGCCATGAATATATGATACCAGACAATAAAATTAATGGTGGTGACAAAATTTTGCTGTTTTCAGGGCTAATTGTGTTAAAATATGACCATGAAGAGTAAGATGACTGGTGATAAGGATTATCAAGATGAGCTTGACGTATATGAAGCCTTGTTTAATATGGAAAAAAAGGAGGGGAAGAAATTGTTGACTGATGAGCAGCGAAATAAACTGATCCAAAGTGGGCGGATGACTAACTCTGGGGAGGGTAGTTATAAAAAAGGGACAAGGTTTGATATGAAGAAGATGAAGCAGACTTACGAAATTGTCTCTGGTTTACTTGTTCGCATGGATCAGTATAAGAGACGTTTTTATTCAGATGAGGCATGGGACAATTATTCTGAAGAAGAGCGGAAACGAGCGAGAGGGTTTATGTTTTTAAAAATATTTAAGAAAAGCCCTAGAGAATACGGTTTTGAGTTGTACAAAAAAATGACAGGATGATCTATGGCTGGTGAAATTACTATACCCCAATCAGAGCAAATTGCTGCTGGTGTTCAGGAGCGGTTGGCTGATGTAGTGGGACAGGGTCCTGAGGGTGAGGAGTTTTACCGATTGTGGGATCGTTTTGGTGATATTGATATTTCTGGCGAACAATTGTCTGACGAAGTGAAAGATAGAATTGAGGAGGTTAAGACTGATAAGAAATTGAGAGCGACAGCTCGTAGATTGGGACGATTACTTGGTTCCCAACCCGCCCCAGGCTTACAAGATCAGATACATGACCTGGCGGATAAACTTAAAGACGACTACGTGCCAATGGCAGTTGCGGGGATTGAGATGGATATTGCGGATGAGTTGGAGGAAGAGCCAGAGGTACAGGTTGATCCTGAGCAAGAGTACATTGATACTGTTCGGCGTCGCCTGAATGGCTTAGGGCGAGCACACCAAAGATATCAAGAGGAAGGAGCAATTCCACCCCAAGAGCTTTTTAAGGTAAGACAAATTCTTCTAGAAATTGAGAGCGAGATTCCGGGAAGAGTTACCAACCTACGCCGCCATCCAGCACTATTTAGGTCTGTGCGGAATGTAAGTGGTCTTTTTGACTCGTTGGCTGTTCGTAGGATTGGAGAGCGGTCGATGAGTAGGCAAGAGACGTTTGAAAGTTTGAGAGAAGCAGTTGAGTTGGATACAGGGATAGATATATCTCATGCTAGTGGGTTTTTGCGGTGGTTTCGCGACATAGAACTTCGACTGCTGGAGAAATATAAGAATGATGCTATTAATCTAGAAGACCGGATGAATTTTCCTATCGGGGTGTTTCAAATGAACATTGGAAATGCGCTGCAGTTATTACCTAACGATCCTAAGGAATTTAGGGGTTTGGATAAAATTAGCCAGTTTATGGGAGAGCAGATTGATATTGAGAAGTTTAGGGTTCTTTTGGAGCAGGAGATGAAGTTTTTATCGGTGGGAGCAATTCGAAGATTACAAATTCTACGAGTTTACGGAGATTTAGCAAAACAGGTGGAGGCAATGCAGGGCTTTGCTGAGGGAGGGAGTTTAATGCAGCTTGATGCTGACGCTTGGGAGCAGGTGGGACGATTTTTACCATTTTATTCATTTGAGAAGGAAAATGGTAAATATAAATCCCGACAGGAGGAGATGGTTTTAGATAAGCCGATTGGTTGGGCAGAGAGTTTTAAGACAGCTATGGCTCGCTATATGATCATGCGGCGGGTATGGCAGGACACTGTGCCTTTAAAGTTTAAGATTGTTGAAAGTGGTAGGCGACGCAGTTTAGTAGTTTTGAGTGGCGGTTTTGATGCAAAAAAAATTGAGCATGGTCGGGTATTTGATTATATGGCAAGTTTGCAAAATCCGGCTTTTGGGCTACAAGAGGATGAGGTTTTTAACGGTAACACAGCAGCGGTAGCCTCATTTTTGGAACAGATGGGATTTATACCTAATGGAATAGAGCTTGGTGATGTTAGTTTTGTTGATTATGATACATTTCAAGAAACGGTGGGCGAAGAAGATCAATGGTTGGTACCGGGTTTTGAAGGAAGGCGAGAGCTCTACAGGTTTGAAACTGACGATAAGTACTCCGGTTTTCGCGATAAGATCCAGCTAGCTAGGGACGGAAAGTGGCTGGATGGAAATTTGTTTTGGACCAATCCAGCGTTGAGTCAAGACTTGCAGGAAAGAATTAGAAATAGGATTCGACTGTGGGCTGGGGGAGTTAATCCGGATGTTAGTTCTCCTGGTTCGGATACCTATCGGCAAGCAATGGAAGTTGGAAGTTTAGTAGAGCAGGCAGCTTATAACTTAATGTTTTCAACTGGGGTAGCTCAGTATTTGGATATGGATCAAGGTGATCAGGGTTTGAATTTGGTGTTGCAGACCCGACGTTACATGAATGTTCAGTCTCGGAGTGGAAGAGCAGCAGCAGGGAGTGAGTTAATGAGGCATTTAAACCGAATAGCACCAACCTTTTTTGAGACTATTTTAGTGGGTAAACCAGAACCTTTTGTGGGACATCCAAAAGTTGAGGGGGATGCTGTCAATTTACCTCCAAGCTTTGAGGAATGGTTGCTGCGGACAAATTATTCCTGGAGAGATATAAAAATTCGCCTGCAGCCTGGGGCTCCGAATCCAGACAGAGTTTGGTCTAATATGTTGTTTTTTGGATCAGAGGCATTTAGCTACGCTCGGGGAGATAAGGTTTTTGATTTTGGAAACCTAGCCAAGCCGTTACCTGGTATCACTGGAGAAGTTCAGATAAACGAGGAGATAGCCGCTCAGATGCAGTTGTTGTGGAAGATGATCTATCTTTGGACGGCAATACCTCAAGCCCAGAACCATTTGCATCATATGTATCAAGAGAAAGGTAAATATCCGGTGCTTTCACCTATAGAGACGGCTAGGAGAGTTTTTAAGCAAATTTTAATTCAAAATTTGGCGAGACATAATCCAAAAGGACTCTTTAGAAGTCTTACTGGCGTGTTTGCTCAACGTGAAGCAACGCCAATGAAACCAGATGACGATCAAGCTTTCAGGGCGATTTGTAATGAAGTTTTAAAGATGGTTCACTATGATTGGTTAGGAAATGAGGTAGGGAGGGGTAAAAGGCTTTTTTCCCAAAACGAAGTAGAAAATATGTTAAATATGGCTGGTTCGGGCGAAGTAGCTACAGTGAGAAGGCTTTTTGGATCAACGTAGCTTATTACTTGAATGTAAACCCTGGTATTGTTATTCCTTTTCCTCCGGTACCTGGTATTCTGGCGGTTCCTGGAATTGTGAATCTTCTTAGCCAACCTCTTTGCTTGAATTCTTCTTCTGGACTCTTTCCAAGCAGCATGTTTACGGTTTCTTTATAGCGGAGGTTGGCTTGGATCAGCTCACCAAGTTCTGATTTGACGCCGAACATTTCTTTGATCAATTTAGCTACCTCCGGGAGTAGCATGATTATACCAAGGCCGATCAAGGCCTTGACGTGCTCGACGCCGAATTCTTCGCGACCTTGGTTGGCGCCTAAACCAGTGCCGCGGGAGGTGATTAAGGGCGGGACGAAACCGGAGCCTTCGCGGAAGCCAAAGCCAGCGCCTTGGGCACCCTGTGTCGGAGCGATACCCAAACCGGTGACGTCTTCGCCGGCAGAGTTGGTGCCCACCAAGGCAGCGCCGACTAAGACCATGATGGCCACAGCCGGGAAAACGGCGGCGTTAGCGACCAAGCCTTTGAGCCAACCAGTAAAGGTTTGAGAGTTAGGCAGGGCGTTTAGGAGGAGTTGGATAGGGGCAAAGACGACGGCGATGATAATACCGATATAGGCAAAAAGAAGGCTTAAGAGGGTGCGAAAGAGGGCGATGATGATGGCAATGGAGATGATGACATAGGCGATGATGTCAATGATGCCGTCGGTAATCCACCAATTGGGAATGCCAAACAGTCCAGAGGCGACGGCAGAGACGGCGTTAGCGGCGCTACCGGCGGTTTCTAAGGGGGCGATTAAAAAGCTAAAGCCGATTCTAAAGATGCTAAAGCCAAAGAGGGCGTTACGGGCTGTAACGGCGCTTGACAATAGGCCGGCGGTTTCCAGGACGCCGGTAAAGAGGAAAATAGATAAGTAAATGAGGTCGACGACAAAGCCGGCGATGGCATAGGAGAAAGTAATGAGGATGAGGGTTAGGACCATTTTGGGGAGGGCGGCTTGGACGGTGACGACGGTTTGGGCATCCAGACGGGCGCGAAACATAATCATGAAGCCGACGACGACGAAAATGATAATAAAGAAAAAGTAGGCGACGTTACGGAAGGCTTTCCAAACGTTTAGAACCGGGGTTAAGGAGGTAAAGCCGATGCCTTGGGCGTAGGCGGGCTTGACGCCGGGGACGCCAACGCTGTCTAAGAGGTTAGCGATGTAGTGGCTACTTTGCACCGGCGGGGTGGTAATCATAAAAGCTAGAAACTTGGAGGCGGTGGGGATGGCGCCTTGGTCGGTGACTTCGCCTTCGCTGGTAGTACAGCCGGTGATGGCGCAACCGAGGCTAATGCCCAAAGACTCAAAGTTTTCTTTAGAAAACTTATCGATATTGGCGTTTTGATCTTGTCCCCGGGAGTCGATTCTATCCTGGAAGGAGGCGGGGAGGGCGGGGTTAGCCGCCGCTTGCGCAGCAGGCGCAAAGAACAAAGAGCAGAAAGCAATGAACAATGAGACAAAGAGGAATTTTGTCATGTAAGGGAATTGTAACATAGTATAGAGAACAGGGTATATGGTTTAGGGTATAGAGAATAGACTTAAGAATTAAGAAGAAAGTTTAGAAAGAAGATAAAAGAAGTAAGAAGTAAAATATATTTTGTCGCTTCTGTCTTCCGTCTCTTTCTGTCTTCTAAACTAATTTCTTCCTTCTTGTATCTAATATCTATCTCTTGTAACTAGGGGTTGAGAGATTCCCGACACTCACTGCAGTAGGGTTCTTGTTGGACGTCGGGTAAGCGCTGACCGGTTTCGATTAGGTGTTTGGCAAAATCGCAGTAGTCAACGCCCGCGCCCCAGCGGCATTGGGTGCAGGCGTCGGGAAAACAGCCATTTTGGATGCCATAGTAGTAGGCTAAAATTTCGTATTCGGTGGGGCCGACGGGGTAGTCGGCGGAGATTTCCTCCGACCATTCCCAGGTATTGCAGCGGACGCGGTTGCCAGCTTGGCCCAGGTTGGTTTCGGCAACGCATTTGTCGACGGAGAGCAGTCGGGCAGCTAAAACCCAGGCGTCGGGGAGGCTACAGACGTTTAAATTTTGGCCGGCGGACAAAGGCTCGACCCGGCCGCCTAAAATTTGCATGGGGCCGCAGGCGCCGACGGAATTACAGCAGTCGGGACCAGGGCTACCGGGGTTACTGCCGGTTTCGATTTCCCAAATGGCAGCTAAGAATTCGCAGGGGACGTTATGGTCGCGGGCGATGTCACACATGGCCTCTGTCTGGTTGAGGTTGCCGTAGGTTTGGATGAGTTGGCGGGCTAGGGCAAAGGGGTCGGTGGGGCAGGCGGCTTGGTAGGCGGAGAGGTCGCGGCCAGAAACGCCGAGCTTTTCGGCCAAGGTGGGGTCGCGAGCGAGGAGCTCGGGGTACTGACACATGGAGCTAAAGTGCTCGGGATCATCGAGGGAGCGGAGGTTTTGGCCGGCGTTTAGGGTTTCGGTATAGGTAAAAGCTTCGCCTAAAATGTTGGCGACGAGGTTAGCAAGAGAGGAAAATTTGGCCTTGACGTCTTTGGTGACTGTGGTTTGGGCACCCGTATCCGGATCGGTGATGGTTTCTTGGTATTGACCGATAGTGGTTTCGGCTTGGGCGGGGGTGTCGGATAAGGCATAGGGGACGGCGACGTCTTTGAAGGCATTAGCGACGGCAAGGGGGAAGAAATTGGCGGCGTATTCTTTGGAGACTTGGCCCAAAAGGAAGCTTTCATAGGGTTGGACGACCCAGATACTATAGGTATAGAGGGGTTGGCGGGTAAGGATACGGTCGACTAAGATATTGAGAAGGTTGAAGAACCAGGGGGTGGGGGCAGGAGGAGTGGGGGTTAAGCCGCCGGTGAATTGGGTTTCGGCGGCGTCGGTATTGATACAGCTTTTGGTTTTGACGATATCGACGACATAGCTAGCTTGAGGATTTTGAGCAGGAGGAATGTCGGTGCCGCTGCCCTGGCTCAATTCTCTAACAGTATTTTTAACAGCAGTCAGTTTTTTCTGGCAGTTTTCGAGGCTGGTGGAACGGCAAAAACGATCGGGGGCAAACTCGCTCGCGCCGACTAGGCCGGCGACGGGAACTTCGTAGACGACGGACTGATTGGCTTCAAGGGTAAAGTAGTCTAAGAAAGACTGGGTGTTCTTATGGCGGCTAACGACAATATAGAGGGGAATTAAGGCTTTGCTGGC
>Ga0155073_111_pt1 | contig 27774 bp, 30 predicted proteins | sample RifCSPhighO2_01_FD_106041 | JGI IMG/M metagenome (GOLD analysis project Ga0155073, IMG submission 106041) | Microgenomates group bacterium RIFCSPHIGHO2_01_FULL_45_11
AGAGAGTGGTTTGAATGTATTTTTCGGGGTCGAATTTCACTTGGAAAGCTTCTTCTAGAATAATTTTGGCGATGTAAGCGTTGCCGAGCTGGTTGGGATGAGCAAAGTCGATATCCCCTGGTTTCATGCCAGCAACTTCGTTGCCACCTGAGATAAAGGTAAAAAAACGCTTGAGATCAAGTTGTTTATATTTTCTAAACAAATCAACAAAGATGGCATTTTTTGGAAAACTAACTTGCGCGAGCGTTTTTAAGTACTCATTTTCATAAATGTGGTTGGCCTTATCGTTTAATCTGGTTGAATCGCTGCAAACGATAAGGTAGTCCATTTTTGGGGCAAGAATATCGACGATTTTTTGGACGTTGACTTGATGTTTTTTGCCGCCGAACTTGTATAATTGGTCGTTGCTGCCGACTATCCAGATTAGGAGTTGAGGCTGGAAATTGATGACGTGAGAGTCGAGGTGGGCCAGGTAGTCGTCGGTGGTGGCGCCGTCGAGGCCGGAGTTGATGCAGGTTATACGCCAAGAACTGATTTTCCAGTCACCAATTTGTTTTTCCAGTTCTCCTTTGAGGACATACTCAATGATTTCCCGCCAGTTAGGATGAACCCATTCGGTGGAAGTAATGGAGTCGCCAAAAAAAACGATTTTGAACCTATTCTCTTTTAATAACTTTTCTTTGACGGTGGCTAAACTAAATTGCATAATGATTGAATTATACAAAAACGATGGTAGTTTAGAAGTTGAGACTTCAACTTAGTGGGTATCATGGATAAAGCAAAACTGTTGGAGAAGATTGGGCGAGAGATTGAGGAGTGTCAGCGGTGTCGGAAGGATTCTCTCGGCAGGGCGGTGGTGGGTGAAGGAAATGCTAATGCTGATGTCGTTTTTATTGGTGAGGCGCCGGGAAAAGAGGAGGCAAAGACGGGCCGGCCGTTTGTGGGAAGGTCCGGCCAATTATTGCGACAGTTGATTCGAGGAATCGGGTTACGGGAAGAGGGGGTGTTTATCACCAGTCCGGTGAAGTATTTGCCCAAACGAGGGACGCCGAACAAAACTCAAATCGAACACGGGCGATCACATTTAGACAAGCAGTTGGCGGTGATCGAGCCCGAAATCTTGGTTCTACTGGGGAGCGTGGCGTGCCAGGGAGTGTTGGGGCAAAAATTGGCTATACTTTCCGAGCATGGGAGAGTGGTGGAGAAAGACGGCAGAAAACATTTGATTACTTTGCATCCGGCAGCGGCGATTCGGTTTCCTAAGTACAAAAAGCTTTTACTTAAAGATTTCCAGAAGCTGAAGAATTTGATAGAGAAGTGAGGAAATTAAGATCAATCCCGGTTTGTCAAGACATCTCCAAAACGGGATTGGAATTGTTGGAATTGTGTTGTCAGTGGCGAGATAGGGATTATCCTTAAAGACAGTCCTTTAGAAATGTTATTTTCTGACGAATAAGAGGACGTTGGGAAGGGCTCTACCGGGGCCGGCTTTGTAGCCGCCATACCATAAAGCAGTTGAGCCGCCGTCATCGAGATTTAGAGCGTATTGTAGACCTAGAGCTTTGAGGACGCGGGCGGATTCGGCGACAGTGGCCGAATGGACGACGCCGATATAGACCGTGGAACCGGTGGCGCCTACAAAACTTCGGCCACCCTTACTACCTTTTTTGGGATCGCCGTCACCGCCAAAAACAACGTTGCCGCCGCTAACGAGAAGCGGTTGGTTAGCCAAAACGGCGTCGATTCCAGTATCTCTACCTAATTCGAGTGATTGACCAACAAAACGGGCGGAGTTACCGGAGAAAGTGACGGCCGGGACGATGCTATAGACGTTGTTGTCTGAATTGAAATAAACCTTGTTTTTATTCATGAGGAGAGTGTCGAAAGAATTTTCCTTGCCGGCGCAACTCGGGTAACTGGCTGGGCAAAAGTAGGAACCGTTGACGCCAGCAAAGGCGCCACTTCTGGCAACATAATCTGCCAGGGGTAAGACCGGACAGTTACTGGCACAAGTGCCATCAGAGGCGGTGTCGACGATGACGCGGGTGGAGTTTAAGTCCGCAGAAACAATGCTGACCATAAATTCACCGACGTCTGTCGTGACTTTTTGGCGGCTGTAGCCAGAGCCGGGAGGGGAATTGCTGACGGGTACGTTTTCTGGAATGGTGACGGTGGCGGCCAGCTTTTGTCGTTCATCGGCGATTTTGGTGTCGAGTTCTTTGAGAGAAGTTTCGGCAGCTTGATAATCGCGCTTTGATAATTGAGCGAGCGTTTGGGAAAATAGGTCATCGAGAGTAGAAGTTTTAGTGGATTGGCTTTTGAAATCCAGGAGATTTTCGTAGCTAGTTACCGCCTTTTGATAGGTAAGTTCAATGGCACTAATGGTGGCTTGGAGGTTTTTATTTTTGACATATTGGTCGTCGGCTTTTAAAGTGGCTAATTCGGCGCTGACTGAAGCGAGCTGACTGGATAAATCAAGACTTTGAGAGCGAAAGTCGTTGACTTTTTTATTTAAGTTGGCGGAGGTAGCAAGGAAGATTACCAAGATGACGACAGTGATGATCGTACTTACCGGTAATAGGAAGAGGGCGAAGCGTTTAAGTTTGGGCAGGATGACTTTGACGTCCATAACTATTAATGTATCATACGCGAGACAATTGAAGTATTTGGTATAGGTATCAAGTCACTTAAGTTGCACTAAAGCAGAAAGTAATGAGTAATGAAGAGCGGTTAAGAGAAAGAGTTTTAGAGGCGATTGTTTTCCTTTGTTTAGGGGGTAGAATAGAGGTATGGTACGGATTATCGCTTGGATAAAGCAGAATAAGTTAACGACATTTCTTTTGGTGGTGGTGGGATATCTTCTGGTGCAATATCAACTGCCTTTGATACCTTTTTTGGCAGAGCGACAACAATTTGTTGATTATGGTTCGTCTGCGGTCGGCGGGATGGCACCGATAACGATGATGGCCCAAGAGGGAATGGGAATTGGGGGGATAGTACCGCCGCAGGCGGATTTTGCGCCAGTAGAGAGTCAGGAGCGGTTGGTGGTGAAAGAGACCTTTTTGTCGCTGCTAGTCAAAGATGTGGCAGCGGCCATTCGGGAGATTGAAGCGAAGGCGAAAGAAGCGGGGGGATTTTTAGTCGATTCTCAAATGTTATTGCCAGAAGGCGCGGCCACGGGGTCGATCAGCGTGCGGGTGTCTGAGGACAAGCGAACAGAGGCGCTCGATGCCTTTAAAGCGTTGGGGGTACGAGTGGTGTCCGAAAACGTGAGCGGAAGAGATGTGACCGATGAATATGTGGATATCGAGGCACGACTAGAGGTACTTTCTAAGACAAAAGCTAAGTTTGAGGAGATTTTAAACCAGGCAACGCGGGTACAAGATCTTATGGAAGTGCAACGTGAGCTGATTAATATTCAAGCACAGGTTGATGGTTTGAAAGGCCAACAAAAGTATTTGGAGCAGTCCGCCAAATTGTCGAGGATTACCGTTTACTTGTCGACTGACGAACTGGGATTGCCATATACTCCTGATCAGCCGTGGCGGCCACAGGCAATCTTTAAACTGGCGGTACGGTCCTTGATTGCGAATGTTCGGAAAGTGGGAACCGGGTTGATTTGGGTTGGGGTATATGCTCCGGTATGGGTGCCCCTGGCCGCCGGTTTTTGGTGGTGGCAAAGGCGAAAAAGAAACTAGCTTCTAGGATTACATGGTATTTCTACTCTCGTTGCTGCCAATGTTTGGGTGGGGAATTAATAATGTTTTGGTGGGGCGGTTAGGGAGAAGAGTCGGTTTCCTCAAGACAGCGGTTTCGGTTCAACTTTTGGCATGGGTGGTGTTTCTAGGGTGGTGGTTGGTTCGAGGAGATGCTTTTGGTGAAATCAAGTGGTCAACATTTATGCTTTTGGGGTTACTGGCAGCGGGAAATTATGGGTTGATGCTTAAGGCGTTAGCTTCGGGACAAGCCGGGGTAGTGACGGCGATTGTGGCAGCCAGTTCGTTGGTAACGGCGACGTTGGGAATAGCTTTTCTGGGCGAGTCGGTGAGCTCATTTAAGGTGATAAGTGTTGGTGTGATTTTTCTTGGTTTGGTGGGGGTGTCGTTCGACTGGAAGCTGATAGGTAAGAGAAGTTCGTTCAAGTGGGCTAATGGTGTACCGGCGGCTATATTGGCGTCGTTGGGGTTTGGATTCTACTTTTTCTTTCTAGGACCAGTTAACCGGTTGCACGGTTGGTTTATGACGACTCTCATTCTTCGGGGTTTGACGGGCCTTAACCTGTTAATACTGTGGTGGTTTATGGTTGGCAGCCGGGAAGTAAAGCGACCGATTCCTTGGCGGACTTTGCTACCAATTATTTTGATTGAGTTGGTGGGGTTTACTGGCTATAATTTTGCAGTGACGAAATACGAGGTGTCGTATGTTTATACTATTGCTAACGCTTCGCCAATAGTGTCGCTGACGGTGGCGAGGATTTTTTTTAAAGAAAAAGTGGCGTGGTATAAGTTGATAAGTGTAGCGGTGATTATCGGGGGAATAGTGGGGATGCAGTGGGGATGAATAGGTATTAGGTATCAAGTATCAGGAATTGGTAAGCTTTATGGTATGAGAATTATTAGAGGAAAAGAACTGGCGTTTATTCCAGCGTCGCATGAGTTGCCGGATGAGCCGGGTTCATTAAAGAAGGTATTGTGGCGGCGGGAAGACCTTTTAGCCGGTCGAGTGCAGATGATCAATTGGGCGAAGATGCCGGTAGGAAAAGAGTTTCGAGCTCATTACCATGAGGATATGGAGGAAGTGTTTATTGTCGTTTCGGGTAGGGCAGAAATAAAGATTGGAAAAGAGAGAGCAGTGTTAGAGAGAGGGGATGCGGTGGTGATTCCGATGCAGGTGGTGCATTGGATGCGGAATGTGGGGAAGAGGGAGGTAGAATATATTGCCTTGGGAATTTCGGCGGCAGGCAAGGGTAAGACAGTGGTAAGATAAGGTTATGGCGGAGAAAGTTACTGAAGAAGTTTTTAATTTTCTCAAAAACCAAGATCCTAAACTGTGTGTGATTGCTACGAGTTCCAAGACTGGAAAACCGGAGTGTGCGGTAATGGGGTATGCGGTGATGGATGGTTTGACTGTAATTTTATCTACAGATAAGACTAGCAGAAAATGGCAAAATCTTAAAGAAAATCCCCTGGTAGCTTTGACTTTTGGTTGGAGTTTTGAAGAACTTAATATTCAGTATGAGGGGAGGGTAGAGCTAGCAGAGACAGGTAAAGCGCTTAAAGAATGTGAGAGAGTTTACTTTAGGTCTCATCCGGAAGCGGTGGAATTTAAGGGATTACCTGAGACGGTATTCATTAAAGTGATTCCCCAATGGTTGAGGCTGTCTGATTATACAGTTGATCCGGCTCGGTTTGAGGAAGTGACTTTTTAAAGGAGTTGGCGTGAGGTGGCTACAGCTGGCGGTCCTATACTATCTTCGGTTTTGGGCGAGGTTAAAGTTAAATATAATCAGGCCAGATATTATTGGAATTACGGGCAGTGCGGGTAAGACCAGTTGCGTGCAGGCGATTGTGGCTATCTTGGGTGATAGTTTTCGAGTTAAAGTGAGTGAGAAGGCAAATTCAGAGTCGGGAATTCCCCTTAATATATTAGGTTTGACACCTAATGACTATTCGGTGGTTGATTGGTTGCGGCTAATTTTCCTGGCCCCGATTAAAGCGTTAACAAATTGGGAAAAATATGATATTTACCTGGTTGAACTAGGGATTGATAGCCCAAGGGTCCCAAAAAACATGGAATATTTACTCACCATCGTGCAACCGAAGGTGGGTGTATTTCTGAATGCTTTGGGAGTTCATAGTGATAATTTTGATAGTTTGATTAATCAAACTAAAGCAGAAGAACGGGAAGCAGCAGTCAGGAAACTTATCGGGGAAGAGAAAGGAAAACTCATCCAGTCGCTACCAGAAGATGGGGTGGCGGTACTGAATGCGGATGACGTTAATGTGATGGCGTTTTCCGCCAAGACGAAAGCTAACGTTACTACTTTCGGCTTTTCAAAAAAAAGTACGGTGCGGGTGATTGGCTACAAGGTAGTTATTAGTGGGACGCAGTTTCGTTTTAGCTACGCCGATCAAGCGATTGAAGCCCAGTTTCCGGCAATGGCACTACCGAAACATTATGGTTACACTTTGGCGGCGGCATTGGCTACAGGGTTGACGTATGACATTAATTTTGATGAGGGAGTATTGCGGCTGGTAAAGTACTTCAGATTGCCGAAAGGGAGAATGTCGTTACTGCCGGCTATAAACGGCGCCACTATTCTCGATTCTTCCTACAATGCGTCGATGGAACCGATGCTTGATGCCTTGGATCTATTGCAGGTGATTGCTCCAAAGCGGAAGTTAGCGCTTCTTGGTGATATGAGGGAACTAGGGAAAGAAGCGAAGTTTGCCCACGAAGTGGTGATTAAAAAAGCAATTGAGGTAGGTGATGAGTTGTATTTGGTGGGACCATTAATAAAAGAGTTTGGTTTATCGGTGATAAACAAAGATTCGAATATTCGAAGGACGGTACGGTGGTTTGCTAACGCGGCAGAGGCGGCGGAAGCGATTAAGAATGAGCTTAGAAAAGATGATGTGCTAATGGTGAAAGGTTCGCAAAACACAATTTTTTTGGAGTATGCAGTAGAGAAACTGATGCGTAATCCCGAAGAGGCGGAGAAATTGTTGTGTCGAAGAGGGGAGTTTTGGAAGAAGCAAAGGCAGGCTAGCGGATTGATTTAGTTGTAAATCATGACGGTGTAAAGTTACCTGTTTTATTCTAGGAGCAACTCACCAGTTACTCTTTTCAGGGACGTTCGCGTGTAGTCTCTTGACCTTTTATGATAGGTTTGCTCACTCAATGCCTGCATGGTTGATATTTGGTTGTCTTTGAGGGTGTTCGATTCCATGCAGCCAATGCCCTTCAAAGAGCAAACTGGTTCGTTTTAAATTCAACTGAAGAAAGAAACTGGTGATAGTTACCTCTGGTAAAAAAACTATTTCAGGAGTACAATTGGCAGTTGAGGTTTTATGAAACAGGTGTTGAAAATTGTTAGTGGGTGGCTAAGGCGACGCTGGTTTTTGGTGGTGGGAACCCTGTTGGTTTTGGCTGGAGTTTTCTTTTGGTGGAGAAGTAGGGAAGCTTTGAAGGTGGAAACAGCAGTGGTGGAGCGGCAGAGTCTGACGAAAACTTTGGTAGTAAGCGGAGAGATTGAGGCTTTAGAAAAGGTAGATTTGCACTTTCAAACGGTTGGGAAGATGACTTGGCTGGGAGTGAAGGAAGGGGATACTGTCAAGAAGTGGCAGGTGATTGCCACCCAAGATCAGCGGGGAGTGGAAAAAAGCTTAAAACAAGATTTAATAATTTTTGAAAAAGAGTTACGGGAGCATGATCAGACGATAGAAAATTGGGAAAAAGATCGGCGAGAGACGATATTGGATTTACTAAAGACTGCTCAAGGGGAGCTTGATAGTGCGGTATTGGATGTGGAGATACGCAATGTGGCATTAGAATTATCGAGGTTAGTGACGCCGATTGGGGGAGTGGTAACTCAGCTTGATCAGGCGGTGGCTGGGGTTAACATCACGACGACGGATATTTTTCAAATTGTAAATCCCGAGACAACCTATTTTGTGGCAGAAGTTGATGAAGTGGATATCGGGAGTGTAACAACCGGGCAAAAGGCAACTATCATTTTTGATGCTTATTCGGATAAAGAAATCGAAACGGAGGTAGCGCAGGTCGATTATGCGGCCAGTACGTCGGAGAGCGGGGGAACGGTCTTTCTTATTAAACTTAAGCTACCGGAGACAGAGATGCTATTCTATCGATTGGGAATGAATGGTGAGGCGACGATTGTAGTCGAAGAAAAAAACGATGTTTTAGCAGTGTCGTTAGAAGCAGTGGAAACAAGTGATGGTAAAAAGTTGGTGACGGTCATGCGTGGGGGTCAGGAAGAGTCGGTGGAAGTGAAATTGGGAATTGAAACTGAGGAGATGGTAGAAGTGGTGGAGGGGCTAATAGAAGGGGATAGAGTGGTTATTGGAACCAAAAAGTGATCCATGATTGAACTGGCTAAGGTTTATAAAAACTACTATTTGGGTGAGGAAGAAGTAGCAGCGGTTAGTGATGTATCTTTAAAGATTAAGCCCAAGGAATTTATATCTATTGTTGGTCCATCTGGGTGTGGAAAGTCGACGCTTATGTATTTAGTGGGATTGTTAGATACGCCTTCTGCTGGAAAGATATTTGTAGATGGAAAGGATGTATCGGGATTATCGGATTCGGAGTTATCAGTGATTAGAAATCAGACTGTCGGGTTTGTGTTTCAATCTTTCAATTTAATTAATAAGTTTACGGTTTTGGAGAATGTATTGTTGCCGACTCGTTATACGAAATTGAAACTAGCTTTTGATCCTGGTCGTCGGGCAGAAGAATTGTTAAATAAATTTGGTATTTACGAACGGAGAAATTTTTTCCCCAATAAAATTTCCGGTGGCCAGCAGCAACGGGCGGCGATGGTTCGGGCGCTCATCATGAACCCAAAGGTAATTTTGGCTGATGAACCAACTGGGAATTTGGATAGTAAAACCGGTGAAGAAATTCTTAATTTACTGGAGAGATTGAATCGAGATTTTCAAACGACAGTAGTAGTGGTGACTCATGATGCGGCAGTGGCAAAACGGACACAACGGCAAATTAAAATGAGAGATGGAAGGATAATTAGAAGTTAAAAGTAAAAAGTGAAAAGTTAAAATTAAAATGAGACTTCGAAATGGGGTATATCATTTGATGACGTCAGCGGTGAGCGATTTTAAGCGTAGCAAAATTCGAACGTTTTTGACGTCTTTAGGAATTATGATTGGGGTATTTTCGGTAGTGATGCTGATTGCTTTGGGGTTAGGACTCAAGAATTATATTGAGGGTCAGTTTGAGAGCTTGGGAGCGAATTTGGTGATTATTTTTCCAGGGATGGTATTTTCAGAAGAGGGGGGGTTGGGAGGCAATTTCGGTCCTGGGTTTGCAGGCGGAGCCCATTTTAAGGAGAGAGATGTATCAGCGTTGGATAAAGTTTCGGAAATTGACTATGTAGTACCGATGTTTTTTAAAAGCATGGTACTTTCGGCCAATGGGGAGGAAATTCTTGGTTACGTAACGGGAACCAATGAAGAGATGTTTACGGTGTCAAATATTGAGCTTTTAGAGGGGGAGTTGTTTAGTCGCAGTGATAATCAGCGAAGAAGGAAAGTAGCGGTGCTCGGGTACTCCGCTGCCCAGGAGCTTTTTAGTGATCCTCGAGTAGCCTTGGGTAAAAGGGTAACAGCCAGTGATCAGCGGTTTACGGTGATTGGCGTAGCCAAAAAAAAGGGAGATCGTGAGATGGATAACAGTCTGTTTGTGCCTTACCGATCTACTTTTGGGACGATTAATCCTGACAAAACATTTTTTGCGATTTATCTGGGGATTACCTCAAAAGATGCGGTGGAGACGGCTAAACAAAGAGCCGAGGAGACACTTTTAAAATATTACGAGGAAGATGATTTTTCGGTAACCGAACAGTCAGAGATACTTTCAACTATTAATCAGATTTTTACTATTATTAATGTGATTTTGGTGGCGATTGGGTCGATTTCTTTGTTGGTGGGAGGAATTGGGATTATGAATATTATGTACGCGACAGTGACGGAGCGGACCAAGGAGGTGGGAATCCGGCGGGCGATCGGGGCCACCCAAAAGGACATTTTACTGCAATTTTTAACTGAGGCAGTGACTTTGTCGGTGATGGGAGGCGTGTTGGGATTAGTATTAGCAGGGGTGATGGTATTGGTGGTGAGGCAATTTTTTCCGGTGGCACTTAATTTATTGGCAGTGGTGTTGGCTTTTGGAGTGTCGAGCGCGATCGGAATTTTCTTTGGTGTGTTCCCGGCCAGAAGAGCGGCCAGCCTGCCGCCGATTGAAGCTATTCGATATGAATAGAGAATAGTGATTAGTGAATAGGGTATAGAGAATAGCAAACAGTAAGCAGGTAACAGAGGAATCGACAGAATTTGCTTGAGGATTTTGGGGATGGTATGCTGTCGGTAGATGACGAGGTATATTTCTCCTGAAAAAAAGCGGCGGAAAAGAGCGCGGCGGCTACGGCGGCGGCTAATCCGGTTAATGATGGCGGTGGTGATTCTTGGGGTGGGTTACCTTATATATAATCCTAATGTTGTGGCAGATCCGACAGCGCGGGCGAGGGTAGAAGTCATTCGAGGCAAAGTGGGAGGCTTGGCCGTAATGGGGAAGGAATGGGGAGTGGTACTAACTAACCAGGCAGTTAAAGCGGTGGATACTGCCCTTAAGACTACTAAAGTACCGAAGAAAATGGATGGAGAAATTAAAGAAGTAGTGGTGGAAGACGTCGTTGCCGATTTTACGAAACAGCTTAAAGAATTGCCGGTGGAAAAGGCACGGGAAGTAACGCAGCAATTTTGTGAACGGGTGGCGGGAGAGAGTAGTGAATAAGGAATGGAGAATAGATGTTAAGGCGCCTAGTTGCGGCTAACTAAATATCTACGCCCCGTCAGACAGGGTCGATGTTACTTGCAAGCTCGTAATTAATTCGTTCGCAATGGTGACTTTCTTATAGCTTGATTTGCTACAAAGAGGTATGCCAGGCAAAATTGTCTGGCCAAGCGAACTCCATAAATTTGTTAGCCTGCACTGATCAGAAAAGTGAAGTCTGGAAAAAGTTTTTCGATTGGGTTTATTCCGATGCATTCAGGGTGAAGGTCATTTTTCCTGATATAGATAGCCGCGTTTAAAGCCGTGGTTATTGCTTTCTTGTTATAATTACTCATACCAAGCAGATTTTCTAATAGCTATCTGGATGAGGCGCTATCTGGGGATTTTATGAATGAACTAATCGAAAAAGTTAAGGAGCTTTCTGACCGATTGGAAAAACTGGTGGCAAGTTTGGATATACCCAGTCGTCAAACCAGGATTAAGGAATTGGAAGCTAAAACCACTGATCCGTCTTTTTGGAAGGATGAGGAGGGAGCAAAAAAGGTGATGCAGCAATTATCACAGTTTAAAAGCGAGGTGGAGGTGATGGCGGGGTTAGAACGGCGGTTGGCAGAAGTCAAAGAGATGGCGGAGGAAGCGGAAAAGACAGGAGAGATGGCCTTAAATGAGGATATTGCTAAGGCAGTGGGTGAATTAACCAGGGAATTTGAGCGATTGGAGACGAGGATGTTTCTGTCGGGAAAATTCGATGAGGCAAACGCGATTTTGTCAATTCATGCCGGTCAGGGAGGGGTAGAGGCGATGGATTGGGCGGCGATGCTTTATAGAATGTACCGACGTTATCTTGAGGATAAATCACAATGGCATGTCCAAATGATTGCGGAAATACCGGGTGAGGAGGCGGGGATCAAATCGGCGACGCTTTTTATCACTGGGCCTTACGCCTATGGTTATCTTAAGGGAGAAGCAGGTACTCATCGGTTAGTGCGACAAAGCCCGTTTAATGCTGATAACCTTCGGCAAACGAGTTTTGCTTTGGTAGAGGTGGTGCCTCAACTAGAAGGTACAGATGATATTAGTGTCAAGGAAGATGATTTAGAGTGGCAGTTTTTCCGCTCCAGCGGTAAGGGTGGACAAAATGTAAATAAAGTGAGTACCGCCGTTAGGCTGAAGCATAAACCATCAGGAATTATCGTTGAGTCGCAAGCGGAGCGGTATCAACAGCGCAACCGTGAAATTGCCTTAAAATTACTTAAGGCTAAATTGTGGCAACGACAAGAGGAAGAACGGAGTCAGACTTTGGCTTCACTTAAAGGTCAAAAGATGGCTAGTTGGGGTACGCAGATTAGGTCGTATGTGTTGCATCCTTACCAAATGATTAAGGATTTGCGGACAGGTTATGAGACGAGCGATACCCAAGGAGTGCTGGATGGTGATTTGGATGAGTTTATTGAGGCGGAAATTAGATGGCACAAAAAAACGCGGAATGAGTCTTTGTAAAAGCTCACCGGTTCTCTTTTCAGGGACGTTCGTGTGAGGCTCTCTGGACTTTATAGACTAGATTGATTCAACTCAATGCCTGCATGACCGATGGGTAGTTGTCTTTAATGGTTTTTGTTGTCATGCAGACAATGCCCTTCAAAGAGTACCGTGGTTTGCTTTTTTACTGGGCTAAAGTACGTAAATGGCGTTATCACTTTTAATTAGAGCTAAGGGTTGAGGGGAAGAAGTCTCCATGGTATTATGGGAGGGTTATGGTAGAAGAGATTAAGCGGGTGGATATGGAAACTAATGAGCAGATTCCTACCGAGGCGGGGAGAGAAGTACGAAAACCCACCTTCGCCGAGTCAGACTCGGCTACGGAGGGTAAACCCAGAGAGGATAAGGGTTCAAAACAGTTAGTGAGACCGATGAAAAGTGGCAAAAAAGGATGGTTTTCTAGCTTAGCGATGAGTGTGTTGATAGTCGTGGCCGGCGTGGCTACTGGTTATGGTTTGACTAAAGTAAAAGGTCTTCCTGGCCAGGGACTAAAATCTTCTCAAGAAGCGGTTTCCCAGGGTGTCCAGGTGGGAGATGTAGTAGGCAGCAAAGATGCCGGTGCTTTTCGGGATACCGTCGAGGGAGTTTTGGTTAGAGGCGGCGTGGACGGAGAAGGGACACATCACATACTCCGAGAGGGAGGACCGAGTCGGAATGTGTATTTAACTTCATCGGTCGTCAATCTTGATCCTTTTGTCGACCATAAAGTAGAAGTGTGGGGAGAGACGTTTGCGGCCCAGAAAGCCGGTTGGCTAATGGATGTGGGGCGGGTGGAAGTACTGGAACTTAATGCAGATAAACCGTTTGAAGAAGAGATAGTTGAAGAGACAGTGCCTTTAGAGGAATGATTGATTTTCGCAATGTCACCAAAACTTTTGGCAATGATATTATTGCCCTTAACGAAGTAAGTTTTCAAGTTGAACCGGGCGAGTTTTTGTTCATTACCGGACCATCGGGTGCGGGTAAGACAACGGTGGGGCGGTTACTGATTCGAGAGTTTGCTCCTACTAGCGGTGAGATTACGGTGGGAGAGTACGATTTAGCAAAACTGACTGGTCGGGATATTCCTTTTTATCGGCGGCAAGTGGGATTTGTGTTTCAGGATTTTAAGCTTTTACCTGATCGGACAGTGGCAGAGAATATCGAATTGTCGCTGGAGATTTTGGATAAGACTAGTGAGGAGATTCGCGAAAAAGTGGCCAGGGTTTTGGAGTTAGTAAATCTTTCCGGCAAGGATAATCTTTTTCCCTCTCAGCTTTCGGGAGGAGAAGTGCAGCGGACGGTAATCGCCCGGGCAGTAGCGGCTGAACCGCCGCTTATTTTTGCTGATGAACCAACTGGTAATTTGGATGCGGAAACGGGTTGGCAGATTACGGAGCTATTGGAAAAGATTAACCAGCGGGGAACCACGGTGATCATGGCTACTCATAATCAGGGCATTATTGGGGCGGCCAAAAAGAGGGTAATTAAATTAGAAGGGGGAAGAGTAGTGGTGGATACTAAAGAAGAGAAGCAAGAAGCCCTTCGGCAAAGCTCAGGGCAAGCAAGAATTAAGAATCAAGAAAAATTTGAGAAGGAGGGTGAAAAGGAAAGAGAAGAGAATTCGGAGGGCGATGATCGAGAAAAGAAACACGAGAAAGAGCATAAGGGAAAACATCATCAGAAAAAGAAAGCGGTGGAAGTAGAGAAGGTAGAATAGAGAGTGGGAGGAGTAGATGAGTAGAGTGTTGGTGAATGCCTGGAAAAATATGCGACGGATGCCGTATCAAACTTTGGCGGCGATTGGAGTACTGACTGTGGGGTTTGTGATTGCCCAAGTGTTTGGTTTGGTGGTATTTAGCTCCCAGCAGATACTGACTTATTTTGAAACCCGGCCACAGGTGAGTGCTTATTTTACTGACCAAGCCAGTGAAGAAGAAATTCTTAAGTATAAACAACAGCTTGAGGAAAGGGATTATATTCAAGAGGTGACGTATATATCCAAGGAGAAAGCTTTGGAGATTTACCGGGAGCAAAATAAGAATGATAAGTTATTATTGGAAATGGTGACAGCGGAAATATTACCGGCAAGCTTGGAGGTATCGGCTACTGCCGCCGATCAATTGGAGAAAGTAAGACAGGATTTGGAGAATTTAGCCGGTGTGGAAGAGGTGGTGTATCAACAGGATGTCGTAGACGCCTTAACTCAATGGACCAGAGGGTTGCGATGGATTGGCTTGGGGTTGACGACGGTATTGGTGGTGACCGCCTTACTGATTATCGTGGTGATTATCAGTATGAAGGTGGCTAGCCGGCGGCAAGAAATTATGATTATGCGGTTACTGGGAGCCCAGCGGTGGTTTGTGACCGGGCCGTTTGTAACGGAGGGGGCGGTGTACGGGATGGTAGGAGGAGTGGTGGCTTGGCTTTTAACAATGATATTGTTACTTTATGCGATGCCAGCGATAGTGGGTTTTATCGGAGAGATACCACTCAAATTATTGGATGTAACGGTTTTGTCAGTTTTGTTCGGGATATCGATTTTAACCGGTATAGCGATTGGGGTGTTGGGAAGTTTGGTGTCGGTGAGAAGATATTTGTAGTTAGTTAACTTTCTTGGTACTAATCTTTCGGTCAACCCTACATAGGCGGGCAGGCACATTTTTTCTTGGCTGCGAGTGTTTAATTTGTTTGGAAACCTAGGCTAACGAAATTTATTTGTTCGCAATGGTGTCGGTTGACCAATGAACTTTCAAAAAAAATTTGAGAACTATGGTGTAAGGTTGAATGTGATTATTGATAATCTTGCCATGCTTTTAGCCCTTCGACTTCGCTCAGGGCAGGCCTGGCCAATCGAACTGCATAAATTTGTTAGCCTCGGTTTGATATAGGTTTAAGTGATGAGAGACTGGTTGACCTTCAGATAGGATACATTCTTACTTTTATCAGTTTTAGCGTTATGAGAGACTGCTTGGCAAAAAGATGAGTTTCGGCTAAACTTAGAGCGTTCTAAGTAAGTGTAAAAGTTTATGGTACGAAGATTATTCTTGCTTGGGTGTCTAGTAATAGTGTTTCTGGTATTGAGTTATGGGGGAGTGGCGGCGTTGACTTGCGAAGATACTTGTGAGAATCAAGCGGATAAAGTGGCTTGTTTTCAGGAGGTGCAACGGGCGTGTGAAGAGAGACTAAAGGAAATCTCTTCGCGCAAAGTGACGTTAACTAACACCGTGGATCTTCTTAACAGCAAAATTGCTCTAACCCAGAGTCAAGTTAATAAAACAGTAGTCCAGATTGCGGCGCTGGAAAAAGAGATTGAAACGTTGGTGGGTAAGATTTCTACCCTGGACGTTTCTTTAGATCAAATTTCACGGATTCTTACTAGTCGAATCCAACAATCATATAAGAATAGTCGGATTCAGCCAATTTATTTATTATTGACTGCCGACGGTATTGATGATTTTTTGGCAACATTTAAATATTTAAAGATAGTTCAAGCCCAGGATAGGAGGTCGCTACTCGAGCTTGAGGAAGCGCGGGCGAACTTTGATGTTCAAAAAACCGTGAAAGAGGAAAAGCAGCAGCAGGTACTGGGGCTGCAGACTCAACTACTGGCGCAGAAAAACGATCTCAATAAACAGCAGCAAGAAAAGCAACTGCTTTTGACCATTACCAAGCATGAGGAGTCGCGGTTTCAGGATTTGTTGGCGAAAGCGCGGGCGGAACTAGCGGCCATTCAAAATATTATCGCCGGTAAAGGTGAGGAGAGCCAAGTGGGAGGCATCAATGAAGGAGATAAAATTGCCAGTGTTATCCCGGCGCCATCGGCGTGTTCGAGTGGGGCGCACGTTCATTTTGAGGTAGTGAAGGATGGAGCTCACCAGAATCCGGCGGCGTTTCTTAGCAGTAAGTCGGTGGTGTGGGACAATGCGCCGGACGGGCAATTTGCTTTTAGCGGTTCGTGGCCGTGGCCGGTCAATGAACCGATTCGGATTACCCAAGGGTATGGGATGACATTCTATGCGGCGACTTTAAACTATTATGGCGGTGGGCCACACACAGGTTTGGATATGGTTAATACCAATGATTTATCGGTTAAGGCAGTCAGAAAAGGAACGCTCTACCGGGGTTCGATTGCCTGCGGCGGGGGGACACTCAAATACGTGCGGGTGGATCACAGCGACGATGAGTACGATACCTATTATTTGCATGTAAATTATTTTTAGAGAACAGTAAGCGGTGAATAGAGAATAATGAAAAGGGAATAGAAAGTATTGAGGAAAGAGTTACGAGGTTGGAGGTTGGAATAGAGAGTATCGGTTAGCGATTAAGAAAGAAGAGAGTTTTACTTTAATATTATATATTATTATAGTAGGAGAGATGGAGTGTTTTTTTATGTTTTTTAAGGGGGATTTAAGAGCGTATAGACTGCTTGACATTGCCACGATTTTGTTATGATGGATACATGCTGCTATTTAGCAGATTGGTTATCGCTTTGGTAGTTGGTTTGATCTTTTTTTCTAAGAGCAATTTGGTCAGGGCGGTCGGGGAGTTGGTCATTAATGAGTTTGTACCAAATCCGAGTGAAGGGAACGAGTGGATCGAGATTTACTATACAGGTTCGGAGGCGAATCTTTCCTTGGATGGGTACTGGTTTGATGACGATGCTACGTTAATGGTTGACGGAGTAGTACAGAAAGGGACTGCTGATTCGGGATCGGATCCGATTGAGCTGACGGGGATTATTACACCTGGTAATTTTCTGGCGATTGATTTGGGGGGTAATCCAGTAATCAATAACAGTGGTGATACGGTAGCAATTTTTGATCCCGCTGGTAATTTAATCGATAGCTACAGTTTTAGCGAAACGGTGGATAAAGGTTTTAGTTTCGGGCGAACACCCGATGGATCGGAGACGTGGACAGCCAGTTTATCGCCGACCTACGGGGCAGCTAATCAAGTGCCGTCAAGCCCGACGCCAACGCCAGCACCTTCGCCAACTGTTTCGCCGACAGCAAAGACTTCAACGACGTCAAAAGCAAATCCGACGCCAACAACTTCTAGCCGATCGACAACCTTATCAATAGGCGTAAGTTCGACACCAAGAGTGGGAGGGGTGAGTACACAAGCAGAGGTTGAAGAGGTGGAAGAAATCGACGTAGCCAGTTCGACGCCTGTTGAAATTAACTTGGCAACACCGGAAGTTATCGAGGCAACGAGCGCGGGAACAACAGCAGCAAAAAACGGTGGCAGTTGGTGGTGGTTATGGTTGGGAGGAGCACTGATAACGGTTAGCGTTGTCGGCTTTTGTCTCAAGCGGTACAATAATGACCTATGGCGACAAATAGTCGGGAAATTTTTCCCCCCTTCGTAAAGCTTGGGGTAATTAGGTGGGGACCAGCAGTAGCTTGGGCTGGGTTTATTTTTCTTTTGTCTTCCTATTCGTCGTTGCCCGGACCAAGCATAATTTGGTGGGATTTTGTCTTTAAGAAGTCTGCTCACATGATAGTGTACGGAGTCTTGTTTTACTTGGTTGGCAGGGCTTTTCATTGGCAGACCGATAGGCGATTTTGGCTAGCGGTGTGGTTGACTACTATGGCTTACGCGGTGTCTGATGAACTGCATCAGGCGTTTGTGCCGGGACGGACGGCGTTACCGAGTGATATTGGTTATGACTCCTTGGGAGTGTTTGTTGCCTATTATCGGTTGAGAAATTGGTTATGAATTCTTGCCTTTCGGGCAACGACAATTTTTCTTGGCTGCGAGCGTTTAGGTGGGAGAGGGTAACCTTCTCTTACGAAACTGGTTTTGTCTTAAGCTGTTTAATACTGGGAGATTTACCAGGCTGATTTTATCTGCCTGGCGGGCAGCCTACAAAAAATTGATTGCCCTTTAGGCAAGGCGATAATCGAGATGAAGCAAATAGTAGCAACAAGGACTGAAAATGAGACAGAGGCTTTGGGGCGGCAGCTGGCTGGCAGGATTAAACCGGGAACGACGGTGGCGCTTTACGGTGAGTTGGGAAGCGGGAAGACCGTGTTTACCAGAGGATTTGCCAGGGGGTTAGGGATAGCCAAGAGAATAATTAGCCCGACGTTTATTTTACTACGTGAGTATCAGCTGCCCCAAAGTAAGGGAAGATTGTATCATTTGGATTTGTATCGGGTGAGGGGAACAGAGGATTTGCGGTCAATAGATCTAATTGAGCTCACTAAGGAGAAGGACAGCTTGGTAGTGGTAGAATGGGCGGAAAAGGCGAAGAAGTATTTGCCGAGGAAACGAATGGAAATAAGTTTTGTCATGGTTCCTGAAGGTAGAAAAATTACAGTCAAGAGCAATGAGGCTTTACTTAGATACATCAGATAATCAAAAGACAGTTGTAGGTATTGATGGGAAGCGGAAAATCTATCGATATGAGTCGGCGCGGGAGCAGAATGTGTTGGCAGCAATTAGTGAAACTTTTAAGAAACAGAAGATAACGATAGCAGATATCACGAGTGTTGAGGTGGTGACTGGTCCTGGTTCTTTTACGGGATTAAGGGTGGGGGTGAGTATTGTAAATGCTTTAAGTTATGCTCTAAAGGTTTCGGTTAATGGTCGACCGGCCGGCAGTTTGATTATGCCTACTTATGGAAAAAAGCCGAATATACAAAGTAGATAGTAGTGAATGGGGAGCAGGCAGGCATCATATCTACCGTCAGTTTTTGCTTTATCTTGACAAGGCGATCAAAGTGTGTAAAAGTAATGTATCTGCCTAGGGCAGATTTTTTTTCCGCCAGAAAGGGGATTTTAGCGAGCCTAATTATGACACATAGTATTTATTCAACGAGACGAATATCGGAAACCTTACTGAACGAGATTAAGGCGGAACTGGCTGATCTTGACTATGGGAGTTTGGAAGTATACGTTGCCAATGGGGAGGTAACTCAGATCACCAAGCGACGGATTAGAAAGACTGTGACGACGGTTAAGCATCCCAGACAAATGGCGTAACTAGCCAGATTGGTAAAGGGAAAGAATCTTTGGACGGTGATGAATTTAATGGTGGTAGCGATAGCTTTAATTGTCGTTTTTGTGGCGGCGGTCGCAGCCCGGTTGCCGGAAAGAAGAGTCGGGCGAGAAGAACAGACAGAGGCTGTAATGGCGACAGCGGCGGGAGTTATTGCTTCTTCCCCTTCGGCAACGCCAGAGTCGACAGCGTTGAAACCAGTCTCGTCGCCACTGACTACAGCTTTGCCGACAGTAACACCAAGGGTGGTTGAGGGATTGTCTTTTTGGTATTATCCGGGCGCTACCGTTAATAAGGAGGGAGGAACTGCGGCGGAACTAAGTACTGCTGACGCTTCTGACACAGTTACTGAGTGGTATAAAACTAAGATTAAAGACAAGAATTATTCGGTGAAGACGTTTGTGCAGACGACAACCAACGGTAAAGTGCTTAATAAATTGGTGGGTGATAACGGTGAGGAGGAGATTCGAGTAGAAATTAGCCGGGAACCAGGGGGAGTAACCATCGTTAGCTTAACGAAGGGTTGACAAGCAAAAATTAGGTAGTTACGATGAGACTGTTTTTTAAGAGAAATCGGTTCGAACAATCAGGGGGAGGTGGAGAAACCTCTTTTAATTTAAGACCGGAGGGGGAGGGCCGGGAGAAATTTTTGGGGAGGACAAAACGGCTGATGCGATTTTTACCGAGTAGATTTTTACGAAGGCGAAGTTTTAACCCAGGGGAAAGTGGGAGTAGAAGACGAAATGGTAAATGGTATGTACTGGTCATAGTGGTGTTAGTGGTGGGAGGAGTTGGTTGGTGGTTAACCAGGGGAACACGTTCGCCAAAGCAAGTGGCCGAGCAAAAAGATGAACGAATTGAAGTGAAAGGGGCCAAAGCGACTAGTGAAATAAATCGAGAATTTACCTTTCCTTTAGTTGACGAAAATGGTGAGGAAGTGGGGACGATTAAGTACAGCATTGAAGACGCAGAGTTAAGGGACGAAATTGTGGTAAAGGGGGAAGTGGCTAAAGCGGTTACCGGTAGATCTTTTTTGATTTTTACAGTTAAAGTGGAAAATGACTATAACCGAACTGTCAAAATAAACACCCGTGATTATTTGCGTTTGTCGGTCAACGGCAGTGAAGAAAAGCTGGCGCCGGACATACATAACGATCCGGTCGAGGTTCAAGCCATCTCGACTAAGTATACCCGCCTCGGCTTCCCGATTAATGATAGTGATACGAATTTTTCCTTACAGGTTGGTCAAATCAATGGAGATAAGGAGCTTATAGAATTCTCTTTTTAAGATTCCCCTTTGATTTAAGAAAACAGACTGGGATGAGGGAGTAGGAAGGAAAGGCAGACTTGACAACCAATTTCAAATAAGTTAGATTGATGTCACTAAGTTTGGAGGAGAGGAACGAAGACGGGGAGGGGAGATAGAAGAGATGTCATAGGGTTTGTGAAGAGGATAATAATCATAACAGGGGCGACAAGTATTTTTAGATAACAACTTCAGAAGCTAGAGAAAAGTTAAGATTTCGGCTGACCGCAAACGGAGGCTTTTTATTCAACCTAGTGGTTGGATAGAGAGCCTCCGTTTTTTTGAGAGCCAACTTACTTAGCGTTACTAGTTTATAACGGTCAAAAGGAAGGGGGGTGAGAAGAAATGACCAAACTTACAAAGCGAATTGCTTCTGCTATTGCTGGTAGTTCGTTATTATTGTCTTCCCTATCTATCCCGGTGGGAGCCACTGAGCTTTTCATTTCGGGAAACATGCGCGATTCTGACAACTTCATTAACGTTGATACGAGTCGTGAAGTGACGGTAAAGCAAAATAACGATGCGGACGTTGACAATTCTGTTACCGTCTACAGCTCCAGCGGTGATAACGAGGTGAAGGATGTTAATGGAGGAACGGTTGATATTGATACTGGTAAGGTTGAGGTGGGAGTAAGTATCTTGAATGAGCTTAATCACAACTCGGCCGTGGTCGATAGCTGCGGCGGTTGTCCTTTTGACCTAACTTTGGCAATTGCTGACAACGCCCGCGACACCGACAACGACATCGAAGTGGACGTGACGGCGAAAACTAAAGTTGATCAAGACAACGACGCCGACGTTGAAAACGATGTTGATGTGACCGCTGGTAGTGGCGGGAACTCCGTTAAAGACAGTATTAGCGGTGATGTAACCATTGATACCGATTCGGTGGTAGTAAACCCAATTCTCATTAAGAACCGTTTGAACGCTAACCACGCGTGGGTTGGCGGGAGCGGTGATGATGAAGACGGTGGTCTTTCGGCGTGGATTGCACGGAACGGTCGAGATTCGGATAATTTCATCAATCTTGATCTTTCGTCCAAAACCACAGTCGAGCAAGACAACGATGCCGACGTTGAAAACGACGTCGCCGTCGGCGCCGGCAGCGGTTACAACTCCGTCAAAGATGTCATCGGTGGATCAGTGGAGATTGATACCGACAAAGTGGAAGTTGGTGTTTTGGTGGATACCATGGCCAATTTAAACGTGGCGATGGTAGACGATTGTTGCATCAGCGACTTTCTAGCCAAAATTGCCGATAACGGCCGCCAAACTGACAATGACATTGAGCTTGATCTGACAGATGAGCTTAATGTGGATCAAGATAACGATCTTGATTGCGATGGCGGTAAGAAATCCCCCTTCCCGTGGTTGGAAAGTTTCTGGTTTGGTAAAGACGGCGGCAAGTGTGCCGACGTGGATATCACTGCCGGAAGTGGTGGAAATGGAGCAGCGGACATTGGTGGCGGCGGGTTAGGTGATCCGTCGACTGACACCGGTCCGGTAGGCGTCGCTGTTGAAGTAGCTACAACCGCTAATGCGAACCATTACGGTACGGGCGACTTTGACTTGGGCGATGATACTTCAGTGGACATCGATATTGATTTTTCGGGGCTCATGGAGCTTCTGGAAGATTTACTCGGTGCACTGCAGTAAAGTGAAGATTCCGGGGGGTACCAGGTGGTGCCCCCCGAGAATCGGCCAATTACAGACTGATAGAGATTAACAAAAAAAGGATTTTAGAGAGTGAATAAAAATTATCAAAAAATTCTGGCAGCGGTTCTAGTGGGAATGTTGGCGATTCAGTTGCCTTGGTGGGGAATTTTGATGGGGCGAGGTCGGGTACAGGCCCAAGAAGCACCGGCTGAACCCAGTCAACCGGAAGAGCCAAGTGAGCCGGAACAGCCAAGTCAACCGGAACAACCGAGTCAACCTTCTCAACCTAGTCAACCGGAACAACCAACACAGCCGACACCGACCCCGTCGCCGACGAGCGAGGCGACTCCAGCTCCTTCTCCCTCTCCTACTCCTACTTCCGACACAACTTCAGGAACCAGTGATAGTTCTAATACCAGTGGTTCAACTGATTTAATTCCGACCGGGACCAGTACGGGAGGAACGACTGTAGGTGATCAAACCGGCGACACGACGGTGACGACCAGTACAGCAACAGCGGTGGCGGGAATGACTACGGCGGGAAATACCAATATCGTAAGTAGTTCGACTACTAATGCCGAGAGCAGTGCGGGAGTGAGTGCGGTTAATTCGGAGAACGGAAACGGCAGCACCAATGTTATAAATTCGGATACAGCGACGGCAACAACTACCGATCAGATTAATTCGGCGACGGTGACTAATGAGGCAAATTTGGTAGCGACTTCGGGGAATAATACCATTAAGGATAATCTGGGGGGAGATGCGACGATAACGACGGGTGATGCCAACGCCGTGATTACGGCCGTGACTGACCTAAATACTAATCTAGCCGGAGCGAATATAGTCGAGTTTAACGTGGTAGACGACCATATGGGGGATATAGTTTTAGATTTTGCCAACCCTTGTAGTAGCGGCGGCTGCGTCGTCGGTGAACCGGTTTATTTAGCCAATACGAGTAATCAGGCCGGATCGGTTAACACTATCGATTCGGAGGCGACAGCGGCAACAGCGACTTTCCAGACCAATGAGGCGACCATCGATAATTACTTAACGGTAGCGGCTGACAGTGGTCACAATACGGCCAAAGATAACATTGGCGGGAGTAACACCATTGTGACGGAAGACGCCAACGCGGTGGCCAGTGTTTTGAACATGGCCAATAATAACTTTGCCGGCAATATCTGGGTGGGAGTAGTTAATATTTTCGGCGACTTGGTAGGCGACATCATTATTCCTGAGATGGCGACAGGGGGGAGTGACGGGACAGTGTTAGCTAATGTTGACAATGGATCCCAATCCACCAACTTTATAAGTGCCGATCAGGAAGTTTTGGATCAATATACCCAGCAGAATACGGCGGCAATTACCAATGATCTTACCCTAGCAGCCAATACCGGCGATAACACATTAAAGGACAACATCCATGGTGACAGTTTGATTAAGACCGGCGAAGCGAGTGCGTTTGCCCAAATCTTCAACATTGCCAATACTAATATCTTGGGAGGGACATGGTGGATTGTGTTGGTGAACGAGGCTGGTAACTGGTTGGGGCGAATTGTGGGGGGGCAGGACGGCATGAATTATGCCGGTTCAGCGGGAACGGAGTTTACGATTGCGCCTGACGGGACGATTACCGCAGTAAACAGCGGCAATGGGGCGGGGTCGACCAATACGATTAACTCTGATCAAACGTCGACGAACGAGGTAAATCAGAGTAATATCGCGACGATCAACAACCATCTTGACTTGTCGGCCAACACGGGAAGAAATACCATTAAGGATGTCAACGGAACAGGTAATAGTATCACTACCGGCGACGCTCAAGTGATGGCCAGCATTACCAACTTTATTAATAACAACTTCATTGGCGGTAGAGTGTATTTGACCATAGTGAATGTGTTGGGATCGTGGCTCGGGAATGTGATACCGCCAGGGATGAGCAAAGATTTGGCTCAAGATGATCCTAACAAGGAGTTGGTGGAGGAAGAGCCGCTGGAGATCGGGGGGTTAAGGCCTGATGAAGACGTAGATGATAATGAGCCGACGGTAAGACCAAGGCGGCGACGAGTAGTCTATGTACTTAGTGAAGAGACAAGAGAAGAAGAGGCGGGTTTGGGAGCAGGAATTGGGGGCGGCAGCGGAGTAGAATTTGGTGAAGCGGTGGAGAATGAAGTACTTAACCCGGTGGTGGATGCGATGACGGAGTTAGCGGCTCCGGCTAAGCGGTTGATTCGAGTAAATCTAGCGCCGATGATTTTGGCGCTGGGGCTTTTTAGTTTTATCTTCGGGCTACGGCGGTTTGGGCCAGTTATTTATACGGGGATAAAGCAAAGATTGGTTTTACCTTCCTGGTCAAGAATGGCGAGGTTGCTGTTTTTGATACTGGCTTTTCTTCGAATTTGAACCGGTGTGCTATACTATAGGCGTTTGCTTCAATTTTTCCCTGCCTAGAAAGTGATAATAATATGAGACGGTGGTTCGTCGGATCAACGCTCGTTCTAGTTTTGTTTGGTGGAATGCTTCTTTTTAATCGAGGGGCGCGAGCGGATCTATGCGTTTCTTCTCAAAGTGACGGGTGTTTGGTGGAGCCGACGTTACCGCCGGAACCAACTCTACCTCCGGAACCAACTCTACCTCCTGAACCGACGTTGCCGCCTGAACCATTTCCGTGCGAAATTTATCCTGACAAATGTCCGACGCCAACGCCTACGGTAATACCGAGTCCAACACCAGAGCCGACTCCTGAATTTACACCTGAACCGACGCCTACCCCAAGTGAGGGAAAAAGGTTAGGGATTCGCTTAGGCGGGCCGTTTTGTGATAACGGGCGCTTTGACGCGGCTGCCCAAGTCTTGGAAAATGGGGATCCAGTCAGTGGAGTGGACGTTGAATTTAAATATAAAGCAGAGACTCTGCACGCCACCACCAATAGCGAAGGCTGGGCGACGGTCGGCTTTGCCTGGCAGGGTGAAGACTATTTGACGGCCAAGAGTGCCTACGGTGAGGATAAAAGCTTAGTGCGCTGGACGGAAAGCTGTGCCGGAGTTGGCGGTCCTTCCGGAGAAGTAGCGGGAGTGACCACTGACGGTCAGATACTAGCGGCAGCGGGGACGAGCGAAGAAAACTTCTTTAGTTTGGTCTTTGCCTTCGGCGCGATTTTGGTTACCATAGGGCTGAGACCCTATGCGTTGGCAAAACAGAGTTAAGCACCTCCAATCTTACTGGCGGAAGCAATCTGCCACTAAGCGGCGAGGAATTTTCTACCTGGTTTTGGGTGTGTCGTTGTGGTTTCTTTTTTTGGGGTGGCGGGTGCAGCGATCGGGGATTTTGGCGTTTGACAAAACGGCAGTTAGTACCGTAGTACAGTCTACGGGATCACGGCCGATCAGGATACGATTGCCTAAATTTAGGGTGGATTTGGCAGTAACGGAAGCGGTGGTGACGGACGGGACTTGGGAGATTTCCGAGACAGGAGCCAGTCATTGGAATTCGTCGGCCAACCCTGTGGAGAGCGGCAATGTGGTGATTTACGGGCACAATAAGAATTCTTTGTTCGGGCCGATTCGCTGGCTTGAGATAGGTGATGAAGTAGAGGTAACTACTGCCGAGGGGGATACTATTATATATAGGGTTGAAGAGACGGCGGTGGTGTCGCCGAAAGACATTAATTATGTATTACCGACTAACAGTGAGCGGTTGACGCTGTACACCTGTACGGGATTCTTAGATCGGCAGCGTTATATCGTGATAGCTTTGCCAGATTCAGGAGACTTTTAAAGAACCACACTTTTCACTGTAGAATTATATAATATTATAGTAAAGCGCAAGTGATTCACTTACTTTATTTTCATTGATGGAAGTTATCGATACATCGATGTATCGATGGATGGTTGGGATCTCAATGGTTGCAAAGTCAGACTTTTTGTAGAGACTTTTAGAAGACAGTTTACCCGCGAAGAATGTATCCCAAATCAGTCTTCTCTGCCAAGGTTTCAAAAACTTGGCGGCATGAACTACCCATTCTGTCGGTAGCGATGAGGACGATTGCGTGCCACAGGAGGGCGTCGGTAGCTGCCTCAGCGACATGCGGAGGGAAGTGTTCGGCCTGGGCCAGGACTAGAGTTTGTTCCAGTTGTTGGGGATCCAGTAAAGCTAAGACGTCGGCAGGATTAGCTGGTGTTTCAGCAATGGGTGGAATTGGATCACCTTCGTGAATGGCCATATGGCCTCCTTTTTTAATTTTTATGATTCAATGTCCTTGTTGGTGCCTTGGGCTAAGGACGGAAAGAGCGCTGTGTTAATTCCCTCGATGTGCAGACGGGTAAAATGTAAGATACTTTTCCACATTAGGAGTTCTGTCAGAGCGGCGTTGTCTTCTGTTTCACCTGAAATTCTAGTTAACTCAGTCAAGGCATTTTCTTCCCCGGCAACGGCGAATAGAATTTCTAAAGGACTTAGCTCTTTTAATTGTTCGGGGTTCAGCGTTGGCAAAAAGCTTCCGTCAGTTGCTCCCATAGTGTCTCCTTTTTTTATTAACTTATTATATCTTAATTATGCCGAGTAGATGAGTAGGCAGTTTACTCGGAAACATTAATATTGGTGGCGTTAACTACCTCTCGAAGTCTCTAAGATCAATGGTGTTAACTGCCTCTCGAAGTCTCCAAGCGGTGAAGTTCCCGATTTGTTCCCAGAGAATGATCGGGGTTTGGTGGGGGGTAAGCCAGGGCTGACGAGAGAGCCAGTCTAGTTCCGCAACACCAAGTTGGCCACCAACGGCGATTAAGATTTGTTCTGGAGTGAGATTAAGGAGTTGGTCGGTTGTTATTTCTTCGGACATATTTCCTCCTGATTTAATTGTTGAGATTAGCTCCATTGGTAGCAATAGCGTTTAGGATATCGAGGCGGGTGGATTCCAAAGGAGTGGTGGTCGGAGTGGGGACTGAGGAAGTTTCCTGGCAGGGTCCAAGGTAGTCCTCTTCGTGGCCGGCTTGGGGGGTGCCATCTTCGTTAAAGTGGCCGCTGGGGCCATAAATCGCATTCCAAGGTAGCGTTAAGGTAACAAAATTGGCGGGGTCATCAGCTCTACCGGCGGCGTGGCAAATGACGATGTTGGTGGTAGGCGTCGGGGTAGGCAGAGGTAGCGGGGTGGGGGTCGGGGTGGGAAGGTCAAAATTTTCGGCAGCGCCCAAAATATTGCCTAAACTGGCCTCAATGTCGTGGAAATAGGCGGCAGATAGGGAGAGAAGGACTAAAGTAGCGCCGACTATTGGCAGAATGGCGAAGGTTTTGGGAAGGACAAAATTGGAGGGAATAGGGTTTAGCGTATAGGCTATAGTTTGGGAAGGAGGAGAAAAAGAGTGGCGGCGGAGATAGTTAAACACGGTTTTAGTAATTTTTAGGAGTTCTTTGGCTAATGATTTTAATTCTTCGTAGACGACGATGGTGGCGGGAATGACGACGAGCAAAATAAAGCCCTGGGGGGTTTTGGCAAAGTTGACGCCGAAACCAAGGTAGGGCAGGGTGAGGCTGACTTTACCGAGGATATTTTCAGTTTTGACCAATTGTTGATCCGGCTCTTCGTTGGCGTCTCCCTTAGTGAGGTAGACGGTTTGGCTGTTTTGGGTAAGTTTGGCGACGAGGCGGTGGGTGACAGGGATAGATTTACCGTCGGTTTTAAAGCTAATAATATCACCAACTTGGTAACTGGGGCTTGGTAGGGAGGCGATGACGCTGCCGGCGG
>Ga0155073_132_pt1 | contig 27697 bp, 27 predicted proteins | sample RifCSPhighO2_01_FD_106041 | JGI IMG/M metagenome (GOLD analysis project Ga0155073, IMG submission 106041) | Microgenomates group bacterium RIFCSPHIGHO2_01_FULL_45_11
ATAACCGCCCTATTAGCTGGTGCCGTTACCGAACATTTGGAAAATGGCCAACGGAGTTACAGACCTAATGAACAAGGGGAATATGAAGTGAGACTCTTTGATATAAGCTCTATAGGATACTTAGCACAATGTCTTGAAATCACCGCTTTTGAAATTTCCAGAGTCATTCTAATGCCAGACGGTATTCAATTAAAATAGCTCTTAACTCGGATACTGCTGCACCCAAACGTTCAAATTTTCTTCCAAAAGCCCATATAACTGGTTCATTTCTGAATAACTAAAAATTAACGGAAATTGTGGTAACGAATGGCCATAACCGATTCAATATCAATCCCCTAGACACCCTGCCTTAGACTAATTAATTCCGTTAACTGTTGAACTTATACGCTAATCTGTCATAAAATACTTTCATGGGAGATGAAAGAAGAGTCAACTGGGGAAATGTTGTTATAAATGGTTTAGAGGCGGCAGCCTACGGAGTTGCGGGGACAGCCATCGGCGCCGGAACAGGAAAAGTAGTGGAACTACTGGTAGGTAAAGATGCCGATCCTCATTTTTTCCCTGTTGCCGGTTTCTTCGGACTCGCTTATGGGCTTGTTGTTTATCTCGATACCGGAACCTGGAGACCGATAATGGAAACTGAAGATTCATCCTAAATCCGCTCAGCCACCCAAAGAATGTCTAAGACGGCGGTTTAGAAAGGACAAATATCTTTGTCGGTGAAGATTCAAGCAGGTAACGTTCAGGATGCAATAGGAACTTTAATTTCTTTTTTGCTAAGACCCAATTCTTCTTCCAGAGTCTCAATATTCTTTATTGCGATCAGGCGTTTTTTATAAGTAATAATTTTTTTCTTCTCCAATTTATTAATGGCTAAACTGGCAGTTTCCCTACTGATTCCGGCAATATCGGCAATATCTTGATGAGTTAAAGGCAGCATTATCGTAATTTCACCGTCAGCTTCCACTTTGCCAAACCGCTTTGCCGATAGTAACAGCGTCCCTATGACTCTATGGTAGGAATTCCCACAGAACATATATTCGATATTATTTAGCAAGCCGTCTAGACCAATGAGAATTCTCCGCGTCAGTTCGAACAATACATCGGGATTATTTTTTAGAAATATAAGCAACTCCTTTTTTGGCGCGCGCTGGATTACGACGGCCGTTTGAGCCTGGTAAAAATAAGAGTTGGGAATTTCTGCAATTGCCCACATCATCGGAAAGTAGGCACCCCGTTTAAAAATGTTAAAAGTCCGCTCTCTACCGTTTACGCTAATGGTATTCAATTTAACAAATCCAGCTTTTATGTAGTAAACGCCTTGAGGACTATCTTCAGAACGAAGGATAGTTTCGCCCTTTTGAAAGCTTAAAGATTGGTATTGAGAGAAAAACGCACTTAGTTTTCCCGGCGTGTAATTTTTCAGCATAAATAATTTTGTTTGTGATAAATCTAACAAATTTTATGTAATAACGCTAACTGAAATGGGTGTTGAGAGCTATTTAAGATTAACTTCAATGATTTTCCCATCAACACATCTTTTTACACCCAACCATGAAAGTTGGGTCTTTAACTTCTGGCAATAGAAAGGGGGTGAGAAACATGTTTAAAAAAATTATAGGAACAACAGTCGGGTTAGGGACTTTAGCACTGGTAGTTACGATGGTATTGGCAGCCGCTGGTGATTCCCTGGGAACCATCGACCCTTTAGGTCCCGGTGAGTGTGACAATGGCATCGGCGTCGCTTTCGACGGTTCATTCATTTGGTATACCTGTGCAGGTGAGACCAAAATTAGAAAAACCGATCTGGCAGGAGCTAATCTCGGCTTTATCGATACAGCCGAAGGTTTAAATCCCATCTCAGTTGATGCCATCGCCTGGGACTCCGATCTGAATAAAATTTGGGGAGGAGAACTAGTGGATACCGACGCTGATGGGGCTAATGACACCTGTCGGATTTACACCATCGACCCCACCACTGGAGCTGCGACCACGGCCTTCGATCGAACTGATACGGGCTGTAATTTTTTGTTTTTTGACGGCTTAGCAGTCGATAACGTCACTGACACTCTCTACTACAGCCCAGATGTTCAAAAGTACATCCGCCATCTTAACAAAGATGGCACTCTTGCCGCTAATGATCCGATAGACTTTGAGACAATTACATCTAGCCCGGATCGCTGTCCGGCTCATGAACCAATAGGCTCCAACGATCTCAACGTTGCTGGTTGCCCAAGTAGTGGTTTAGCTATGGGCATAGACGGCACCCTATTTGCGGGTACCAACGGAGCCGGCAGAATCGTCACCCTAAATCCAATCGCCAAGACATTCTTGAGTGATTTTGCTTCGGTAACAGGTCGTGACGAAGATCTTGAGTGCGGACCGTTGGTCGAGGGTAAGGAAACAGTTCTTTCGAGAGACTATGAAACCGGCAGGATCGACGTTCTCGAGGCACCCGTTGGCACTTGTCAATTACCCACTCTTGAACTTGACCCGATTTCAGCCACAAATGGCGTCGGTGAGGACCATAGCGTTACCGCCACAGTTTTACAAGGAGCTAACCCCGTAGTGGGTACTCTGGTAAGCTTTGAAGTAACATCAGGTCCAAATATTGGCCAAATCAGTGATCCCAATACCGGCGAATGCGCGGTCAACGATGACTGTACTACCGATGGTTCAGGTCGGGTGACTTGGACATACACCAGCAATGGCAGTCTCGGCACGGATATAATTGTCGCTTGCTTCACTGATGTTACTGGAGCAGAACAATGTAGCCGAGCTACCAAAGCCTGGGTAGATCTGACGCCGCCTGAAACCGCGTGTACGGAAACCACTAATCCTCATGGACAGACAGTACCTCCGGCGGGAAGCACCACCCTTCCTGGTCCCAAAGGCGGTCAAAATGAGGATGGTTTTTACGAACTTTTGGCTGAGGATCTTATCGATCCGGATGTAGCGGTGTTCGTAGTCGATTTAGGGAGTGGCACAGTCTTTGGGCCATTTGCTCCTGGAACAAAGATTAAGTACACCCAAGCGCCAGGAAGTACGCCATCAAGCAGTCAGATGGGTAGTAGTAATGGGCAAGCTGGCGCCATCGCTTGGCACATCATCGGTACTGGTGATGCGGCGATGTATGCAGTTGACGAAAGCGGCAATCAGTCAGCTAACGTCAGTTGTTTAGTGCCACCACCACCAAAATAATATAATTTTGTGGTGTTAGCCCAAAAGAGGGTACCGAAAGGCACCCTCTTTTTCTTATCTGCTACAATCAAGTTATGCGCCTCTTTGGTTTACTCATCGGCGTCTTAATTTTAGCCCTGCTCTTGGTCTATTCGCTTGAGCGATTTACCCTCCCCTCTTTCACGAGATCCCAAGACGCCATCATCAACACCAATAAAGTCGTTGACCAGGTTGAACAATACAAGCAAGACTTAAATCAAAAAGAAACCGAAATTCTAGACCAAGTTAACCAACAAAATCGATGAAACTCTTTCTTGCTTCCGAAGCCAAACACCCCGAAAGTCTTAAGAAACTGAAAAAATTCGTCGGTGACTCCTTCAAAAATCAGAGAATCGCCTACATTCCTACTGCCGCCAACGGCGAGGGTTACGGTGCCTGGAAAGGCGGAGAATCAGTCAAAGTCGTCAAATCTCTCGGCGCCAACTTGACCATAGTCGAACTTGAAGCTTCTAATTTTGCTGACATTTACACTCCGTTAAAGCAGGCAAGTATTATTTGGTTTGCCGGCGGTCAAACCGGCTACCTTCTCTATTGGCTTCGTCGAGTCAAACTCGATAAACTCTTACCGAAACTCTTAAAAGATGGCAAAATCTACGTCGGCAGCAGCGCCGGCAGCATGGCTGCCTCTAAAACCCAATTTGTTTCCGAATGGCATTTAGGCGAACCAGAACCAGGCGCCAGCCTCTTACCCGGCCTTGGGCTCGTTGACTTTGAAATCTACCCTCATTATGAAGAAAAATTACTGCCGAGAATCAAAAAACGCTGGAAAAAAGGCAAGCTTTACCTTCTCAAAGACGGCGAAGCCATCACGGTAATTGACGGTACAGTTGCGGTTTTGGGTAAGCAGCAAGTCTTAAAAAAGTAACTTAGGCTTTAGAACCATTATCCGAAAATCGCGACATTTTATTTTGCTCCTTATCATAGCGACTTAAAACCGCAGCCAACGTCAGCAAAGGCCGCAGGGTTTTCCCGCCGTCAGCATTTTCCATAGCCATCACTTGTTGCCAAAAATTACCTAGCATAGGATTCTTCTTTTTATCATAGTCAGAGGTAAGAGCGAATTCTCTTGATCGGGCATTTTTAAAAGAACCTTTCCGGCTTTCGGTTACAGCTGCTTCCTCCTCTTCCCAAAACTCGTTGAGTACCTGTAAAAGGAGACGAGAATCGCAAACCTCTAGATTTTCTCGAGGATATTTAAGTTGCCAGTAACTAAGTAGCAGATACCAAGCTATTAACGATTGCTCTCCACCGCCGTCAACAAAATTAACTTCATCCGCGATAAACTCCCCAAACTCTCCCACCTGAATTTTAAAGACGGGTAAAGCTCTTTCTACAAAAAAAGTCATTGCTTCTGAATCAATTATCATAAACATCAGCTCTCACGAGTTACTTTTCCTTCAATTAACCTCTTACTCAACTTTGGGAAATTATTCAACCAACCCTAAGACTTCACTACTAAAAGATTCTAACACCAAAATCTGCAAAGGTAAACAGCAGTTATCCCGCTCCGCCGCCGCCGCCGCCCCCTCCGCCTCCGCCACCACCGGACGCCCCGCCAGAAGACCCTACACCCGAGGCTCCGTAGCTCGATGACACTGCCGATGATAGACTCGAAAGCGCGGCATTTACCGAACCCAAACTAGCCGATACGTCAGTCACTCCACCCGTCGTCGACCCCGCCCAGTGGCCGGCTACCACCGCCGAATCCGCTTGGTTAAATTTGACCGGTAAATCCGCCAACGCCTTGGTCGAGATCCCGAGTACCGTTCCGTACACCAAATACTTTTCCCACAAAATTACCGAATCAATCGGATATTTCTTAGTCAAGCTATATTCATTAAGATGCTTCTGAAACGCCAACCACTTAGCCGTCTCTTCCCTACCCTTATCAGTCCGCCGCTCTCCCAGTGCTCTAAAGATGATCGACAGGAAGAGAGCTATAAATGAGATGACGATACCCAATCCAACCGCTGTTGCCAGCCCGCCCCCGGCTCCAGCCAGCAGCGAAACCAGAATAAACTGGGTAACCAATGCCCCAATACTTAACCCTAGAGTCACGAACCTCTGGCTATAGCGGTGAGATTCTTTATCCAAGTGACCATCCTCAAAATTTTCACTCAACACTACATCTTGAAATGATTGTAAGAAACTATGTCCGCTAATTTTATTCTGACGAAACCAGCTGATAATTGTCTCAAAACCAATGGCAGTGGTAGTTTTTCCTCCCAGAACAGTCGGTTCAACCCCAACCTGATGAATTAAAAAATTATGGACAAAGTTCTCCACCGCCGTCTTAGGCTCAGAATCCAGAGGCACCAGATAATATTTATATTTTTTAAACACTAAGCCTTCCTTTTTATCGCTTCTGGCTATCCTGAATACCCGCTGTTGCACTAATGACAATATTGTCGCCGTAAACGCCTTAGTCGAAAGCGTTTTTGACAGGTGGAGGAGCTGTTCAATTTGGGCCGGGTCAATGTCGCTCGGCGGTTCCCACAATCGGCCGGAGAGGTTTACTTCCGGCAAAGGCTTGTCCTTGCCATAGAGCCAAAACAAGCGAATTTCCCGAGCGATCAGGTACAGAGTCAAACCGCTAATGATTATGGATACCAAAGCTCCAAAGATAGCCAGCGTTCTCAGCCGGCCTTTTTCCCGTTCAGTTTCACGGATAAAACCCTCTTCCTGTTTGACAATCTCTGCTTTGGTCAACGTTCCCATCGCCCCATCGCTGAATGCGTCTTTAGGTAATAGAATCCGAGCCTCAAAAAATTGGTCACTGGGTAACTTATCGAGCGAATAAATCACCGTTCGTTCAGTCGGAATCGACACTCTCCCGCTCCAAGGCCCGTGAGCATAGGCTTGGACATCATTACCCGTCACGCCTTGAGGCAGCATTATCGTCGCCTCAATATTTTTATGGGAAACACCCCAATCGCTACCGACTAGTTGCCAATAGAGTTCGGCTGTATCCGTTTGTAGAGTTACCGCATTGGCTACCTCGTAAGTCAATTGGAATTGTTTACTGCTACTGCTTCGATAGAACCAGCGAATCTGATATCGGTTACCCTCATCAACGAAGTAGAAAGTCTGTGGCGGTCGTTGGTCATCCGCCGTATATCGTTCACTCTCGGTTAACTGCCGATAACACCCTGTTTCATCGCAGACAGACACTCCTGTCACCTCATAGGGTTCATTCCGGCCGGTAACTTGATCTGGACTACCCTGTTTATTAAAATACTCGTAGGCAAACGAGAAATCGCCGTCAAAATTAAAGGTACTCGCCTCACTCACTGTCATAGAACCGTCATTCCCTAAGACGATAGCAATGTCTGTTTTAGAAATTTCGTACGACTTGGCAGCTACCCTACTAGGCAACCACAGGAATAATCCAACTACAAATACAAGGACCAATAACCACCACTTGACCTTCATGGCTTAATCATAGATATTTGGAACACACAAGTAAACACTTTAGAAAAATTAAGGAGAGTAGGAGGTGATTAAGATGAGTCGAGATCCACTGCTTATCGGAGTAGTCGGCGCCCTGATTGGCGGCGCGGCGGTCTGGTTTTTAGCCACTAACGCCGTTAACTCCAATAACACCGATATGATGCGCATGATGGGTGTACATGAACAAATGGAAGAAATGATGGGGGAAACTAACGCCTCAAGCGGGTCACATATGGGCATGTCGTCGAGTATGACGGATATGACGTTGTCCCTAAGCGACAAAGAAGGTGACGCTTTTGACCAAGCTTTCATCCAAGCCATGATTCCCCATCACCAAGGCGCAATTGAAATGGCCCAACTGGCCCAACAACAAGCCAAACATCAGGAAATCAAAGACTTAGCCGATGCCATTATCGAAGCTCAAAATAAGGAAATTAACCAAATGCAAACCTGGCTTGAGGCTTGGGGTTATTAATCCGGTTAACTGCCGATCACGAAGTCGCTGCCTCGCTGCAAACTAGCTAATGCTTCATCTGGATCTCTCTCTAGCCAGTCTAAGGTAGCCAGAGCTGCCCAGGGATTCATATTTTTCTCTTCAGTAAGTTGTTCAAAAGTAACCCCGTTGGAGCTTAGAGTAGGGATCAACTTGGGATCAATGTCTCCGTCTAATATTAATTGAGTCAGGGCTCGTGAAAAAGGCCCTTCAAGCTTAGCTAAAGCCCCCGCCAACTGCCCTGCTCCTTCCTCTTTATAACCTTCCTCAATCAGAGTTTGGATTAGTCCTTCAACGTTAACAAACATATATCCTTATAATGAATTCTAATAGTTAGATTTTACCGCTCGAGTCAAGTTTTTTCGCTAAAGTTTCAATCGGGACACAGTCAGTCAGTGTAAACCGGCCCACCCTAGTCCTCTTAAGGCTAGTCAAATATCCTCCTGTATAGAGTTTTTCACCGATATCCCGCGCCAACGAGCGGATGTACACCCCCGGCCCAGTCACTACTTTGATAGTCAAAAATGGCCATGAATAGTCAACCAGATCAATTGATTTAATCACCACCTGCCGCGGTCTAAGCTCAACTACTTTTCCCTTTCTGGCCAACTTGTAAGCTTCTTTCCCCTTAATTTTAACCGCGCTGTAGACCGGCGGCACCTGCTCAACGGTACCGACGAAATTTTTAAGAACGCTTTGAATATTCGCCAATTCGATAGTTCGATAGTTCGATAATTTGGTTTTTTCTCCCTCTTCATCGTCGGTGGTACTGGTCATTCCCAACCGAATCTTAGCCAGGTACTCTTTTTCTTGTCCGACAATCTCTTTCAACTTTCTCGTCGCTTCTCGACCAATCCCCACTACTAAAACTCCAGAGGCAAGGGGATCCAACGTCCCCGCATGCCCCACTCGCCGTTCACCCGTTAGCCTTCGCACCTCATTGACAACATCGTGTGAAGTCAACCCTTTCGGTTTGTAGATTGACACCACGCCCGTTAGTTTCATATGATTATTCTAACAGTAAACTGGAGGTAGAAATGGAAAAAAGCTCTAAGAAAAATTATCAAGACATCCTTCGAACCCCATTTGTTCTCTTGTTCTATATCGTCGGCAGTATTATCGTTGGCAACTCTTTATGGATACTGGTAATGAGTAAAAACGGCCAACCCCTGACAATCATCTTGGGTTTTGGCCTCTTGTTTGTGGGTTTTGTCTTCGCTACCTTCCGCCGCTAGTTTTTGTCGGAGTGCAGGGAATTGAACCCTGTGCCTCTCGGTCCCAAACCGAGCGTTCTACCGATGAACTACACTCCGTTTTTACGGGGCAAGAACCGTGCGTTCTACTGTTGAACTACTCCCCGGTTATATTTTCAAGTGCAAACCGCGCGTTTACCCTAAAAAATTTGATTTCAAATTTTTCAGGGCGAGCCAGCTGCGCTACTCTCCGCTATAAATCATCACTTTTAAATCAAGTGGTTCGGGAGGGAGTCGAACCCACACCTCCTTGCGGAGACAGCATTTTAAGTGCTGCGCGTCTGCCAGTTCCGCCACCGAACCACGTCTATACAAACTTCACTTAATTCCCCTAATTTTATCATGAAGGAAGATAGTTTAAGAAGTATTTAGCTTCTGGTAATCGTGTAACTTTTAAGGTAATACAAAAACGCCGCCGGCGCGTCTTCTACTAAAAATCGCTGAAAATCTTGATAAATCAATTTTCGCTCGTCTTGGTCCAGAGTTTTTCTGCCATCCTCTAACAGCTTATCAATCCGCGGGCTGTTATAATGGGTAAAATTCGTCGGTTGGGTCGAGTGCCAAAAAGTGTATTGATCCGGATCAGAAGGCACTTTTTGACCTATTAGAAGAATTTGATAATCACTAGTGTCAGGGAAGTTGACAATTTTAAAGGTGACCGTAATCCCCAAACCTTTCCAGGCATCTACAATTTTTTCTGCCAAGGGGGCGTAACTTTGGGTAGTAGTTATCTCTAGAGGCGGTAGATGGCTGTCTTTATCCGAAAATTCTTTGTCCAGCAAATTTTTTGCCGCTTCGGGATCAGACTCATAGTCTTTAACCTGGGGGTTATAAGCCCACGATTTAAATGATATTGGACTAATTGCCCGCTCTCCACTCACGTCTTTATCTGGAATTGCATAAGTCAGGGCCTGGCGAATGCTTTTCGAAGCTAAATCAGGATGAGAAGTATTATAAAAAAGGGCCACATACTGATCATAATTAGTGGTGCCCTCGATGGTAACATTTTTCCACCCGACTAGATCACGGGGGTCACTAATATCTTCCAGCCGATCCACCTTGCCGGCTTTAAAGGCGACGATAGCATCTTCTTCCGTTGGGTAAAATCGAAACACCCGGCTTTGTTCACTCGAACGCAAAGCCAAAGTGGCAATGACCCCTCCCCTTAGCCTGACTTCATCAATTACAAAATCCTTCGTCCCAATAATCTTTGTTCGTTTTGTCAATAGATTCCGAGTGGTAATACGCCGGAAGAGTGGTTGACTGACTACGGTAGGAAAAGGCGAATAGGCATCGTTTAAGCGAAAACTGATTATTTGTGGTGCCGGTCGATCAATGGTAATGTCGTCCAGAGCGTACTCGAGATCAGTACTTTCCACCGCTTTTCCGTCGGCCCATTTTTCTCCATTGCCTATGGTAAAGGTGAACACTTTACCCTCCTCGGCTGTTTCCCACCGGGAGGCTAAGGCCGATTGAGCCTGGCCCGCCTCATCAACTTGAGTCAATCCATCAGAAACTAATTGCTGAATTTCTAATGGCAGTTGAGGCAGAGTAAAACTTCCGGGCCGGCCAATATACTCAGTCGGCTTAAGCGGCACCAACCTGATTAGAGAGGAAAAGTTGAGAGTGACAATAATCCCGCCGATAATACCTAAAATTAAACCTCTAAGATGATGGCGAACAAAAGAAGCGACAAACCAGTAGTACTGTCGAATTTTTCTCACAGTCTTCCGAGTTGTATTTTTACTTAGCCAAATTAAAAGTAGCGACAAGGGCGAAGAGACCCACTAGAACAATAGTCAGATAAAATAACGCCCGCTCTAACCCCCGTTTAGTGTGATAGTTTTCGCCTCCCCCACCGAACGTCGAACCCCAACCGCTTTCTTGATTCTGTAAAAGTATCAGCCCACTAATAAGAACCGCTAAAATTATTTGCACTACTATAAAGAAAGTCCGTATCATGGCTACCTCATTAACTTCCGGTCCGTTACCGATAGCTCTTATTGTAACACGGGTCAAATACTTTGACTTAGTTTTAATCCACCGACCAGCCAATTAGTCGGGTTAACAAATTTAAGCAAAAAGCGGCTACGATCAGCCCGGTGGTAGCTGAAAACGTTACTAAGGGAATAAACCAGCCTCCCCATGTAAAAGGGCCAAGGCTGTAGCCTCCAACCGAAAAACCAGGTACTACCAAGGTCGTCAAATACAAAATCAAGACATTAATCGCCCAGCCGGCTAACCCGAGAGTCAAGAAATTAATCGGCATCAAAATTAATTTTAACACCGGTTTTAACAGCGCATTAAATACTGCCAAAATCATCGCCGCCCATGCCAATGTCGATAGATTCGCTTGATAAGATACACCCGGTAAAAAATAAGCCAAAACCCCAATCGCCACCGCGTTGGTTATTGTTCGGCGGAAAAAACTTTTCACTTCCCCATCATATCAGACTGGGGAGCCGCTCAGAAATTCTCTCTTACGTAACCAGTGGTGATATCGGCGCGAAAAGCGGTGAGCTTCGTCCCGAATAGCTTGAACTAGATGAGTGGCCGGGTCGTGGGCTTCAAGCGGTACGGTCACGATTCGCTCTGTCAGTTTTGACGGGACGACCAGTCGATCTGGTTTTTTAGCTAAGGCGACTATCGGTATCGCCCACGGCAGCACCCTGGATGCTACTTTTAGCTGTTCTTTTCCGCCGTCAATCAAGATTAAGTGAGGCATCGGCCATTCGGAGTGATTGCTGCGTCGCTTTAATACTTCCTCCAACATCTTCAAGTCATTGGGGACTGATAAAGTTCTAATTTTAAAGTGGCGGTATTGCTTCGGATCAGCTTGACCAAAACTAAACACCACCATCGAGCCGGTCGCCGCCGTTCCTGAAAGGTTACTGATATCAAAACCCTCAATTCGGTCTAGTGGGTAATGTGTTGGCAGCGAAAAAAACCGTCTTAGCAGCCGCCGCAGTCGTAACAACTGCTCTTCTGTTTTGTCGCTAGTCAAGTGAGGCAGCTGTAATTCAGGAGAAATAACATCGCTTTGGCTGAACAATCGCTTGAGTAAGTCAAGCTGATTTTTTATTAGAGCCGCTTTTTCAAAGTCTTGGTTTCGACTGGCTAGTTTCATTTGAGAGGTTAGATAAGTTGCCACTTTCTTCTGTTTGCCTTTAAGAAATGACGCCAGTTGTCTTAGACGTTTTCTATAGGCTGCCTCGTCGATGTCTCCGTGGCACGGCCCGGGACAAAGCTGCAAATGAAAATAAAAACAGGGCTGGCGCTTAGCGATTTGGCGGGGCGTGGCACTGCAAAACGGAACTACCTTTCTGGCCAGCGATAACACTCTCTTGGCAGCGTATCCGGACGGAAACGGACCAAAGACATTCACTTTTTTACCAGGCTGTCCCTTTAAATCAGCCCACCGTCCGGTTTTTACTTGGGGGTATGAGTCTCTAGTAAAATAAATATACAGGGGAGACTTATCGTCCTTTAGCAGGACATTGAACTCTGGCTGGTAGGTACGGATAAGTTCGGCTTCGGTTAATAAAGCCGCAAATTCTGACTCCAGGACTTGCCAGCGCACTTTACGTGCCTGTCTCACTAACCGCAAAGTTTTTCCCCCTAGAGCCGGTAGCCTTTTATAACTCGTCAGCCGCGCCTTAAGATTAACCGCTTTACCGACGTACAAAACCGATCCGCTTGAGGACAGAAACCAATAGACGCCTGGCTTTTTTGGTGCTAAGGATAAAGATGCCCACCAAACTAATTCCTCCCGCGATAAGGACGAAGAAGCCGACGGGTTCTTGGATATTAAATTCATAGACAAAAGGCTTGCCGTGTATGGTTGCCGTTAGCCGAATCTTATCACGCCAGTTGGCACTTGGTTGATAGCTAAAGTCTGCTTTTGTTTGTCCATAAGGCAGTACCGTCGGCAAGGTTATAATTGATTGAGACACCGTTCCTTGGGAGGAAGACACGACTACCGGCAGATCGTAAAAGGCGACATTGGAACGGTTGTCGAGGGTAATGGTTAGCCTTTGTCGTAAGTTCCACCAGGAACGTTTAGAGGAAAAATCTAAAGAAAATTCCTCCCGGTACTCCGGATCTTCAGCTGCTAAGAAAATTTCTAAATCTTTCGATTCCACCCCGGGGGCTTTATAAAAACCAGCCGGCGCCGGCCTGTCGGAAAATCTGCCGTGGATAGACAGAACCAAATGACTAAAATCAAGATGATGAAAATAATCGACGCCACCGGTAGTATTGCCCCAGGTCGGATCGACCGGCACCCACAGTTTTCGGTCGTTATCATAATATTCCGGCCAGGCATGGAGTATATCTTTGACTAAACTTAGGGGCTTGAGCTTCGGATTTTCGCTATAGCTAAAACCGTTGACTTCCCGCGCCGGAATCCCCGCTGCTCGGGCCAGGGCGACAAAGGCATCAGTAAATTCACTGCACAAAACATTGGCTGGGTTTTTTAGTGCCTCTGCCGCGCCCAACCGGCCAACATCCTTTTCTTCCAGCCTGGAGTAGTTGTAGCTAAACTCATTGACCAGATAATTATAAATGGCTTCCGGTGTCGTCAGCTTCTTGGATAATTCTTTGACCCGCTCATCGTCTGTTTGCCAATACGCTTGTTTGGTCAAGTAATCTGCCGCATTAATAGGCTTATTGGGGACACCGACGATCGGTTCTAGATAGATTAGCACCGACCCAGATGCCAAAACTGACAATTTTTCCTTCGGTTCAAGCTGGTAGGTGGCAATCCAATTACCGTCCGGGTCAACTTCAATTTTTTGGGGTTTGGGTTCAATTTTCTCATAGGCGACTTTTTGAAAGGCTGTGTCCGGGGGCAGCGCAATTTGGGTCAAGGCTTTGCTTACCGTTGGGTTAAATAAGTGGTAGGTGAGCCGAAACCCAAAAATTTGGTGGTCACCAAAAAGAGCCGCAATGCCGGTATTCTTAATCTGGTTATCCGAAAACACTAGCCTAATTCCAGAATCAATCGCTTCGCTGGTATAAACCGCGGGAGAGACAATTTTAGGTTGACCAAAAAGAGCCGGTATTTCAACTGTAACTTGATATTTCCCCACCGACTCTCCCTTGGCTACTCTGGGAATGGAAATTTCCAAAACTTTGCCGAGTTTAGTGGCCACATCCCTATTTTGGTAGTCAATACTAAAAGACAACACTTGCCCTTTACCCACTACCGGTTTAGGAAAAGTTAAGACTATAGCCGTAGTCGCCGCCGTCTCTTTTACGTCAAAGGGAATGAGGGTGCCATCATCTAAATACGCTCCGATATTTGACAGCCGGTTAGAACCTACCTCTAAGGCATATTGGGTGACATAAGTTTGGGCGGTTAAGTTAGTCAGGTGAATCTCTTGGGAGACAGAAGCAATCCCGGTTGGTCCGATTCGATAGTTAGCAATAATATCGGTGGTAAATTCCTCGGCCGCTATTGCCTTGGTGCCAAATAACCACGGTAATATCAGTAAGCTAGCAATTAGACCAAGTCGAAATTTCACTACTAGCAGTATAGGTTAGAATTGACGGCTGCGAAAGCCTAGTTATTGATACCTTTTCAAAAACTGACCGGTATAAGACCGTGGTTTTGCCGCCATGTCTTCCGGAGTGCCGACCGCCACTACCTGGCCGCCTTTATCTCCACCATCGGGCCCTAAATCAACTATCCAGTCAGCATTGGCGATAACATCCAAGTTATGCTCAATAACGACTACGGTGTTTCCTTGGTCTACCAAGGCCGTCAGTACATACATGAGTTTTTTTAAATCTTCAAAGTGAAGCCCCGTCGTCGGTTCGTCTAATAAATAAATGGTCTTACCGTCTGTTTTCACCGCTAGTTCCCGAGCCAACTTGACTCGCTGAGCCTCTCCTCCGGACAAAGTCGGCGCCGGCTGCCCGAGTTCAATGTATCCAAGACCCACGGCCTGTAAGGTCGCTAGCTTTCGCTGTAAAGAGCCGTGGTTATGGAAAAATTCTGCCGCCTCATCCACCGTCAATTTGAGAATTTCGGCAATATTTCTGCCTCTATAGTTAACCTCTAACGTTTCAAAGTTATAGCGATTGCCATGACAGATATCACAGGTAATGTAAACATCCGGCATAAATTGCATCTCAATCTTGACCTGGCCCTCACCTTGGCAAGCTTCGCACCGCCCGCCTTTAACGTTAAAGCTAAATCGGCCTTTTTTAAAACCGCGCATTTTACTCTCCCTGGTAGTAGTCATAATGTCGCGTATGTAATCAAAGACTTTAGTGTAGGTAGCAGGGTTACTTCTAGGCGTTCGGCCAATCGGGCTTTGGTCGATGAGCTTGACGCGCTCCAACTGCTCTGCTCCCCTCAAACTTTGGTAGATTTTCCCCACCCTAGTTCCGGTTCTAAAATATTCTTTGAGCGCCGGGTATAACGTTTCATGAATTAAACTTGATTTGCCTGAACCGGATACACCCGTGACTACGACCAACCGGTTAAGCGGAAAGTCAACTCGGATATTGTCTAAATTGTGAAGCGAGCACCCGGAAATAACTAACTGGCTGTTATCTTCGGCCCTAGTTTTACGACTAGCTCGGTCAATTTTGATTAACCGGGAATCTCTTAGATATTTTCCTGTCAACGATTGCCGCGTCCGTTTCACCTCACTTGGCGTCCCGGTAGCCACAATTTGCCCTCCGTGCTTGCCCGCCCCCGGCCCGAAATCAATAATGTGGTCAGACGCCTGCATGATTTCTCGGTCGTGTTCCACTACGATAACGCTGTTGCCTAAATCTCTTAGGTTTTTAAGCGTGGCAATTAACCTGGCGTTGTCCCGCTGGTGTAAACCAATCGAAGGTTCATCCAAAACATATAAAACGCCGGTCAGACCGGTGCCGATTTGTGAGGCCAGCCGAATCCGTTGCGCCTCGCCGCCAGCCAGGGTTGCGGCCTCTCGGCCCAGGGTCAAGTAGTCAAGCCCCACCGAAATTAAAAACTCTAACCGGATCGAAATCTCTTTCAAAATCAACCGACCAATTTCTTTTTCCCTCTCGGTCAGCTTCGCCTTATCCGCTTGTAAACTTGTCATCAGTTGGCCGAGCTTATCGATTGGCAGCTCGCTGATTTGGGCAATATTTTGGCCGTCGACAGTTACCGACAGCGACTCTTTCTTCAGTCGGTTACCGAGACACTCCGGGCAGACTTCTTTACGCATAAAGCGTTCAATCTCGGTTCGCATGTAATCGGATTGAGTCTCGCCATAACGGCGTTCTAAATTGGGAATCACCCCCTCAAACTGGTCTTCGAAACTGACGATTTTGCCCAGGCGATTAGTGCCGGTAACGTGATAAAAACGCTTGTCGCCAAAAAGCACTTTTTCTCTAAGTGGTGCCGGTAACTCCTTCCAGGGTGTGCGCATCGACTCACCGTATTCCTCGACTACGGCGGCGATTTTACGGCCAAACCAAGTATCCGTCGTCAAGGCCGTGGCAAAGGGTATAATCGCGCCTTCCGCTAGGGTTAAATCGGCGGCGATCAAGCGGCTGGGATCAATTTTCAAAAGCGTCCCCAGCCCCGAGCAGGTCGGGCAGGCACCGTGAGGCGAATTAAAAGAAAAAATCCTCGGCTCAATTTCCGGCAAATTGACGTTACAGACAGGACAGGCAAACTGCTCGGAGAAAAGGTGGTCGTTAAAATCAGTCGGTTTATCCGGGAAGGCTAAACCTTTATCCTTGACTTGGGCTAAGATAACCAGACCATCCGACAGGCTCAGAGCTGTTTCTACGGCCTGGTTTAACCGCGATTTAAGATTTGCTACCGCGACCTCGCTTTTGGCCGATTTTTTATCAAACGTCAATCGTTCAATAACCGCTTCGATAGTATGTCGGTTGGTTTTAATTAATAAAAAATCCTCATCTAAGCCCAAGATTCTGCCGTCAATCCGTACTCGGCTAAAGCCTTTTTTCTTAAGGTTTTCAAACAACCCGGAAAACTCACCCCGTTTATCCCGAACTACCGGCGACAGGATCAAAAATCTGGCTTGGGCGACGTTAGCGACCGCTTCCGTAATCATCTTCAGGGCGCTGGTCGTTATCTCCTCGGCCGACTGTTTGCTGATTTCCCTGCCGCAGTTGGGGCAATGCGGATGGCCAATTCTGGCAAACAAGAGCCGCAAATAATCATAAACTTCCGTTATCGTCCCGACTGTCGACCGCGGATTATGGCTGGTCGTTTTTTGATCAATGGAAATAGCTGGAGACAAGCCGTCAATCTGGTCCACATCGGGTTTAGTCATAATCCCCAAAAACTGCCTCGCATACGAGCTCAAACTTTCGACATACCGCCGCTGCCCCTCGGCATAAATTGTGTCAAACGCCAAGGAACTCTTGCCACTACCGGAAAGACCGGTGAATACTACCAGCTTGTTCTTGGGAATCTTAACGTCAATGTTCTTAAGATTATGTTGTCGCGCTCCACGAATAGATATGTAATCAGCCATATTTTCCTTTTGAAATTGCTTGGCCGTTTTACGGGCTGTTGTCGCGCTCCGCGAACGCTGATGTAATCGGTCATACCTTTCCATTGTTCATTGCTTTCTGCTCATTACTCACTGCTTTATCCAAACTTAACCCAAACCTTCAGTATAACGGAATTGTAAAATTTGTGAAGCCCTAAGCCGAGCTTTTGATATAATGCGAGTACTCTATGGCCGATGAAGAAAAAAATAATGGTTTAGAATCATTACTTCAGATAGCAGGTGGTATGGCGGTTATTCGCCAACAAAATGAAGCTATAGAAGCAGTCGCTTCCGAATTACAAAGACTATTAGCTGAAGGTCATCAAGCCGGATTGAATACTCCGGAAGGAGAAGCACTTATTCCACAAGTTGTGGCAAAATTTGACCAATTGCTTGAGATGTACGCTGAGGGTGTATTCACAATAGCCTCCGTAAGAGATCTTGCCCCTCCGCCCTCCAGCGAGATTTAAACGCTAAAATTTTTACTTAATAGTTAAAAACTTACGGTGTTAAAGTATAATAAGGAGAAATAAAAGTTATTGGAGTGATTATGTTGGAAAAGTTGTTTAAAAAGATCGATGAGCCTTTCGATCAAGCTGCGGAGTGGGTGGCTGATTCTATTGTCAATCCCAATCATCCATTAACGCCTCTTTGTAAGAAATTCTTTAATTTATTACCAGATTCAGTACAAGCAGTTATGCAAAACCTGTTTGCTAACACCCCTGAAACTTCAGACGATCCAAACAACCCTGATAATTAATGGACAAGCTGTAATAGGATTATCCTTGAACGGCCTCTCAAAAATACTCCTTAAGAACTCCTTAAAGCCAAAAAACTTGATCTGCGTGATACAATATTTTTGATTATCAAAAGAGAAAATAGAAGATAAGATATGTTAAATCAAGAAGCAAGTGCAGAATTATTAGCTGGTTTATACGATGACACAGCGTCACTGATTCCGGCTGAGTATCTCAGTCACGCCCGGCTCATTCAAAGTAACCTCGAAAGCATCAGTAATCTTATGGGTTCGTCAGCCGACTTGGTGAAAAATCAGCTCGAACTCATGATTAGAGTCGGACATCCAGATTTCCCTTTGCCAGAAGAACAGCAACTTATGAGGCAGGTAATTTTGGCTAAGGCAGAGCAAACCCCAGGCGGTCTTCCCACACTTATTGCAGGTTTAGAACAAGCAGTGGCCGAGGACTAACTCCGATAATTTCCCTCACGGGACCAAGGCCTTATTAATGATTGACAACAATAAATAGATGGCTCAACTCAGGCTTTTAAAGGAACTTCCTTTAAAGGAAGTTCCTTACCAGAGAAAAGCTATTTAAGAGAGTTAATAACATCCCTTAATTTCACTGCCAGCTCAAAATCCAATTCTTTAGCCGCTTGGTTCATCCGTCTGGTTAACCCCCGAACCAACCGCTTTTTATCAAGTGGCGTTAAAGCATTGGGGTCAATTTTTCCTAAATCAATGGCTTCTTTTTTAGTCAGTTGAATTACCGTCGGACCAACATCCTTAGCTTTCTCTCGTTCAATTAGTTGCCTCCGGACCGGCTTTTGCACCGACCGCGGCTTGATTTTATACTTTAAGTTATATTTAATTTGAATATTTCGTCGCCGCTCCACTTCCTTGATCGCTGCCCGCATCGACCCCGTCACTCTATCGGCATACATAATCACTTGGCCGTTTATGTGTCTGGCCGCTCGGCCCATGGTTTGCACCAAACTGGTCCGGCTGCGTAAAAACCCCTCTTTATCCGCATCAAGGATAGCCACCAAACTTACTTCCGGCAAATCCAATCCTTCTCGCAACAGGTTGATCCCCACCACTACGTCATACTCGCCTTTGCGTAGCGCCTCCAAAATATCGCTTCGGTCCAGCGTCGCTACATCCGCATGCAAATACTGCACTTTGGGCAGCCTGTAACTTGTTGCCTGTAGTTTTTGGTCAACTAACTTTCTAACTTTCTCTTCATCATTAAGGTACTCTGTCAATACTTCCGCCATCCGTTTAGTCAGCGTCGTCACCAACACCCGTTCACTGCGCCTCACTCGATCAAGTATCTCGGCCACTAGATCATCAACCTGCCCTTTTGTCGGCCGCACCGACACTGTCGGATCAACTAACCCCGTCGGCCGCACCAGTTGCTCCACCACCCCACCACTTTGGAGGACTTCCCACTCATCAGGCGTTGCCGACACGTAAATTAATTGCGGCGTTCTCTCCAAAAACTCTTCAATGGTTAGTGGTCGGTTGTCTAAAGCCGCTGGCAAGCGGAAACCGTAATCAATCAGGGTCTGCTTCCGGCTTCTGTCTCCGCGGTACATACCTCGAATTTGGGGCACACTCATGTGTGATTCGTCTATAACCGTCAAAAAGTCCTTGCCGCCAAACAGGCGAACATTTTCCCTAAAATAATCCAATAGAGTAAATGGCGGTTCTCCGGAATCCCGACCGTCAAAATAACGGGAGTAGTTTTCAATGCCGTTGACAAAGCCGAACTCGCCAATCATTTCTAAGTCATGATTCACCTTCTGCTCAATTCGGTAGGCTTCCACCACCTTACCCGCTTTTTTAAATTCAGCAATTCTTTTGGCTAAATCTTGTCGGATTTCCGCCAGCGCTTGCTGTTGCGTTTTAGGATTGGTCAAATAATGTTTCGCTGGGTATAAGACGTATCTTTTATTGTCCGGCTGTAATTGATAGTCAGCCAATTGTTCTTCTGTAAGTTTCTCTCCGGTTAAGGGATCAACTGACCAAATCATCTCAATCTTTTCATCAAGCATTGTCAGGTTTAGGGCGTAATCGGTATAAGCCGGCCATATCTGCAAGGACTCACCCCGGAGGCGAAAAGTGCCGCGTTTTAGTTCATAGTCAGAGCGGTCGTACTGAAGATCAACTAATCGTGCCAGTAGGCTCTCCCGGGACACTAATTGGCCTTCGATTATCTCCAAAATATAGCGGCCGTATTCGACCGGTGAACCCAAATTATAGATGGCAGACACGCTGGCCACCACAATCACGTCCGGCCGTGTTAGCAAGTTAGTTGTTGCCGACAGCCTCAACTTATCAATCTCGTCGTTAATCTCCGTCTCTTTCTCAATGTAGGTATCGGTTGTTGGGATATAAGCCTCCGGTTGGTAGTAGTCGTAGTATGAAACGAAGTAATTGACGGCGTTTTTAGGGAAAAAGTCTCTGAATTCTTGATAGAGTTGGGCGGCCAAGGTTTTATTGTGAGAAATAACCAATGTTGGCCTCTTAAGATTTTGGATGACGTTAGCTACGGTAAACGTCTTGCCGCTGCCGGTCACTCCCAGCAGTGTCTGATGTTTTTTCCCAGTCAAAACACCGGTCGTCAACTTTTCAATCGCCTCCGGCTGATCCCCAGTTGGTCGAAAGCTACTTTTCAACTCAAACTTCATACTCTTCCAAGGACCATCCTTGCAAGGATGGTCCTTATTTGATAATTTTACAATGTATGCCCAGAAAGAACGTCATTAAACAATTTATTCCCCAATCTTTCTACCATATTTACAACCGGGGTTTAAATAAAACCGACATCTTCGTTGATGAGCAAGATTATCATACCTTTCTTTCTTATCTCAAAACATATCTTCTTCCTAAAGACACAAAGACTTTGAACCAAATTATTTCTAACCCAAAATCATCGGCAAAAGAAAAAGACAAAGCTCTCAAAGTGTTACGGTTGAATAACTTTTCCTCCACAATCAGTCTCGTTGCTTACTGCCTCATGCCCAACCACTTTCACTTCTTGATTTACCAAGAAACTGACAGGGTCATTGTTCAGTTTATGAAGTCGGCATTTACTCGTTACGTAGGTTACTTTAATCACCGCCATGATCGTTATGGTCCTTTATTTGAAAGCCACTACAAAGCAGTGGTAATTAAATCAGACGAACAACTCATATACCTGAGTCGATACATTCACACTAATCCTGCCAAATCAAATATTAACCAACCTGACTCCAACCCATTATCTCAACCGTCATCATATCCTAACTATTTAGGAACGATAAATCAAAAGTGGGTTAGACCGGAAACCGTTCTGGCCTATTTTAATAATAAACAAAAGATGTATCAGAATTTTATTGAGCAACAAGATTCTGATATTGAAGAAAAAACATATTATCTTCTCCCCCATCTCCCCATCCAAGGATGGTCCTAGTAAGGATGGTCCTTGGAAGCCCTTAAACTTAACTTATGCCTCGTCATGAATTTCCGGTAAAAACAAGATTTCGCTCTGTTGTTCAAGAAGAAAATTTAAAACCAGCGCCGATTTAGTTAATTCTTCACCACCCATAGCAAGATCTAGTCTTTAAAGCTGTCGTTCAATTTCTAAAGTTACGAATTCCGCCCATAAATCAGCATTCATTCTTTGTTCGTCTAATACCGAACACTCTTCGATTAAACAAGACAATCTTGAAGCTAATGGTTCTCTACCAACCACCCCTCCTGTAATCAACCAGGCCATTCCACCTATAGAATCCATCAGCCATAAACCGGTATCTTTATCTAACCCATGATAAGCCTGGGCTGTTTTTCTAATCTTCTCTCGTAAGGCATCAATTTCAGTTTCTAACGGCGAAGGCGTAAATTGCTCTATCATAATACAAATTATACATCACTTGATAGAAAGTTACTAATTCCTTACAAGGAGTATCCTTGAGTGGTCGTTTAAGGATACTCCTTAAAAATTCCCACTTTTCTTATTCAGGAGCAATACTTCTTGAGTCTCTCACCATCAATGTCAAAGCTTTCGTCAATAGTTCTTGAATTTTTTGAGAATCATCAGTTTTTAACATTTCTTGAACAACACCCTGTGCCATAATATACATTCCTTCTTTAAGTGCAATCTCCGGTATTAATTCAATATCTTCTACTGCACCTGCAAAGGCTGTTTCATTAATCCTATTTATAAGAGTTTGTACGGGTATGCCAATATCAAAAGTAATTCCTCTTACCCGAGACCCAAACACATCTTGTGTAAATACTTTACCGCCTACCACAATTTGATCCTTCAGCTGAATTTCAAGAGCAATTCCTCGCGATAAATTGAAAAGCTCATCGTATGCGGCGGCCAAATAGTTACTTCCAAATTGTTCTAACAAGGTTTTAATTGATGGGTCTAATTCCGTGATTTTCATTGTCTTAGATGTCAATTGTAACAGTTTGATTAACAAAGATGGAGTTGACGGGTTTTATTCGGTTCGGGTAGTATGAGGGTATTATTCGGTTTTACTTTGAAAGATTATTAAATTTTACCAAAGGAGTCCAATGCCCGCCACATTATACCGCCGCCAACGTCAAATCGTCGACTTCATCGGCCAATATATCCAAAAAAACGGCTATTCACCCACCCTTAAAGAAATCGCCGCAGCCTTAAGTGTTAGCAGTTTAGCCACCATCCACGAACACCTCCAAGCTTTAGTCAAAAAAGGCGTCATTAAAAAATTTGAAGGCGCCGTTCGGGGCATCGAAGTTCTTGATCGTAAGATGAGCCACCTTTTACCCGGTGTCGAATTACCCATTTTAGGGTTTATCGCCGCTGGTCGGCCGATTGAGCCCTACACCGATCCCCAGGCCACCTTTACCGTTTCGCCGGCCATGGTGTCTAGCAAAAAGCGCTCCTATGTCCTTCAGGTCAAAGGCGACAGCATGATTGAAGAAGGCATTTTAGACGGCGATTACGTGGTCATCGAAGAACAGGAAGACGTCCAAAACGGTGACATTGTCGTTGCTTTATTGGATAACGGTTTGGCCACTCTCAAAAAATTCTTCAAAGAAGCCACCCGCGTTCGTCTCGAACCGGCCAATGCCGCCATGAAACCGATTTACGCTACCAAAGTCCGCGTTCAGGGTAAAGTCGTCGGTCTAATCAGAAAATTCGCCAATTAAAACCTGGTCCGAATTCCCCCTTCGCCCTTGTGCCATTTTACCTTGGTCAAAATCGGCGCATAGGCATCATCCTCAAGCTTGATTCGTAAAGCCTCAAGTTCTTTTTTAGTCGGCGGCCTATCTTGAAACTCTATCCCCGGAACATTCTCAACCATCGCGATTGGCGTTCGCTCATTACCCTCGCCCATCACCAATACCGCTGCCACGGTCACTGCTTGGCCTACATTTACCTGTTCCATTTTCATCACATAGCCGAAGAGGTCGGATTTGCCTATGTAGCTTTTTAAGACTTTAAAGCCGCAGTGGCACAAAGCTTGACCAACCACTCCCCAATTTAAAGGATAACTTCTACTATCGGAAATCGTCACTCCCACCTGTTTAACTCGGTAATGCTGCCTTAGAAAGCGCCAAATCCGATTGGCCGATACTTGCGGATCTATCGGCCATAAAGAATATTGGAGATTAGAATTCGATTCATCAATACCGGCATTTACAAACAAGGTGTTTCCTTTGATTGTCAACATCATCTGGTATTTATGAGAGGGATGATAGGGTAGGTAATAGTCAGCTTCTTTTTTCACCAATTCCTGCTTCTCTTCTTTGGTGTGTAAGCGTTTTGGCACCAACCGCCGCTCCCAAAAACTAACAACTTTAGATGTCACCACCACTACCGATCTTTCCGGTAACTTTGAAATTGATTGGCCGATTATTCCTAAAAGATCGTCACCCGGATTAACTAAAGGAGTTGAGACCGCCGTTACCCGCATGAGAGATATCTTAACATGGTTAGCTATCCATTCGAGAAAAAAGCTTCATTCTTTGCTCTACCACTGTCTTTACCGCCTCGTTCGCCGGTTGAAGGTACTTATATGGGGCGACTTCATCATTGCCAAGACCTTGTTTCAAAGCCTCTTTATACGCTACTCTAATTTCAGTGTTAATGTGAATTAAACTGATACCCGCCTCAATGGCTTCAACAAAGTCATCATTGGCAATTCCCGAGCCGCCGTGTAAAACTAAAGGCACTCCCGCCGCTTGGCGAATCCGACGGATTAGATCAATATTAAGTTTTGGATCAGGGGCATTTTTCAACATACCGTGAATGTTACCGACCGCCGGCGCCAATAGTTCTACTCCGGTTTTTTCAACAAACGACCGAGCCTCTTCTGATGATGGTAAATTTTTTTGAGCTTCGATAACCTCGGTTGGTAAGGTTTCTATCAGTTTTGACGAGGTGCCGATAAACCCCAACTCTCCCTCTACCACCACTTCTGCTCGGTTAGCTTTGACGTAATCAACGGTCGCCTTGGTCAACTTTATATTCTCATCAGTTGTTAACTTTGTCCCGTCAACCACCACCGCATCAAACCCTGCCTCCACCGCCTGCTTAATTTTATCAAAACTATAAGTGTGATCAGCGTTTAAAAAGATGGGCAATTGATATTCATTGCGGTAACTACGAATTAAAGCCACAATTTGAGTAATACCGATAAATTCCCGCTCACCTTCCGACACTCCTATAACCACCGGTTGCTTTAACTCTCTGGCCACCTTAACAATGGTCATTAACACATCACTAGTTGACACATTAAAGTGGCCGACGGCTCTTTTTTCTTTTTCTGCTTCAGCCAAAATTGTCAGTAACTGCATATTACTCAAATTCACTTAGAAAGGGAGAAATATCAATATTGGCAATCGATCGGCTCACCAGGGTGTTTTCTTTAAGCTCACTCACCTGTTGATGATAGGCTGGTTTTCCCTCTTTAAAGAAAAGGCCGATGTACAATTTGTCGGTTCGCATCGCATACTCCCAAGCTTTAGTTTTATCAGGCGCCAGATGTCTCTCGTCATCGAGTTTAATCATATTAGCTCGATACCACTCATAACTTTGATTAGGGTTAAACACCGGGCAAGGCTGCAAAACGTCAATGAAACTAAAGCCGGTATGGTTGATGCCCTCGGTGATTCTAGCCGCCAATTTGGGTATATCGCCGGCAAATTCCCGCGCCACCATGGAAGCGTGATTAGTCAAAGCTATTGCTACCGGGTTAAACGGTTCTTCAATCACTCCTTCCGGCGTTGACTTGGTCTTGACACCTTTATCAGTCGTCGGGCTCATCTGGCCGGTAGTTAAGCTGTAGCGGTGATTATTGTGGGCCAGAATAGTGATATCATGGTTGCCGCGCATCAAGTTGATAAAGTGTGTACCCCCCTCGCCGTAACAGCCGCCGTCACCAATCACCACCAAAACTTTCAGTTCGTGATTAGCCAACTTTATGGCCGCTGCCGGCGGCAAAGCCCGGCCATGGAGAGTATGTAAACCATAGTAACTGTTAAAATCTGCCATATTGCCAGAGCAACCTACGTCGTAGACGATGACTATTTTTTCTTTGGGACAATTAACGCCGGCTAACCCGGCCTTAATCGCTCCCCAAATCGCATAGTTACCACAACCCGGACACCAGGTCGGATGCTTAGGGTAAGTTAGACCCGCCGCTGATCTACCATATTTATCTAATGGAGGCGTTTGCTCGGTCATAACTTCTTTTTCAACATAGTACCCTTAACATAAGAAACGATATCTTCAGCAAAAAATGGCCTACCGTCATAGCGGTGCAGCTGGTCACTAACTTTAATTCCCGTCTCTTGAGTAATCAGTCGCGCCAGTTGCCCCTGGTAGTTACCTTCCACCACCAAAATTTTTGATCCGCTATTAAGGACTTTAGTAACCTGGTCTTTCGGAAAGGGCCATAACCAGGAAAAATTAAGCATCGCCGACTCAATTCCCTCTTCGTGCAATAGTTCTCGGGCAGCTCGAATCGGGTTTTTAGTCGAGCCAAATGATAGCAAAGTGACTTGAGGTTGGGCATCGGCCTCGTAGTATTGTTCAGGCATCCCGCTGGTAGCAAGCTCCATTTTCTTCATTCTCTTCTCCATCTGGGCGGCTCGTTCCGGTCCTTCTTCAGTGGCAAATCCATACTTATCATGTTCATAACTATTAGCGATGTAGCCGCCGTTAGCTGTTCCCGGCAAGGTTCTCTGGCTGACCGGCTGATCAGTTCGATACCGGGGATAAAAACCAGATTCATCCGCTTGTGGCTTAGTGTCAATCCCCATACGCTCATGACTGTAGCTAGTCTTCGGTTTGGGCATAGTAAAACGACTTTCGGCCAAATATTTATCTGACACCACTATAACCAACAACTGATACTTTTCTGCTAAATCCAAAGCTTTCTGAACCAGCAAAAAGGCTTCTTCGGCATCACCGGGCGTCAACACAATTCTGGGAAACTCGTCTTGACTGGCCGACAAAACAAAGGCTAAATCACCCTGCGCCGTCCAGGTAGGCATCCCCAAAGCTGGCCCTGGTCGCATGCCTTCAAACACTACCAATGGCAATTCCGCCACACTGGCAAAACCTAAACCCTCGGTCATATAGCAAAATCCCCCACCAGCTGTTCCCACCATCGCCTTTACGCCGGCAAAGCTAGCTCCAATGGCCATGTTAACGGCGCTGTTTTCGTTCTCGGCATGCTTGACTACAATCCCTGCTTTCGAGGCCTTGGCCGCTAGATAGTGAAGCAGCGAACTTGAAGGCGTCATCGGGTAAGCCGCATAAAAAGACAACCCACCAGCCAGCGCCCCCAGCCCCGTCGCCTCATTACCCGTCAACGTCAGCCGATTATTAGTCCCTGGTTTTTTGGTAAGGTTTACTACGGGTTGACCGCCGTTACTTTTTACAAAATCGTAACCTGCCTGGGCGGCTTTTTGGTTAAGATTGATTACTTCCTGGCCTTTATCGCTAAACACTTGAGCAATTACCTGGTTTAATATCGAAAGATCCAAACCCAAAAAGAAAACCGAAGCCCCGAGGGCCACATTGTTGGCCATCACTCTGCTACCGCCAACTTTCTGGGCAAGCTTGACCATCGGTACGTTAAAGTTTTTCCCAGCTAGATTGTAGATAGAGATATCGACATTGTCATCTTCTTGATCGAAAATTACCATTGACTCACTCGTTAGCTCTTCCTTATGAAAAGCTAAACCATTCTTATTTAAAGCCACTAACACATCAACTTTCCACTTTTGAGCATGAATTGGCTCCGGCCCGGCATGAACCTGATAGGTATTGTGTCCGCCTCGTATAAGCGATGGATACTCGGTGTAATCAAAAATATACCAGCCGTGTTTAGCGCAGGTTTTACTCATGAGTAGCCCTGTGGTCATAATCCCTTCACCGGCAAACCCCGCCACCTTCCAATTCAAAGTATTTTTATTGATCATAAATTTTTACTTTTAAGTTTTGACTTTTGCGTTTTGTTAGTATTCTTCTAGTGTCGACGTGTCACCAATCGGCAGGCCCAATTCCTTGGCTTTCAAAAGCCGTCTCATAATTTTACCAGACCTAGTTTTTGGCAACTTATCAATAAACTCAATCTCCCTGGGATATGCATGACCAGCCAAATGTTTTTTTACAAATTGGGCAATATCTTCTTTTAAGGCCTCGGTCGGCTTTACCTCTTTCTTCAATTTAACAAATGCCTTGATAATTTCTCCGCGCAAAGGGTCTGGTTTACCAATTACCCCGGCCTCAATTACTGCCGAATGTTCTATCAGGGCCGATTCCACCTCAAACGGGCCTACTCGCTCGCCCGCTGTCTTAATCACATCGTCGGCTCGACCAATAAACCAAAAATAACCATCTTTATCTTTATAAGCCCGGTCACCAGAAATGTACCACCCTTTCGAAAAGTATGAAGCGTACTTTTTAGGTCGCCGCCAGATACTTTTCATCATTGACGGCCAACCTGGCTTGATGGCTAAATTT
>Ga0155073_120_pt2 | contig 26401 bp, 23 predicted proteins | sample RifCSPhighO2_01_FD_106041 | JGI IMG/M metagenome (GOLD analysis project Ga0155073, IMG submission 106041) | Microgenomates group bacterium RIFCSPHIGHO2_01_FULL_45_11
GTAAGTAGTGATGTAGTTGGGTTTACCTACGGCTTTAAACAGTGGTCCCACCGCCGTTGCCACCGACCGAATGGCACCATAAATAGAAAGTATTTTGAGTGCCGGCACCAGTGGCAGCCACGCTTCGCCCAAAACCAATCTGGTTAAAGGTTCGGCAAATCCAAAAATTACTAATGAAGCCGGTAACGTCAAGCCAGCTGTTACTCCGACTGTTTTAAAAAAAGCTCGCCGAAGACGCGGTTTATCTTCGATAATAGTTGCTAGGGCTGGAAAACCAACCTGTGATACTACGCTGGTAATTTGAGTAGCCGGCAAGGAAGCAATCTTGTAGGCATTTTGATAGAACCCTAAAGGAGCTGCTCCCAGCACCCGTCCCACCACGATATCGTCTCCCTGATTGGCAATATAGGTTAAGATACTTGATCCCCACAACCAACGACTGAAACGCATCAGCTCTCTGACGCTCTGTCCTACCGGCCTCATCAGCCGTACTCCCCGCGTTAACATAAATGACAATACCGCTTCGACGGCCGCTCCTCCAATTCCGGCCAACACAAATGACCAGACTCCCAATCCCCCCACCGCGGCTCCAACCGCCACCATTAACTCCGCCAAACTCGCCGTCATTCTCAAAACAAACTCTTTTTCCAACCGTAACTCCTTCAAAAAAAATATAGTTCGTGAGTTCCTAAAATTTCGGATCAAAGGAGCTAAAGCCATTACCTGTAAATAAGGTGTCACTCCTGGTTGTTTGAAAAATATTGCCACCAATGGTGCACTAAAAAATAACAGCGCTCCGATAGTTACTCCCCGTAAAACCGAAATTAACCAAGCCGTTGACAAATCTGCCTCAGTCACCTCTTTCTTTTGCACCAAAGCTTCAAACACACTCGTTTCCGAAAACGTCTCCAAAAAGGCCAAACTCAACCCCACAATGCCAAAAATACCAAAGTCTTTGGGAGTTAAAATTCTCGCCAAAACTACGGTCTTAACTACCCCCATTAAACGAGCCAGGGCGTTGTAACTTAAAAGCCAACTCCCGGCAAAAATGGTTTTTTTAGTCAACTGGAGCGGTTGTCTCACCTGCATTGGTTAATTGTACCATCTACCAGGCTAACTTTCTTCGAAACCAAATGAACATTCCGCTTAAAGCCCCACTCATTACTCCTCCATCCGCCACTAACTGAACCAAAGGTAAATAAAGCCATGCCTTCGGCTTTGACACTCCTCTCCAGTGTTTAGCTAAAGGAAACAATACAATATAGCCCAAAAATAAAACCGGATAAAAATAAAACAGCACGTACCGACCAAAGATGGTTGCTATTTTGACAACATGTGGCCAATACCACCCTTCCATGTCTCCCAAAGCATAACCAAAAATCTGCCAAAAGAATTCTTTAAAATTACCTGCCAGTTCCCATTCGACTTTTGCTTCTGGCTCTACCACCATGCCACCTGTTTTTTTTAGTTTAGAAGCAAAATCTAAGTCTTCGCAATTATCCATTTGCTCGTTATATCCTCCTATTTCTTTCCAGGTCTTTTTTGTAAAAGCCAAAGACCTCGATGAAGGCAAAAACGTCTCAGGGTTAAACCTCTCTGGTAACACGGCCACAAAGGGTGCCACGGCTTGCTGCCAAGCAGATTTTGTCCGTACCTGATAATAACCAGCCACCGCGTCAACCCTCTCTTGAATGAGCGGTCTAATCAATCTCTGCAGCCACTTTGGCTGTGGTGTACAGCCTCCGTCGGTTACGACAATAACGTCGCTTGTGGCTGCCTTAATACCTATATTTCTGCCCTTGGCCCGATTCACCCTACCGATAGCGATGGTTCGAACGGAAAGTTCTCCAGAAAAATCCTTAATCTTTTGGACCGTCTTATCGCTCGACCCCCCGTCTACGAGAATTACCTCATCCGGTTTTCTCGACTGCTTTTCTAAGGCAACCAGCAACCGCCCGATGGTGGCCGCTTCGTTTCTGACTGTTACCACTACTGATACTTGAAAGTCTCTTTTCCGTTTTTCCATAACTGCCGATATAGTTTCACTACCTGTTGCCAACTTTGCTCCTTAACCCAATTATGCGCCTCATCCACTCGGCGCCGCCACTTTCCAGAGTTTAAATAATAATCACTGACAGCATCTGCCAACTCTTTCTCATTTTCAGAAATCGCTATCGACTTGGCTTGAGGATGACACCGTAAATAATCTTTTTTAATATCGTTGTTATAAACCGCAAAGATGGGTCGCTTGACCTGCATGGCTTCGACTATCGCTAAATAGCGCGACACAAAAGCTAATTCGAAATCTTGATAATGATTGATCACCGTATCATCATATCCGCGAAATCTTACTGCCAACGAATTTGTTCCACTGTACCGCTCTGCCTCGGATTTCTGAGGCCCATCGCCAAAAACGGTTAATCTTATGCTAATTCCCTTATCCCTTAAAAGTTTTAAAGCCATTAGATACATCATTATGCCAGAATCCTCACTCAACCTGCCGACATAAATAGCTGTAGCTTTAATAGTTTTCCGGTTACCAACCGGTCTCTTATCCACCGCGCCGTAGGTGACTAAATTTGGCCTCGCTCCATACCACTTTCTCATATAATCGCCGACACAAATCGTTCCCGAAGCCAGCAACTCTCCCACCTTCCGTTGCCCAATGGCTGACAGAGTGGGCGATTTATAACCCTCATAACCATGGTAGGTTAAATAAAATCTTTTTCTAAACAAAAAGGGAATAAACCAATAAAAAACATCGTGAATGTGAACAATATCAGCCTCAAAGATTAATTGTTGGTGTGCTAATAACCACTTCCAAATCAACCATTTTTTGCTTTTTTCTAAAGTAGGGAAGACCGGTATTCGAAAAATCCTAATGTCTCCATAAACCTCAAACTCCGCTAAATCTTTCTTAAATCCTTCAGTAACGATGCTAACTTTATTACCCGCTTTTATCAGTTCTTCACTCACTCGCATCACATGCTTCTCCACCCCACCGATGTGAGGGTAGAAAAGACGAGCAAAAAATATAATATTCATTTTTTAACAGTACATCGATAAATCACTACATTTGGTTTCCATCTTCTTTTCAATATTTTTTTTGCAATCAATGTCTTTACTAAGTACAAATTTGGAAATGCAAACAACTCTTTTTTATGGGTTATGTAAAACCCATTCGTATTTATTTCTTTCTCAATCTTACTAGGTGTGTATTTCTTAACGTGACCAACAGGGTGATCCTTCAAACTTCTAGCTTCGTATACGGGAACAGATATAATCAGTTCCCCCCCAGACTTCGCGACTCTATTAAGCTCTTTATATGCTTGAACCGCATCTTTTTGCTTTATATGCTCAAGAACCTCCATACAGTAAATTGTGTCAAACATCCCACTCTTAATTGGCATGCCTACAATTGAACCTAAAACAGTATTTGTGTTAAATAATTTTTTTATTCTTTCAAGACCCTTTAAAGAAATATCCAGAGAATAAAAAACTACATTCTTTTGTCTAATTAAATAAAAAAATTGATTTTCTAGAAAACCCTGTCCTGAACCTACATTTAGAATTAATCTACTTCTTCCTCTGTTAAACCTCCATCTCTTGGCGGTTTTAATCCTATCTAAAGTCATCGGCCCTTCGTCTTCAAGATATTCATCAGCAGTCAAGAGTTGATCCCATCTTTCAGGAGAATTCGGATTCTTCTTCATTTCTCTAACCTTTTTTTCTAACCCTACTGGCTAAAACTAAAAAAAATAAATAAATTGATTGTTGACATTATCTTGGTACTTTGCGATTTTAAAAGTATCTACTATATTGGATTAATAATGAATCATTCAGGAACAAGAATAATATTATTAAAGTTTATACTGATTTCAATAATTTTTCTTGCTTTTACTTCACTCCCTCAAAAAACGTACGCCACATCCTTCTCTGAAAATTTCAACGACGGCGTATTGGACGGATGGATTCTTTCACCAGAACCTGGTAGAATTCTCTGCTCTACACCATGGCAAATTGCAAATGGCACTTTAAGAATCTCTATTAATCAATATGATTGCACAACAAACTTAATGCCAAACGATAATATCTGGCCTTCAGGAATGGGTAACAATTATATTATAGAACTCGACATGTGGATGGTCGATGGCATTGACCATAATGTTGCCTTCAGGTTTAATCCAGGAACATCGCAAGGTCACTATTATGAAGTCCATTTTCAATCACCCGACTTCGTTAATCTCGCCATACCTCAAGGTTCTTCAAATAGAAGAATAAATTATCCAGTACCGAATAAGTCTACCCCTTACCATTTAAAAATTATCGTTGATAATGGCCTTTTAGAACTTTCTATCGATAATAATTTAGTTGTTCGACATGAATATAGTCCACTTGGTGAAATAGCTCCCACAGGAAGATTTGCTTTGCGAGCCGGAACCGGAGTAATTCCAATATCAGTAACATATTTCGACAATATTAACATCACCTCAATACCAGAACCACGACCTATCCACTACCTCTCCCAAACCGACCCGCTGTGGGAAAACGAAACCTACGATTCTACCAACTACACCATCAGTGATTTAGGTTGTGCGCTTGCCTCCGCCGCCATGGTCTTAAATTATTGGAACCTCACCCCTCTCCCTGACGGTTCAACTCTCACTCCGCTCTCTTTAAACCAATGGCTAGTCGATAATGATGGTTACGACTTAAATGGCAACCTTAATTTCTACACCATCGCCAATCTTTCCGAAGAGATTACTAACATTGCCAGTCAATCAGGCACTCCTTTACCATTTGAATCTTTGGAATACTATCGTTTCGATACGCCCTTCTCTTCCATTGAATATGAGAATCTCGTTGACGACTTTATTAACCAAAACCACCCTTTAATTTTCAAAGAAAGCGCCGCGTTAAGCTCCTCCGGAAATCATTTTGTCGTCGCTAATCAAGTCATTACCAGCGGTCAAGAGTACGGCATACTCGACCCCATCAATGTTGATAGAAACCGCTTTAACCAACCACCTGATCAATTATTGAGCGTTCGCTATCTTGCCCCTTCCTTCACTAACTTAAGTGGCCTTTTAATCCAAACCAATGAAGCCGTGGACCTAACCATCACTGATCCAGATAACCACAGTGCTGATAAAAACCAAAATGCCATTCCTGATTCCCACTACCAGTATTCCTTGCCCATAGCCAATTATAATAATCCGCAATTAGTCAGCGGCCAACCGATTTGGGAATTCGACAAAAAGCACCCCGCTTCCGGCCACTATCAAATCACTCTCTCCGCCGTCAACCCCGGCTGGTACGATTTTTGGCTCTTTGCCTACAACCAAAACGGACAAGACTGGGTTTATAAACAGAAAGTCCTCGTCGGTAACCAACCATCACCCTACCAATTAAATTACGACCAAGAATCTGAAACCGACTTTGCCGACCTAAACAAAATCGTTACCTTCCAGAGTCTCACCAACGATATTACCACCCTAAACCAATTGAATTTATTAGATTTACAAGCAAAAAACATTCTAACTAAAAACTTGGAAACAATTAATAAACTCTACCAAACCAATTTTCTCGCCGGCCAACATCTCCTTAGTGTCTTTATCACTAAGCTCGAAGCTTTCACCCCTAGCCTTATTGACCCCCAAGCCACCCTTTATCTAACCGAAGAAACCCAACTCTTAGAAAATTCGCTGGCTAATGCCAACTAACCCAGCGGCGCCTGACCGTAGATAAATATCTCAGTTCCCGGATTTTCTTCATCAGCGTAAACACTTTTTCCCCCTTTTAAATTCGGTTGCACCCAATAGTACAATTGTTCCGCTTCTTCAGTCTTCATGTTAATGCAACCATGAGACATGGGGTGGCCGAAATTACTGTGCCAGTAAGTACCATGAAGGCCATACCCCCGCCATTTAGGTATGTCCTCATTATAAAAGTACATCACATACGGCACATTCGGTAAATAATAATAGGTTCTTAAGGCTTTCGACCCACCCTCCATCTTCGTTGCCCTAAGTTTCACCCAAATCCTAAATCTTCCTGTCGGTGTCCTCCCCCACTTACCCGAAGAAATTAAAAAACTGTACTTCAACTGGTTATTCTCAAACGCCAACAACCGTTGATTGGTTAAGTCGACTTCGATCCGTTTCTGACTAGTCTCCTCTCCTAAAACGCGGGTTGAGGGTTCGGTAATCATTGGCAGTGAAGGTACGGCCAAAACCCTGCCCTCGTATTCGGCTCTGGCTTCGCCGGTCTCCGACTCCAAAACATTGTTAACATTAATAGTGTGCTGGGGCGAAATCGACAAGATGGGAATCCACCACGACCGGGACATCCAAACAACTACTGCCAACAGGGAAATAATACTTATTCCTAACCACCGCATCCCTAAAGCATATACAGACCAAAAAGGAGAAACAAGAGCCAACTACTCTGTTAGCAAACCAAACCCAATATCTCTACGTTCAGCGTCTCATCCAACTCGAACGGCCTAAGTCACATCAGTAATTTCCTGCCCATGAGAATCATTCTTACGTTGAATATGCTTTGACAGCATCGGAAAGTGCTTGAACCAAATCCTTTTTTGTTGAAGGGACACCAAAGATATCCGAGCTACCGCTACCGTCTAAAAATGTTCTACTCACACCGATGAGAAAATGAGTATGTCCTTGATCCTCATAGACAGATAGTGTCAGTTTAAATAATGAACTAAATCTCGATGTCCCACTCGGTCTATATAGGCTCCACTCTCCCAACGAATTGAGCGGGTTCACGATAGCAGACCACCCCGTTGCCTCCACAAGTTGAAGAAGAGTTTCTGTAACCATATCATCAAGTGGTTCTGCCAGTCGTAAAGCTTTATGTCTGCGGGCCTCTTTTTCAAGCTTTTTACGATTCAATTCTTTAAAGGGATTGTTTTTGGGATAATTTTCATTAGCCATATTTGCTTTCAGGATTATAGCATATAACTACTTCTTCAGTGTTCCACTCCCTTTATCTCTCACAACTTGATATAATAGATCTTAATTCTTACACTTTTTCCATTTTTACTCCACGTTTCGAGTACCTATAGCATCTAAAACTTACCGATCCTTACGACAGTATATTACCTGGTTTTTGAAGCTATATTTAGCGCTTTTGAGACCGTTGGTTATACCTGCCTGCGCAGACATATCGGAGAACTTCGCCAGCAGTGGCTTGAGATAAAGAAGCTATTAAAACGATGACTACCGGATACGCTTCCCACAGAAATTCGTGCTACTTAATCAAACTCACTCATATGATTGCTTAATCCAATCTATAAGCTCTTTATCAATATCTTTGGACTCTTTTACGTCTACAAAATATGCCCACCTTTCCCTCTGAAAATGCTTAACCTTGTTGATTCTGGGGCTTCCGAATTCCTTGCGGGCAACAAATTCAACCATTATCTTGGTTGTTTGAATGTGAATGGCCGCAAACACCAGGGTGTGTATTAAGCCGATGTAAGCTTTCCCGATTTTGTATTCAAAGTCGATTTCCTTTTGGAGTTCCTCAATCAAATTATCAAACAAGGGTCTCATGGCAACCCTCTTGCCACGGAAATGATAGTCAAGGGGATAGGTGGACTTACTGTTAACCTTAATCTTCACGATTTTTAACTTTAATGCCTCGCTTATTAATCTCTTCAAGTATATTTCCATGAAGAGGCCGACAGGCACAATTTTCAGCATGCTCAACATGCCAATTTACTCTTTGGTCTAAAGTTGGATTTTTAGGCATCTTGTTAGCCAAATGCCAGTCAGCGTTAATTTTCATTGATTTGAACTTTAGTACTCCCCGCACTTTTTTACTGTGGTCGCTGAAGGGCTCGAACCTTCGACCTTTGCAATGTGAATGCAACGCTCTACCAGCTGAGCTAAGCGACCATGGTGACATCGCAGCAATTGTATCACGCCATCTGTCCCTTGTCAGAAATCATCTCATCGGGCATAATAAATTCCATGATCCTCAAACTGATTGGCGGATTTTTTTTGGACATTATCGAAACCGTAGTCATTGCCCTGTCGATATTTCTCATCGTCTATCTTTTTATCATGCAACCCCACCAGGTCAACGGCAACTCCATGATGCCTAACTTCAAAGACGGTGAATACTTAATGACCGATAAAATCTCCTACCTTCGCGGCCAACCCAAGCGCGGCGACGTCATTGTCTTTCACTCACCCCCTGAAGCCAACTGCCCCAGCGGCACCAATTGCGATTTCATCAAACGCGTCATCGGCTTACCGGGAGAAACCGTGGAAATTCGCGACAGTAGCATCTATATCGATGGTCAAAAACTCGATGAGCCCTATTTACCGGCCGATACTGTGACCATCTCCGGCCAATTCACCTCCACCGGCTTGCTGACCATACCCCAAAACCAATATTTTGTCATGGGCGATAACCGAAGTCACTCCAGCGATTCCCGAGCCTGGGGCTTTATCACCAAAGAGGAAATCGTCGGCAAAGCCTTCTTCCGCTATTTTCCCTTCTCCCGCCTCGGCCTTCTCTCCACCGTTCCCTCTAATCCTTAACCTTAATTGCTATCAGCTGACAACCGCCGGCGAATCTTTGCCAACGCCGGCTCAATTTTGTCCGGCGAACCCTTAAGGGTAATGAATATCCGCGTCTCGACGCGCGACTGCTTTAATACCACTCCAGCACCATCACCTAAAAAGTTTTTTATATCCTCCTGCATCTTATCCAATTCCTCAGTCAGAATAAGATTCGGCTGAAACGAAATAGTTTTTGACTTCTGTCCAGCTTGATGTTTCATCCGTCGAGCTAAATCCTCGGCTCGCCGCACCGACCCCGACTCTTTAAGAATCATTTTATAAGCCTCTATCATCAGTCGGGTATCATCGATCGCCGCCAACGCCCGAGCATGCCCCTCGCTAATAACGCCGCTTAGCAATCCATCCTTGAGCGCATCCGGAAGTTTGAGTAAACGTAGGGTATTACTCACATAAGCTGGTGATTTACCGATTCGTTCGGATATTTCGTTATTGGAAAGATTAAACTCGACCAATAGTCTCTCAAACGCTTTAGCCCTATCAATCGGGTTAAGGTCAACCCGCTGCACGTTTTCGACCAAAGCCATCTCCAACATGCCCCTCGGCGTCGTCTCCTTGATGACTGCCGGTACGTTGGTAAGTCCAGCCAATTTTGCTGCCCGCCACCGCCGCTCCCCGGCTATAATCTGAAAACCTGCCGGCGTATGAGCCACCACTAACGGCTCGATAATGCCGTGCCTCTTAATCGACTCCACCAACTCATCCAAACTTCCGGAAACAATCGACCCTCTCGGCTGCAAAGGGTTTGCCTGAAGTTGATCAATCGTTATCTGCTGAACCACCTGATTATCCGCCATAACAAGATATAAATAGTCACTTCCTTAGCGTTACATCCAACGCAGCTGTTTCTAACAAGATATAAATAGTTACTTCCTTAAGGTTACAAACTAACACATCCGCCAGCTGGCCGACCGTGGCAATCTATATTAGACAACACTCACTCTCTGTTTACCAAAACGAAAGTAGAACCGAACCAGGCCTTCTTTGAGCGAAAATAAGGTATGATCTCTTCCCATTCCCACTCCTTTACCGGCATGAAAAGTACTGCCTCGCTGTCGAATTAAAATCATCCCCGTCCGCACCTTCTCCCCACCGTATACTTTTACCCCTAACCGCTTACCGGACCGATTAGTCCCTTGTCTAGTTTTACCTGCTTGTTTAGTTTTTGCCATAGAATCAATCCTTTAGAACATCTTCATTCTCAAGGCAGTATAGCCAATGTTTTCACGACTGTCAATTAAATCCCAATCGTTTTTGAAGCTTTTCTACTCAGTCTGGGTTTAGGTGCTGTCGCTTCCTTAGCAGCGGTTTTAATCGCCACTACCTTTAACTTTGTCATTGCCGGACGCTGACCTTTCACCCGTCTGTATCTCGACTTGGCTTTATACGTTGCTATCCGAATTTTTTCTCCACTACCATGCTCCACTACTGTTACTGTTACCGCTTGATTAACTGTCGGTGTCCCAATCATCCGTTTCTCACCATCAACTGACAATAACACCCGCTTAAGTGAAAAGGTTGCACCCACCTCCTCCTTCAACCTATCTACCATCAACTCATCTCCTATAGAAACAAGATATTGTTTGCCTGCTATTGTCACGACTACGTATTTCATTAAATTTCCCTAAAAGTTTATATAGGCTTGATTGTATCAACCAGCGGCTTATTTTGCAACGGAAACGTTAAACTACCCTACTTACTTAATTTCTAACTTCGCCTCAACTGGCAATTCTTCCCTAGCCACACTTGCTACCAGTCCTAATGCTAAAAAAGTTGCCACCAACGAACTCCCTCCCGCCGACATTAAAGGCAAAGTAATTCCCGTCACCGGTAGTAAACCTATATTCATCCCAATGTTGATAGTAACTTGAGTTAAAAGGTAACTAAAAACACCCAGCGCCAAACTTCGACCGGCAAAAGTGCGACTCCGACTGGCTATCTGACTGATTACCCACAACAACCACCCGATCGTTACTACCACCAACACGCACCCGATAAATCCAAACTCTTCGGCAATGGTAGCAAAAATGAAATCTGTCTGCCTTTCAGGCAGAAACCGTAGCTGCGATTGCGTCCCATGACCCAAACCTCTACCAAAAACCATCCCCGACCCTACGGCAATTACCGATTGGATCGCATTATAACCTCCGCCTAAAGGATCAGCCGCCGGCTGGAAAAAATTAACCACTCTCTCCCGTTGATAAGACTGTAATCCCTGCCACATAAAAGGCAGTGATAAACTTATCATTAGGGCACCAATCAGGTAGGCTCTCACCGGAAAACTGGAGGCTACTACCAGTGCCAAACCGATTGCTAAGATAACGACACTACTCCCTAAATCAGGCTGCAAAAATACCAACGCCACTGGAATCAACAAACTAATTAAATATCCCCCAAATAACCAAATTGTCCGCCGTTTATAACGCGACAACAAACCCACTCCGTAGAGAATAATCAGTGCCTTAGTAAACTCAGAAGTTTGAAACGGTAACCCTAAAAAATTGAGCCAGCGGGTGGCACCGCGGCTAGCTTCGCCAAAAATTGAAGTCCCAACTAAAAGCAGTATTATCAGGCAGTACCATAACCAAGGGTAATTAATTATAATCCGGTAATCAACTCTCCCAAAAATTAAAAATATCCCTAGTCCTACCACGGTAAATATGACTTGATCCCAAAACACTTGAGTATCAAGACCGTAAAGCACCAACAGGCTCAAACCCACCAAAACCACACTCGGCAACAATAACCACCCTATCCTCGCTTGATTCACAACGCTATTGTAACAAACCTGAAAGTCGTTTAATTTGAAGCTTTACTCCCTTATCAAGTTTCACTGCCAATACCCGCCGCTTAATCTCTTCTGTCCAGTTCCTGGGCCAATCTGACAACTCCACTACTACCTTTTCAGCTAGTCCCACCCCGGCTTTTTTTCGTGCCTCTTGAATTTGCCGAATCAGTTCTCGCGCTTTGCCTTCAGCGGCTAGCTCATCAGTAATAATCGTATCCAACTCAACCGTCAACTCCTTCCTTTCACTGATAAAAGTCAACCTTTTAACGTTTGTCTCTTCAAGGATTAACTGCCAAAGGCTAGGCGTCCCAAAACGAGGCCCCGACACCTTTACTTCGGCTAACGGTTGACGAAGTTTGATACCGGCTACCTTTCGCGTCGCATGTATCCTTTCTACCACCTCCCTTACCTTCACCATGCTAGCTTCCAATTCCGGTTGCTTAAAAGCTGCATCAAATTTCGGCCAAGCGGACAGATGCACCGATGCTTCTCCGGTCAAATTGGTGTAGATTAAGTCCGTCATAAACGGCATCACTGGAGCCAGAAACCTTGCCAAAGTAGTTAACACCTTATACATGGTGGCGTAAACGTCGGTTTTGTCCCCCTCGTCAATAACAGCCGGACCGATACGATCTCGCGACCGCCGGATATACCATACAGAAAAATCTTGAACAAAAGTCTCAAACTCATTCGTAACATGGAATACATCGAACCCATCTAAATGCTTTTCTACCGTTTCCCCAAGGCCTGCCAACCTTGATAAAATCCACTTGTCTAATATCTTTGTCGAAGATTTTTCCCGAATCTTCCAATTCTCGACAGCGGCGTTATTGGCAAAAAAGCGATACGAATTCCATAAAATCAGATGAAACCGCCGTTTTACTTCTGTGGCCGTGGTATAGCCAAACAGCAGGTTATTAGGTGGGTTTTGCCGACAGTAAAGCCAACGCATCACATCCGCCCCAATCGTGCCCGCCCCCTCATTAAACTCAATCATATTTCCCCAACTTTTATGCATCGGCCGTCCGTCCTCGCCTAAAAGACTGGCAAACCCCAACACCGTCTTGAATGGACGTGAATCCTCCAGTACCGTCGCCATGGCAATCAGGGCATAAAACCAATTCTTAAATTGCCCTGGAAAAGATTCAGTTATAAAATCAGCCGGAAACCACCCTTGCCAAGCCTTTCTGTCACTCCCATACAAGGGTTCACCTTGATTGTTATTTTTAATAGTAGAAAAAGGTACAATCCCGGCATCTAGCCACGGGTTCCCGACCGGCTCGATCCGCGCCACAATTGCTCCACAGTTACTACATTTGATTTTAACCGCGTCAATCTGCGGTTTATGGGGACTCTTACCATCAAACTCTGACCAACCAGCTATGACTCTCTCTTTAAGTTCTTCTTTACCTCCCATCACCTCGAAATTACCACAGGCATGACACTCCCAAATCGGCAAGGCCAAACCCCAGTAGCGATTTTTCTTGCTGATCAGCCAGTCATGCATATTGGCCAACCAATCTAATTCCCGTTCTAGACCAAACTCTGGCAACCATTTAATCGTTTTAGCCACCGCTATCATCCGCTCCCTTAATGTTTTTCCTTTAACTTTTAACTTTTTATTACCCTGAGTATTACCGAAGGGACCTTTGACTTTTGACTTCGATGGCTTATCCATCGCTATATACCATTCGTCCGTCACCTTCCACACCAGTTCCGTCTTACACCGCCAACAAGCCGGATAGCGATGGCGATAATCTTCGATCAAAAACACCCAATCTTCGCCAGCCTTTTTGTCTTGCTCGACTAAGTAATTAAGAATCAACTCGGGATGATCTTTGGCATTTTGGCCGGTCAAAAAACCTAAACCAGAAAGATAGGTAGCATCGTCAGCGATCACCGGAATCATGGGTAGGCCATATTTCTTTCCGAGTTTAAAATCTTCGCTGCCGGCACTAACCGCTGTATGGACTAAACCGGTGCCTTCTTGTGTTGTTATCGGTAAGATCAAAGGATCAGTAGCAATTACGGCATGAAAAGTCTTAGGATTCTCCTTTGCCACCGCCGCTACTGCCGGCAAATCATCAAAAGGCCCTTTATAGCGTAAGCCCACTAACTCTTTCCCTTTTATAACCTTACGGACTGCCTGCTTGGCTCCTCCAAAAATACGATCTATTGCTTCCTTAGCCACCCAAAAACCATCACCGCTCGTTCCTTCAACCAAGGCATATTCAAGTTTGGGATCGATAGCTACGCTAATATTGGCAGGAATTGTCCACGGCGTCGTCGTCCACACCAGCAAAAACTCCCGCTGCCGTCCCTCAATCGGTAATTTCCAATATATGGCCTTATGTGTCACTTCCTTATAATCTTCAGTCAGCATTTCATGTTGAGAAATCGCCGTTTGACACCGGGGACACCAGGGCACCGAATCGTTACCTTTATAAAGCCAACCGTTTTCATAACACACCTTCAGAAAATGCCAAATCATGTAATTATTTTCATCGGCCAACGTCAGGTAGGAATTTTCCCAATCCATAAAATAGCCTAAGCGCTTACTCTGCTCTGTCTGTATTTGGGAATACTTGGCTACTCGCTCTCTACACTTGTCGTTAAACTTGGCCACCCCGTACTTCTCAATGTCTTTCTTACTCTTAAATCCTAGCTCCTTTTCTACCTCCACCTCCACCCACAAACCTTGGGCATCAAAACCGTTTTGGTAACGCTGCCGGTAACCCTTCATGGTGTAATATTTTTGCCACAAGTCTTTATACGTTCTGCCCCAACCATGATGCACTCCCATGGGGTTATTGGCCGTTATCGGCCCGTCCAGAAAGGAAAACCGCTTTTTAGCCTTGACGTTTTTCTTGAGGTACTTCTCGACAACACCCGAGCGATACCAATGTTTGAGTAACTTCTCCTCTTCCTTGGCAAAATCAGTGATGAGCGGCACCGGTTTAATTCGATGACCTTTTTTCATACTCGTATTTTACTATGAAGAAAGATAAATGTGTGAAGACTATTCTACCTTCAAACCCAACCCCTCAATAGCCAATACACCCTCGTCAAAACGCTATATCTATCTTCCCTGCCTCAAAAACGCCGGAATATCAAACTCATCATCAAATTGACCCTGGCCTTTACCGCCATCACCGTCGCCCTGGTCATCGTCGGCCGCCTGCTGTTGGTCGCTGGCCGCCTGCTGTTGGGAAGTATCGTCGGCCTGGGCAGCGACAGCTGGTTGCGGTTGGGTTCCCCAAGGAATAGCCGGTCGCCGCGCGCTAAATTCAGACAGTTTCAACCGCTCCTCGTCAAAACCGGTTCCAATCACACTAATTTTAATCTGATCAGTCATTTTCTCGTCAATCGTTGCTCCAAAAATAATGTTGGCATCCGGATCTGCCGCCTGCGAAATGATGGTGGCCGCTTCATTCACCTCATTCATGGTCATATCCGGTCCACCAATGATGTTAAATAGAATCCCTTTCGCCCCCTCAATCGAAATTTCAAGAAGCGGAGACGAAATTGCCATTCTTGCTGCCGTTTGCGCCCGATTCTCTCCCACGCCTTGACCAATACCCATCAAGGCCGATCCCGCATCCGTCATAATCGTTCGCACATCAGCAAAGTCAACATTAATGAGTCCCGGCGTAGTAATTAAGTCAGAAATTCCCTGCACCCCTTGTCCCAACACCGAATCCACCACTTTAAACGCCTCCAGTAAAGTCATCTTCTTGTCAATGACGTCCAACAACCGCTGATTAGGAATCACAATCAGGGTATCTACCTTCTCCTTCAAGAATTCAATCGATTCTTCGGCTATTACCTGACGTCTCGTGCCTTCAAAGACAAAAGGCTTAGTCACTACTGCCACTGTTAACGCCCCACTTTCCTTAGCTAGTTCCGCGATAATTGGCCCCGCTCCCGAGCCAGTCCCCCCTCCCATACCGGCCGTAATAAAAACCATATCGGTATCAAACAGGAGATCTTTAATTGACTCTCTTGATTCTTCCGCCGCTTGCTTACCAATCTCCGGATCTGCCCCCGACCCCAAACCTTTAGTCAAATTCTGACCAATTTGTATTTTGGTCGGTGCCTGATTGGTCAGTAACGCCTGCACGTCGGTGTTAATCGCCACAAACTCCACTCCTTTTATTTGCTGGGAAGTTACCATGGTATTAATCGCATTACCACCGCCGCCCCCAATACCAAACACTTTAATCTTGGCAAACGTATTTAAGTCAGGCTTGACTAAAGCCATATCACTACCTCATCTTAAATTGTCGCACCTTCCGGTCCGACCTGGGCAGACTTGCCCTCCGTAGTCCCTCCGCAGCCCGCCAGCCGGCGGACGAAGGGGGGACGAAGGAGGTTCATTATCAGAAGTTAATTTTTCCCCTCTCAAAAACGTGCCACCATCATAGCCTATTCTTCGTTTCTTGTCCAATCATTTTTAAGGAAGCAGTGATTTTAACAAGGCAACCATTCTCCCCACCGCTCCTTTAATAGGAATTTTACCGACCCACTTACCAATCCCGCCACTAAGATTAACCCTCTCTCTCGATGTCGGCGCGTGCGCCGCCCCATATAAAACCAGGCCTGTCACCGTGGCATATGGTGAAAGCTGAATTTCTTCAGCCAAACCTCCCAACCCCTGAGGATGACCCACTCTGGCTGGCAAAGATAAAGTCCGTCGACACGCTTCCACCGCCCCGACAGTAGCCGCTCCCCCACCCGTGATTACCACTCCCGCCGGCGTCAGACCCGCTAACCCCGCTTGTTTAATCTCGGTTCCTACCAGAGAAAAAATCTCATTCAAGCGTGGCCTGATAATGCCGTCAACCAAGGTTTTACGCGAAGCTGCTTGAATCTCCTCTTTCAAACCCAATTTTGTTAAATCAACCTTATCATCCTCTCTCTTTTTCTTGATGGCATCTTTATTGGATCCGGCCTCGGGTACCACCAATTTGGTAGGCTTAGATAGCTCTAGCTTGATTTTTTCTGCGCTGTCCAAACTAATCCTCATCCCGATGGCTAAATCATTGGTAATGTTCCGCGCCCCCACTGGCAAAACTCCAGAATAGGCCAATGACCCCTCGATATATAAAGATAAACAAGTCGTTCCCGCACCAATGTCCACTAAAACCACTCCTAATTCTTTCTCCGTTTCCGATAGCACTGCCATGGCTGACGCTAAACCAGAAAACACTAATCCACCCACCTTAACTCCCACCTCTTCCACACATTTGACAATGTTACGAACTGCTGTCGTCGCCGCAGTTATCACGTGTACCTCCGCTTCCAACCTCACTCCAGTCATCCCCAAAGGATCTTTAATCCCCCCTTGCGAATCAACCATATAATCCCTGGGAATTACATGGATAATCTCCTCGGCTGACGGTAAAGACAAAGCTCGCGCCGCTTCAATAACTCGCTCAATATCAGCCTGTTCAATTTCTCCCTGTGGTTCAGCCACTGCCACTACCCCCTTTGAATTTTGTGATTTGACGTGAGGACCAGATATTGATACAAAAGCTTCGTTGAGAGTATATCCTGCCATTCGCTCAGCCGCCTCAACACTTTCGGTAATGGCGGCAATTGTATCTTCTAAGTCAACGATTTGACTCTTCCGAATACCATTAGAAGGTTGAGAAGCCACTCCTATAACATGAAGTTTACCTGTCTCTTCCGCCTGCCCGGCGATGACGGTACAAATTTTATCAGTTCCTATGTCTATTCCGGCAACAACTCGACCCCGCGGCATAACCATCCACCTCGTCTAGTAGTTAGTAATCGCAATTTCTTACCGATCTTTTGACCTGTTTCTTCCCTGTTTATCTTAACACAGGATGTTCAAATCTAAGATCGATTTCCCTGTACTTGTCAATTGTAGCCTTGGTTAAAATCAGTTGTAAAGAGGTAACTTGCCTGGAAAGATCACTTCCCGCCGAAAATATCGCTATTTTCCCCCCGGGAAGTCTCAACCGTATCTCACCGTTTACTACTACCTCCAAATGCTCAAAAGTCATCAACCGCTCGTTAAGCTCTTGTATCAATACCAACGCCGCCAAATGGGTTGGCTCTTTAATAGTGTTTCCTATGACAACTTCATCCAAGACTGGTACCGTTATTATCGGTAACTGACTGGTTGAGGACTTTTCCATACCCACCACCTTACCTGTCTCATCGACTACCAACCCCTGTTCGTTTCCACTAGTTACCAACATCGCCGCTGCCTGGCTATAGTTAATGTTGACTACTAGGGTTTGAGGTAATTGAGGCTCAACTGCCACTTTGGTAAACCTGGGGTTTACCGATAGTAGCCTCTCCTCTAAAGCTTCTGGTTTTAAAAGGAAAGTGTGGTGTCCCAAATACTGTTTGGCTTCTGCCCAAACCACCTCCGAACACTCGCTTTTACCAGCCTCTTTGCATTCTATAGTTTGTATCCTTAGCCAGGGCGACCACCATAAATAGCCTACCAGAAAAATCGTCGTCATTACCAAAAACCGCCTAAACACGTTTCCCACTCCGATAATGTAATAACGCTTCCGCCTTCGACTGGAAAGCCCGTATCTACTCCCTGTCGCATCAAGCCTTCTTTTTCGCATACTTAAGAACTAAATCATATAACTCTGCTGCTGCCTGGGGATTAATATTCTTTTTTAGCTTCCGAGCCGCCAGACCATAAGACCGATAATTTCTCCCTATGTTAGTAATTTCTTCCAATAACACCTCTTTGCTCAATCGCTTCTGTTCCAATACTCTACCAGCTCCTCCCCTAACCGCACTTTGAGCATTGATAAGTTGCTCATTCCGATAAGCATGCGGTAAAGGAATAAATAAGGTTGGCACTCCGACCGCCATTACTTCGCTGACTGTATTTGCCCCTGCCCGAGCAATGATAAGGTGGCTTCGTCGAAATAACCATGCCATTTCGGCAGAGCTAAACCAACTTCTCACCAGATACTTTTCTCTTCGCTCGGACGGTAACAGTAACCGTTTATGGCTAAGAAAATCAAAAAAATCACTTCCGACTCCGCCGCACTGATGCACAATCTGATACCGCTTTGTCAACTCTGACAAAGACTCCGCTACCACTCTGTTAATGGTTTGCGAACCCTGATTTCCTCCCGTAATCGTCAACACCCTCTCCGAAGTCATTCCTTCAAACCAACTCGGCCTCTGGCCTTCGCTCTCTTCAAAAAACTCGCGTCGCACCAAATTACCGATCACCACTGTTTTTTCTTTAGGAAAATATCTACTCGACTCTGGCCAGGAAAGCGCTGCCTTTTTCGCCCAACGGGATATCACCTCGTTAGCAAGTCCCGCTCCCCGCGTTTGCTCATGAGTAATAATTGGAATTTTAAGCATCCTGGCCGCAATAGCCACCGGTACCGCTAGATAGCCTCCAAAAGTCACCACCACGTCTGGCTTAAAACTGGCTAAATGCACCAAGGCTTGAGTTACTCCCACCGCCAGCTTTGGCGCTAAAAAAAGCGATCTAGCCCGCATCAACCTATTCAACTTAGCACTGGTAATAGTTACAAAACTTGCCCCGAGAGTCTCCGCCTCAGACTTTTCATGGCTTTCAATCCTGTTAGCTTCGCTCGAAAACCGCCGCCCGAAAAATAGGATTGAATCCTTATGCAAACGACATTCCTGTAAGAACGCCAAGGCTGGCGTTAAATGACCTCCGGTTACCACCAATCTCATACTCTCCCCACTCGACTTTCCTAAGAAAGTTAATTGTACAAGCCGTCGCTTCTGTCTCTAGTCGATTAGCTGTAGTCTATTTTTGATCTCGACTGGCTCTAAACACTATTCCCACTGCCGAAAGCGAAGTGATTAAGGCCGAACCTCCGTAAGATATAAACGGCAAGGGTATCCCCGTCAACGGCAGTAGCGCCACCATCGCTGCCAAGTTAACGAATGATTGCACCGCCAACCACACCGTAATTCCGCCTACCAACAATCGGCTAAAACCAGCCTGTAATCGACTGGCGATCATAAGCCCCCGTTGGATAAAAATAAAGTAGGCTCCCATTATCGTTATCGATCCGACAAAACCTGTCTCTTCAGCAATAACCGCAAAAATGGAATCGGTCGTCGCTTCCGGTAGATACTGGAATTTTTGTCTTGACCGCCCAATGCCCTGACCGGTTAATCCTCCCGAACCCAAGGCTATTAGCACCTGTCGAATGTGGTATGAAGCTCCCAACGGATCGCTACTCGGATCAAGATAGGTCTTCAACCGATTGAACCGATAGGGAGAAATCACTATAAATCCTCCCGCCAGCAGTAAACCTACCACTAAAATCACCAAAAGATATTTCTTAGCTCCCCCCGCCAACCAATACATGCTTAAGGCAATAAGAGCCAAAATCACTCCCGTTCCCATATCCGGTTCTAGAAGCACCAAACCAAAAATCAAACCGGTTATTGTCAAGAAAGGCAGCAGCCGCTGATGTCTGGCTAACCACGATGCCAAATAGAGAGTCAGTGTTAATTTGGCTAGCTCCGACGGTTGCAACCGCACCGAAACTACATTCAACCAGCGCCTGGCTCCCTGGACTTCTATCCCAACCCCAGGCAATAACACCACCACCAATAAAACTCCGGTGACAATAAACAGGGGCAGAGCCAACCGCTGCCACCAGTGAGACGGCACCAACACCGCTCCCATTAAAGCCATTAGCCCCAAGCCTGCCCAGATTGCTTGAGATTTAACAAAGTAAAATTTATCTCCGTACAGCTGGTACGCCTCCACCACCGAAGCGTCAAATACCATTAACAGACCAAACAAAGTTAAAAACAAAGCCAATCCTAAAAATAAGTAGTCTGGTTTCTTTTTACCAACGCTTGATACCTTACTAGTTTTAAGAAATGTTTTACGCAAGCGTTTTGGCATAATATTTAAATTGATTACCCCTATCTTCGTAGCTCTTAAAAATACCAAAACTTGGCGCCGCCGGTGACAGTAAGCATATCTTGCCGGAAAAAGTATTTTGGTAGACCAACTGAACCGCTTCGCGCATCGAATCAGTCACCACCGTCTTAATCGACAAGTCTCTTTTTTTTATCAGCCGCGCAATCCTCTTACCACTTTCGGGAAAACAAACAACAAATCGCACTCCTCTCTCCCCGAGTTGACTCACCAAAGTCGAGTAGGACAGATGTCGCTCCCAGCCCCCCAACATCACCGTTGACACTTTACTACCCAAAGCCCCTAAAGCAGCGATAGTCGCCTGGGGAGTAGTCGCTAACGAATCGTTATAAAAAGTAATCCCTCGATACCTGCCGACAAATTCCAACCGATGAGGTAACGGTCTAAATGCTCGGATCGCTTCACGCTGATTTTCAGGCGATACCCCTAACACGCTTGTCGCGGCAATACTGGCTAATACATTCTCCAAATTGAATATTCCTTTCAAGGGGATATCGGATTTAGAAATGACTCGTTCTCGCTCGGGGAAACAACGATGTAGCCATCCCTGCTTTAGAAAAGCTCCCGGACAATGAGGAGACTCCAGTGAATACTGTACGTTTGTTCCCGCCGACTGTCGAGCCAGCCGAAGAGTTCGTCGGTGAACGGGATTAAAAACAATATAATCCTCCGCTTTTTGATATCGACAAATGCTGCCTTTAGCATCATAGTATTGTTGCTCATTCTGATAGTAATCCAAATGTTCCGGCACCATTTCCAATAGCACCGCTATGTGAGGACTCTGGGTCAAATCCCCAAGCTGATGACTGGACAACTCGTACACCGCTATCGTTGTTTTTTTAGCTGAATCAAACACCTCTAAGGCAGGTTTACCAATATTTCCTATCAAGATAACTTCTGGAAACACCTTCCGTAAAATATCATAAGTTAACTTAGTAGTTGTACTTTTACCCTTCGTTCCAGTGATACCTATGATGGTACCGGGAAAAAACTTAAAAAATAACTTTGTCTGCGAGAGTATCGTTATGCCTCGCTTTTTTGCTTCAAGTAGTTCGGGCAGAAAAAAAGGCACACCCGGAGACCGAAACACCACGTCGGTAGTTCGTAATACCCTTAAATAGTCTTTTCCAAAAAAGGTTTCTCTTGCTGATGCAATTATTTGTTGAACCTCTCTGTCGAAATGACCCGGTTCTTGTCTGTCTGCAAGAATAATCTCAGATTCGGGAAATTTCCTAGTTAGAAACCTGAAACTGGAAATTCCTTCTCTACCCAACCCCAAGATGACGATTCTCTTTTTAGCTAATAATTCTTTCATGCCAAACTTCCCGTAACACTGACTCAAACTCTTCTGGCAAAAAGTTTTTTGTGTCCCAAGAGCGCAATAACCGTCGGCTCCTCTCTATCCAATCTTTCTCTTTCACGATTATCTCCTTCTGCCCCAGCTGCAATAACTTAGGTAGCGACAAGTTCTCTTGTAAATACTTCTCTATAGTTAAGTAAAGAGCAATTTTAGTCTCCTCTATCGTGCCCACACACTCAAAGGGTTTATTTTTGTCTTTGCCAACCATCTGCAGCAATAAAGAAAACAGTTCTCCGGAATCTAACATATTAGTTCCAAAAATTGTTTCAACCGCCTTCTTGGATAAAAACGCTGATAAGGTTAAGTAGACAAATAAACATTTGGAACACCTACCACACCACCTATTATCCTTCTGTCCGACATTACAACTCCGAAACACTTGATGGTACTGGCTAAATTGACTGAAAAGTTTACCTATTTGAAGCTCATATAGTGGTCGAAGCAGACTAAAGTAGCTGCTATTGGATAAGTACTGTCCAACATATTCCCGAAATTTCCGTTCAAATTCACCACTTTTTGAATACTGATGATTAATACTTTTCCCCAAAAAAGTTGTCGTCACCTCATTAGCACTCCGTTCGTTTGAAACCACCACCTGTTTACATCCATAACCGAAACTTACCAACGTAGCTAAAAAAGCCAAATAACCGGAGAAAGGCGTGTGTCCATTAAGATAACCTCGCTTATTAAGGTTAAGAAGCGTTGGGTCAATTACCCGCTTAATTCTCAAAAAACTATCAACCCCACTCAATTTCAACGTCTTCTGGGCAGCCTGACTCGGATTGAGAAACAATCCCGTGATTGAAAAATGACGTTTGAGAAGTTCCAGCGTCACTGCCGAATCTTTTCCCCCACCGACCAAAACCAAAACTTTGTCGTTCAACTCTTTTCTTACCGGTTTATAAGCTGTGTCACTTTCCACTTTAAACTGAACAAAATCTTTTGCTCTAAAATCAATTCCATTCGAATAGAAAAACTCACCCATACCTTGAAGAAGAAAAGTCTTCCACCACCCAATTTGATCGGGAGAAAGATACCCAGCTCTGATTCGAATTAGAGGTGAACAAGCACTTTTCCAGTAACTAAAAAGTTCAACTAGCCCTAAGTTAAAAACGAAAACAGACAGGTCATCCTCTGTCGCATTTTCTGGCCAAGGAATATTCACTCTAGGAAAAAATAAAATATCTGGAGCCATTCGAAACCGAAATTGAATCTTGAGTTGATCCTTTTCTCGATCTACTGAAAACGAATCGTAAATAAACTCCGGATGCTTTAGCCGCAATTGAGAAAATGTCATAAAACTCAAAGACTCTAATTATCAGTTCAAATCTTCTCAGCAATTTTCAATTTTGAACTTTTAATTCTAAATTATAGAAGCGCCAACCACATCCCAAAAATAGCTAGCATAATGGTCGCCAGCCACGCTCTCATCACAATTTTTGGCTCTTCCCATCCGTACAATTGTAGCCATAAATGTATCGGCGCCACTGGAAATAGCTTCTTACCCCGCCAGCGTTTTGACGCCAGTTGCAAAAAACTACTCAATATTTCAGCCACAAAAATGCCTCCCACTACCAGTAAGGCCATCACTTTACCCAAAAGAATTCCCACTACAGCCAGCGTCGCCCCAAATGACAGCGCTCCCACATCTCCCAAAAAAATCCGGGCTGGGTAAACATTAAAGTACAAGAAAGAAATAATCGCTCCCAACCACAACGCCAAAAACACCGACAACACCGTATCCAAGATGGATGCCGACAAAAACCAAAAGGCAAACAAGGCAATCATCAGCAGCCCGGTCGCCAAGCCGTCCAAACCGTCAGTTACGTTTACCGCATTAGCAAAAGCCACAATCACGAAAGCGGCAAAGGGAACAAACCAACCGTGTAAGTTGATTACTCCAAAAAAGGGAATATTGACAATATTAATCCCTAAATTTATATGCATGAGCGCCGCCACTGTCAAAGCCAAAACCAGCTGGATAATAAACTTGTGACGTAACCTCAAACCAAAGTAGTGATGACGGCTAACGCCGAAAAATTTCCGGATGTCATCATAAAGTCCCAAAAGTCCAAAAGCTATGAACGAAAAAAAGACAATATTGATCTCTTCCTTTAGAGTATAAGCTGAAGTCACATTAACCCCGAGATACTTAAGCAGGGGAAATAACAACGCGTAAAGGATAGAAACAACCCCAATTATTAATAAACCCCCACCCACCGGAGTCCCGGCTTTTTGTCGGTGAAACCGGTCAAAAATGTGAGTCCGCCTGCCAAAGGCGTCTCTTGTTCTCTGATCAAGTCGCTGAAATTTCAACCGATACAGCAAGTTAATAAAAGGCACCACTAAAACACTGGTAACACTAAAAGCAAATATTACTAAACCCAAAAGGAGCACCATATATCAATTCCCAGTCAAAAATTCAAATATGTAGGGTACAAAAATAACTATGCCTACGACTACTGCCCCCAAACTTGCCGTCAACACCATCCCCGCCGCCACGTCTTTGGCAATTTTGGCTTCCTGTCGGTATTCTTTAGAAATTAAATCAGTCATCGCCTCCAGCGCCGTATTAATCATTTCCGCTACTAGAACTATTACCATAGTAAGCGTTAATACCACCCAGTCCGTCGCCGAAACCTTGAGAAACCAACCCAAAATCACTACCAGAAAAACGACGGCAAGATGAATTATAAAATTCGGCTGACTGGAAAAAGCATATCGTATGCCGTTAATCGCGAAACCAAAACCCACTCGATGCCCCATGGCCTTATTGTACCATTCTTACCACCAAGATATACCTCAAAATAACTTATTCGAGCCTGGTAGAATACTCTTGACATCAGTCAAGAGATGAATACCAGGCAGAACAAACTCGTCCCCGACATATTGTCGGGGAATACCATGAGCGTCAGCCCGTGATAGTTTATTTTCTTCTGGCTTCTCGATCAATAGTTTTGTCAACGGCTTGTTTTCCGTCTAATTTCCGCTCCCATTGACCGTAATCGACCATCAAGATCCTCATAGCCTCGATCAATCTGCTCGATAGCCATCAACCGACTTGTACCTTTTGCCACTAAACCTGCCAACACCAAGGTCGCCCCTGCGCGTAAATCATGCACCTTGAATTCTCCTCCGACCAGATCAGTCGGACCAGAAATTTTAATCGCATGAGATGCCTCCGCTTCACCAGGCTGAAAATCAAAATTGTAGAATCTTTTTTCGTCTCCTACCGCTGGTTGATAAGTCTTAATTTTAGCTCCCATCCGTACTAAATCACTCACGTAGTGAAATCTATAGCTATGTACCGCTTCGTGAATCACACTCGTCCCCGTCGCTTGCGTTAACATTACCGCCCACAAAGGTTGCCAATCACTCATAAATCCGGGATGAGGCCTAGTTATAACATCAGTCGCTTTCAGTTTCCCCCGATAATAAAAACGAACACCATAATTACCCACCTCATAACCTCCTCCGGCCTCTTCTAACTTCTCCAAAAAAGTCTCTATATCGTCCTTGCGGGCATTTTCTACAATAATATCCCCTTTGGTTGCTATCGCCGCACAAGCATACGAAACTGCCTCATTTCTATCAGGCATAATTTGATGAATCGCTGGAGTCAACCGCTTTACCCCGAAAACCTCAATCACTCGTCCTTCTCGACGCCTAATCTTTGCTCCCATCTTATTCAAATAATCCATTAAATCATCAACTTCTGGTTCTAGAGCCGCATTTTCTAAAACTGTCTTTCCCCGAGCCAGCACCGCTGCCAAAATCAGAGTCTCGGTACCAGTGTGAGTATTTTTAGGAAAACGATAACTAATTCCCTTTAAAACTTTGGCTTCGGCCACCATCATCCCTTTTTGTTGAGTAATTACTGCCCCCATCTGTTCTAAACCCGTTAAATGCCAGTTAAGCGGCCGACTGCCAATCTTATCCCCCCCTGGTAACGGCACTTCCGCTCGTCCAAATCTAGCTAGTAGCACCGGCAGAAACATTGCCGAAGCCCGGGAAATCGATCCATACTTCGAAGATACTTTCTGGCTAATAAATTTTTTGGTATCAATAAAAAATGTTCGCTCTCCGGCCGACCTGACCGACCCCCCGAGGTCTGTTATGATAGCCTTGGTTACTTCAACATCACTGATGTGCGGCAGGTTTAGCAAACGAGACTCTCCCTGACATAATAGAGAAGCAATCATCAATTTAAAACTGGAGTTCTTAGCGCCCCCCAGCCGAATCGAACCGTATAATGGCTTGCCGCCGGTAATAATAAATTCCATCATAAAAACTTGTCAATCTCCCTACTCTTCACCGATAATAAACACTTCCCGTTCTAAAGTCACCCCAAATTTTTTACGTACCTCATTAATCACATAATTAGATAGGTCAATAACATCCTGGGCAAATGCTCCCCCCAAGTTAACAATAAAATTCGCATGCTTGCTGCTTATTTCTGCTTTTCCTATTTTTTTTCCTTTAAGTCCGGCCTTATCTATCAGAAATCCTGCCGCGGTTGCTTCATTAGGTGTGTGAAACTGTAAGGCTTTAGCCCTGCCAATATTTTTAAACATACAGCCGGAACTAGACATCTCCAATGGTTGCGTTTCCCGTCTTCTCTTCAAAGCCTGCTCCGCCGCCGCCCACAGTTCAATTTTCTCTCCCGGCTTCAGCTGAAAACTGGCCCAAATTATCAC
>Ga0155073_121_pt1 | contig 25361 bp, 33 predicted proteins | sample RifCSPhighO2_01_FD_106041 | JGI IMG/M metagenome (GOLD analysis project Ga0155073, IMG submission 106041) | Microgenomates group bacterium RIFCSPHIGHO2_01_FULL_45_11
AGCGGCGGACGGTGAGGCTGGTAGGAAGAAATCTGGCTCACTTTGGGTTACTGGGAGTACTATTACTAATAGTATTAACAATTAGCCAGGGAGCGATTTTGTGATTGAGGACGTTAGAAAACATTTGGCTCACTACGTGGTCTTGACAGCCTTGTTTATGACGGGGTTAATTCTTCTGACCATATTTAACTACCAGCGGGATTGGCAACGGTTAGTGGCGTTATCGATTGCGGTGGGTTATGTGACCTGGGGAGCGATACATCATGCTTTAACTGATAGGGTGACGGTAAAGATTATGTTAGAATATGCGCTGGTAGCGGTGTTGGGATTCTTATTATTGAACGCCGTTATCGGGGGGTAATGATGAAAGGTGTGATTTTGGCAGGAGGGTTGGGGACTCGATTGTATCCTTTGACTTATGCCACCAACAAGCACTTACTGCCAGTTTATGATAAGCCCATGATTTTTTACCCGATGGAGACGTTGGTACGGGCGGGTATTGAGGAGATATTGATTGTGACTTCTGGCCCCCACGTGGGCCACTTTTTGAGAGTACTTAAGAATGGTAAAGAATTGGGGGTGAAGCATCTTGAGTATGCGTATCAGGAGAAGCCGGATGGAGGAATAGCTGATGCATTAGCGTTGGCAGAAGATTTTGCTGATGAGAAGCCGATTACGGTGATTCTTGGGGATAATACTACGGATGCGGATATAACTGGTGCTGTCAAGCGTTTTGTCGATGGGGCGATGGTTTTTCTCAAAGAGGTTTCCGACCCGGAACGGTTCGGAGTGCCGGTGTTTGATGGTAAGGATCCGAAAAAAATTGTTGAAATTGAAGAAAAACCAAAGGAATCTAAATCGAAATACGCTGTCACCGGACTGTACCTTTACGATAATAAAGTTTTTGACTATATCAAAAAGAGTAAGCCGTCAGCTCGGGGAGAACTAGAGATTACTGATATTAATAATTGGTACGTTAGAGCGGGGACGATGCGGTGGGTGGAACTTAAAGGCTTTTGGAGCGATGCGGGGACGTTTCAATCATTGTTTTTAGCGAGTGAGTACTGGGCGAAGAAGAGCAGAGGGTAGTGGTTAGTGAATAGGTTATAGAATTAATTGTTTCTGCCGGAAAGGAAGGAAATGTCGCCGTTGGAAATAATTTTAATGAGTAGTAACCCTGATTTTGCAAAAGTAGTAGAAAAGGCAGGGAGTGGTGTTTTTTTGACCAAGGGCGATATGGAGGCGTGGAACGATATGGCGCCAGGGCTTAGGGGACAGAGAGTGGTAATTGTAGATGATAAACGGATTTCGCTGGATACGATAGAGCGCTGGCTAATAACAGTTGGCGTAGATGAAGTAACCCCATTTGCCAACGCTTCAGGCGCTCTTGAGTTTTTACAGTCAGTCGCGGCTGCGGATTTGCCTGATGTGGTAATAACTGATATACAGATGCCCGGGATGAATGGGATTGAGTTGGCGAAAAAATTGCGGGAGCTGTTTCCGAAGCAATAGTCTGGTAAGGACCATCCTTGTAAGGATGGTCCTTGGAAAGGTAAGGTCAGGATGAGTACGCATGAAGTAATTCTGGAGTCTGCAATCGGTGAAGGGGAAAGATTGCGACTTCCTAATGCACTGATTACTGCTATTGTGCGGCATATTTTTGATGATTATCCCGGCGCACATAATTTGGAACACGGAGTGGGAGAGGAGCCTGATCAATTTACTGGGCATATGACAGCAGCTTACCGAGGTGAAATAACCTTGGCTGATGTGGTGATTGTTGGTGGAGAATTTCATCTATCTCGGACCGATGGGGTGGGAATGCCATACTTGGAGGTTTACAACGCTGATGGGATGCTGCGGGTTTAATCTGTAGGGTATGGATTGATAGTTAATCACTGATTTGGTAAGGTAAGTCTACAAGTGAATAAATCGAGAGTGGCGGGGAAAGCACTGGCTTGATGATCCGTCCAGCAACCCTTCACTGCGTTCAGGGTAAACCCTGACGAACGAAGTGAGGAAGGGTGCTCCATCCAGCCCGATGAGGGAAGATTTGCTCCCGGATGACTTGGGAGAAATGATCTGTGTTATTAAATTACTCCCAATCGTGGGAGTTTTTTTATATACCTTTAAAAATATAAATCGTATATAACCCGCCGCAGTTTTCGAATGCAAGCAAGTAGCAAAACGAATGGCGGGTGGGTAAGGAGGATGATGATAACTCATTTTACTTCAGAGTCAGTAGCTAGTGGTCATCCGGATAAGATTTGTGATCAAATTTCAGATGCGATTGTGGATGCGGCTTTGACGGTTGATCGTTTTAGTCGGGTGGCGGTGGAAACGATGGTGACAAAAAATCTGGTGGTGATGGCGGGAGAGGTGACTTGTCCAAAGAAACTTAATTATCGACAGATTGCCAGACAAGTGATTAAGCGATTGGGGTATACCAAAGAAGATTACCAGTTTAGTTATCGTTCTCCAATTGACGTTTACATCCATCAGCAATCTTCGGATATTGCAGGCGGTGTAGATAGCGGTGGCGCAGGGGATCAAGGTATGATGTATGGTTATGCGACTGATGAAACAAAAATGTTGATGCCCTTGCCGATAATGCTGGCGCATCATTTGGTTAAAGCGATGGATAAGGCACGAGAGACTAGGCGATTACCATATTTAAGGCCGGATGGGAAAGCGGAAGTGGTGGTGGCGTATGAAAACGGTAAGCCAAAGCGAGTGGAGACGGTGGTGTTGGCAGTCCCTCATGATCCTGCCATTTCTAATCTTGAGCTCATCGAAGATTTAAGAAAACGGGTGGTTGATCGGGCACTTGATTTCTATAACCTATCACCTAAAACCTATAAACTAGTGGTTAACGGAACTGGCAAGTGGGAAATTGGCGGGCCGGCGTCGGACACGGGAGTGACGGGGAGAAAAATTATCGTTGATACGTACGGCAGTGTAGCGCGGCATGGTGGTGGTTGTTTTAGCGGTAAGGATCCGACTAAAGTAGACCGGTCGGGGGCATACGGTTGTCGGTATCTGGCCAAGAATATTGTGGCTCATCGGTTGGCGGCTCGGTGCGAAGTGCGGGTGGCCTATGTAATCGGTCAAGCCAAGCCGTTGATGGTGGCAATTGAAACCTTTGGTACCGAGCGGAAGAAACTGTCAGTGATTAACGATTTTATTTCAAAGTTACTAGATATGGCGGTGCCGAATATTCTAGAAAAACTTAATTTGCGGCGGCCGATTTACCAACAAACAGCGGTGTATGGGCATTTTGGGAACGAGAAGTATCCGTGGGAGAGAGTAGTTGCAATATAATTAATGGTGGCGTAAATACTCAAGTAAGGACCGTCCTTATAAGGATGGTCCTTGTAAGACTCTTGTAAGACTCGGAAGATTTTTGTTTAATCGCCTTTGATGACGGCCAAGGGGGAGAGTTGGGCAACGCGCTTGGTGATCCCAATTTCTTCGAGCGTGGTTATTACTTCATTAACGTCTTTGTAGGCAGCGGGGGCTTCGTCGGCAATGGCCTGAAAAGGTTTGTTGAAAATAACTGAACCCATTTTTTTGAGGAATGCCTCTTTACTGATAGTTTGTTTGGCTTGTTTGCGACTCATCGTCCGGCCGGCGCCGTGGTTGACGGAATAATACGTTTCGTTGGCAGCTTCGGTACCGACTAAAACGAAGGAAGCGGTGCCCATGCTGCCGGGAATGAAGGCGGGATGGCCGGTATCAATGTAGGTTTTAGGATTGTCGGGGTGGCCGGGTGGAAGAGCACGGGTGGCGCCTTTTCTATGAATTAGGACTTTTTGGCCGTGATGAGTTTCCCACTTGGCGCTGTTGTGGGCGACATCGTAGACTACTTCAACTTTGACTTTAATACCACGTTTTTTCCAGTAATCTTTCATGGTTTGACGGAAGGCGACGGTTATCATGTGGCGGTTGGCGAAAGCAAAATTAATGCAGCCGGCCATGGCTTTCAAATAGTCTTTACCCTCTGGCGAGTCAATGTAGGCGGAGGCTAGCTCGTGGTTAGGAACGAGTTCGGGGTGTTGGTGTTTATTGGCGTAGTGAAAGCGGTTAACCGAATCAATGCAGGTTTGGTGGCCAAGGGCGCGGCTGCCGGAGTGGATCATAAAACAGATTTGGTCTTCGTATAAGCCAAATGTTTTGGCGGCATTCTTATCAAATACTTTGGTAAGCCGTTGCAGCTCTAAAAAGTGGTTGCCGCTACCCAGGGTGCCTACTTGTTTTCGGGCGCGGTCTTTGGCGCGTTGGCTGATTTTTTCCGGGTCAGCGTTAGTGATGGCGCCTTCTTCTTCACAGTGTATGAGATCTTCTGGATTGCCATAACCAATGTCAACCAAATGGCCGGCGCCGTCGGTAATAATTTTATCTAGATTAATGCCTTGGTGCTGGGTTTTATACTGGCCGCCTAAACCGACGGGAATAGCCCTTTCGATGAGAGTAATTATTTCTTTCAGGGTGCGGTCGTCAAACAATTTAGGGTCGAAGCTTAAGTTGGTACGTAAAAGCCGGACACCGCAGTTAATGTCCATGCCAACGCAGCCGGCGGAAATAATGTTTTTGGCGGCGATAATGCCACCCACCGGAATGCCGTAGCCTTCGTGCATATCGGGCATGCCCAGAACTGGGGACAGGAGTTCGGGTAACTCGGCGGTTTGGGCGAGCTGCTGGAGTGATCGATCACGAGTAAGTAAGTGTAGGAGTTTGTCGTTGGCGTAGAAAACTGCGTCAACTCTCATTTCTGGAGTCCGTTCAAGCTGGTAGCGATTGGGGCCAATTTTGGTGAAGGGAATGGGCATGTTGTCAGTAATTATACAGTTTGTGTCCAAGATCGTTTACTATAATATTATATATTATTATAAAGAAAGCTAACCTTTTATTGATAATACATAACTGACGGAGCAGTTATTGTATCGTAATCCTCGAGCATGGTTAGTAATGGTTGCGGTGGAAAATAAAATGAAGACACCTGTGTTTTGATGAATGAAGTATCGTTGGCAGATCGGATTCGACCAAAGACCATTGACGAGTTTGTGGAGCTGGGGCATTTGGTGGGAAAAGGATATTTAGCCTTGATTGCAGGTCTTATAAGGTGATGGTGCCAGCGACTAAAGCGGCTCGGTGGTCGTCCATTTGACAACCAAATTCTACGGGGTCCGATTCAGCATCAAGTTGATGTTCTGTAATTAAGTGTTGGACGATAAGGTCTGCGTAAGGATTGTCTCCCATCTCGACAGCGATGCGGGCATCACTCGCTTGTTCGTGGTAACTTGCTACTCTCATGTTTTTCACTCCCTCATTTTAATTATTAAGATTTTTTATATGTAGCAAGAAAAGGCTAAGAAGTCAATGTTTATCGAATTATCTTTGGTGGTTTTTTTAACTCGTTATAATGTTTTCGCATTGTTTCACTCATTGACCCCCATTGAGGTATTTGTCATAATAACCCAAAGAAAAACCGTAAGTTAGGGAATAGCCCTTCGACTCTGGTTCGACTACGCTCACCATTCGCTCAGGGTAAAGATAATTATGCAACCGTTGGCGGATAAAATACGACCGAAAACATTGGATGAGTTTGTGGGACAAGAGCATTTAGTGGGAAAAGGTAAGCCAATCAGGCGGTCGGTGGAGACTGGTCAAATCCACTCGATGATTTTTTGGGGGCCGCCGGGGAGCGGCAAGACGACGCTGGCTCGGATTATTGCCAACGAAATTGAAGCACAATTCTTTAATCTATCGGCGGTATCGGCGGGGAAAGCTGATGTTAGAAAAGTGATGGAACAGGCTAAAGGATTGTTTGGACAAAAACGAACGATTCTTTTTTTAGACGAGATCCACCGTTTCAATAAAGCTCAGCAAGATTACTTATTGCCATTTGTGGAAACCGGAACCATTATTCTTATCGGAGCGACGACGGAGAACCCCAGTTTTGAAGTGATTGCACCGTTACTGTCACGGTGTCAAGTGTTTGTCTTGACCGAGCATACTATTGATGACTTGAAAAAGATTGTCGAACGAGGTGCAAGAGAACTCAAAGTGGCTGTTTCAGATGAAGGTGTGGACTTTTTAGTTAATTTTGCCAATGGGGATGCACGACAGACACTTAATCTTTTGGAGGCGACAACGAGTCTCTACGCCAATGGTAAAAGGCGAGGGCTGACGGTGGAAGATTTTACCAAGGCTTTACAGTCTAAATATTTACGCTACGACTTATTGGGTGAGGAACATTACAATACCATTTCAGCCTTCATTAAGTCGATGCGGGCGAGTAACCCTGATGCAGCCCTCTATTATCTAGCCCGAATGGTGGCGGCTGGTGAGGACCCTTTGTTTATTGCCCGACGGATGGTGGTGTTTGCCAGTGAAGATATTGGCATGGTGCAACCGACGGCCTTGGTGGTAGCTAATGAAGTGTTCAGAGCTTGCGAAACGATTGGTTATCCGGAATGTCAAGAAAACTTGGCTCACGGCGTGGTGTATTTAGCTTTGGCTAAAAAAGATCGGTCGGCCTATGACGCTTATTTTCGGGCCCTCGACGATGTCAAAAAATATGGCAACCTGCCGATTCCGTTAAATTTACGCAACGCACCCACTAAACTAATGAAACAATTGGGATACGGGAAGGGATATGAGAAATATAGTCAGGAGAATTTGTTGCCAGAGAAACTGAAGGGCAAAAAATATTATAATAATAAGAAGGAGGTCGAATGAATCTTAAACAAGTGATTAGTTATGGTTTGTTGATTTGGGCGGTGCCGTTTGTGGTGGCAATGATAATTTTTCCTTTACGAACTAGCAACCGGTCGCTGTTTGAATCGATTATGCCGGTAGCATTGGCAGCGGTAACGCTATTTTCGGCTCGGCGCTATTTTAGTGATAAGAAGAGTAACGAAGCTTTGAAAGTGGGCTTCATTTGGATGGGAGTGAGTTTGGTGATTGATGCCCTGATGTTTTCGCGGGGGCCGATGCAAATGAGCCTTAGTCAATATCTTTCGGATATCGGGGTAACGTACTTACTGATACCGTTGATTACGTGGGGAATGGCGGCGGGGAAAAGATAGTTTGGTCAGAGGATTGTGGCGGTTTTGCCTAGTAAGTACTAGAAAGTTAAGGTTGACAGAGTGGGAAAAACTTTTTAGGGTGTTAGTAATGCCCAAAGGATTTTTGCGAGGTGTTTTCTACGGTTTAATTCTTCTTTTAGTGTGGGTAATGGTTTCGGAGACGAAAAGGGTTTACTCGGCTCAAGCAATTAATATAGTGATTTCGGAGATTCAGATTGGCGGGGGAACGGCTGATGATGAATTTGTTGAGCTTTATAATCCGACGGAGAATGAAGTTGATTTGACTGGTTGGGCGCTCAAGCGGAAAACGGCCGGGGGGACACAGAGTAATCTGGTGGCGAGCATAGCCGGGACAATTGCGGCGCACGGGTATTTTTTAATGGCTCATCCCAGTTATCATGAATTAACAACTCCCGACCAACCATATTCAGCTACTTCCAGTGCGCTGGCAGCTAACAATACGGTGCTTCTTTATGACGGAGATGATGAGATAGTAGACAAGGTGGGGATGGGAACAGCGACGGATAAGGAAGCCAGTAGCAGCGGCGTACCGGCAGCGGGAATGAGTATTGAGCGAAAGGCTGAAGAGAGTTCGACGGCGCTGACCATGGCCTCGGGTGGAGTTGATGAAATGTTAGGTAACGGGTGGGATACGAATAACAACTTGAATGATTTTGTGCTGCGGGAGGGACCAGAACCGCAAAGGAAGGATTCTGACTTAGAGCCAGTGGTATCCACGCCGACGCCGACCCCAACGTTGGAACCAACTCCGTCGCCAACGCCTGAGCCGAGCCCGTCACCTACACCAGAAGTAACTCCTTCACCAACGTCGACATTAGAGCCATCACCAACTCCCTCGTCCACGCCATCGCCTAGTCCCTCACCCAGCCCGACATTAGAGCCGTCGCCATCACCGGTGCCGACACCTTCACCAACGCCTGGAACTTCAAGAATAGTTTTTCGGGATGCCTTTGTGACCTGTCGGGTGGAACGGGTCAGTCTCCGGTTCTTCTTCTTTACCATTTCTTTCCCCAGATTTTGGTGCGATCTTAATTAGGTTGAGAAGCAGTCATTTTCCCTAGCGAGTTTCTAACTTTAATTTTTTTAGAATTGGGTTAGTTCTTGAGCTGGGAGTACAATATCTCCATGAAATATTTACTCACTTTGGAAGAAAAGAATTTGGTGACTATTCAGGCGCTGGCCTATTTAACCAGTGCTCTGGCAAGCCCATTCATGACCATTTTCCTATTTAAGAATGCTAATGTTCAAGTGCCTTTAATTTATAAAAGTGCTACTCTTATTTTTCTCTTGATTTGGTACGTTGCCTCAGGGTACTTACTGCAAAAGTTTAAATCCAGTACACTCATTCGCTTTGGATTACTAAATGCCATAGTTTTGTTTTCGGCCTTTGTGTTCCTTAAAGAAAAAGCAGTACAGTATGTGATTTTATTAGGACTAATTGACGGAACAGTTGCCGGTAATTTTTGGGCAGGGTATAACATCAATCAATTTCTTTTAACGTTCAAAAGAGATCGGGTTAAGTACTTTGCAGCGGTAACGAGAGCAATTAATATTCTGCAAGCCGCTGCGCCGGCTCTGGGTGGAGCGATAATCATGTACGGTAATCGCTTGTTGGGTAATGATGGTGGTTACGGTATTTTATTTGTCACTGCTATCGGGTTGGTACTTGTTTCCTTGCCCTTTGTCAGCAGACTACCTCACCATAAAAAAATCACGTTTTCTTTTACAAGAATGGTTAAGCGTAAGAGAACTCGCCGATGGAAGTTTATTTTATGGCAAAATTTTGTCCTAGGGATGTACGACAATGCTATGGGAGTGATTTTGGGTATTTTATTTTATGTGGCGTTGCAGCAGGAATTATATGTGGGTGTGGTGATGGCAACCTCCTATTTAATCGGAGCTCTGGGAAGTACAATGGTTTCACGCTCCATGCGAGAAGATGATAATAAATATTGGGTTGGGGCTATCGGGATTACCCTAGCCACTTTTATCTTTGCAGTCTCTCCTAACGTATGGGGAGCGGTAATTTTTGCTTTGGTGTCAGGCATAACCTCTCCGTTTCTTAACATTGCTCTTTCAACGCTATACTTTAACGTCGTTGATGCAGAGGAAGGAACGTGGCAGGATAAATATCACTATTTGATTGAACGAGACACGGCTCTGGGTATGGCCCGGATTATCAGCTTACTAGTTTTAACGATGATTGTGACAGGGGCAGATGAGATAGTGAAGATTCGTGTAAGCCTATTGGTTTTAAGTTTTTTGCCGTTAATGTTGGGGTTATTCATTAGAAAATCAAGAGTATTGATTCAGATTTGAGTTATGGATCTACGGCGGATTAGAAATCATTTTAAGCTGGTTGATCCTATTATTTATGAGGTGTTAAGGAAGGTGGATTTTGGCAAGTGGCTGACGCCGCGAAAAGAAAGTGAGTATTTTGTCAGTTTGTGTCGGGAGATTATTGGTCAGCAGTTGTCTGATAAAGCTTCGGCCAAAATTATCGAGCGATTTATGGACTTATTTTCCAACGGTAAGGTGACGCCGGAGACGATAGAGCGGTTAACCGAAGAAAAACTGCGGCAGGCAGGAATGGCTTGGTCGAAGGTGCGGTACTTAAAAAATTTAGCCCGGGCAGTGATTGATAGACAGGTACACTTTAATATTATAAAAAATTATAGTGACGAACGAGTGGTTGAGGAGTTAACCAGAGTTAAAGGAATTGGGCCGTGGACAGCGGAGATGTTTTTAATATTTACGCTCGGACGTGAAGATGTATTTTCATTCGGTGATTTGGGCTTACGGCGGGCGATTGAGAAACTTTACCAAGTTAAAAATCCGTCGGCGGATCAGTTAGAGAAAATCACTGCGCCCTGGTCGCCGTATCGAACGTATGGTTCAATTGTTTTATGGCAGAGTTTGGAGGACAAATGAGGCCGAAGGTAGGGGTGGGGGTGATCGTCATGAAAGATAAGAAGGTGCTTTTGATGAAGCGCAAGGGTGTTCTTGGGGTAGGAACGTGGAATTTTCCGGGTGGGCATTTGGAGTTTAATGAGACGGTGGAAGAGTGTGCACGGCGAGAAGTGCGGGAAGAAGCGGGGATTGAAATTACCAGTATCTGTCGGGGGCCGTGGACTAATGATATTTTTCGAAAAGAAAAGAGACATTATATAACCTTATTTATGGTGGCAGAGTATCAGTCGGGTGAGGTTAAGATTATGGAGCCGGATAAATGCAATGACTGGAGTTGGTTTGAGTGGGGGAAATTACCGAAACCTTTGTTTTTGCCGTTTAGGAATTTATTGAAATTGGGTTTTGATCCTTTTGAAATTTAATAGGAGTTTCGCGTTATGGCGGCAACTAAATTTTTCTTGATAGCAATTGTTTTAACTTGATGGCATTCGGTTAACTACAGTCTAGCCAGGCTGATAGTCTGGCAAAGCTACCTGGAAAAATTTGTTGCCGTAACCGCTTTAGTGCTACTAGCGAACGTGTTTACTATGAATTTGACGGTGTGGGAAATTAAGGCCAAATCGATTTTGTCAAAGACGGGTTTACCGGACTGTGATTTCGTGGTTAATCCCTACATCGGCTGTCGGTTTGGCTGCAAGTATTGTTACGCGGCGTTTGTGGGTAGGTTTACTCATCCTAACGAGGAATGGGGGAGTTATGTGGACGTCAAAATTAATGCGCCAGAGCTTTTAAAAAAGGAATTGTTTAATAAATTAAAGGGTAAGAAAAAAGCTGTTATCGGCAAACTCTTTTTTAGTTCGGTGACTGATCCCTATCAAGGTTTGGAGGCAAAATATCAGTTGACACGGAAGTGTTTGCAGGTATTGGTTGATGTTGATTATCAGGGTAAAGTGGGAATTTTGACTAAGTCGAGTTTGGTGACACGTGACATTGATCTCTTCCAAAAATTAAAGAATGCCGAAGTGGGATTGACGGTGACGTCAACGGGCGATCCGATATCAAAATACCTGGAAACGTATGCTACTCCCCATGAAGAACGGATTAAGACTTTAAAACAATTGCACGAGGCGGGAATAAAAACGTACGCGTTTGTAGGACCATTGTTGCCGCATTTTGTATGGATGGAAAAAGAAATGGAAGAGTTGTTACGACAGTTGAAGGCGGCGGGTGTTGGCTATATTTATTTGGAACATATCAATCTGAGTAAATATATCCGTGATCGGCTGTTTGATTATTTGAAAATGGACTATCCAGGGGAACTTGCCAGGTTTAAAGAGGCGCAGTCGGGTGAATATCGGAAAATGTTGGATCGGTTGCTAAAGAAATTGGTTGATAAAGTTGATTTGAGAGTGGCCTACAGTCAACCGATTTATCATAAAGATAAAGAGAGTTGGAAGTCGTTGGGGAGAAGAGTGGTGGGGGTTTCTTGACCACCTTCCGATTTTGGTGGCTCTGGAGTACAATTAGCCAATGCTTAAAGTAAAACCGTTCCGGCAGAAAACCGGCTACTGCGGCCCCGCATCTTTAAAAATGGTGCTTGATTATTACGGAGTAGAAAAAAGCGAAAAAGACCTGGCTGAACTGACAGATTGTACCATGGAAGTGGGAGTCGAAGGAGAAAAACTGGTGGAAGTGGCTAAGAGATTAGGGTTAGCCGGTCAGATTAAAGACGATGCCAGTTTGGACGATATCCGCCATTTCGTATTAGAAAAGCAAGTGCCGGTGATTGTGGATTGGTTTGACGAGGACGATGGGCATTATTCGGTGGTGGTGGATATAGATGACACTCATATTTACTTTGTTGATCCCAGCATTGGTATGGTGCGGACAATGCCTCTGGAAAAATTTTGGCGAGTGTGGTTTGATTTTCCGGGCGAGTACATTAGGACTAAAGATGATTTAACGATTAGACGCATGATGATAATTTATAAAGAGGGAGTGAGGAGAGAGATTGTCAAGCGGCCAGAGGACGTAGCAGAATGGTGAAAAATAAGAAGTAATGAATGAATTAGAACCTAGATTAATGCTTTACAAATTAGATAAAGTAATGATAATTAGTATGCGATTAGGCTTTTGAAGCTAAGACTTCCAATTTTAGATATTAGACATGAATCAATTGCCCGAAGAGAAATCTCCTGAAAAGGTTGAGAAAAACTTAGCTGAATTCCCTAAAAAAGTGGGAATAATTTATAGTGAAGTTAAACGGGAGTATTTCCCGACGGAAGCGCAGTATGTGACCGAAAAAGAAGCGGAGAATGATGCTAAAGTGGTGGGCGGGTATTTAGAAAAGTTGGGTATTAACGTTTACTACTATCCGGGAACTCCAAATTTGGTGGTAGATATTGATCGGGATAAACCGGATATGGTGTTTAATTTGGTGGGCTCGATACATGGCCAAGAGTATTTATCCTCCACCGTTCCGGGAATTCTAGAATCTTTAGATATTCCCTATACCGGAGCCGGGATACTGGGTGAGTCTTTGTCGTATAACAAGTTTTTGGTGAAAGAGTTGCTACAGTCACATGGTGTGCCCGTACCCCATTTCCAATTGATGCCGACGTCAACGATGCCGTTAGAAGTGACCATGCGCTACCCGTTGATTTCAAAGCTAAATGAAATCCATGGAGCAGTGGAAATTACTAAAGACGCTCTATCGGATACAGAGAAACATCTGAGGGAGCGGATGAAGTTTCTTATTTCTACTTATAAACAACCGGTGCTTTTGGAAGAATTTATTGCTGGTAGAGAAGTGACGGCGATTTTGCTAGAAGGGCTCAATAAAAAAGTGTATTTGGCGGAAAAAGTTTTTAAAGTTGAAGGGGATCCATACCAATTTGCTTCATTCGAGCATCAATGGTCGGAGGAGGCTCATTATAAAAAGTATCAAGATCCCTTATTAGTTGAGCTAGTCAAGCGGGCGTTTGATGTATTGCGAATGTCGGACTACGGAAAGTTTGATGTCCGACTAGACCAATCAGGACGGTATTATTTTGTAGATAGTAATAGCAATCCGGCGTTTGGGCCGCGGGAATTAGATTGCGCTCTGGCTAACATTTTGGATATTTACGGTATTTCTTTTAATGAGATTTTGAAGCGGTTGCTCTTAAACACGATGCGGGACGCGGTAGGTAAACAGTTGTTGCCTGTTCCTGGTACGAACGGAGATGAAGAGAAGCCAGAAACTACTAATGTTATTGAACAGGTAAGTAGTTAGCCAGATGAGTTTAAACCTTCGGTTGGCGTTTTTATTTAACACCCGACGGGTGAGTAATCCAAATGACCCTAACTTTTCGTTGGAAGCGGATTTTGATGATTCAGAAACTATTCGGGTGATGACGAGTCATTTTGAGGCTTTGGGGTGTCGGGTGTCACCGATTGAAGCGGATGAGACAGCGTACGAGAAGCTTTACAAAAATAAGGAAGATATTGATTTAGTGTTTAATTACGCCGAGGGCAGGTATGGTGCGGATCGGGAGGCGCAACTACCGGCTATCTTAGAGATGTTGCAAATTCCCTATACCGGATCGGGGCCACTCACTCAAGTGTTAGGTCTTAATAAGGTTAAGGCAAAAGAGGTGCTTTCGGCTCATGGGGTAGCGACTTTGCCATTCCAATTATTTAAATCAGGAGACGAAACTTGGTCGCAGGAATTAGCGTTTCCTGTAATCGTTAAGCCGGTGGCGCAGGGGTCGTCGGCGGGAATTACTAACGATAGTGTGGTGGAGACGGAAACTGCTTTGAGGGCTCAAGTAAAAAAAATAATTAGTCAATTTAACCAGCCCGCATTGGTAGAACCATTTTTAATTGGGAGAGAGTTTTCGGTGGCAATGCTTGGTAATCCGCCGCAAATTTTGCCCATCATTGAAGCCAATCATGCCACCCTGCCCAAAAAATATAAACAATTAGATTCTTTGGAAGTGAAGTGGTTGTATGAGGAGAGTGGGGAGACTGGTCATTTGATTTGTCCAGCTCAAATAGAGGAATCCTTACGGAAGAAGATTGAGGAGATAGTAATGGCGGCGTGGAATTATCTAGAAGTTAGAGATTGGTGTCGAATGGATATTCGATGCGATACGGAAGAGAAGCCGTACTTTTTGGAAATGAATTCGCCGGCGGGGATGATTCCACCAGAGGTTTCGACAACATCATATTTTCCGTTGGCAGCCCGGGCGGCGGAAATGGAATACGAACAACTACTAGAGACTATTATCACTACGGCTAGAGTTAGACACGGGAAATAGCTGGCATTATGAATTACGTATTACGAGTCATGAACATGAGTAATGAATTAGGATGATAAAGTATTGGTAATATGAAGCAGGTGTGGATACAAAAGTTTAACCCAACGTTCATTCGGGCGGACGGGATTGTGGTGATTAGCGATGAGACAATTCCTCTGCCCGTCGGTTTCCGGCCAGACTCCAGATTGCGGTCAACTTCAATTTTTCCTTCCCACACACGCGCCGGTGATCACTATCATCAAAAGCGGACAGAGGTGTTTGTGGGACTCGGGGCGGGAATGCAATTATTGATTGAAAATCCTGATGATAACCAAGTTAAGAAATATTGGATGGATCCTTCTAAAAATGAGGGAATGTGGGTAGCGTTTGGGGTGGAGCCGGGGTTGCCGCATGCTGTAATAAACGTGAGCGAGACGGAAGGGGTGCTATTGGAACTAGCCAATGTTGCTCTTGAAAAAGTGGATCACCGAATTGAAGTAGATGAGTAATTACGAGTTGCTTCGAAAGTACTATCAGTTGCAGCAATCGATTATGTTTGACCGGTTGATTGATTTAAAATTTGCGCTGATGGGATACTCACTTATCGACAAATCGATGTATTGGAACAATGCGTTAGTGAACCGAGTTTTGACAGAGAGAGAGTTAAAAGAGATAGAGGGTAATTTTAGGAAGCTTAAAAGAGAAACGATTATTTATTTCGAAAGAAGTGTTAGTAACGAGAAGTTGCAAAAAATTTTGTTTAGGCGAGGTTATCGGCAAGCATACGAAGATTCGTGGCAATTTTGGGGTGGCGTTACAGTTGATGAAACGCATTTTAAATCGATAAGAAAAGTGAAAACAAAGGAGGATTTGGGAGTTTTCTTAAAGACATTCGATGCTTGTTATCAAAAAGACGACCCGCAAAATGTTTATGGGGAGTTGGGTGACTACTTAAAGGCGGCGGAAAAATCTTGGCATAATCATCTGGCTTCTGACCTCTTAGAGTATTTTGTGGTTTTTAAAGAGAAGGAGCCGGTGGCAGTATCAACCTTGAGTAGTTACGACGGGCTTGGTTACATTTCTAATGTTGGTTCTTTACTGTCTGTTAGAGGGAAGGGATATGGGAAAGCAGCGACTTTGTATTGCGTCAAAACCTCGTTGAGGCGCGGCAATACAGTTCATTGTTTGGCGACAGAAGCAGGTAGTTACCCTAATGCTTTTTATCAGCGGATAGGATTTGATACTGGGTTTTCTGCCATTGGTTTAAAAAGTGATGGTTAGTTGAATTCAGGTGCAGGTAACAAGAAGAAATTATTTTTTTTGATTAAGCCTTTGCAAGAATTAGTTTCACTGATACAATTAGTCGATACTAGCTAGAAGGAGCGTTATGCCAAAAAAAGTTACTGTTAATGCCGGAACTGTCAGTGTTCGTGAAAGAACAACAAAGAAAAAAACTTTGACTAAACGGGTTTTGTTAATCTTATTGGCGATAGGGTTGTTACTGGTGTTAGTGGGAGTTAAGTATCGTTATTTATTTACACCAGCCAGTATTAACGGTCGGCCGATATACATTTGGACTTTTTGGTCGGCGGTAGTTGATGGGGTGGGAAAACAAGTCTTGGAGCAATTGGTGACTGAAAGACTGATCATTGAAGAGGCAAGCAAGCAAAATGTGGTAGTAACAAAAGAAGAAATTAGTGGAGAGGTAAAGAATTTGGAGGAAAGATTTAGCCAGCAACAGGGGGGTTTGGAAGGATTTTTAGCGAGTCAAGGCATGACGCGAGTGGAGCTGGAAAAGCAGATTGAGCTGAATCTTAAGTTAGAAAAGTTGGTAGCTGACAAGGTGCAAGTAACCGACGAAGAGGTAGACACCTACTACACCGAAAATAAAGAGTCATATTCTAGTGTAGAAAAGGATGAAGCGGTCAAGCAAATCCGGGAGCTATTGACTAACCAGAAACTTCAATCGGCAGTGAGTGAATATTTGGCTAACTTACGTCAACAGGCGCAGGTGAAGATATACTTACCAGGAGTAAGTAGCAATTGACAACTCAAGTAATATGGAGTTACCAGAAAATATCTTGGTGTGGTCGGTGGTGGCGGCGGTATGGTCATTGCCGTGGAAGGGGTTAGCTTTGTGGAAGGCAGCCCGTAGTTCTCACAAAGGGTGGTTTGTGGTGCTCCTTCTTTTAAATACACTCGGTATCGTAGAAATGATTTATCTTTTTTTGGTGCCGCCACGAGTGTCATTTCGGTTTCAGTGGGGTAAGAAGGAACGTTAGAGTTTAGGAAAGTTCTTCCAGACATTTTTATTTAAACGTATGATCGCGACCGGTCAAAAAAAAGGGAGTGAGGAGGTGACATTGCCCCAAGGTAAACCGAGGTGGGGACGTTGGTTTTTGTGGGGAATGATGACGGTGGTTTTTGTTGGTTTGGTAGGCATTTTTTTATACGGTTGGTGGTTTATAAGTGCTTTTGAAGAGGCGGCTGGGATAAAAGCGATTGATTTAGTTAGAGTAGGGAGGAGCGGTTGGGGAGAGCCGTTGAAGGCAGTAGACGGAAGGATTAATTTTTTATTTTTGGGCGTGGATGCAGATAGCAACTTTCGGCTGGGATCAAAGTTGACGGACACGATGGTCATTGTGTCTGTGGCTGCCTCAGGTAAAGACGTTAAGCTGGTGGCTCTACCCCGGGATTTGTGGCTGACTGACCTAAAAACTAAAGTTAACGCTCTTTATTACTATGGAACGGTTCGGCCAAACGGCGGGGCGATCACCTTCGTTCAACAGGAGTTGGAGAAAATTACCGGGATATCACTTGCTTATGTCTTGGTTGTGGACCTAGCGACGGTAAAACAGGTAGTGGATACAGTGGATGGGATCCCGGTGACAGTCAGCCTCGGTTTTATCGACACCAAGTTTCCTAGAGACAATGTCCCTCCGGATATTTTGCCGGAAGAACTACGATATGAAACGGTGGTTTTTACTCCCGGAGCGCAGTGGTTTGACGGCTTGACGGCTTTAAAATTCATCCGGTCGCGTCAAAGTGAAATAGCCGACGAGGGAACCGATTTAGCTCGGTCACAGAGGCAACTGCAGGTGATCCAAGCTTTAGTTGGCCGGATGAGTTCTATTGATGTTCTTACCAATCCCCGGCGATTGGGAATGCTGTATCGAATTTGGCAGTCAACAGAGAAAACTTTTGATGATAAGGAGTTGGTAGGACTGGGAAGAATTTTTCAGTTTCGGATACCCAAGGTGGTTTCCTTGACTTTGCCAATTACCGAGGGAGAGAGGTTGGGAGTTTTAACTCATCCACCAGTAGCTAAATACGGTCAATGGGTATATGAACCGGAAGGAAATGACTGGGAGGCAGTGAGAGATTGGTTTAGGATAACGATGGCGAATTAAGCCAGGCGGTGATATACTAAGCAAGATGCGACAAGGTGAATATGAAAAAGTATTTAGTGCAGGCATGGCCCAACGCACGGGCAAATCATATAAAGGAAGTATCTGCCAATGTCTTGAAGGTAAAAATTGCGGCGCCGCCGATTGAAGGACAAGCCGATCGAGAATTAGTCCGGCAACTGGCTAAATATTTTAAAGTTCATAGGAATGAAGTGACGATTCTTAAGGGAATGAGTGCCAGATTAAAGATTGTTGGTATCGGCGGGGATGAGTGATTTAAGCGTTTTTTGGCAATTTATTTTCTTGTTTCTGGGCCTTTTTATTATCACGAACTTCTTAAAACAGATGGTGGTGAGATTAGTGGTTCTGGCGGGAGGGAATAGTCGATGGGGGGTATTTTCCTATAGCTTATTGTTTTTTCCAGGAACCGTTATTCATGAAACTGCTCATTTACTGACAGCGATGGTGTTAATGGTGCCGACAGGAAAGATGACCATTTTTCCTGAAGAAGAGAGTGAAGATAGGGTTAGGTTGGGTTCGCTAGAAGTACAGCGGACAGATTTTTTCCGGGCTACGCTCGTAGGATTGGCTCCGGTATTGGTGGGGGTCTTGATCTTGTTTTTTTTAAGTAACCAAGTGTTGTCTTTCGAAATTGGTTTTGGCCTTACCGCTTTAAAAAAGTGGTTACAGATGGCAGAGACTTTTTCTTGGCGCGAATGGGCTATGGTTTATTTAGTGTTTGCGGTTAGCAACACCATGTCTTTGAGTCGAGCTGACATGCGGACGTGGCCGGTGGTGGCGCTTTTACTGGGAAGTCTGACAGTGGTGACGATGTTTTTCGGCTGGTCGAGTCAGGTGCTGGAATGGGGACGGCGATTTTTACTGATTATGATGCAGCAGTTAGTGCCGACACTAGCGACGGTGGTGATATTAAACAGCGCGGTAGCTTTTTGGTTATGGTTGATTTATCAAGGTGTATCAATCTTAACTGGAAGAAGAGTGCATAGTTATTGATTTCCCAAGTGGTACAATACAAATATCTATGAAAGGTTATATTAGTCCGACTGTCGGACAACTGACTTTGACAGAAATGGTGGCGGAATTGGTGGCCTTTTTGGCCGAAGATCCCCAAGCGGCCTACCAATTGGTGATTGGAACGGATTCACAAGAACGGTATAGCGGTAAAGAAAAACTGGCTAATTATGTGACGGCAGTGGTGGTGCATCGACAGGGAAAAGGTGGGCGCTACTTTTGGCGTAACGGCAAAAAGGAAAAAGTTCTGTCACTAAGGCAAAAGATTTATACTGAAACCAGTTTATCGTTGGAGGCTGCAGGTGAGTTAGTTCCCAGGTTACGGCAACGATTAAACGGGTTAGCTCGTTGGTCTTTGGAAATCCACGTTGATATTGGTCAGAGCGGACAGACCCGGGAGATGATTGCGGAAGTGGTGGGGATGGTTAAAGGCAATGGCTATGAGGCGTGTACCAAACCGGAAGCATACGCGGCGTCGAGTGTGGCTGACAAGCACGCGTAATATAAGTCAAAAGTCCCTTCGGTAACACTCAGGGCAAGCAAAAGTTCAAAAGTAATTATGAATAAATCAATAAATAGTGAAAGGACTTTGAAAGAGATACGGAGAGCTAACAAAATATTAATGGCTTTGGTGATAGTATTGGCGCTAGTGTTGGGAATTGTGGTGGGAAAGCAAAAAGGCTGGGTGTGGCAGAATGGAAGGTGGGAACAAAGGGATCCGGCGGTGAATCCGAGTCCAATGAACTAAGGAGTATGGAGATTAAAGAATAGAGATTTGAGTATGTGTTAGAATTTATGTATGAGGTTATTAGTTACGGGTGGGGCGGGATTCATCGGGTCGAACTTCATTCATTATTGGTTAAAAAATCACGCCGGCGATTTTGTTGTTAATCTGGATAAGCTGACATACGCTGGGAATTTGGAGAACTTGACCGGCGTTGAAAAAAATCCTCATTATACGTTTATAAAGGGTGATATTGTGGATCCGGCGGTAGTGGAGAAGGCGGCGAATGGGGTGGATACCATTGTGCATTTTGCGGCGGAATCGCACGTGGACCGATCGATTCTTGAACCTGAAGTTTTTATACTCACCAATATTGTAGGAACATACGTTCTACTGGAAGCAGCTCGTAAAAAAAACATCCGTTTTCACCACGTGTCAACTGATGAAGTATTTGGGAGTTTGGAATTAGGGACGACTGAGAAATTTAAAGAGATAACGCCGTACGATCCGAGTAGTCCTTATTCAGCTTCCAAGGCAGCCTCGGATCACTTAGTCAGGTCTTATCATCGGACGTATAATTTACCGATTACTATTTCTAATACGTCGAATAACTTTGGTCCTTATCAGTTTCCTGAAAAACTAATTCCACTAGCTATCACGAATCTTATTGAGGGTAAAAAAATTCCTGTCTATGGTGATGGTAAGCATGTGCGAGACTGGCTGTACGTGATTGATCATTGTCGAGCGATAGAGTTGATTCTTTTAAAGGGAGTAATTGGTAAGACATATCTCATCGGTGGTTCAACCGAAGAAATCTCCAATGTGGAAGTCGTTAAGAAGATTATTACACTCATGGGTAAGGATGAGTCGATGATCGAATTTACCAAGGAACGCCCGGGTCACGACCGGCGTTATAGCCTTGATTGGTCGCTGGCTGCCAAAGAATTGGGATACAAACCAGAACATTCTTTTGAAGAATACATTAAAAAAACAATTGAATGGTATCAGAGGCATGAGGATTGGTGGCGACGGGTAAAGAGTGGGGAGTATCAGGAGTATTATAGGGAGCAGTACGGAGTTTAGTAAATCCTGTTTGTTTTGATAATTCCGAGGGGCTGGAGTTTTCTGGCAATGCTTGAGAAGTAGGTGTCCAACGGGGTTAGGGTTGGCTAGTTAGAATTTTTCTGGGTAGAGTTTACGGAGGGTGGTGGTGGCGCGGTCGCGGTCGGAAATAATCATTTGGTTTTTGTCAATCGGCCAGGCAATATCCAAGTCAGGATCGAAAAGCGAAATTGCCGAGTCGCCGGAAGTATCGCGGTCGCGGTAGAGAGTGTCAACGCAGTAGAGATAGTCAACTGGGCCTTCGAGAACGCAAATGGAATTGGCGATGTTGGAGGCGATGAACAGGCAACCATCGAGAGCAGATTCACTTTGGTCAAGGAGAAAGTATTCCTTATTAAGAAAGGTAGGAGAGTCGGGGCGGGTATCAGCCAAAACAGAGAGGGCTTTACCGGTGATTACGGTGACAAGTTTATTCCAGCCTTCGGCATGGAAGCCGCGGACAACATTGGCAGCCGAGTGGGATTGATTAATTTGTTTAATGATAAAAGGATGATTGATAACTTTTTCTAGATCGGGAATGAGGCTTAATTCAGAATAAAATCCCCTATTATCGGTATGAACGTCATGGTCGAGGTAGAGCAGGCCGTCAATGGCGGTTTTAAATATGCGGTCGGCGAGCTTTTTGTCATCCGAAGGTTGGTAGAGAGGAAGGCTGGTGAGAGAGGATGTCATGGAGGTAATTATACAAGAATAGAAAAGAATGAGTAAGAAGTAATGAGCCCTTCACTGAGTTAATCGAAATGCTGAGGGTAAATAGAAAATAATGAAAAAACTAGATTTAGGTAGTGGTATCATTATTACATGGTTAGAAAGACTCGAGTGATTGTAACCGGCTTATCTGGGCTCATCGGTCAGCGATTCCAGCAGCTCTATGGTGATAAGTGTGAGTTGGTTAATGTGGATTTGACGACAGGAATTGATATTACTAACGTGGAAAGTGTGAAAAAAATACTAGGAGAGAGTAGAGCAGAAGTGGTTTTACACTTGGCTGCTTTTACGGATGTGGCAGCGGCTCACGGACAACATGATAATAAAAAGGGTTTGTGTTATCGGATAAATGTTGATGGTACCCATAATGTCGCACAATATTCGAATCAGTTCGATAAGTTTCTTATCCATGTTTCCACCGACTTTATATTTAGCGGTAAAAAAGATAGGCCTTATACGGAAGACGATTCCCCTGATCCAGTTGACTGGTACGGAACGACTAAATTTTTAGCTGAACAAGAGGTACAAAAAGCAGGTGAGAACCATACTATTTTACGTTTAGCATTCCCCTATCAAGCTAAACCGGTCCGGCCCGACCTCGTCTCTAAAATTGCCGAGCAATTGAAGACGGGAACGTTGCCCCCACAGTTTGGCGATAACTTTATCACTCCTACCTTTGTTGATGATTTATGTGCGGTGTTTAATTACTGTATCAATCAGCGGTCTAAAGGAATCTATCACGCAGTAGGCTCGAGTTGGCATTCTTCATATGAGGTGGCTTCAATGGTTAAGGAAAGGTTTCACTTGTCTGGAGAAATTAAGAAGGCCAGCATCGTCGAGTTTGTACGGACCACCGGTCGACCATTTCCCCATAAATTACGTCTAAGCAACGAAAAGCTAAAAAGAGATTTTCAACTTTCTATGCGGACGTTTAATGATGGGCTTACCGAAGTGTTTCAACAACAATCTATATCGGACTAGATTTTGCCGGCGTGTTCACGGCGCCACTTGAGAATAGCAGCGTGGTGTCCGGAGAGGAGGGTTTTGGGTACTTTCCAACCTTGGTATGTTTCCGGACGGGTGTATTGAGGATATTCTAAGTATCTTGGTTGACTATGGGATTCTTCGGTGAGCGATTGGGGATCCCCTACTACTCCGGGAAGAAGTCTGACTACGGTATCGACGATAACCATGGTTGGTAGTTCGCCACCGGTCAAGACATAGGGGCCAATGGAAATTTCCTCGTCGGCTAAGTGGTCAGCGACGCGTTGGTCAATGCCTTCATAGTGGCCGCAAATTAAAATTAGGTGATTTAACTTAGAGTATTGTTGAGCTTTTTTTTGGGTAAAGGGAATGCCTTTGGCACTTAATAAGATGGTTTTCAGTTTTCGGTTTTCAGTTTTCGATTTGACTTTCTGGAGGGCGCGATCGATGACGTCAACGCGCATAATCATTCCAGGTCCGCCGCCATAAGGGTGATCGTCAACTGTTTTATAAGAGTCTAACGTCCATTGACGGAGGTTATGAATGGTAATTTTGACTTTGCCTAAATCCTTAGCGCGATTAACCATCGAGAAATCAAAAGGCCCGATGAACATATCGGGGAAAATGGTGAGGATGTCGATGGTCATAGCACCCATATTATAAACTTGTCCGGACTGAAAGTCCGGAGTTTTTGTCTTTTAGGTTTATAGCGGTAGGCTGAAGAGCTTATCTCCTTATTCAAAACTCCGAAGAAGTTTGTTTTTTGGCCTTCACCCCGGATTGATGTTTGGGGTTTTCGGCCTGCAATATAACGGGTTTGAAAACGCATTTGCCCGGGGGAGGTGGGCGCGTTACAATAACGGTTATGCAAGTAACGATTATCGGAACCGGTTTTGTAGGGGTGGTGACGGCGGCGGTATTTGCCCATTTTAAAAACAGGGTGTATGGGTTAGATGTCGATCGGGAAAAAGTTAAAAAACTTCGGTTGGGTGAGGTGCCATTCTATGAACCGCAATTGGCAGAGTTGGTTCGTGATGGCATTAAGGGAAGGAGATTAACGTTTACTAGCGATTACAAAGAAGCGGTAAGAAACGCAGGGGTGATAATTATCGCGGTGGGAACACCTTCGGCTCCGGATGGAACAGCAGACTTAAAGTATGTTTTTCAGGCGGTAGCAGCGTTGGCTCCTCATTTGAAAGAGAAAGCGATAGTAGCGATAAAAAGTACGGTGCCGCCAGGAACAAACGAGAAGGCGACACAGCTAATTAAACGGGTAACGAAGAAGAAATTTTTTATGGCCTCGTTGCCGGAATTTTTGAAGGAAGGTTCTGCCGTTACTGACACGCTTAAACCGGACAGAGTAGTTATTGGAACAAACGATCGCTGGGTGGCTGATAGACTGATTTGGTTGCATCGCCCTATCGGTGGTAAGAGGATTGTAGTAAGACCGGAAAGTGCACAAATGGCTAAATACGCGGCTAATGCCTATTTGGCGCAACGCATAACTTTTATTAATCAAATTGCAAATTTATGTGAGAGAAACAATGCAGACGTACGTGAAGTAGTCGATGTAATCGGGGCAGACAAACGGATTGGTAGTCATTATTGGTATCCGGGCTTAGGCTATGGAGGTTCTTGTTTTCCCAAAGATACTAAAGAGTTAGCGGCCTATTCTCGTTCAGTGGGTGAGGGTGATGGTTTGTTTGTGAAGCTGGATGAGTTGAATGAACGGAGAATTTATACTTCGATGGAAAAATTTGAACGTCAGGTGAATGGTTGGGAAGGTAAGACGGTGGCTTTATTGGGGTTGTCATTTAAACCGAATACTGATGATCTTCGGGAAGCTCCTAGTGTAAAGATTATACCTTTACTTACCAATGGCCGAGCTAAGATTGTAGCCTATGATCCGAAGGCAATGCCGTTGGCCAAAAAAATTTTCCCATATATTTTTTTTACAGATGATGCCTATCAAGCGGTGGCAGGAGCGGATGTAACCATGTTATTGACGGAGTGGTCAGAGTTGACTCATTTGCGTTTAGGTACAATAAAGCGGTTAATGCGCGGATTATGGTTTATTGATACCCGAAATCAATATGATCCTGTCAAAGTTCGGGCAACGGGTTTAAGCTATATAGGGATTGGGCGGGTATGAGAAGGATTTTGGTTACTGGCGCTTCCGGTTTTGTGGGGACTCATTTGGTAGAGCGACTAAAAAAGGGGCGGGAGTACGACGTTTTTGCCAGTGTGTTTGGTCAGAGTGAGGGGTTCATAAGTAATTTACTACCCGCTTCTCGGGTGTTTCCCCTCAACTTGATGGATGCAGAACAAACTAGAAGAGTGGTGACTCACATTAAACCTCAGGCGGTTGTGCACCTGGCAGCTTTAGCGGCAGCTGGGGCCAGTTTTGACAAACCGGTAGAGACATTAGTCAATAATATCAGTGTCCAAGTTAATCTTTTAGAAGCGTTGGTTCGACTGAATAGTAAACCAACAATTTTGATTATTGGTTCTGGCGAAGAGTATGGGATGGTACGGAAAGAAGATTTACCAATAGATGAAGAGACTCCGCTTAGACCGGTGAGCCCGTATGCTGTTTCCAAAGTGGCGCAAGATTTTTTGGGGTATCAGTATTACCTTTCTTATCAATTGCCAGTAATCCGGTTGCGACCGTTTAACCATACGGGTGAGAGACAGACTGATCAGTTTGTGGTACCAGCTTTCGCTAAACAAATTGCCGAAATAGAAGCTGGTAAAGCTGAAGGGGTGCTCAAAGTAGGGAATTTACAAGCTACTAGAGATTTTACCGACGTTAAAGATATGGTAATCGCTTACGAGTTGGCTCTGACTCAATGTCGGCCGGGAGAAGTTTACAATATCGGTTCGGGGAGAGGGGTGTCGATAAACCAAATACTTAGACAATTAATGGCTATGAGTAAGGTAGCAATTCGAGTGGAGAAAGATCGGAAGCGATTTCGAAAGTTGGATGTGCCGATGATTGTAGCTGATAATCGTCGTTTTCGGAAAGCAACCGGTTGGAAATTAACGATTCCTTTGGCAGAAACACTGACATGCGTGTTAGACT
>Ga0155073_122_pt6 | contig 23777 bp, 22 predicted proteins | sample RifCSPhighO2_01_FD_106041 | JGI IMG/M metagenome (GOLD analysis project Ga0155073, IMG submission 106041) | Microgenomates group bacterium RIFCSPHIGHO2_01_FULL_45_11
TCCCGGGGTCTATGGTTAATCTGTCAGCTTCGGAGCCGAAGAGAAGTTGGAAAAGGGCAGTCAATTCGTCAGATACAGCTTCGTTATTCCTTGACATATGTTCTATTAGGGAATTGTACTGCGAAGAGTCAAGTTAACCTAAAGTTTGGCGCGACGGGTGATTTCGTCTTCGATGATGACGTGGTTTTTGCCGTACTTTAAGCGCGATAAACTTTTTATCATTTCGGCTAACTTGGGGTTACGCCGTTTTTTCTCGGCCTCCATGTCTTTGGTTAAATCCATGCTAAAGGGAATGACCGGTTCGTTGTTGACGGTAGTCTTAATATAGACGTGGAAACGCTCGACGTTGGTGAGGTCGGTTTCGGTGAAGGTGGGGGTAAATTCGTGCTGGAGAAAATTGGCGTCGGAAACGCCAATGCGAAAGGCAATCAGGGTGCCGACGTTGCCAAAGACGGCTTGCTTGACTTCTTCTTCGACCTGGCCGATAAACTGGTTGGCGACGGTTAAATTTAAGTGATATTTTCTGGCTTCTGACAAAATGGTGGCAAAGTCGGGAGTGGCAAAGTTTTGGAACTCGTCGACGTAGAGGTAAAAGTCGCGGCGGTTATCCTCGGGAACGTCCTGGCGGCTCATGGCGGCGATCAGGATTTTAGGGACCAGAATCAGGCCTAAGAAATTGCTGTTTTCCTCCCCGATCTTGCCTTTAGCTAAATTAATAAGGAGGATTTTGCCATCATCCATGACTTTTCTAAAGTTAAAGGCACTCTCACTTTGACCGATAATGTTACGCATCATTTTGTTGGTGACGAAGCGACCGAATTTAGAAACGATGTAGTCCAAAACTTCGGATTTATGAAAGTCGGCAGTTTGGGCGATTTGGTCAGTCCAGTAACGGCGGATAATGGGGTCTTTGATTTTGGGAAGAAGCTCCTGAACGTAGCGAGCGTCTGTTAAGGCGCGGACGACCTCGACAAAGGTAGAGCCGGGTTCGCTCATAACGGTTAACATGGCGTTTCTAATGGCGTGTTCGAAGCGGGGGCCAATGATGCCGGTTTTATGAGGGTCGTAGAGCTTGTACATCAAGCCGATAATTGAGGTAACCACAAAGTGCTGCTGGGCTTCGGTGCTAGCTTCAAGCATGTTTAAACCCATGGGTCGGTCGATGTCAGAGGGGTCAAAGTAGATGACGTCTTCGGCGCGGCTGGCAGGAATGAGTTCCAAGATTTGCTCGACGGTATCATGGGGGTCGATAAAGCAGACGCCCTTGCCGGCTTCAATATCCTGCATAATCATTTGCTTTAGGAGTTCTGATTTGCCGGTGCCGGTTTTGCCGATGATATAGATGTGGCGTTGGCGGTCGGTTTCAGAAATGTGGACGGAACGGGTGATGCCCCGGTAGACGGATTTGCCAAGATATAAACCCTCCTTGGGAATTTCGGCGGGGGCGGGGGCGGCTTTGGCGGCCAGCCAGTGGATATGGGGAGTTTCGACTAACTTATTGGGAAAATGGAAGACGCCGGCTAACTCTTCGCTACTTAAGACAGTTCGAGAGCGGCCAAAGAAAGATTGGTAGCGATAAATGACGTTAACCATGAGCATGGATTTAAATAGTAAACGGAGTTTGGTTTTGGTAAAGCCATTTAAGGCGGAAGTAAATTGGGCGAAGGAACCGACAATGTTTTTTAAATGGCTGTCGGCGGCGTCCTGAGTGGGGGCGGAAACGACAATGCGAATTTCGGTTTCAAAGCCGGGCTTACCGACTTTGTTATCGATGAGTTCGTAGGTTTTCTGGTCGGATTTGAATTTGGCGGTTTCGGGGTTGGCCTCCTCTTTCTTGGTGGAAGATAGGTAGCCTTTACCCTGCTCCTGCCATTTTTTGCCAGCCGGGATGGTAAGAAATTGGATGAGGGCGCCTTCGCCGGTACCCATTTTGGCCAGAGAGGAGGAGAGGCTACTTAAGGGGTCGGTGGGGAGTTCACGATAGGTTTTTATCGGTAAATAGGAGGAATTTTTGAGTTTCAAAGCGGCAAAAGCAACCTTGCCAGTTTCGGTGAAAATGTTGTATTCGTCGACCAATTTGACCTGCGCTCCCGGGTAGGCACCGTGGATTTGTTTTTCGACCAGGTCGTGGAGATCTTCGTGGCAGGAAACGTAGAAGCGGATATCTTCTTTTCTGGCCACAATTTCGAAAGCGACATGATCCTGGGCTTTGAACCATGATCTTAATCCCCCACCGGCGTAGAGGTTGTGAAGAGAAGCAAACATTTGTTCGGCGGCGTCGATTTTAATTTCGTTGCCGCGGGGAATGGATACTTCCAAGAGGATTGATTTTAAACTTTTTTCTTCCCGGTCGCGGTACTTGAACCATAAAAGCAGGACGAAACCGATGGCGGCCAGACCCCCAGCAGCGGCCAGCATAATGATCACTAGGACCAGAAGGTAGGTGAGGAAGCTGGTGAGTTGGGTAAGTTGGTCCATGAGACATGAATTATGAATTATGAATTACGTATTAAGTATAGAGGATAAGGAAGCCTGTGATTTTTTTGCTTGATACTTGATACGTTATACTTGATACTGATTTGTGTTTACGATGGACGGTACACAATAGCAGAGCCAAACTTTTTAATCAATCTTAGGCACCACTCGGCTAACCAACGGACACTATCGCTAACTGAGGCTTTTTGGCCGGTAGTGACTGAGTCTTCACTGACAGGCAGAACGATTTGGTCCTCAGTGACGTCTGGTTCGGCAGAACTAACGAGAGTTTGGCCTTGATCGTCGGTGACGGGTTGAGGGAGTTTGATGTCCTCACCCCGTTCCAGTTTTTCCAACCAGCTTTCGACTTCCTCTGGGACTTTCTCTGGCTCGCGGGTCTCAACAATGGGAGCGGTTTCAGAAGGATCAACTGGTTTGGCTTCAACAGTCTCTTTGGCGATGGTGCCGGATGCTGACGCGGGTGCGTTAACCGGTTGAGATGGGGGTAGGGACGATGATGTTGGTGGGGGTGGCGCTGGTTGGTTTTGGCCTGATGTGGGCAGTTGGTTATCCATAAGTCTATCTTAACACGAGATGAGGAGGTTTGCTGATGGGTGAGTTGGAGTGATTAATTACCGCAGAATTGCCGCAGAATTTCCGCATCTTGAGGAAGGATCAACGATTAGTGGCCCCGTCAAACGCGGTAAACTAGTCACTAGCTGGCTAGTAACTAGTCTGGAAAGCCGGTTTTAGCCAGTACCACTTCTCTAACATTAACTGGAATTATTAAACCCATGGTTTCGAGTAAGTTGGCGGTTTTTTGGAGAGGCAGGCCGACGACACCGGTAAGGCTGCCCTCTAGATTATCAAGAAAGCGACGGGCGTGACCTAAGATTTGATAGGAACCGGCTTTGTCAACATATTCTTTGGTTTGGAGGTAGAGAGACAATTCCTGATCGGAGAAATTGCCAAAGGTGACCAAAGAGCGATCAACTTCAACTACTTTCTCCCCGGTTTCCACGTTGACTATGGCCACGCCGGTATAGACTTGGTGGGTTTTGGCTCTTAAGGCGGTAAGCATGAAGCGCGCTTCCTGTTCATCTTTAGGCTTACCGAGAATTTGAAGAGATCCATCTTCCCTACTAACGACGATGACGGTGTCGGCGCCGATGACCAGAGTGGGTTCGTAATGTTTGCCTTCTAGTTCGGGGTGAAGGCGTTTGGTTTCTGGGTGTGATTGATGACGAATAGCTTCGGTCACCACTTGGGCTTTGGCGACGGCTAAACTAGCGACCAGTTCTTCCGGATCGTTTGAGGTAATTGACGTTTCGTCGAAATCGCTGACGATGACTTGAAAGGGAAGGTTAAGCCAGGATAAGAGTTCTTTGCGCCAGATACTCCCTGAGGCTAAAACTAGATGCATATTTAACTATTCTACCAGAGGTTTAAAACCCAATCGCCCGTAAAATAGATGGTGAGAGATCCACCATCACCACATCGTCCCGAGCAGTCAACTCCAGCCCTTTCCTCAAAGTGTTACCGAAGATAAACAAATCAACCGAGACATCATCCAACGGTTTAACCCCTTGCGAAAGGACGGGGTGGGTAAACGCAAAAATCGATCGAACTGCCTTGGGAAAGCACTTCCTAACTAAAGTTGTATCTTTTTTAGCAGTGAGGCATGAGTCTGCCATGTCATCGGTTAAGATGACTACATATTCTTCATCATCTGGCGCTTCGGTGGAAGGAATCATCATTTCAGTCACTTTGATTAATCCATCACTTTGTTTTTTCCACTGGACCCGTCTGGATAAGGTGACCTTTTCAACTGCCCCTGCTTGCTTTCTGAATTTATCTATGTAGAGTAGTTCTACCTGGTGGAGTGAATTTTTGGGGTGATTTAACAGTTGGAGGGCTATTCCTTCAGCCCTCTCGATTGCGCCCTTGTCGCAGGCTACTACCACCAACGGCTTATCAAGTAAATTCTCCTCCTCTAAATATCCATATATTGACGCTGCAAATTCTGGAGCCGGGTTGGCTGAAATAAATTCAAAACCCATCTTTTCAAACACTCTTGCCGGCAATTCGGGGCTATGGATGTCCACCGTCACTACCTTTACCTTAGGAATGGTTTGTCCCAGTAAAGCCTTAAACATTCCTACCGGATTAGCTTCTACCAGTGCTCTCAATGTTTGTTCCTTTCGTAGCTCCCTTAACACATCTTTCGCTGGGAAACCGAAGGCTTTGGGATTAACAATCATTTCCAATACTTCATACACTAAATCCTCTCTCTGGCCGAGCCGATGACCTCTAGAACCTCCAATCATGGGAGTGGTAACGTACGCTTCATCAATCCGGGAAGAGAAAGCGGGATTTCGGAGCAATCGAGCCACATTTTCTACCACCGTCATGCTGCCTCCGTCTGCGGCTTGAGTGGACCCTAAAAATACCAGTTTTTTTACCGGTCGAAGCAGGGTGGCGAGTCCGGCAATTCTGGGTTGAGCGTCTTGATAGTTTCCTACCACATTGATGGCTGCTGTATAAATCCCTGCTGCTTGAGCAGTTTCTGCCAAACGCCAAAAGAGTGGGTCAGGCCCGAAACGGCGGGCACTGACTATGAGTAAATCAAGCGGACGGGGTGTCTCGGGAGAAATTAATCCCAAACCAGCCATCATTTCCGGCACCAATGGCCGCCATGGCGTCCCCTCGGTCAAACCGGCTAATAGTGCATGTGTCCTGGCCGTCTGCTCTTTGGGTACATACTTCCACTGAACATCAACACCCAAGAGCGAGCCTACAGTAACTAGGAGAGTTCGCCACGTTACCGGATCCTTTTGATTACGAAGACCTTCATATAACCCCGCACATATCTTTGTATCAAAATCGTTATCAATTGGAGTCAGTTGTTCTTGTCTTAAAGACTCAGTCATACAAAAAAACCGCCCTGGAAGCCAGTCAAACTGGCCGGGCAGCGGGAAGGGTTGAGATTAATCTACTCTTTTAGGGATGTTAAATCAATCCTTTTTCTAGGTTTTTTCCCCGCGACACTCGCTAAGGCTGCTTGATAATTCCGTCTAGAGTGTAGACTACTAAGGGCTTGGGAGAGCGGGAGCCAGGAGGCGGTGTAGAATTCTTGCCGGTCGTAGGTAAAGTCGATGAGTTTTTTCAATTCGACCCGGTACCATAAATCCCAGTGGCGGCGGCAGGAACGAGCCGGGTTAGCGATATCGACGACTGTCAGGTTGAAAAAGGCGGGGCGCTCATGGGTGAGCGGATATTTAAGTTCTTCGACAATTTCGCGTTTGAGAGTATCAAGCGGGTGTTCTTCGGGTTCGATGTGGCCACCCGGGGGAAGCCATTCATCGGCTTTGATGTGGTGGCCGACGAAAACAGCGTTTGACTGACGATGATATGGGACAAAAAAGACGCAGAAGTGGTCGCTGGGGTTATGGCTCCGGACAAGGCGCTGATTGATGGCCAGCCGATTGAGGAATTGTTGATAGGTCGAGACATCGATTGATATGGAACGGGAAAGTCGGAATAGTTCTTGACGAATTGAATGGCGGAGACTATTCACTGTTTCTTCCTTGATTCATACTTCGTGTTTGCCCTGAGTTTTGTCGAAGGGATTCTTGATTCTATTTTTATAATCCTCAATCATTTGGCGGTGGTCGAAGGCGATGTGGTCGGGTAAATGGTTAAGGCCGAACCAGCGATACTCCTCTACCTCGTCGGGGTTGATTTCCGGTTCGCCTTGAGGAGTGACGACAAAGCAGTGGCCGATATTCTGACGGCCGTCGAGGTCGCGGCCGGTGTCGGAATAGACGCCTAAAAATTTTATTGAGTTAACAGACAGGCCTATTTCTTCTTTGAGTTCGCGGCTGACCGATTCTTCCAAGGTTTCGTCCCAATCGAGGTAGCCGCCGATGAGCGCCCACCAACCTTTTTGGGGGTTTCTCTTTCTTTTGATGAGTAAGACTTTACCGTCTTTAACGACCATGATGTCGTTGACACAATTTCTGACGTTATAGCGCTTGCAGACCGGACACCAACTTCCCTTTTTGATAGCTCCGGTCGGGTATTTTTCCCAATCTTGGTGGCGAGAGGCTGAAGGCAGGGCTGACTTAACTAAGGGTAAATGGGATAAGAACTCACGGACGGCAACGGCATCGTATTTGGTAAAAGGATAATGAGGCAAATCTTCGAGCTTAACCCACTTGAACTGGTCGTGTTCTTCGTTAAGGGTGATGGTGCCAGAAATGAACTGGGCTAAGTAGCCGACGACCACGGTTCTGACAGCGTGATCTTCGGCTAAAGGGAAATCCCAACAGGCAAGCGGTACGCCAAGCTTATATTTAATGGTGCCGATTTCTTCGATGACTTCCCGTTTGAGGCCGGCTGGTAATGGTTCATCCGGTTCAAGGCCGCCGCCGGGAAAATCCCATTTGCCTCGGAGTGAGGGATGTTCTTTTTCCGAATCGGATAATCTGACGATGAGAAGTTCGTCTTGGTCGTTAAGAAGAAATAATTTTTGGGCAAAGCGGAAGCGTTTGGCCATGTATCGATTTTATCACTGAAATTTAGAGAATGGTGAATCGAGTTCGATTCAGTTTTGGATATTGCAAAAACTACTCAGAACCCTCACGGCTTCGTCAAGTTTGTCTGACTTTACGAGAAGATAATCTGTATCAAAAGTGGATACCGCAAAAATGCTGATACCGACTGCTGCTAAAGGGTTGGCAAGTGAAGCGAGGATTCCCGTTAAAGAAAAATCGAGTGGTCCTGCGACTTTAAAGGCTCGCCAATCTTTTTCAGTTTTGATATCACTCGGGACTAGATTTTCTGAACAAACGATTGAGAGTTCATCATCAGTTTTGGTTACTGAGAAGAAATCATCGCCTTCAACCCAAGAAGGTATCTGAGTGTCTTTATCAAGACGACAAATAGCCAATTTTTGCGGTAATACAGAAAGTGAAAGTTTTGAGTTTTTCATATTTCAAAAGCTAGTCTATCAGAAAAAGTGCGCGTGGTGGCTAACGTTTTGATTCAAAAAAAGTTGTGAGGAAATTCTGGTCAAGAGCTCGCCTTTATCGTTAAGAAGAAATGGTTTTTGAGCAAAGAAAAGACGTTTAACCAAAGTATGCTCGATTTCTTGGTTTGTAATCTTAAAAAACTTGTAATTTTTGGAAAGTAGCTCTCGTAGGGGCATTTAGGTCGTATTTACTGAGATCTTTTGACTTAACCCAGGCGTACGTTTCAAACTCTTCATTGAGCTTGACCTTGGTTAATTTAGTACGACAGGTGAATTCGAGATAAATAAGGTATTGTTCTTCTGACCGACAATTGGGGAAGTATTTGACGATGTGGTCGTCGGTAAAAAAAGCGGGTTTGATGGTGGTAATTTCTAAGCCGACTTCTTCACGGACTTCGCGGCGGAGAGCAATTTCCATTTCTTCACCCTCCTCTACTCCGCCACCCGTAAGGGCCCATTGGCCGGGATAGACACCGAGGTCAGCGGGTTTTTTGCAAAGAAGGTACTCACCCTTTTTATTTTGGATGATGGCAACGACGATGAGACGGTGGACCATAAGGGAAAGGTAACACAAGTAGTAAAAGTAGGACAAGTAGAACAGGTAGAATAGGACAGAAATGGGCAACAAGCGGTCTTTACGTATGATATACTACGCCAACTATGCCACAAAGCGCAGACCAATTGGATGGCCGATTTGATCCGCGATTAATTCCCGGACAAAGTTATCTAAAAGCGGAGTTTATCTCCCGATTGCAGATGCTTGCTGACCTTAATCCAACAAACGAATTGCTGGTGAGTAAGGTTCAAGGTTATATAGAACGAGCACAAAGGGTTGATGATGATATTCTTTTAGGTTTTAGCCTTGATTATAAATTGTTTTTTGGAACACAAATACAGACGGGTCTGACAGAAATGGAATAAATCTTTAAATTGATGGCTAGATCGGACAGGCCCCATACAATGCTATATAGGGCAAGCGCCGGTGTCACATTTGAGAACTTCTAAGTCGATGTCTTCGTCTAGTTCGCCGGTGATTTCGTTTAAGGTTTTCATGAAGTCGCCGATGGTGACGGCTTCTTCAGGCTGGTATTCGTAGGCGGTCAATTCCTGCTGGGGCATAACGCTGGCGCATTTGACCTGGCTGTAATACTTTTTCATCATGGCTTTGAAGTGACGAAAATTGACTTTGTCCTTTTTGTATTTCAAAGTGTAGGAGACTTGGTTGCCGGTGTCCGGTAAGGGGTTACCAGACTCGTCGATGCCGACAATCCAATATTTTTCCAAAAGCATGAGCCATTTAAATTGTTCTTCGGGGGTGGCTTCGCCGGCGGTGACTAACTCGCCGTTCATACCGAGTCGACAGATTTCGGGCTGGGTAGGAAAGCCGACGACGGTGGTACCGTGGTAACTTTTTAATTCTCTGACCGGGTAACCTTCTTTCTTATATTTGGCTACCAAGGGGTCGCCATTGATAAACTGAACCCAACGGATGTACTCGCGCATGGCGGGCAAATGGGCGCCTTCGGAGAGGCCGAAGAGTTTAGAGGTAGTGCCAGCGGGTTTGATGGTGGTATTGGTGTGGGGAGTGACGAGACCTAGAAAGCGGGAATATTTTTCGGCTTCATCGACCACGGCGCGTTTAAAGGCAGCCAGGGTTAACCAAAAGTCCTTTGATTTTTCCTCGTTGATAAGGTCGCGGAAAGAATAGCCAAAGGCGTTCCAGCCAAACTCGTGAATGCCGGTCATACTGACGCCGATTCTATTGGTACGGGAGACCTCACGGTTATAGAGGGAGTCCATAGTGTTGACACGAATGAGAGCTCTGGTGGCGGCGCGGAAGGCTTCTAGGGCACTAGCAAAATCGGGAGCGTGATAGGGCACAACGTCGGCGATGACGCAGTAGCCGCCGAGCATATTGAGGGTGATTTCGCCGCAGGGATTGGGGATTTGCATGTAGACTTTGCTGCCGGCGTTACGGGCTAGATGAGAAAGCATGCGGGTGGTTTTTTTGCCCGGTTGATATTTGTTGCTGATAGCGTATTTGCCGTCGCGATAGCCGTCAAAACCGGTGTCGTTTTGGACAAAACGGTGCTGGTTAAAAAGGCCTGGTTCACCGGTATCGTGGTGGTAACTGGCGTGAAGGACGGCGTCCAACACCCTCTTGGCATGTTTGGCTTTTTGCTGCCAGAATTTATCGTCGACGGCGACGCTATCGTTGGCACTCCATAGAAAACCGCCTTGTTTAAGGTCAATAAAGTCAAAAATGTCGGGGTCGGTCCAGACTTTGGTGGCGATGCGGGCAGCCCGGCGAGCGCCGCCGACGAGGACACATTCGGCCAAATAATGGTCAACAAACATAGCTTGTTTCCAGGAAGGCATGCCAGCGTTTTTGACCGTGGTTACCTTTTGGATGGCGCGCATTAAGGGTTTAGGACCGGAAGCGGGGCGATCTTGCATGCCGCCGATGGGAGAACCTTTGGGGCGAACTTTAGAAAAATCAAGGACTAAAAGGTCATCTTTATACTTTTTCTCGTAGGCCATGACTTCGATTTTTTCAATAGCTTGGGCCCAACCCTCGCGGGAGTCAGGGACTACAAACCAGTAGGCTTTGGCGTACTTATGGCGGGCTTCTTTAACCGATTCGTCCTCACCCCAGACAAAGTCGGGGTGTTTGTCGTCTAAAACACAGCGGACTACCGACATATGGTCCCAGTTGACCAGGCACATATCGTCATCATAGGCACGACCGACTCCGGAACCGTTCAGTAAAAGGTAAAAAACGATGAAGGAGGCGGAAGCGGTGGAACAGTTGGTAAAGACTTCCATATTGCGTGTGGGTTGGGTGGCATCGCCGTGCTGGAGATGACGGCCGCTCATTAAGATGGTAGCGTTGGCAATATGTTTTTTGAGAAGTTTATATTCGGCTAAACGGTGCTTTTTGAGCCGAGCGGGAATAAGAGAGCTATTGCCTTTAGCGACGCGTTTAGCGACTTCGGTCCAGTCTTCACCAGCGCGTAAAATGGTACGTTTGGCGACGGCTTTGCCTAAACCGATGGTGAGGCGGCGGGTGTGAATGGTGACCGGCTTTTTCATTTGAGACGGATCCCAGCCCCACTTCGCCCCAGCGAGTGGGGCTTCGTGGGGTAAACCCTCTTTGACAGCAAGAACAACCTTTAGTTGACCATGGCCGTTAGCAGACACGACAGACTGACTGGCGTGGCCATTGAGCTTGGGCTGGGATTTTTGAATGTGACTATTAGCGCCCGACTTTCGAATTACTTCTGACTCGATCAAGGTAGTGACTGGGATAAGTTGCGGTTCAGGTTTCATGGTGTTTAGTTTTAATATGATTGGCCTCGGTTTCTTTTTTTAACTCCCTGATTTCGGATTGAAAATCTTCTAATCTGCCAAAATCTTTGTAGACGCTGGCAAATAAAAGATAGCCGACTTTGTCAATTCTTCTTAGTCTATTGATGACTAAGTTACCGATTTCCCAGCTTTTCACCTGGGTCGACTTCCGGCGGCGAAGTTTTCTTTCAACTTCGGTAATGAGCTCTTCGATTTGCTCAAGGGTCACTGGCCGCTTCCAGGTAGCTTTAATGAGGCCTTTTCTAATTTTTTCCCGGTCAAATGGTTCGACGGTGCCCTCTTTCTTGACCACGGTTAAATCGACACCCTCAACCCGTTCGTAGGTAGTAAAGCGTTTGTGGCAAGTGTCGCATTCACGACGTCTTCTAAAGCTGGCGCCATCTTCCGACTGACGCGACTCCAAAACGCTATGATTGGTTGACCCACAATAGGGACAACGCATACCTTTTCCCTTCGATTTCTCTCAGGGCAGACCGTAATTTGCTTGTTAAATCGGTAAGTCTGGATTTTTTCTCTAGATTTGCAAAAACACTATTGCTAGTGTGTATTCAGACGTTAGTGCACTAGACTTAGGAGCGTCAACTATCAATTACTACATCAAAATTGGTCAGTTAAATTCTGCCAGGTTTATCGTTGAGTTAAGTTTGATTGTTGAAGTTTTTGCAAAATTAATTTGGGCAGGTTGATGACAAGCAGGAATGGATGACTGTTTGGAGTGATATTTTTTTGATCTAATGTTCTTTATTTCTTGATTAATCGTTATTATTTTTACCGATTTTTTTCTGTTTTTGACAGTTAGAACAATTAGGACCGGAAATTTTCTGGCCACAATGACGACATCGTCTCGGTAGTTCTGAACAGTTTCCATTTTTCCACGTTTGGGTTATAAAATCCCAATACGGACTGGTGTCCTCACTCGTGAGCGGGTGAGGCATAAGATACTGTTGACTACGATAGGCTGCATAAACTTGGTCAGGATCGAGGCCGACTCTTTCGGCATCGGCAGTTTTGATGACTCTGACAATTTTTTGAATGAGCCAGTTGACTCCCCTGACGTTGCCGGAGAGAATTAACTGCTCTAGTGAAGTAATAAAGGGAGCGACTTTTTGCCAGACGAATTTATGGATTGATTCCCAGTTCTTGGTAAAAAAGGAGTTGGTAAAATCGGGTTGGTGGGAGAGAATGTTATCAAGTCTGATAAAGTGGTCGATGAAATTTTGACTATTAAGATTGAAAACGACTGGGCGTCTGACAACTTGAGCGGGAGAAGGATTCTCGGGGAGCCAGGCTTTGGCATCATGAAATTTTAGTAATAAACGACGCTGTTTACTTGATAAGCCACCGGGGACATTGACGGTTTGACCTTTAACAATCACTGCTTCGGTGGTGCGGCTGACGACGACAAAAAAATTCAAGACATCGTAGGTTGACGGTTGGTCGGTGGGGACTCGCGGGGTTTGATAGAACTCCCGGGGACTAATCCAAAACACGGCCTTGCCTGAGATAGAAGTAGCTGGAGTGAGTAGATTGACGACGGTTTGCCAACCGGCTTGAACGTCAGGATAGTCGGTTTCGGCCTTAATAATGGAAGAGTGTTGATTGCCAAAAACATCAAGGTTTAAGGCAAAGATTTGGTGACCTTTTGCGTCGAGACGAATTTGCCAATAAAAAGGTTTTTGCTCGACTGAAGTGACGGGGCCGTGCTCAAGGATAAGACTATAATATTGACCAATAATCCAGTCTCTAATTTGATTTGATGAGGCGCCATCGGCTAGGGCTCGAGTGACGTTACGATAGTCATTAAGCGGGTCGGTGCTACGGTAAGGACGGGCTTCGGCTCGGGGCATACAGTTTCCGAGCCGGAAGAAATATTAATAAAAAATTTTCCTGCTCCACCAGTCGGCGGATTGGGAGGATAAAAGCTTCTTTAAAGAAGTTCTTGTCAATAGTTTTCCTGCTCGGGAGTAAAAATTCGTTTCGGACGTTCCTGACTCCTCCTGCGCTAAAGCTTCGAAGAGCAAGTTCCCCTCTTGGTTCACGCAGAAGATCACAGTTGCGGCACAGTCCCCGATTGACACGGGGTTCCGGCCGAAACGAGAGAATGTTAATTCTTTTACTGTAACGGGAAAGGAATATTGAGTCAAGCCAATTAAAGACGGCTTTCGCTTTCTTCGGAAAGTTCCCCTGCATCTTCATCGGTCAGATCACTGTTTTCCTCTTCGGACTCTTTTTCAGTGTCGGTTGAATCGTCTTCGACGTTATTCTCTTCTTCTAAACCTTCTTGATCGTCAATTTCTGTCTCGGTTTCATTTTCGGAATTACCAATCGTACCTTGAGCTTGTCTAACTAGCTCCTGGGTTTGTGCCGCCATTTTTGACAAGGTGGCTTTGGCTTCGTCGGGAACTTGGAGAGTCAAGCTGGAAATGATTTCAACGTGTTTTTGAGCGGATAGGGACGCCTTTTGCCATAAGGCTTTCACCTCTTCTTTTTCTTGATCGAGACTTTCAAGTTGAACCAGGACTTGGTTTAAATAGGTTTCTGCTTTGGTGGCGGTGGTGATTGCCAGCGCCACTTTGTTACCTTCGGCTAAGGCTTTGGCGGCGCCAAGGCGTTTATCGGCGTAGAGAAGTAAGAGTTCGGCTTTTTTGGTCTGGTTAAAGGCTAGCCATAAACGGACTCTGTCTCTGACCATTTTTAGCCAATAGAGGGGGTGGTCGGGTAAGAGACCGGGGTAAGGCAAATAGTAGTCAATGCTCCCGCTAGGAGAACTAACCATAGTGTCCAGCGAGGAACCGATGACCGTGGGGGGACGAATGGTTTTAAAGAAGGAAATGAAAAGAATGGCTAAAGCAAAGCTAACGATGGCGAATGATGAAAGAAGCCGATGAAACATGGCGATAAAGACTTACCATGGATATTTGATAATGTCAAGCAAAAGGAAATTTTTGGCATGCCTACAGGTTCCAAATTAGTGGAGGCTAGTGTCGGGGTTAAGAAAAGTCGTCATTGGCGCCCAAGTAGCGGATGGCGGTTATGGCTAAAACGACAGTTAAGTCTATCAGGCTTTTTAAGGAAACCCATTCGTTGGCGGCGTGAGCATTGCCGCCTTCAAGGGGAACTTGGGTAATAGTGGGAATACCGCCTAGGTGCCAAAGCATCCAGGCGTCGTTCCAGGGGCCAATCCCTTGAACTAGCGGGGTCTTGCCTTGAATAGTGGCGAAGGTGTTTTTGACGGTGTTAACAATCTCTTCTTTGTCATCGAGCTCAACGGCAGGAGCGTAGAGAAGATTTTCGAGGCTGTAACGTAAGTTATTGACGTGGGCAAGTTTTTCTTCGATTAACAATCTCACCTGCTTGTCCGAGTTGCCTGGCATTAAGCGGACGTCACCGTAGGCGATGCACTGCTCAGGTACTATATTGATGGCCGTCCCACCTTTAATGAGAGTCGGAAAGGTAAAAACCGGTTTTTTACCAGGAAACAAGCGCGACGGCTTGTAGGGAATATCGAGTTGGTCGAGAACGGCAATGACTTTGGCCATGTCACTAACGGCGTTGTGGCCAACTTCTTTCTTTTGCCACTTGGTATCACCGGTGTGAACGCTCTCGCCGAGGGTAGTCAATTTAAAACGGTAGCCGCCCCGGTGACCGATGCCAACTTTGTTGCCGGGTTCGGCGATAATAGCGGCTTTGGCGGTAATGCCTTGAGAAATAAGGTGGCGGGTACCTAGCTGACTACAGGCTCCCGGTTCTTCATCGACGACAAACTCTAGAATGAGTTTGCCGGAAAGAGGAAGGCGTGAGTCTTTGATGGCTTTAAGCGCAAAAACGTAGGCTGATAATGACGCTTTCATGTCCAGTGATCCTCGTCCATATAAGCGATTATTTTTGACGACGGGAAGGAGGGTTTTTGCCGTAGAGGATTCTGGCAATGGGACTGTGTCCATGTGACCATTAAAAATGAGGCTTTTTCTGTATCGGGGCGAACCCCAGGTACAGGTAAGGTTGGGTCGGGCAGTGGTGACGCCGATTCTTTTGGGAGAAAAGCCGAGAGATTTTAGCTCAAGGTAAAGGCGGTCGGAAACGGCTTTTTCGATTGGCGCTTTAGGATCGCTGGTGTCCGGAGTAAAAGGATTGGTGCTGTCAGTTTTGACAAGGTCTTTTAATAAACGGAGTTGGTGAGTGAAATTATTGTTAACGGCTTGTTTGATGGCTTTAGAGATGTCGGGAATTTTCACTCAGGCCTTATCTGGACAGAGGTTGGATTGAACAAGGAAGCTAGTACATTTATTTTACCATATTTTGGATCTAGCTTCTATCCAAAAAGTCTGGGTGATGAATTAAGAAATCTGACCTAGCGATAAAGAGCGATGCTAACGCCCCAGAGGGCCTGAGTGAGCATGGGAGCCAAAAGATTTTGGGTCCTTAACATAACAATATTGGCAGATATACCGAGAATAAAGATAAGAAAAAGTTGGATGGCCACTTGGCTGGCAGGGATATCAGCCACGATTAAGGCGGGCAGGTGGAGGGTGGTAAATAGGGCGCCGGTGACCACAACTATCGACCATTCGGATTTAAACAACTTAGACAAACGGGACAGAAAATAGCCGGCAAAGACTAGTTGCTCCCAAAAAGCGGTGATCAAGGCGAGAATAAAAAAATTGGCGAGGGAAGAAGAGGCAGTTAACGGAGGAGTAGCCAGCGGCGATGGTTTGACCAAGAGAGTAAGCTGGTTGACACCGATGAGTAAAACGCCGAGGCTAACACCCCAGAAGATGGCTCGAGGGGTGCGATTAAGTTCTAAACCCAGGGTGGTGAGGCGATGGTCTTCTCTGAGCGTCAAGTAGATAATGGGTAGACCAAAGACAATCCCTTTGAGAAAGATTTCTTCTATAAAGACCGGAAAGCGAAAGAGGAGGCGGTATAAACCCCAGATTAGAAAGAGGCCGAGGTAGAGGGCAAACAAGCGATGCCACACTTCTAAACGCTTCCGAAAGCGGAGGAAGAAGACTTTATCTTTGATGGCGGTAAGCAGGTGAAGGGTCACAGTTATTTAGGTTGATAACCAAGATAATGTAGGGATTTTTTAAGTGTTTCTTCGCGGGAGTTGGCGAAGGTATCGATAGTGAGATCGTATAAACGCGGGTCCCAAAAGTCAATTGGCTCGTCTTTGCCGACGGTGCCGGGTTTGACTACCCAGTCGAACCATTCTTTTTGATACATCTTCGTCCACTTACGCCGATTGCGCTCTTCCCTACCACCAATGTGGTCCTTGGCCTGAAGAACGGTAATGCGGTCACGGTTGACAATACGATCAACCCGAACGGCGTCGTCGCTACAAACTAAGAGTATTTTTAAGACGCCGGGAATGCCTTGGGCTAAAAAGCCGGCGAGCCAGGATTCGTAAATTCGATACTTGAGCTTACGTAACTTCTCCCTGACTCCATAGTCGACTCGTCTGTCAAAATCTTCAGGGTAAACTGTGGCGTCGTGGTGGGTGGTGACATCTTTAGGAAAAAGACCTTTTTCCTGGGCATAAGCCAGCATAAACTCACCACCGGAGTAACCCGGCCAACCGAGGGTTTTCTCTAATAAACGTAAGAGGGTGGTAGTACCGCTGCCGGGTAGACCGGAAATGAGAAGGTTATTGTATTTCAGGTTTTTAGTGATATGAGGTATTTTTCTGACAGTCTTCATGGCTGGATTGTATCACTGGAAGTAACTCTGGTAAATGCGGGGCAGTTAAGGGTAATTTCCATGGTTTGGATTAGTTGACCTAAACGATCTTCGGCTTCTTTTAAAGACAAGCTGCGCTGGTGGTGAGGAAAGTAATGAAATAATTGATTACGACAGGCTTTCCAAGTCTGCCAAAGTAGTTGGGAGTAGCTTTGGCTCTTGATAGTGCCGCAAAGGCGATCGAGGCGGTCGACCACCCAGTCCGGGTCACGATAACGAGGAGATAAATCGGGATTTAAGCTTTTGCCAATGCGAAAATGGTCGCTCTCATAGGCAGCTTGACCAATGATGTCAAGGTCGAAAAGAAATTTTTTAATAAAACCTTCGTAGGCTTTGGCAAGGGGAAAAATTACAAACGAGTAATCTGTAAATGCGGGTTGGCGATTGGTCCTTTCGCGATTAAGTAAGACAAATGATTGCCTGACTAAAGCTTTTTGATCAGGTGTTAAGTACTGAAACCAGGGTTGTTGTTCGTCGAGCTTAATGGTGATTGGGCCGGGCATAGTATCGTTCTATTAATGATTAGAGGTACAATACCATTTATTATTATGACAAAAATTAAGCACAAGAGAAACAGGAGGGCAACAAAAGCTGTCGCTAGCGTTGTCCGGGTAGTTCGGAAAAGATGGCGACAATTGAATAAATGGGTAAAGGTACTTAGATTTAAAATAATTCAAGGTAAAAGGGGGAGGCGTGGCCGACAAGTTAAAGGTCCAAGGATTAGAATTTTCGGGGTTAGCTGGCGGTTGCGGCTGGCTTGGCCGCAGACAACCAAAGCTAAGGTAATCTGGGGGGTGACGGGAGTAGTAATCGGAGGCTTGATGGTCTACCTGTTACGCGACTTACCTTCACCGACGAAGTTGACCAGCCAAGCGTATCCGGTTTCGACGCTCATTTACGATCGGAACGGGGAACTTTTATACGAAATATTTGCTGATCAAAACCGAACACCGGTGAAATTAACAGACTTACCAGGTTATGTTCCCGAGGCGGCAATTGCCATTGAGGATCAGAACTTTTACCGCCATTTTGGATTTTCGCTTCAAGGTATTATTCGAGCGCTAAGAAACACTCTTCTTAAAAATAAATTGCAGGGGGGATCGACGATTACCCAACAGCTAGTTAAAACGGCGCTCTTAACGCCGGAAAGAACGTTGTCACGAAAAATTAAAGAGGCTCTCCTGACATTAGCTGTGGAAATTTTGTATTCCAAAAAGGAGATTCTAGAAATGTACCTCAACCATATTCCCTACGGCGGAACGGCGTACGGGATCGAGGCGGCGGCACAACGTTTTTTTGGTAAGAAGGCGGCGGAATTAACTTTGCCCGAGGCAGCATTACTGGCCGGTTTACCGCAAGCGCCAACGCGCTACTCGCCCTTTACTAATCCCGAAGAGGCCAAAGCGCGACAAGGGGAGGTACTGCGACGGATGAAGGAGGATAACTATTTGACACAAGAGCAAGCTAGCCAAGCTTTTGAGGAGAAGCTTTCATTTGCACCGGTGGAGACAAATATTCGGGCGCCGCACTTTGTTTTTTATGTCAAAAGCCTCTTGGAAGAAAAGTACGGCTTGCAGACGGTGGAGCGAGGAGGTTTGCGCGTTAAGACAACGTTAGACTTAACCCTCCAGGACTACGCCCAAGCGAGTGTGGCGGCTGAATTGACAAAACTAGCCCGCTACCGAGTTTCTAATGGGGCGGCGCTAGTCACCAAGCCGGAAACAGGAGAGATTTTGGCAATGATAGGCTCAAAAGATTTTTTTGACAATGAGATTGACGGTAAAGTCAACTTAACCACGCGCTTACGCCAACCGGGTAGTGCGATTAAACCGATTAACTATGTGACGGCGTTTCAGACTGGTCGGTTAACCCCCTCGTCTCTGCTCTTAGATATCCCGACGTGTTTCTTGGTGAGTAACCAGAAACCATACTGCCCGCGTAACTACGACGGCTCTTTTCATGGTCCGGTGCAGGTCAGGTTTGCCTTGGCTAATTCTTACAACATGCCGGCGGTTAAGACGCTAGCTGTCAACGGGTTGGAAAGTATGATTGCCACAGCCAGTGCCATGGGAATAACTAGTTTTACCGAGCCTGACCGATATGGTTTAGCGCTGACCTTGGGAGGAGGAGAGGTGACAATGCTGGATATGGCGGCGGCGTTTGGGACGCTAGCTAACCAAGGGGTACCGGTAAAAATGACGTCGATTCTTAAAGTGGAAGATTATACGGGTAAAGTCTATGAAGAAAATCACCCGGAAAGGACAGCAGAAGCACTCAAATTTTTCTTTGAAGAAGAGAACAAGGAAGCAAATGTTCTCGGAGTGAAGCATGAGGGGTTGACAAGGGTACTCAATCGGGAACCGGCATTTTTGATTGCCCATATCCTGTTGGACAATAATGCCAGAGCGGCGGCGTTTGGCGCTAATTCGGAATTGGTAATTGCCGGCAAAACCGTATCGGTGAAAACGGGAACGACTAACGATTTAAGAGACAACTGGACCATTGGCTTTACCCATCAGTTTTTAACGACAAGCTGGGTGGGTAATAACGACAATACGCCGATGAACCCGGCGGTGGTGTCGGGAGTAACCGGAGCGGCGCCAATTTGGCATGATATTATGGCGTATGTATTACGGAATGAAAAAAACACTTCTCCAAAGCAACCGAAAGGCATTGTGGGAAGAAGTGTGTGTAGTTTGGGCGGCGGTGTGCCAAAAGACGGTGAGGGTTGTGAGACGCGATTTGAATATTTTTGGGAGAAGTATTTACCGGCAACGTTAGCTCCGGTTAAGCAAGGGGTTTGGGTATTTAAAGACAGTGGTTTACCGATAACGACTGACAACGAACCGGCGGCAACGCTACCGCCGGCCGATACTATTGAAGCGCGTGAACATTTAACCTTAGCAGATCCTTTTACCCAAACGTTTTGCTTAGATTGTCCGTGGCCGGAACAGACAGATGAGAAGGGACAAGCGACGGGCAGGCGATCCTACCCGACTGTTAATATACGCGTGGCTAACCCTTTTCTTCCCTACCGAAGCAGTGGTTTGTAGGGTAATGGATTAGGGGTTGGTTCATTTATTAGTGAGTTCAATTTATTAAACTTCTGCATCACCTTTACACCTTGAGTCGTTGAATCTAGCTTGCTACACTGACACCATGTGGACAGGACGGTCAGCGTGGCTATGGTTTTTTAGACTGCTGGGATACCCTGTTTATTTGGTGTTAGAGGCGCTTCTTTTGGTTGGTTTACGGCTTCTTTTTTTCTTGACTAATTTTTCTCGTTTTAAAAGACGGTGGGGTCGAGATGTCAACCGGTTGAGTAGATTTTACTCTATTAAACTGCGGATGCTTGGTAAGTCGAGCTTACCAGTACAGTCGAAGTTAACTATTCTTATCGGCTGGAGACGACAGTGGTTTAGGAAAGTAGTTTGGTTTTGGAGAAAAGATTTCTCTTGGTTGAAGTCTTTGATGCTATGGTTAAAAACCAATGGTCTTAAATGGGTGCGCCAGTTTCCGCGGAGATTTTTTCTGCCTATAGTGACGCGTTGGAGAAGGCGTTGGGTGGTGGACCCGTCTACGCTAAGACTCCTGTGGGCGGGTTGGTCGCGTTTTGCCAACGTGGTGAAGATGTGGTATTTGGCTAGTTGGCGGATGACCCGTCGCCTACAGACAGTGCAGTTGTCTTTACCTACCTTACCTCGTTTCAGATGGCCACGGTTTTTAAGAAAAATTCCTTGGGCAGGGATAATTTTTTTAGGAGGACTGGTCGGCATAAGTCTTTGGTTTTATTTTTCAGTTTTGAGAGGTTTACCCTCCCCCAATAAATTGGCAACTCGTCAACAAGCTGTTTCTACTAAAATCTACGATCGGAATGGGGTGTTGCTGTTTAAACTGTACAATCGGAAAGAAAATCGCAGTTTGATTACGCTGGCTGAACTACCTCCCTATTTGGTCAATGCCACGGTGGCAATTGAGGATAGGGAGTTTTTTTACCATACCGGCATTTCGCTTCGGGGGATGCTTCGGGCATTGAAACGAAACGTCTTCGACCATCAACTGCAAGGGGGGTCGACGATTACTCAACAGTTAGTGAAAAATGCCTTGTTGAACCGCGAGCGGACGTGGCAGAGAAAACTCAAAGAGATTGTGTTGGCGATAAGAGTAGAGATGGAGTTTGATAAGAAAGAGATTTTACAAATGTATTTTAACGAAGTGGGGTACGGAGGAACGGCTTACGGAGTGGAGGAAGCGAGTCAATTGTATTTTGATAAGTCGGCGAGAGAAGTGACTCTGGCAGAGGCGGCGCTTTTGGCAGGATTACCGGCGGCGCCGACTACCTACTCTCCGTTGGGAGCGAATCCGGAATTAGCTATCGAACGACAACATCAAGTATTACGACGGATGGTGGAGGATGGTTACATTGACTCGGAGGCGGCTGAACAAGCTAAAGCGGAACAACTGGTCTTTGCCCCGCAGAAAATTGAAATCACTGCGCCTCATTTTGTCATGTACGTTAAGGATCTTTTGGTGCAAAAGTACGGTGAACAACTGGTGCATGAAGGGGGTTTGGAAGTCTATACAACTTTGGACGTGGCGATACAAAAACTGGCAGAAAAGGCGATAGCAAAGGAATTGTCTAACTTAAACCGTTATCAGATTAATAATGCGGCGGCGCTAGTAACTAAACCGGAGACAGGAGAAATTTTAGCGATGGTAGGGTCAGTTAACTACTTTGATTTTAGCCACGATGGGCAGGTGAATGTAACCACTCGGCCCAGACAGCCGGGCAGCGCCATAAAACCGGTGATGTACTCGGTGGCTTTAAGTAATGGTTTTACGCCGGCGACGATTATTGAAGATTCGCCAATTGTCTATCGAATTCCTGGTTTACCGGCCTATGCGCCCCAAAATTATGATGATAATTTTCACGGCAGAATGACTTTACGCCAGGCATTGGCCCGATCTTACAACGTGCCGGCGGTAAAAACGCTAAGCCACATTGGTGTTTCTAAAATGGTGGAGCAAGGACAGAAAATGGGGATTACAACCTGGAACGATCCCAGTCGATTTGGATTGTCGCTAACCTTGGGTGGGGGTGAAGTAAAGATGGTGGATTTGGCGACGGCGTACGGAACGCTCGCCAATATGGGTAAACGTGTGGCCTTGAATCCGATTCTTTACGTGGGTGACTACCAGGGTAAAGTCTATCAGCGCTTTGCCTGCGCTGAGTCGCCGGTCGGCTTTCCTAGTGTCGCCCAAGCGGTGGAGGTAACTAACTGTGACGGCGAACAAGTCGTTAACCCGATGGTGGCCTACCAATTAACAGATATTTTGAGTGATAATGAAGCGCGGGCGCCGGCCTTTGGTCGTTATTCAAGTCTTAATATTCCCGGTTACCCTGTGGCCGTCAAGACAGGAACGACGAATAATCTACGGGACAATTGGACGATAGGTTATTCCACAGACCAATTGGTGACGGTGTGGGTGGGCAACAACGATAATTCACCCATGAGTTATGTGGCGAGTGGGCTGACAGGGGCAGCGCCGATTTGGCAGATGATTATGAGTTCGCTGGTTAAGCAACGTCAGCCACAGGCTTTTGCTGCCCCGGAGCAATTGGTAAAAGTAACGATATGTCCAGTGACAGGAACGTTGGCCTGTGGTCAATGCGGTGGACAAACTGAATATTTTTTGCCAGGAACAGAACCCAGACAGGCATGCTCTGATGAACTGTTGGCAGAGATTCGACGTGAGAACGAGGAAAAAGAGAAAAAAAGAGATAATCAGGAACGACAAGGAGTGAGGCCTAATTTTCGGATTTTAGAAGGGCTAACAATAAGAAGTAATGAGTAGAAGGCAATGAGGAAAGGACTAAGATTTAGATTCAAGAATTAAGAATAAAGTTTAGAGGGAAGACTTTAGAATTCAGAAAGGTAGCTCGTTTTGGTATCAAGTATTTAGGGTATAAACTGTCAGCTACAAGTTTTCAGCTGCTACGACTACGTACTACCATCTACTGCCTACGTTCTAATCTACTTTTCTAGAATCCAGGTGTCGCCCTGATTCCACGATGGCAACAGGGGGCGGGAGGAAAAGATTTTGCCTTGGAGGTAAAAAATGAGGGAGAGGATGAGGGTGATAATAAGAATGATAAGGGCGGTCCAGCGACTGTCCGACTGTTGAGGGGTAGCTTTTGATTTATTTTTTAATCTAAGACTTCCTACCTTCTCGTCTTTTTCTGGTGGCAGTGGTGATTTCATACAGTTTGATTCAGGAGTTCTTGGGCTTTTTTAACTATTTGGTCGACCACCTTGTTTAAGGATAGATTGGAAGTGTCAAATTGCCAGACGCCGGGGGTGATTTGTAAGGGGTTAACGGCGCGATTCCAATCCATATCATCCCTTTCTTTGAGCCAAGCGGCAACCTGGTGTCGAGTAAGGTGTTTTTTTTGGACGGTGCGGCTGTGGAAGTAGCGGTCAATCCGACTGTCTTCGGAAGCGGTTAAAAAAATCTTTAGATCGGCCTGGGGAAGGACAGCGTAAGTAATGTCGCGGCCTTCCATGACGACGTTCTGATCTTGGGCAAGGCGTTGTTGGAGCGGAACTAGGGCAGCTCTGACCTGGGGGAGGGCGGCAACTTTAGCCACATCGCGGCTGACCGAGCCTTTTCTGATTTCCCAAGAAACATCCTCGCCATTGACGAGGACAGTGCTTTGGCGACCGTCTTGTTCTGTTTTGTCTGGAAGGCGGACCTCGATATCAAGGTTATCAATAAGTTTAATCAGCTGATTTTCATCAGAGAGGTCAAGATGCTGGCGAAGCGCCATCAAGGTAACAACACGGTAGGTGGCGCCGGTGTCGATGTAGAGAAAGCCTAAGCGTTCGGCGACTTGACGGGCGACGGTGGATTTACCGGCCGCCACCGGGCCGTCGATGGCGATTTGAAAAGGTTGGGGCATATCAAATAGATATCCACGGGCAGAGCCCGTGGTACTCTGTAACGCTTTCGGCTGACGCCGAAATTTTTTTTGGATTCATAAGATGTCTGGGTTTTCTCTATCTTGTTATAAGTTGTTGTTTTTGTAAACGATAAAGAATTTTAGCAATGACTTCGTCCACTGACAAGCCGCTGGTGTCAAATTGCCAAGCGTTGGGGGCGGGAC